>MPMC02029007.1_pt1 | contig 16177 bp, 19 predicted proteins | sample 1617281 | NCBI WGS metagenome assembly MPMC02 (sample SAMN05944809, study PRJNA350692) | marine metagenome | biome: marine; feature: ODZ; material: water; isolation source: 100 m water sample filtered on 30 um supor filter | place: Pacific Ocean | collected 2012-04-09 | depth 100m m | reverse complement strand
TTTAATACTTTGACTTCTCCTTTTAACAATTCAATTTCTTCAACCCAATCGTTTACTTTTTCGTGATCCAAATACGTCCAACTCAAACAATGGTTATCTAATTGTTTTGTTAAATTTAAAAATGATGAAGGTGATAATTTGAATTGTGGTCTATCGTCGCAAAAAATGTACGGAGATATAAATCCTCGTCGTCGAAGTGTTACACAATCGTCGTCGTACAAATAAAAAAAATTTACAATCTTAACAAACACAATACGTTCTCTACTCTCACGTTTTGTATACAAGTAATTTCTTCTTACAGCTGAGATATTTTTATTTTCCAATTCCTCTTCGTCGTAATAAGTTGGATCAATACTTCCCACTTTCATGTGTTGTGTCCTTACTTCAGCAATGCACCGGTTGACAACATCTAAACAATAGTCTACTGGATCTTCATTCATTTTCTATAATATAATGGTCTTTTATAATAGCAATTAAAATGGAAGCATAACACAAAAATACTATAAAACTCTCTACGCCTAAAATCCATAGTTTTAAGTAAAACCCATACGCGGACCAACAGGCTGCCGCTAGTATGTGTATGCATGTGGATAGGGGGCTTATATCATCGGTTGTTTTTTTACTAGGGTTCTTCCAGACTCTGTATACTTGTGGAATGTTACTTGAAACCGATAATAAAGCTCCCACGCTAGCGAAGGTAGTAGTTATGGGATCTGCCATGATTAACTAGAGCTTTTATACTATATATAGATGATTCTTTTACTACTGTATAATGGATCAACTAAATAAATTAAAGGACCCTATGACTAAATCCTGGGAGAACGATAAGATGGTAATAGCAGCAGAATTTGCAAAAATAGCTAGAGAATTGATTCAAAAAGGTATTGTGTCGCCCACAGAAGCAGTAGATGAAATTTCTTCGGTTTTTTCACAGGATAAAATTTTTTATGATTTGTTTCCAATAATATTCAATATTGAGCTATGCAAACACAAACATAAGGAACAAAATAACTAATATTTAGTTAAAAAGCTTTAAAATGCTAGTTTTAAATAATGTATTTTAAAGTTTTATTTACCTTAATTATATTATATTTTACTTAAAATTAATTTAAAAAAAATTAAAAAGGCTTATTTTCAAAATAGCTTTTTAAGGCATTAATATACTGATTTAGTATAATTTATGCTAGTTTAATACGATTCATACAAAAAAAGACCCCTAGCAGATGTTATTTGAACAATTAAATGCATCCAGTTGTTATTTCCCAAATAATTAAGATTTGTCAAATACAAAAAAAGCACAAGTGCGGCATAAAACTTTACTACTATTTTCCCGTAACAAAATGCCAGCCCTCCGTTCAACACACATTGGATTATATCGAGATAACGACAAAATGGGATATGGTTATTTGTGTGGTATATTGTACCAAATAACACCACCATTCGAGAATGAGCACTGCATTGGTGTTTATTAATAGAAATGAGAAATGGAAGTAATCCGATCAAATTTACCGGGTTGGTGTGTTTCAACATTTTTATGATACCAATAAGAGCTTATAAAGGTGATTTGGCGAAATCCCACCAGGATTTATATTCTTTAACCTGTTAACATGCTGTAGCGAAGCTACCATTAGTTGCGAACAAAACCACCTATTATACGTAGGTTCTTGATTTCTCAAAGGAACAAAAAATGTCAATGCTCCATAATAGTCGTATTCTTTTTTAATTTGATCCATCAAAAATTTACCTATCCTAAACTCATCTTCATCGCTTAGATTTTTAATTTTAACGATTGAAAATTCATTCTCATTTGGATACTTAAAGTATGGATTGTTATGTCCCCGTTTCAACAAGCGGTAGCTGACATTGTTCCCCCACACTATAAAGAAGCAAATATTAATAGAACCGTCTTCCTCATACCGATCCATTTTCTTCTGCCAATCCTTTGGATCTTCATCAACATGCAGTAAGAATTCATTCATTCTCTCCAAGGTAAATGTAAAAACAAATTCTGAATGACAAAAATTACCACCATGTCCTGTCACGACAGCAGTGACTTTATTGAACCAATTATCAAACAATCCTATTGGCTTTGCAAAACTTGCAACCAATGGCATTTTTTTTACAATAATACGTATATATATACTATTTTAATGAAGAAATGATTAGGATAACTATACTGTTTCTATGCATCTCGTGTGCCATCGCTTTTCCATCGTGGTTTCACGATTATGTAAAAGAACATAAGAAACAATACAGTGTTGAACAAATGGACGTAGCATTTTCAGTGCTCAAACCAAAATACGAACACATACAAAATAATCAGGGTAGTTTATTACTACGTCTACATAGAAATTCTGACAGGAAAAGAAAAATTAACAGACGCTTACATGAAATGAAAAAAAGGGCTTCCCCTACGTCATTTCAGGATGAACAAAAAAAAAAATTAAATATGCCATTAGAATTTGATTGGAGACATCACGGCACGGTAACTAGTGTTGAAGAACAAGGTGATTGTGGTGGATGTTACTGTTTTGCTGGAATACATAATTTAGAGCATCATTATAAGAAAAAAACGGGTGTTTTGAAAAAACTATCCGTCCAAGAGTGCATAGACTGTACAAATAGTAAAATTCAATATGCTTCAGGATGTGACGGTGGGTTGATGGAGGATTTATATGCATTGGCAAAACAATGGCCGATCGAAGAAAATAAGTATGATCGATTTAAAATGAGAAACTCTTTTTGTCCACGAAGAAAACCGGCTCAAGGAATAAAGGTAAAACAGTACAAGGTGATGAGTGATGATCTGAACAGTCCAATTGAAGCAGAGTTGGCACATAATCTGTTAAAATATGGCCCAATACCCGTTGGAATTGATAGCAAAACCTATAATTTTGAATTGTATAGACATGGAATTATAAAGGCAAGGCATTGTGGAAAAGAAATTGACCATGCTGTGACTGTGACAGGGTTTGGTATAGAAGGTACCACACGTTATTGGGTGATTAAAAATTCATGGGGAAAATCATGGGGAGAATCAGGTTATTTTAGGTTGGAACGTGGTAAAAACGCATGTGGTATAAATTCATACAGTAGTTTTGCTACATCGGTTGAAGTTGTATAAATATTAATATTTTACTTTTAAAATGTACGAAATATTTGACTCACTTATATTTTATGTTTGTTGGACTACGGTTTTTGCATTATGCTATTACATTGCCCATTACCAATTCAAGTATTGTATTCCGACTATGATTGTTCTATTTAAGTTTGGCTATGCACTTAGTCTGCTGTTATTGATTCGTTTGTACTACCTTCTTCGAATTGAGAACCATGAAATAAATTGGCAGGGTCTAAAGGAACAATTTGTTGCGCTGTGGAACGTTTCAACGGTGGCATTTGAACTTTGATTGCTTCTTCCTCGTCTTCATCTGACGGTGGGAAAAAAGTATTCAACATAAACGATTTCTTGGGTGTTTTTATGGGTGATATTACCCCTAGCCCGGTAGAAGGTGCCCCGTTGTATAGAGAATCGCCCTCGACTTCTAGGCTCTGTTGGTAAGATGTCATTCGATGTGAACTTGTGTTCAGAAAGGTATTGTCTGAACATCCACGGGCTAACTCATTCAACCCATGTTGAATAGTTGGAAGTCCTCGTAAATTAGCAGATGTATGGCGTAGTACTTTCTCAGCTCCTAAAAAATTACGTTTACTAGCAAGCTCAGAGGCTAGTTTTACTGCTTTTGATGCTTCAATAATATTCATTCTTTTTTCAACCTCTTCATCTACAGTATTATCGTCACCCCTTGTCAACGTAAGATCTTCAAAATTCACCTCCGATTTCACTTCAATCACATTCATCCCCTCAATTTTTGCTCGAAGTTCATAACTTGAATTTTCTTTTGTGAATTTTGTATTGACAATCCACTTTCTTGTTTCTCCAATGTGTAGATCGCCCAACGACAATGTAACAAAATCTTTTTCAGTTTGACGATCACTGAAATTGACATCATCTCCTACAACAGTCAATTTTACGTTTTGGTATGCAACTTCCATCGTTTTTCCAATTATGTCAACAAATGACCCTTTAAGAACATCTTCATTTTCAATGAAAACATACGTTCCATTGTTGCATACTTCAGCTACTTTTTTCAGAAATATAGGATTGTGCTTATCGGTAAAGCCCAATGAATGCACCGTCGTATTTTCTGGGACCATTTTCTTCAACATTACACCTAAATTATTTATGTCGGTGACACCTTCATTCGCAAGACCGTCGGTTAAGAAAATGGTTGTCACTGTTTCTTCTGGTACCTTCATCGATTGTTCAATGGATTTTAGCAGTGCACCGGAAATATTTGTGGAACCACCACACCTCAATCCGTTTAATTTTTCATCCAATTTTTTCTTAAAAGCATCAGTACATTTGTTCCATTCACACATTACTGTTACGGTTGAATTGTAAGAAATTATACACACCGAATCTTCTTCTCTTAATTTGCTAATTCCAGATTTTACGCTTTTCATAAGGGTATGAAAAACAGGGTTCATACTGCCGCTGGTGTCGAGTAAGAAGCAAAGGTGCTTAGGAGGTAGAGTTGGAACATTGTTCAATTCTTTCGGAACAACTATTTTTACCATAAGCTGTTCTTCATTTGTCAAATGTTGAATGTTTTTGTGCAGAGGGGTTAGAGTTACTTCCATTTTAATTAAAAAAAAAAATACTTATATAGTAAACTTTTATGACCGAACTCTATTCATTAGTAATTCCCAAAGATCAGCTCCGAATGGTTCAGTGTGGTTAACCACAAGATCAAACTGCATTTTGTGCTCTGTGTTGGATTTTGTAACGTACGCGTCATTGTAATCCCATTTGATATTGGTAAGGCACACCTCATGTTTGGTCCACATGAAATTTCTTTCAGTGATATCTGTTGAACGTTTGTGTCGCATATCATTTGGTGTGGACATGTAGAGAATGAGAAATCCATATTCTTTCAATACCTCATATTCCCAATGATGTCTAACGTCTTCCACCAAGATGAGGTCGTGGTCGTTCAACTCGTCCAAACAACTACGAAGGTAGGCATCTGTAGCAACTGCCGTCCCACATTCGGCTAAGTAGTCACGAGTTTGCACGGCAAAAGTATCAGTGGTAAATTCAAAGTTTGTTGTCTCATGTGCGAGCGATTTATTCATATGCATATAGTGGCGTAGCGGATTTTCAAATCTCTCTAAGTAGTTTTGCTCAATTGCATTTAACAGAAAAGTTTTCCCAGCTTTTGCCGGTCCGCACACAGCGATTCTTAATTTAGGAGGTTGCATCGTAATCGTTGTGTTGGACGTTATGTTGTTATCTTCTTCAATCTCGTTTTCAATTTCATCGATATCGTTTGTGTACTTCAACACTGACATTTTTTACTATTGTAATAATACTATTTATACTATCGTGAATCATTTGCTCTACAGTTTAATAATAAGGTAGGTAAGATTTTAGCGACTCTGTACTATATAAGGGTATATTATTTCTCAAAAAGAATGATATTTACTTGTTCAAATCTGAGAAATAAAAAATGCAATATTAAGGTGGATGGTGATGGCACATCATCCCTTAATAAAATTAAACTGAACGACGAAGAACTTTTTGTTGAAAAAATTAGGTTTGTAGAATGTTCCTTAACAAAAGAACATGTGAATGTTGTACTTATCCTATCACATGACTACAAGAAAAAGAGCTCTCTTTTCCTAGAATATAGTTGGCTACAACACAATAAAAAACTGGAAGACGAAGACCGTGTGGAAATTTCAAACAAAGAATGTTGTATCTTATTCGACAAACTTCCAAACTTCAACAAAGTTTCAACGGAGGATAATCATTTTGAAGGACGGTTCGATGGAACGTATGACATGGGAATTATTTACGATACTGGAGACTATTTAATATGTCCAACAACGAAACAAAAGATACAATTAAGCAAAGTAGAAGCTGTTTTCCTGGAACGTATGAGTTCTTACCAGAAAAATTTTGATGTTACTTTTTGTTTCAACGACAATGTATCATCCATCTTTACGGTCAATCGTAAGAAGTATTACAACGTTTTACGAACAATCTTGAAGGATAAGGAAGTCTACGAAGGTGGTCCAGATCCTCTTGTATGGCCGGCAATGCTAAAAATGAAAAAACAGGAGAATTTTTCATGGAAACGAGTTGCTGAAGTGTACCTTGGCTGTGGAGACGTGGAGGATGAAGACGTATCCAGTGACTGGTCTGGAGGAAGCGAAAATTCAGAAGAAGAAGAGGAAGATGACGAGGAGTTTGATAATTTAGTCGTTGAAGAAGAGGAAGAAGTGGTATCTGAAGAAAGTGAGGAGTCTGAAGAGTCAGAGGAAGAAGAGGAGGAGGATGAAGAGGAGGATGAAGATTTCGGATTGGAAGAGGATTTTGGATCGGTAAAAAAAAGAAATTATGACTCTGATTCAACAGATGAGCGTCAACCTAAAAAAGTTAAATTATAACTTAATATAAATTGATCGAACTTTTTCTACAAACGCTTGTAATGTTGTTGTATTTGTATTCAGTAAATCCCTACAACATTTATCCAAATGATCCTCATAAAATCTCTTGAATTTCTGAGGGTTTACCCTAGGTTTTGGATCGATAAAGGACCTTGCATATTCCGGGTCCATCCATATTCTCAAGAAGAGCAATCCATGCTTTGCTATTCTCATAAATCTTTTCTCATCTTTGATAGCACGGTCTGTGTTTCTTTGGAATCTGCCAGACAATTTAGGATATTTTGCTAAGGTCTGTTCTCTCCACTCCTTCAACTCCTTATCAATCTTAGTTGTGTCCGGATTCATCATCATCATGTAAATGTCGTCATGGTCCCACTTCAACTTTTCAACTCGTGCAATTTGCTCATAGATACTTAACTTTTTACGTTTCCGTTTTTTACCACTTGAACTGCTTGAAGCCATTTTATTTAATTTTTCTTCCAGTATATATATGCAACTTTGTTCCTAAAAAATGAGCGCATGGATGTCTTCAGGTGATAAAACAAACGTACTGTTGGAGAAACTCACTCAGTGTGTTGCCGACAGGACTATTGCGTGTGAACAACGTCTGGATAGTATAGAAGAAAAAGTAAAATGTTTGTTACAACAAAATGTAGAGCAAACGAAGAATAATGATGAAATAGCAGGAACAATAAAAACCTTAAATAAACAAATGGTAACATTGTCACAGCAGCTACTTAGCATAACGCAACTATTATTAAAAATAATAGGTAAAAAAGGTCCGTAACTAATAATAACCAGTCGGTTTTTCAGGTTCAGGTTTAAAACAACCCAGTGCGTAGGCGATTAACACAATGATAATAGCCACAATAATACAACCTATAAAAATGAGAGGCCCTGCTGCCCACCATTTGTACTCATACCGACATGTTCCTCGGTCATATTTAACGCCCACATCACACATGTTATCATTTACTCTAGTACTGTCACACCCCGGTTTGCAATCTTTCGATTTACTAGGCTCAGTACCAAACAGAGTACATTCTTCCCAGTGCTCTCCCCAATCTCCAACACATGTTAAGTCCGTTCCGTCCTTCGATCCACATCCGCCAGACGAGTAGGTATATGGGTTTCCGTCTTCTTGACTTTTATCATCCTTTTGAAAAACAACAATAGAACGTGAATCAGATGCTTGGTATACAGCACACGGTAATCCCTCAAGCTGTCCATCGTTCTTGTCTTCATCAGGAATTACAGATTTGTCTGTAACGGTAGTAACACTAGAGCAAACTTTGTTGATACATTTCAACCCGTCGGGACACCCATCAGGTTGAAAATTGCCATCAATCTTCACGTATTCGACACCATTAGAAACACGACATTCTTGAGCAGTAACAGAGAGTAATAAGGTAAAAAGTAATACAATTCTCATTTTAGTTATTAATAGTTTTATATATAGGTATTATGATCCCTTTTAATTGATAATGAAGATCCCATTCCACACGTATATAAACCATTTAAAAACATGCTTTAGAATACAAAATAATAGTAAATACAATATATAAACACACAATGTAATAAACCGTGCCAAAAAACGGATTTGTTATCCATGGCCGTCTAGCTTAAAATTCAAACACTGGATCCTTCATTTCGTTCCAAAAGGTAAAAATATAGGTTAGATATGTTGATATGTATAACCATTCGAAATTACTCATGGTCCAGTTATCTGTACTTAAAGCATGTTGAGTTCCTACTATAACTAGTGTACCACAAACACATAGACATATACGTAATACATGCCATCCATTGAATGGGTCACCATCGTCAATAACAAATGGCAATACTAATGAACCTACACAGTGTGCATAGGATAGGGAAAAGAACATCAATGCAAAAAACATATGAGCATCGTGATTCTCAAACACCGTCAAGAATGCCAATAATGATAAGGATAGGATGGAACATATTCCGATTATTAAATGTAACCCTAAGTAATATTTCATGAACGTTTTAAATTTACGTATTTTTTCTCTATTCCATATATAAAAAGCATACAATATCCAACCTATAACAAGTGTATTGATTACAGCTGCGGTAGTAAAAATGGCTCTAGGCAACCCTGTAGCTACACAATTTGATATACTTTTACTACTAGATTTGTCTGCAACCATGATAGGTATAATAGTGCCATAGAACATAGTAATATAAGAAAATACAACTAACCAATGCAATGAAGTTGTCATTTATAATATATTAAATAAGTTTTATACGGCCATTTCGGCCTTTAAGGCACCATGGTGTTTATAATCTACCAGCTGTTTTATAATTTTTTTTTCTACTATATAAGACATTTTTTTATTTAATAAAGAATGAATAAGTTTATTTTATTGAACGATTTGCACCTTTCTGAGCACACAGAGGAGACTGTGTTCTCCATATTGAGTTATGCGGCTTCTGAAGCTTCTAAATCAAACGCATGTGTAGCAATTTTAGGAGATTTCTATGACACCGTGTACAAGGAAGGATTAATAGATGCAAGACTTCAACAGCGAACGTACAATTTTTTTTCTGAACACTTTACAAAAGAAAAATTATTTTTATTGCCCGGAAATCATGATATTTACAATGGTTACCAGGAGACAGCCCTTTCTGTTTTCAACACAGTTGCCACTGTATACGACACTCCAACGTTAGATACGTACAACATTTTATGGTTACCGTATCGCGACGGTGGGTACAGTGGCTCTCAAATAAGGAGATGGAAAAGAGAGGGCGCAACTACTTGCTTTACGCACAACGACTTTAAATACTTGAGTACAAGGAAGAACCATATGTCGCGACAAGGCATGGATCCGGCTATCTTCGACGGCATAAAGGTATTCAATGGTCATTATCATTACCCAAGTGAAGAGCAAAATGTTATTTGCATGGGATCACAATATGTCATTCACAAAACGGAAACATTTGACCAAAAAAGGCTGTATACAGTAGAAGTACGAAATGCCACTTTTTGGCAGAGTTCGTACCATAACATTCGCTTTGGTAGACGTGAATTCGTCTATCCACTAGATTACGCGCAAGATCTACACGAAATGACATGGTGTCCGTATTTAAGAGACAAGGTTGTAGGGGAAATTCCTCCTCCAACGTATCCAACAATTCAAGACACGTTAGTTATTGAGTATTCCGACAATAATTGGGTAAATGTAGAGGATTACTTTGATTCGTGCGTAAAATGTCCAATTATTTGGAGACCTGAAGTGAAGGAAGTCAGAGCAACGGTGACAAATACAATTACTATGGATTCTACTGTGGAAGACAATATAATGGAAGCGGTAAAAATACTGTACCATGCGTCTCCAGAGTCGTTGGACTTGTCGTTGGTAGAAATTGGCGACAAGATTTACAAAGAATTCCGGACATATAAATCAGGAAACAGCACAACGTTTTTTTCGCCGGAACACAAAAAAATTATGTTTCTGGATATAAAAATGCAAAATTTTTGTGGTGTCTCCCACAGCACTATAACGTACGATGCAAAACTTACAAAAATTAAAGGTGAAAATGGCGTTGGAAAAACTGTCCAATATCCAACTGCTTTCTTGTACTGTATGACGGGTGTTATGGATGGTAGATTTTCAGAAGAGAGAATACTTTTGACGGATATGAGGTTGAATAGATCATCAATTTCTTCAGTTAAACTTAATGGAAAAGTAAACGATATTCCATTCACAATTACAAGAACTTATGATGGTAAAAAGACGAAGGTAGAATTTATTCTAAACGGTGTAGAAATAAAAGCATCTACTTTAAAAAAGAAGCAAAAACAAATATGTATTGACTTATTTAACGCCCATGTAGCAGACAATGTTTGCCCACACCGTTTTTTACACAAATTACTGCTTCAACGTGTTGTATGGAAACAGGGTGGACGAGATTCAGACTTTTTAAAAATGAATAGTGATGCATTCCAAACGATTTGCTTAGAAACTATGAATAAAGGTGACTACGGTGCTTTTATAAAATATTTAAAAACGAAAATTTCAACAGGTAAAAAGAAATTGGAGAAACACAAAAATACGGTGCTCAAACTTGGGGTGGTACTTAATGAGAGAAAACAGATGTCTACTTCAGAAAACCTCATGTTAAACGCCTGGTGTGATCACAGAAGGGATGCATTGAACAAATGCAAGGAAAAATTGAGAGATTTGGAAGCCCTACCGGTCAGCAAGGATAATATTGACGCATACATGAATCATCATATTTCTGTTAAAACTTTACAAAATAGAGTGAAGGATTTGGTGGATAGTAAAGAAGGAACGAGATGGAATCCTGAATTTACGTTGAACAAGTTGGAGGAAGCTCTCGAAGACATGAAACAATCAGACCGTCAATTTAAATCACTTCAAGAAGAACTTAATCATTACGTACGGTGTTTGGAATCATTTAAATATATTTTGAATGTATTTTACACAGGTTTATGTAAGGTATTAAAAGAGTACAATTGTAATATTGATTTTATGATTTCGAAAAAGACGTTGTTGAATGGTCAACCAATGAAGTATTTAAGCGGTGGCGAGTACGAACACGAAAGTCTGAAACTATTTATCACGTTTCAACGCTTTGTTAACATCTATGCGTATTGGAATTGTAACTTAATGATATTCGACGAACCTGGAACTGCCATGAGCACTGAATCACTTCAACAATTCATCGATAATTGCTTAACAAAGGACCAGGCACATTTAGTGATTACTCATAAAGCTGTAAAATGTCCATTAGAAGTATATTTTAACTAAGCATATTTTTTACTCATATCTATTACTATCTGTTGAATCTCACCTTCATTTTTCTCATAAGACTCACTATGAAGTTTCTCCATCAACAAACCATACAATTTTAGTTTTTCATCACTGTTTCTTAAATTTAAAACAAAGTTTGTTCTTTTTTCATTCCATTCTCGTTGGATAGCGGTTGATATATCGTTCCACCTTACTTCCAGTTCATCTCCAGTTCTCTTTTCTTCATTGTAAAGCTTTTTCAACGTGGTGTGATTTGCTTCACCAAATTCTTTTAACGTCAGATTCATTATACTAGAACATAAAGATGGTGTGTTCAAACAGTTTTCTTTCAATTTGGTGTTGAAGAAAACCTCAAATGCATGCTCCCTGTACGTCTTACACTTTTGTGCTTCCCACAATTCATTACGAAAACTGTACAACATGGATGGAATACCACTATCTTGTACATTTGGTCTCCCTTCACAAAATACCTCAGCATGGTCACAATTTACATGCCAGAAATTGATATCTTTATTCCCTTCAAACTTTTGAGCTACAGACAGGTAATGACCAAGGACTTCCTCACTGTTGTAATCATAAAACAACACTATTCCATCTTGTCCGTAAGTCTGTTCATCAAATGAACCGTCTTCCAACGCAATAGATTCTGCTTGTAAATATGCAACTTGTAATGAGAATAGTATTGAGAGAAAGAGTAAACACTTCATTTACAAGAAAATACGTAACTTATATACTAAGTGAAAAAGGAAGGTATAAATTATGTTGATCATGAAAACAAATGAAATCGTTTTTAGCATTGTCAGGGGGTGGTGATAGAGGCTGTGTACTGGTTGGTATTCTAGATGAACTACATGAGATGAAGGGTGAACTTGAGATACAATGGGAAGAATGTGCGGGTATTTCAGCGGGAGCTTTAACCGCTGCCATGGTATCACAAACAACCAATGAAACATTCCGTGATATGATTTCATTATTAAAAAAAATATTTTTAGAGGGTGGATTTCATGTTGTTGATGCATGGGTGTATGGTGGTGCGGTAATCAATATGGTAGACGCATTATTATGGCACGAGTCTGTTTTTCAAAACACACCGATGAGACAATTAATACAGAAACATTTTAAACAAGATAATGTCAAAAGACCTTTATCCGTTGGCGCATACAACAAAACATTATGCCGGTACGAAAGTTTTAACTCGTCTAACGATAAAATGAGTGATGCCATTCTAGCCTCAGCTGCTGTACCTGTCATACTACCAAGTGTTACAATAGATTCGTACGCTTATGAAGATGGGGGAATGAGACATATGTTTCCTATTGAGGAAATAGAAGCATGGGTAAAAAAGACAAAAGGGCCTAAACACGTTGATGTTGTAATGTGTTTTCCAGTCAATAATTATGAATTGTTTATGAAGATGTGTGTTCCAAAGACGGGCTACGCCATAATCAACACGGCTGTACGGACTATGAGTGATGTCATGTTGCAAATGATGGAAAATGATTTGAGACGTCTTTCTAAGTTAGTTCATAAATCATACGATGAAGTGACACAAAATAATTGTGGTGAATTTACCTACAAAGATTTGACAATTAGAATACTTAGTCCAGCGGATGGTGAATTCACTTCTTTTATCCATATGAATCCAAAATCGAGTATGAAACTTTTTGAATCAGGTGCACGTGCGGTTAGAGACTATTTAACATGTAAATTAAAATTATAATATGAACAGTATATTACAAACTAAACCTAAAAGTACATTTAAAATACAAAATGAAAATTTGACCTACGAAATGATACAAGAAGCTATAGAGACAAAAAATACAAATAGATTTTTGCAAGGTATAGTTTCAACGTGTAAGGCGAATCCAAAGACAGTAGTCATTATGGTGTATCGAGCATTTTCTGATTCTGTGCTTATGATTTTTGGAAGCAAACCCACTACTGTTATAGTAGAAGGCGAGGCACTGAAAAAAAATTTAAGCGGATCAAGTGAAAAAGGATACTTATATATATTTACTCATACAATATAATGGCAGCCTTTCTATTTTACGGGGGGTCAAGTGTAGCTGCCTATTTTGTAGGTAGAAACATATTGGGTAGAGCCACCAACAATGCGTTGGATTATATTTTAAACAGCAACGCAAGCGACAATATAAAAGATATACATATGGTAAAATCTATCAGTGGAATGTTAAAAACGTACAGAGGGATGAAATCTGATCACCCTGCTTACGAGGCCATGATGGCTGTTAGAGAAGGGTTGAACAAACTAAATGCAGCAATAGAAAATGCGGAGGTTAGAAGGGAGGCTCATAGACAAGGGTATATGTCTCGATTTAGAACGTATGACGCTAGTAATGATAATAAAAAAATTGACACTTTATGCGAGGATCTTATGAAACGGTTAGAATTATTTACCAATTTAGTGAGCCTTAAGGAATCGTATTGATGTTCCTATTGATAAACATCCAAATAACAAACGCAATGAGAACAATTAGTGTACACACAGCAGCACAGCACGTACCTAGCTGTGTTATCCAACTGAATACGGTCATATTACCAGCATCAGAACCAACAACATCTACATACTCATCATTTTGGTGTTCATACACAATAGGCGGTTGTTGTACTATTGGCATAGGCTGTTGTATTATCGGCATTGTTTTTTGACCATAATAATTGCCCATGGTGGGTGGTCCATTAATGTTGTATGATGGAATCGGTTGAGATGGTACCACATCGTACATCGGTGGTTTGTTATATCTAGGCTTACGGTACCTATTTGGTTTGGAAGGCCTATTTCCCATTTTGTAAATATGTAAATATCTATATACTAATCTTTTCTTAAATTATTACGCCTGACCAATCAAAAAGGTCTGTAATATTTTAGGACCATCACTTTTGCCTTTTTTTTTACAAAAATTTGGAATTTACCCCACGCACAAGAAATTAGAAGCGACGTACCATTAAAATACTTCGGACTTCAATATTTTTTCAGACCTTTTTATCTCATTTGCTCTACAATTACTACACTATATTATTATTATTATACACATTATTAGTATTACACACACATACACACAAGTATGTAAACCGACCAACATATTAAAAACAAAACAAATATATAAAAACAAAACAAAACGTACAAACAAAGTTGCAATAAGTTCAACACAACGATTAGTAAACAATAACAAAACATTTTATCTCTTTTTTAAAACAAATATGTCTAATAAAATTGCAAAACAACCAATTCGAAATATTTCGAATCTGCTATATGAAGATTTGAAGTTCTTACCTAAAGGCTTATGGGTTGACAAAAACAAGAACAAAGTACCACAATCTGATATCTCATCAGTTGATTCGTGGTGTCGTGCGAAGTACGCTGTAACAGGCGTTTCGAACGTTCAGTTGGACTTACCTCCAAGCTACAGGGAACAAGTCGATAGATATTGTGATCAATTGATGGATAACGGTTTGGGTGATGTTGTCGCTAAAGCTATCAATGGTGACAAGAGCGACTTTGAAAAGTTTCTTAGGAAGGAACTTCCGATTCAGATGCAAAAGCCTGTGCCAAAGACCGAAGAATATTTGGTAAAGAAGGAGGTCGTACAGTTGAAGAAAAAAAGACAAAAAAAAGACAAAGAGAATGAGACTGAAGGATTTTTAGTGCATCCTGTGGGAGATACTCCCGGCGGTCCTATGTGGCTACCTGGAGATACTAAGGTTTGGTGCGTAGACGAGCGTAGCCATACCCAAGCTTTAATGAAAGAAAAGATTCAACAGTTGGAGAAGTTGAAGAAAAAAAAAGAACCATGCAGATGCAACAAATGCAAGGCAAAGAGTTTGAGTATGACTATAAAAGAATACCAAACACCAAAAACTGTCAACAACGTGGATCCTGTCAAAGAAGCTCGACGCCAAGCAAATAAAGCTCGTATGCAAGTTGCAAAGTTAAAGGAAGCAGCAAGAGAAGCACGACGCCAAACGGTTGAAGTAAAATCACGTGTAGATCCATACGCTGCTGTAAAAGCACGCAAAATACAACAGGAACAAGAAGCAAGAAAATTCTTCATGCAAAATTCTCACAACGGATTGGCACACAAAGTTCGTGTCATGAGTGGCTATAGCAAACCCAATACTAAACGCCGAAGACGCTAATTGTTCAACGCGTTGACAGCCAGAACACAAGCAGCAAAGAGTAGCATAAATCCTACTAGAATAATACTTAATACCATTTATTTTACTTTTTAAATCTCTCTATATAGTAGTAAATTTGAATGATTGCATCTGCACAGTCGTCCTTCTTTTTATGTTTCTTCAACTTCTCCAATTGGCTACCGCTTAAGAATCTTTCTACCAATTTAATAGCAGCTTTTTTATTCTTACTGTGTTTGCCTTTACCACTCTTGAAGTGGTTGTGCACTGCCAGTGGAGATATTTTCACCGCTTTCTTGTAGAAGAAACATCTAAAACTAGTTTGTATTTTACACATGCGATTTTGAATTTGGTTTTCAAGTAATAATTTATCCATATCCTTAAATATTTCTGGATGAGCTTGTATAAAATTATAGGTCATCAATGTATAATCTGTACGCTCTTTTTTCTTTGATACGTAATCAAAAAGGCAGTAACAGTTAAAGTGAGTAAGGTTTCCATTCTTGTAGATAGCTAAGCCGAGGTTACGAGTCTATGAATTTATGTTAGTAATTTGTCAGATAATAAAAAAAAGAAAAGATACCTACCCCAATATCCACACTGACGATTTTCATCTTGTTTTGATGTATAAATATGTCTTATATACTCAAGAAATGCCAAAGCAACGATGGGGATGCATTTATAAGCTAACTAATACCATAAAT
>MPMC02261901.1_pt1 | contig 16343 bp, 16 predicted proteins | sample 1617281 | NCBI WGS metagenome assembly MPMC02 (sample SAMN05944809, study PRJNA350692) | marine metagenome | biome: marine; feature: ODZ; material: water; isolation source: 100 m water sample filtered on 30 um supor filter | place: Pacific Ocean | collected 2012-04-09 | depth 100m m | reverse complement strand
TAGAGATCAATGATTTTGACAAGTTTTAAACGGTTCATGTTTAAGTTTACTAAAAATCGGGACGGTTAGATGTCCCACTCATATACTATATCACATTTGTCAAATATGTCAATCCATAAAAAAAGAGACCCGCAAGGGGTCTCTTGAAATTGAAGTATATAAACTTCTATTTTACATAAGATTGTCGACACGAACGCGGCGATAATACTTATTGCTATTAACCTTAAGGCGACCGGAACCGGCTGTTGTGCCTTCGGCAAATGGGTTCGCAACGATACCGTAGCGAGTCTTAAAGCCGATTTTTGGCTGGAAGGTGTTTTCTCCGACCGCACGAACCATCTGTAGAGGAACGTAAGGGCAGTAGAACAGACCAGCGTCATAAGGAGAAGTACCCTTATAACCAACAACGTAGTACTGATTGGCTTGTAGATTAGCAGAATAAGGATCGATGTATACACGATACTTACCTTGAAGTACACCAGCGAAGGTGTTACCTGTGTCATCAACGTTAAGATTAGCGTTAAGTGCAGGTGTGTAATCTAGAACACCAGCCATTGTTAATGCAGAAGCAACGTCAGCGGAGCAAAGGATCATGTTGCCCTTTCCACGACGAGTTCTTTGTGCGATGGCGTTTGCGTCTCTTTCGATCTGGAAGATCAGTCCCTTGAACTTCTCAACACTCCATCTTCCGTTTGAGTCGATGTCGAGGTAGAATGTACCACCAGTTGCGACGTTTGCCTGAGCACCAGGAACGGCAACGTTATAAATGGTACGAATAACTTCTCTGTTGATTTCAGCGAGAATCTCTGTGGAGAGAATGTTGGCGAGTTCCGCTTCAGCATTCAGTCCGTGGATTGCTTTCAAGTCTTGAGCAAGCTCTAGTGAGTACTCAGCTTTCAGTGCACGTGACTTCGCTGTAACGGTGACTTTCTCAATCGAGAATGCCATCTCGTTGAACTCATTGCTAGTACCGTCGCCAAGAGCTTCAGCATTAGCAGTAGTCATGCCATTACCTACGTTGTAAGTAGTAGCATCAGCTGTTGCAGGGAATGTACCGTCAAGAGCACCAGGGTTGGTACCTTGCTGGTTAGTTGTACCCAAACCAACGGCGGCTTGTGTCATGCCACCTGTTAGGTCAAAGTTGTTATTCTGTCCAGAGAATGCAGAATCTGCTTCGTTGTAGAATGCCTCTTCACCTGTCTGTGAAGCATAGCGGGAGCGCATTGCAAAGATAAGTCCAGTAGGACCGTTCATTGGTTGCACACCAGCCAAGTCATAAGCGACTAGGTTAGGCATCGCACGACGAATCAGGCTGATTAGCACTGGATCGAAGTTCTTGATACTAGTTGAACTAGTAGAGTTTGTAGGAGCAGCTTCACTCAGGAATTCTGCTTCTTCCTTCAAAGTTTTTTCTTGGTTCTCCAGAAGAACTGCGGTTACCATTCTCTTATGAGAATCTTCGATTTTATCTAAACCGTCATGGTCTAGAATCGGTGCCCACTTCTCCTGCAGATGTTCAGCATTGAACGATTGCATTTGATTTTTACCTGTAAAGTTTTAGTTTGATCTATAATTTAAAAAATCACTTTTTCGAAACGCGGCTCAGAGTCTGAAGATACGTATCCATCAAACCGCTTGGAGCTGTTTGAGGTGACTCTGTTCCCTCAGAAATTGTTTCTGTGTTTCTTTGTGTACCAGTCTTTGTTGGGAAATAAGATTCCTTCAAAGTTTCTAGTTTTTCACGATAAGATTCTTCACTTTCAAACTCAACATTCTCGGCAAGAGAAGCAAGTTTCTCCTTTTGGGAAACTGCAAGTCCCTCTGTGACATCTGCAAAGATGACATCAGAAGTAGACTCAGAAAGTCGCTTATTTAACGCAACATTCTTTGTGATTTGCTCATTGAGTTTATCTTCCATTTCATCAAGTTTTTCTACCATGCTATTGAGGACATCATATTTGTCTTCAGGGATTGTTACATAATGATCTTCAAATAGACTCTTCATTCCATTGAGGAATGATTCTGTCATTTCTGTTTTGAGTCCTTGCTCGACTTGGAGTGCATTTTCCTGTATCCACTCTTCGGCAACGTACTCTAGATAGGAGTCAATTCTACCAGAGAGTTCTTCTTTAATGGTAGCGACTTCTTCTACAAGAGACTTCTCGTACTCAGCCTTAAGTTCCTCTTTGATTTCACCAGCTTTTGTTTTAATTGCGGTTTCAAAGATAGTACGTGCTTTCTCTTGGAATTCTTCTGAAAGTTCTTCACCTTGAATAAGAGCATTGATGTCTTCTTCAACATCAATCTTATCTTCGGCAACAACTTCTTCTTCTTTAGTTTCCGCTTCGGCAACTACCTCTTCACCCTCTTTAGCGGGTTCTTCGGCAACTACTTCCTCACCTTCCTTGGCGGGTTCTTCGGCAACTACTGTTTCTGTTGTTTTTTCGTCCTCGGCAACAACTTCCTGCTCATCAGAAACTTCTGGCTCATCTCCCTGCTTAAGTGTTCCAGGAGTTGCATTTCCACTAGGGGTTGCTTGATCTCCAGCAACTGCTTTCGCATTTACTACGTCTCTAACTTGCTTAAGCGTCTTACCTGGTGTTGCCAACTGATTAGAGTTGTCATCAGGCTTAGAGTTTTCTGGGGTTGGCCCACCTAGATCCTCCCAAGAACCGGAGTTACCAGGGGTACTAACACCCGAAGCATTGCTTCCAGCCTTTGGCAATTGTTCTCCAGGCGCAGCATTTTTGTTTACTACGTTTTCCATTTCTTGTAATTCGTTACCAACGGACATTTTTAGATATTTGTTTAATAATCTGTATTTATTTATAGAACTTAGAGATTTGATAAGAAATCGTTAAACAGATTTAACTTATGCTCTTCAAGTCTTTTTTGATCTACTAGCGTATTGATACGCTTCTGTGTTTGAGTGGCAAGTTGTTCGCGAAGAATTCCTCCTTCCCATACCCACTCTTTACCTTCCATAATCCCCTGAACAAAAGCATCAGGTGCAGAAGGGTCAGCAACGATATCAGCAGCAGTTGCTAACTGAAAATCTTCACCTACAACTTTAGTTCCATCATGATCTTCTTTTAATGAACCAATACCACGAGATGAAACTCCAAGTGTTACACCTTCATTAATAAGACTTTGTGCTATCTTACCCATAGGTGTTTCAAGAAGTTTTGCTTTACCTATGAAATTATTACCACTTTGTCGAAGTTCAGTAATTTTATGAGAAACCCTATCAAGGTTTACTGTTGGACCTTCAGGATGACCTAACTCACCAAGAGCACGTCCTTTCTTAACGAATGATTCGTTATAACGTCCAACCTCTTTTGCAAGAGTATTCACAGGATACATTCTTCCATTACGGTTTTTAATTTCACCTTGAAGGAAAACACCTTCAATATACATTCTCTTATTTTTACCTCTTCCTTCGGTAATAAATTTAACCTTTGAAATCTCTTCCGTAATTAATTTCATTATGCGTCTCCTGAAATCTGTACTTGCTGAACATACAATGCTGTACCAGTACCTTTTGCAGCTACCTGGAATACATCTCTCAATTCTCCATCAGCATCGGTAACAGGACCTTGAGTTGAAGTATTGTGTGCTAAAGTAAGTCTAGTGCCAAAATATCCAGCATTTCCTGCTGAGTTTTGACTAAATGAACCATCATCAATAGCAGTAATTGTTAATCCAATTCCTGAAGTTCCTCCATTAATACCAGCAGGAACAATACCTGTTAATTGAACTTTATCACCAACCTCAAAAGGACTGCCACTTCCACCTGGGAAATCAATAGTTGTTGTAGTACCTGTTGTTACACCAACCACTTTCTGTGATTTTGGTTTACCTGCACTCAACGTTGCTGTTCCTCCTGATGGAACATAGTAATCAGCATTTCCTGCTGTTGGATCTATTCCAACTACAACATGGGCATCACCACCTAGTGCATGTACCCTAACAGTATCAGTAAAATGAGTCATAATACCTGATGTTGCTGTCGCTGTTACAATAGCGAAAGATACTCCGGCTCCTACTGGTTTATGTGCCATTATTCTTGATCCTCTGATGATTGTGGTTCAGTTTCAGTTTCTGTTTCAGGTTCTACTTCACTAAACATAGAAGATGCTACTACTGGCTTGTTAGTATCAACCTTTTCAGCAGCTTTTGCATACAATAAATCCTTAATTTTGTCACTAACGTCTGAAGCAGAACCGTCAGTGGCGATCAAATCTACAAGTTCTTCCATAAAAAATTAATATAAGTCCTATGCTTTATTTATATCTCAGCTTTCTTAGTGTCTTTTCCTAACTGTGCATTAGTAATTCCACCATCTATCTCTGGTTCTAATGGAACATCACCCATCATACCCATTTCATCTTCTGCAGGTAATGGTTCTCCAGTAATAGGATCTATAGCATTTGGATCTGGAATAGTTCCATCTGCAATTTCTTGCTCTATTTGCTCATCAATTTCTATAATTTCCGCATCTGTTTGACGAAGGATTCTTCTACGGACATATTCATTAGAATAAAATCTACCAATATAAGGTTCGATAGTAGCAAGAGTACCCAAACGCTCATTTATCATTTCAGTTTCTTTTAATTCAGCAAACTGATTATCATAGATGAAATCATATTGAATATGCTCACTAATTGTCTCCCAATCTTCTGGGGTAACAATATTCTTTAGGATAAGTTGAGTCTTCAACATATCATTAAACATTTTTGAGAAACGCTTTCTTAAACGTCCTACAAATCTTGAGAATTTAAGTTCATCTCTTAATATCTCTGATGAACGTCCTAAATTAAATCCACCATCAGTTGCAATTCTAGATTCTGGAACTTGCAATGAACGATAAAGCTTTTTCTGGAAATATTCAACGTCTGTCAATTCTCCAAGGTTTTGTCCACCTGGAAGTGTTGTTATTTCAGATCCTCTACCACCTTCTCTACGTGGTAACCAGAAATCTTCCATCATAGACATGAATTTTCTGTCATCACGAACTTCACCAGTATTTGCGTCATATACTAGTTTGTTTCTATAACGACTCATTACCTCTTTAAGGTATTGTTCTGCCTTAACTTTTGGTAAATTACCAACATCAATATAGAAAATTCTACGTTCTGGTGCTCTTGATAATCTGTAGATAACAAGACTATCCTCAATCATTCTTAACTGATTAAGTGCTTTAATTGCTTTATGAAGATATGAAAGGACAGTTCCTTTATTTCTATCAACTAATCCAGAACTACAATAAACAATAGAATCTTTAGCAATCTTCACTGCATTCTTACCAGCACCAGTAATCATCCCGGATGGATAATTTGGTTTTGGTGTATATAAGAAATACTCTTCTATTTCTGGTTCTACGTACTTAGCATTACTTGTAGAACCCTTATTCATATCAAGGATTTCTTTTCCTTTACTCTTCTTCTTCTCCTGACGAACATACTTCATCTTCATAGGATCGATATATCTGAGATCCTGAATACCATCTTCAGGTCTCTTTGTATCAATTACCTTAAGATAATATACTCTTCCATCAATATACCAATTTTTAAATATCTCATGAGACTTTCTATCAAAGTCCATGATCTCTTTTAATGTTTTAAATTCTTCTCTAATTACTTTCTTTATTTTATCACTAGCATTTAAGTTGGAAAGTTCAATCTCTACAGGTGAATCGTACAGATCACTAACGATTGCTTCATTAACAACATCTTCAATAGCACCATCACACTCAGGGTGTAATGCCATCTCTCTATATCGTTTAATTAAATCGTGTTCGGTTCTGAATACGCCTTCAATATCTACATACTGACCATAAAAGCCACTGCTTATGTAATTATCATTCCCGTCCTGATTGGTTTGAGGGACGGGAGATACTACAGAAGGTGGCGTTTTTTGGCTGTCGTCAATCGAGAACCCAAAGAGTTTTGCCATAGTATAAATGTTTTCCTACTATTATAGCACTATTTAGTCTATTTTAGTTGATGTCTTCTCCACCAGCGTTTGCACCAGTACCTTTAACTGCTTCCCACCACTGAACTTGTAGTTCAACTGTGAACTCTTGAATCCCTGCAGAATCATAAGATAATTCTATAGGAGCAACTTGAGTTGGGAAAATATCAAAGAAATGATACTGTCTTAGTGTTTCACCACTACGATCCAACTGATAGACAAAAGCATCTGCTTGATAGTCTTCTGCGTTAGTTGAACCTGTGTTATCTGATACCTTGTTGATAAAGTTCATCCATTTCTCAAAAGCTGAGCGAATAGAGAAGTCTGTATCATTAAGAACGGTGATTGACCATGTATCAAATGTTCTGTCTCCAGCGATTTTTAGAACCCTTCCTCTGAAAGGAACTTCGATTGGAGCAATGTTAGATGCTGGTAGGGCAGCAGTCTTAACTAAGAATCTTGCTTTTTGCAAGATATCATTAAGACCATCTACTTGTACTGCCTTTGGAAATGCTAGCTCAACCTCAAACAGGTTCGAGCGAGCACCACCGCCAGTTAGCTTACTTTTGAAGTCAGTAATCTTCCTTAGTGGAGGTGGATTTAATTGGTTTCTGGTTGCCATAGTTTTAGAACTCTAAGTAGGATTAAACTTTACCAATGACTTCTTCAAATGCAACACCAGTTCTGGTGGCGATGAAGGTTAGACCGATGAAATTAATCGACCTTGCAGGTTTAATGTATATATCGGCAATAAACTCATTATTGTCGATGACTGCTGCTGTGTTGTTTGTTTCGTCACAAATAACAACGTAGTCGTAGATTCCTCGTTTCGATTGAACGTCACGTAGGAATGGTTCAATGATGTTCACAAAGTTAGTCCTTGTGATTTCATCGTTAAATTCGAACAACTGGTCTTTAGCAGCGGCTGAAATAGCATCTTCAAGGTAGATGAATAATCTACGAACATTAATTCTATCAAAGGCAGATGCTTTGCCGTATCCAGTCTTATCACCGAATAGGATAATTCCTGCTCCTGGTGATAGAATAACTGGGTTAATTCTATTTGAATATAGTGTATCTCTTTGTGCTTTACCTGGGTTGTAAGCAAGTTTCACAATATTGAGAAGAGCACCTCTGTTTGTACCTGCTGGTGAGAACCAAGGGAAGTCGGTTTGATCGACTCTGGCACAACAACCAGCAATGTCACCATTTAGAGGGACATAACGGAATGTATTATTAAATCTATCGTACATATACTTGTACCCACTATCAAATATACCGTATGTGGTAGAAGTAATAGGTGCGTAGAAGCTTACTACATTAGAAGTAATTGTATCATCATCTTGAACAGTTGCTGCTCCAGCAGTTGTATCAGTGATGAATGCTTGTCTGTAAGGAGAACAGAATGCGATAGCATCCTTCCTTGCTTCAGCAATAGCGACTGCCTTATTAGCAATTGCTTGTGTTTGTTCCTTACTAAAGTTAGCAGAACCTTGTAGGATGAAGTCTACTTCATATTGCTCTGTATTAGAGAATATGTTAAGACCACCAATGATGTCATCTACACCAGAATCTAGTGCACCTGCTACGTTGATGTCTGTACCACCACCGTAATCTAGTCCACCATTCAGTTCGAATGTTGCTGAACCAACAACTCCAAAGTTTACATTCTTGGAATCTTGATCCCAACCACTGTCTCCATCGAGACTATTTGTTGCAGATGTAGCATATGCTGATGTTGTAAGTCCTACAGACTTTTGATTAGCATCTTTTTGGTTATCTGCTCCGAGAGTAGGTGCTCCACCACCGTAGATGTATCTTGAATTAGTTTTAAGATACTTTCTCCAGTAAGAAGGACTTCCTGCAGAGTATTCACCATCCTTTGCTTTAGAAAGGTTAAGGTGCTTCTCTAGGATTGTACCAGCGTTACCAGTAACAGTTCCCTTGTCATCGATTACAACAACGTGAACTTCGTCAAATCTTCCTCCTCTGGAGGCAGCATATGCTGAAGTTCCTGGACGATCTGCTAGTTGATCCCATTCAAGTGGGTCTAAACCAGTACTTAGTCCAACAGTTTGCTGTTCGAACCAGTCTTGCTGTGATGCATAGGATGTTGAGTATCCACTTGCATGTCCAATAGCTACTCCACTAGGTGTAGCAGTAACACTACCAGTATTATTGAATGCGTAAACACCTGTCTGTTGATAATCAACATCAGATTCTACACCAGCATTGGTTACGTGTGAAACAATTTTAACTCCAACAGTTGTAGAGTTAACTTCAGTAACAACACCTTTGAGGTATCCATCTGCTTGTGATGTTGTACCAGCACCAATAAGTGCCTTACCAACCATCGTCTGGGTTACAGCATAACCAACAGTGTTAACACCAACAACTGAAAGAAGTTGCTGATCAGCTTTACCGTCACAAACTCCTATTCTAATACCATTTGCCCAAGTACCTGGGTTTTGTGCGGCAATAACCGTACTTGAAATAGTGTTATCGTCATAACCTAACTGGTTATAATGATCATCACTCTTAATCTTTAATGTTGGTGTAGCATTGTCAGAAGCATTTTTAAGTCCTGTGTCATCTGCTCGTACAACTTGCATTGTACCGCCATATGCCAAGTAGGAGGATGCTACCATCCAACTCTCATACTGCTTATCTGTGTTATATGGCTTTCCATACGTTTGATAAAGGTCGTCTTCACTCTCAATCAATTGAGGAAGACCGACTGGACCCTTCGCAAAAGGAGCTGCTAACGCACCAATAGAACCAGATACTGGATCAACTCTACCAATTGTTAAGTCAACCTCTCTTACGATAATTCCAGGAGATGCTAAATTTAGAGGCATCTTTTTTCTCTCCGAATCTCAGATTTAATCTAGAAATATTTATTCAAAGCGGTATTTACATCGGGGAAATGATGCGTGAACATTACCAATCTGGGTATATCCAATCACTAAATGCTTTGTTTTTTCTATTCTTAACTATCCTTTGTATCGTGCACACTTTACACTCATATGAGTATGATGATGGTATTTCTCCTCTATTCTTTCTAGTTAGATAATAATCAGTTATTAAATTCTTTACCTTACCACATACCCTACAAGCACGTTCAGATAATAGTAAATGCTCTACCTTTAACTGCTCATCAAAGTTGTCAAAGTCCACTTACCGATAATCCCACATGTAGGAACGGTCACCATATTCATCAGTATGCCATCTATCTCCATCATCGTCAACAAAACTTTCTGTCTCTAAACCTGTTTGTATAAAACCAAATGGTGCCATATCCTGCTCAATTTGATTCTTTTGATCCTCATAAATTCTCTTTCTAATGTCATTATCTGACATTTCTTTAAAATAATCCTGATTAACCAACCATGCAAATATAACAAGGCACATTGCCAAATCATCGTTACATCCTTCTTCTGCCTCAAATGAATTATGTCTTTGAGCAAATGTAGTTAATTCTGAAATAATTTCATAGTCAGTAGTCAATAATTTATCATCTTCAATAATACTCTTAAGGTTAGAACAACCCAACTTCTTAACTGCTGCTGTCATTCTTACACCAAGTTGAGTTTTCTTACCTGAAAATCCCTGTCCTACTATCTGACCATTTCTACCTCTCATGGATGCCATTAGGATATTTTCATATTCTAAATCATATTGCATAATACTAGCAACCTGATCTCCTATGTCATTTACTTCTATTAAAACATAAGCATTGTTATATCCCTTCGCAACATCAAAAATAATATTTGGGAATAACATAGGTTTGATTTCATTATTCCTATACTTCGCAACTACTCTATACGGAAACTCTGTAGTATCAAAGACTATAAAAGCAGAATAGTCATTACCCATTCCCCTAGCAACGTCAACTGTAATTATATAATTATGGTCTTCTTTAGCAGTTTCGTAAATATCTAATCCAGCATTTCTCTGTAATGGTTCGTCATAGACCATAATCCGCAATTTAGCAGGATTAATTAGCGTATTAACCGAACCTAAGAACTCACATTCAAACTCAACCTTGAACTGTTGCTCTGAAGTGTTAGCAATAGTTTGTGCTTTCCAGTCAGCATCCCTACCAGGAACCTGTGACCAATGTACTTCTGTATGTGTATATTCGTTCTTACCTCTTTCAGCATCGTGCCAATATCTATAGAAATGATTCATCCCGTGAGGGGTAGATACCATTATTACTTTCGTTGATTTACCAGAAGTAATAGTAGGATAAACACTGGCAAAGAACGACTCAGCAATGTGATTCGGGACGAAAGCGAACTCGTCGAGAAAGAGGATGTTAAACGACATACCTCGGACAGCACTTGCAGACGTAGAAGCAGCCAGTATCTTTGATCCATTCTCCAGTTCTAAACTACCTTTATTCCAGGATATTATACCCTGTTGCATCCATTTAGGCAAATTCTCATATGCAGTCTGTAATCTGCTTAACAAATCTCTAGCAGTTGCTGCTTTGTTAGCAAGAATACCAATATTAGTACTATCATTGAATACAGCATAATGTAACAGGTAAGATACAGACGTAGTAGACTTACCAGTCTGTCTAGGCATCTTACATATATTAAATCTATGTTCGTGGAAGTTTCTAATTAACTTCTCTTGGAAATCATAAGGATGGAACTGTGTTAGTCCTTCATCCAAAGAAACAATCTTTATATAATTGTGAGCAAAGTATACTGGATCCTTCTTACATTTAATAAATTCAATGACTTGCTCTTCTGTAAATTCATGAGAAGTATTTGCCTTTTTTAAAAGCGGGTTACCAAGATAGATTTCATCAGACATCTAAATCTTTCCTCCAATCTGAATATTCACCACCCTTTACATAAGTAGGAACTAATTTATCTGGTTTAACCAAATCAATTACTTCAAATGCTAGATTACCATCAGCATCATTAACTTGAACACTATCTTCTTCCCAAGGTGTATTATTATTTGTCATTGTTTAAAAGTCCATCTTTAAGCATTTTAGATAAATCGGAAGTTGATCCAACAAACACTGCGTTATTAGTAACTTGTGTTGGTTTTCCTTTGTCCCCATCAATCTCTTTAACTTTCTTTTGAAGTTCCATTAACTTATCAGTAGTATCAGCAACTGATTTTATAATCTGTCCTGCTACTTCATATGCTCTTGGACTTGCACTTTCACCTGCAAGTTCCATAATACCATTAAGAGATTCTTGTCCTTTTTCGATAAGTGAATATAAATTGGAACGAGTATATTCATAATCCTTATCAACATCATGGGTAACATTTGTAAGAGCATCTTGTCTCTTTAAACATCCACCTTCTGGTGTAGTACTAACTTCAATATTACTCTCAATGTTGAGTGCATTGTCAATAGGTTCATAATTAGACATTATTCTTTATACGTCAGCCTGTTGTGTTGGACTATAAGTTTGAGCATCACTAAAGAATGATGTGGTCTCACTGAATCCAAAGTCATCACCAGGACTGGCGGTAATTGGATCTGGTTCAACTGTATACCGCATTTCCCTCTTAGCTTGCGCTGTATTGGTATCCATAGCAGTATCCACAATGACTTTCTTGATCAGTCCTTCTGAAGACTCTGCGACAGGTCCAAAGAGGTAAGTTTTTGCTGCGAATCTCATTGTATATATTAATGCTCTTCTTGTAGCATAATCTCCTTCATAATCATCTTGGAAAGAAATATTATTCAAAACAATAGGAATATCTCTTTTTTCTCCTATAATAGACACTAAATCAATAGTTAAATTAAATGATGGTTGAAAATATGGAAGTATCTGTTCTACGATCTGTAATGCATCATCATTCAACTTACACATGATATTAAGTTCAAATCCCAAAGTATAAGGGACAGGCATATAAACCTTCTTTAACTTACTATCTCTACTATCAACTGCCTTAAATGTTTGAGTAATACCTGACTTTCTTGTTGCATCATATTCAATATCTGTCAACTCAAATGACATTCTTGGTAATGTTATAGCAACCATCTTATTTAAATCTGGTTGTTGTTCCAATCTTGCTAGAAACTTTTGGGATGGTCCATATGCTAATGGCACCTTCATTTCTTGAACTACATTATTGCCAGCTTGATCATGATGTTTAACATGAATTGCATTAAACAATGTACCAAAACCGATAATAGTCTTTCTTATAATTTCGTGATAATAATAGGTTCCTAACATTTTCTTTAATATGTACCAAATGGATTCGACTCTGTGAAGTCTAGTATGAGATCAGCATCAAACTCAAAATCTTCATTCTGAGAATATTTATCTGTGGTAGTGCTTGCTGTGCCTGGTCTTGATAATTCATAATTAGCACCAGATTTCATTCCAAGTATCCTTTCTCCATAAGAGAAGGTTCCAGTTTGAATGCCAACTTGAAGAATTGCAGTGTCTGCATTCCAATTCTTAACTCTTGCGGCAACATTAGATATCTGCCCAACTACTTCTTCATTGAACCAGAATGTTCCAACTCCAACTGTAGCAGCAGTACCAACTGTAACCGTTGGTGGTGAGAAGAATCCATAACCAGAATCAAGTATATAGAATCCTGTTATTGGTTGAGATGATGCTGTACCAACGATTGGCATCACAGAAGCTGGTTGATTTGGAGTTAAAGATGGAAGACTTATTGCTACACTTGGAACAGTATCATAACCCATACCATGTTGAGTTATTCTAATTTCTTGTATACCTTTAGAATTTAAAGGTATGACTGAAGCAGTAGCAGCAGCACCTACTCCTCCACCTCCGCTAATGGTTATAGTTGGTGCAGTTAATCCATACCCAACACCCATATGAGTCATACGTATGTACTCAAGTGAAGTGGTATTATTTCTTGTTGTAAGAATACCAACACCAGTAGCAGTTGTTCCACTACCTGGTAAAGAACTTGGCGCAGAGAAGGTTATTGTAGGAGTACTAGTGTATCCAGAACCATCTTCATTTAAGAAAACTTGTTCAACTCCACCAGTACCAATAATAGCAGTTGCTGTTGCATTAGCTGCTGTCTTAATCAATGCTAAATCAGTTATATGTCCAAGGTCTTCAACCTTAGTATCAATTGCTTCGATAGAAGTATCAATAACTTCATCTTCATATTCAAAGAGTTCACATTGAAGTTTATAAATGTAATTCTTACCTAACTGATAGAAAGGATCTTCATGCTCTACAAACTTAACTTCAAATAATCTTCCTCCCAATGGGAAATATACCAAATCGCCTTCTCTAGGTCTAGTGTCTATAAGTATTTCATCATCAGGCATAGTTTCCATAAATGGAGCAATGAAATCTTCAAATCTCTCTCTAGAGATTGATAAAGTCAATTCATCCTTCAAGGATAAACCAAATTTAGTCATTATATCACCTTGTCCACCATATCCATCAAAAGTATCTACATATGCTTCTAATAGGAAATTGTCATCAAATTTAGATCTCTCAAGTTCTTCAAAAATAGTACTTCTAGTTACAATCTTTCTTGGGATATATGTAACTTCAACACCATAAATTTTCAACTGCTCATTAATGAGCGATTGCATTAAATCTTGTTCTCCAGGAGAACCTTGTAGAAAAAACGGATTGAGTGCCATATTATCCTATCATGTCTAATGGTGGGACTTCGTATTCTGTAGACATTCTTTCTTTAATGTCTGCTAAATCTTTTACTGCATCATCATAAATTTCACGTCCATTAAGTTCAACACCACCAGGTAATTTAGTTCCCTTAAACTTAATTAAATTCTGTCCCCACTGTCTCTTAATAAGTGCAGTTAAATACTTCTTAACAAAACTATCATTATATACTCCAGCAAAGGTATCAGGATCTAATGCCCTATAACATTCAATAATTATCCAATCATCAATCTGTTGAGCACCCCAATCCAGATCTAAATATAATCTATCTTGTCTCTGGTTAAATCTTATTTGCTTATCTGTTGTAAGTAAATGATCAATATCTTCCAGATAAGATTTTGTCATTGCATATTGCAATAAATTAATTGAATTGAAATAATATAAGTCATTCAAAAATAATTGATATTTAATACTAAACATTCCACCAGAAATAGAACTAGTATCAAACTTAAAGATTTTTTCTATACCAATCACAGAATCTGGAACTTGTATGAAATTAGATGTTTCATACCAACTAGATGTAAATGTACCTGCACCACTATTCACCGATGTTGCAGTAGTAGTTACAATTCCAACCCCTGTTTCATTTTTTGCTGATCCTCTATTAATATCTTCTTCACTAATCTTGTACTTCATGTACATTTTCTCAACACCATCAAAGTGTCTTTCATTAAAATACTGAAAAGCATCATCTACTAAATCATCAATCTGATCATCATCAACGTTAATTTCCAAGACAGGAGCACCTAACTGTCTTTTACAGTACTGTACAAGTTCTTTTCTTGTGGTTGGTTTTGCCATTAGAATTGCTGAGAGTCAACGTTCGCTGCGATTTGCTTTTTAGTTCCTCTATTTTTTCTCTCTAACTTTTTAGTTAAATCTTCAACCTTTTCTGTTAATTCTTTAACTAATTGGGATAATGTAGCTTGTTTTGCTTCTAGAGCAACAACTTGTGAGAATAAATCAAAAGACTTTTGCTGATATGTTATTATCAAATTTTTATAATCAGTTTCATTCATGGGTTCATATAATAAAAAAGGTGGGATTGCTCCCACCTATATTTATAAGTTATTTTTTAAGCGTTAGAATGCTCCACCATCTACAGTGATATTATGCAGGATTCTTTGTCCTCCACTGACTCCAATAGTCTCTGTTTGTCCAACAGCATCCTTAATCCATAATGATCCAACTTCTAATGCAGCATAAGCAGCAGCAGTTAGAACACTAGTGGATTCTGAAACATCTGAACCAACAACGACTCTAGCAACAGAATCATCCCAGTATAGAGCAGCCTTCTTAGCAGAACCACTATAATAATGCATTATGACACCAACGTCGATGTTGGCATCTGAACTTGGTGCTACCAGTGAACCACCACTATTAACAAGACCAACTTCAATCAAACTATCTTCAACCTTTAAGGTCTCTGTGTTCAATATTGATTGTGTACCCAGAACTGTCAGGTTACCACTTATAGTAGCGTTAGTTGAAACTGTAAGAGCACCAGTTACGGCAAGTGTCGAACCATCAAAGGTTAGACTTGCACTATCTTCTAGTTCTCCATTAGTACCAGCAACAACAACTCTATTATCAGTTAAGTCTGAAACAATTGCAGTATCAGCAACTAATGCATCAATATTTGCTGTACCGTCGATAAATAAATCCTTCCATTCAAGTCCAGACGCACCTAAATCTCTGGCACCATCTGTAGAAGGAACCAAATCACTATCAAATCTACCAGTAGCAGTAATAGTGTCTCCAGTAGCATCTCCAAGATTTACATCACCATTTAAGTCTGTTCTACCAGTTACAGTTGCTACACCTGCAATGGCAACATCATCTAGATTTGAAATACCATCAACATCTAAATCAGCGTTAACATCAAGATTAGCAGCAAAAGTAGAAATACCAGCTGCTGTTATGCTATCAACATCAGCAGTACCATCTAAGTATAAGTGTCTCCATTGTTGAGAACTACTACCTAAGTCGTATCCATCATCACTAGTAGGAACTAAGTTAGAAGCAAATTCACCACCGACTACAATATCATCAGTAGCAGCATCACCAAGTCTAACTGTACCACCACGGAATGTAGCAACACCTATAAATTCTGATTGCCCACCAACGAAAAGTCTATCGGTTACAGAGAGAGCAGCACCAACGTGAACACTCTTTTCTATACCAACACCACCTTCAACTATCAGAGCACCAGTATCCTTACTAGTAGAGTCTGTAGTATCAGCAATAGTAACTGGTCCAGCAAAAGTCGGTCCAACAGTCCAACTTAGGACTCCTGAACCGTTATTCTGTAATATTGCTGTGTTAGCACCCTGAGCATCAGGGAATGTGACCGAATAATCTGCTGCCAACGATGCAGGAGATTTAACTGATATTGCGTGGACACCATTATTAGTGCCTTCAACTAGATTCAATCCTGATCCAGCTGTTGCGGTTTCTTTCAACCAATATCGGTGAGAACCGAAAAATTTGTTGTTTGAAGAGTTATTATCTAATCCAATGTATAAATCATATTTGTCAGATGTGAATGCGGGTTCCCCTGCTTTCAACGCTGGCAAACTAGCGAAAGCACCTCTCTTAAACTGAATAACAGGAGAAGCCATGTTGTAAAATCTATGCTTTTATTTTAAGTATTTATGTATGTTGGATCTTAATTAAAATAATCCAGCATCCATCGCATTATCTTGT
>MPMC02249251.1_pt1 | contig 16426 bp, 19 predicted proteins | sample 1617281 | NCBI WGS metagenome assembly MPMC02 (sample SAMN05944809, study PRJNA350692) | marine metagenome | biome: marine; feature: ODZ; material: water; isolation source: 100 m water sample filtered on 30 um supor filter | place: Pacific Ocean | collected 2012-04-09 | depth 100m m | reverse complement strand
CGTCGCAGCAGTTTTTTTGCTGCTACTGGATCGGCGGCAGTGACCGTGATCGTGCGGCTCTGACCTGTGGCCGATTCATAGGTGGCAACGAATGAGGCCATGGATCAGTTCACCCCCTCAGCCATCTTCCAGCAGGCGTTCAAGCTCACCGGGTTTGCTGGCTTTGGCCATTGCTTCGGCAGGGCTGATTTCTCCAGCGTTGACAAGATTGGCCAGTGCCTTTTCCAGGGTCTGCATTCCCAGCTCGCCACCGGTTTGAATCTGGGAATAGAGCTGTGCGGTTTTGCCTTCGCGGATCAGATTGGCGGTGGCTGCTGTGTTGATCAGAATCTCCTGAGCCATCACCCGACCGAATTGACCGGGAGCTGGATTGCTGCGGCGGCAAAGGGTCTGGGAGAAGATCGCCACAAGGCTGCCGGAGAGTTGAACCCGGATCTGAGTCTGTTGCGCGGGCGGAAACACATCAACCATGCGATCGACGGTCTGTGAGGCGGAACTTGTGTGCAGAGTTCCGAAGACGAGGTGACCTGTCTCGGCTGCGGAAATCGCCAGCTGGATTGTTTCAAGATCCCGCATTTCACCCACCAGGATCACGTCAGGATCTTCCCTTAGTGCTGCTCGCAGTGCATTGGCAAAGCTACGGGTGTCTTCATTGAGCTGCCGTTGGTGCACGAGGCTGAGGTCGCTTTTGTAGACGAATTCGATCGGATCCTCGATGGTCAGGATGTGTTCGCTTCTGGTGTGGTTGATGTTGTCGAGCAGGGAGGCAAGTGTTGTGGTTTTGCCGGAGCCGGTGGGGCCTGTGACCAGCACCAGGCCGCGAGGCCGCTTGCTTGTTTCGATCACCACCTCAGGAAGGTTCAGAGCCTCGATGTTGGGGATACTGCTGCCAAGGGCTCGCAGGCAGGCGGCGTAACTGCCTTTCTGGCGATAGACATTGACCCGGAAACGGGCGACTCCTTTGAGGCCATAGGCACAGTCGAGTTCCCAGGTCTGTTCAAGGGTTTTTCTCTGGCTGTTGTTGAGCATGGAGAAGATCAGCTTGTTGCAGGCCTCCTCCGTCAGCGGTGATTCATTCATTGGGCGCAGTTCACCACTGAAGCGCCCATAAGGGGGCTGGCCAGTGGCGATATGCAGATCACTGCCACCGCCTTTAACCAGCTGTTCCATCAGGTCTTCGATCATCAGCTCCATGAAGGTCGGCTCAATGGCGGGCAGTCAGACAGTAGGGACATTCCAGCCAACCTTCCTGCAGACCTGCACCACATCCGCCGCAGCTGAGTGTGCTCAGCGCTTTGGCGCGTCGCTCTGATTCCAGGCCAGAATCCGTGAGGACCATCCGCCCCACCTCTTCAAGGGTGGTGTGGCCTTCTCGGACCAGCTCAAGGCTGTAGCCCAGCAAGGTTTTCATCCCTGATTCCAGGGCAAGACCTCTGAGTGTGTCTGTGGTGGCACCTGTGGACACGGCTGTAGCCAGCTCCTCATTCATACGCAGGACTTCATAAACCCCGACTCGGCCTTTGTAGCCACTGCCCTGACAGGTCGGGCAGACAGGTTCGTCGCCTTGGTGGCGGTGGGCTTTGAAAAAGGTCACCTCGGTTTCAGCATTGGCCATCAAGCCGAAGCGTCCAAGTTCTTTTTCCTGGGGGTGGTAGGTCTCACGACATTTGTTGCAGACCCGTCTCAGCAAGCGTTGCGAGACGATCCCGATCAGGGACGCGCTGACCATGAAGGGCTCCACACCCATTTCACTGAGCCTGGCGATGGCGCTAGGGGCGTCATTGCAGTGAAGGGTGGTGAGCACCAGGTGCCCGGTGAGTGCGGCTTCAATGGCGGTTTTGGCCGTTTCGAGATCCCGGGTCTCCCCCACCAGCAACACGTCAGGGTCCTGGCGCATGAAGGCTCTCAGGGCTGAGCTGAAATCAAAACCCTTGTCCCTGTTGACCTGGCATTGCGTGATGCCAGGCAAGGTGTATTCAATCGGATCCTCAACGGTGGAGATGTTGATCCCTGGATCGTTGCGTTCTGCCAGCAGCGAATAAAGGGTTGTGGATTTGCCGGACCCGGTAGGGCCTGTGACAAGGATCATCCCGAAAGGCTTTGAGCCGAGGTTCCTGACCAGGCTCAGAGCCTCCTGATTGCTGATCAATTTGTCCAGTCCGAGTTGGGTTGCGCTGCTGTCGAGCAGTCGCAGACAGATCTTTTCTCCGAAACGACTGGGAAGGCTGTTGACGCGGAAATCAATGGTGCGGTTTCTGTACTTACGCCGGATACGACCGTCCTGGGCAATTCTTCGTTCGGCGATGTCCAGATCCGCCATGATCTTGAATCTGGAGGTCACCGCTGGCACCAGTCGAGCTGGCAGCGGTTCGGTGTATTTCTGCAGCACGCCATCCTGACGGAATCTCACCTGTAGCCCCATGTTCTGTGGCTCGACATGCACATCACTGGCTCCCACTTTCAGTGCTTGGAGCAGAATCCGATCCACCAGGCTCACCACTGGAGAGGCTTCTGAATCTTGAAGACTGAATTCAAGATCTACCGTTGCACTTGCAATCCTGGCTGCTTCCTCAGGGTCTTCCTCCAGAACACCTTCCGGGTTGAAATCCTCAAGTAAAGAGGCGGCTGTGTCTTCCACAGAACGATCATCTTCAGGATCGGAGTTGGAGATTTGTTCGTTGTTTTCTTCTGTCTCCAGAGGCTGTTCGATGCTCTCCCTGGTCAGGAAAGGTGCCAGATCCGAGTGCAGGGCTAGTTGAAGCTCAGCGGTGAAACCGCATGCATCCAGTTGCCGGATCAGTTCATCCTTGGCGTTCTGATCCCAGTGGTTGGGAATAGCAACATCCAGGTGCTGGCCCTCTGATCTCCATGGCATGGCCTGCAGTTGCCGCCATGTGTCTGTGTCCAGACCAGTGCCGTGCCTGAGCAGCTCATGGCCTTGACCCAATTGCTCTGGAGTGAGCAGCTGGACCTGTTGAAGCAGTTCCAGTTCCAGCCGTTGCTGATTGCTTGTGATCGCTTCCGGGATCGGTCTGATCTGAGTCACAAAGATGAATTGCTGAGCTGGAGGTGAGGTTTGAGCAGTTTTTGGGCTCTGCTTTCTCCTCTCTCATGTTCTAGTTGCGCAGCTTGAGGGAGTCAGTGTTTGCAGTTGATCTGTGCAGCATCGATTCATATTTGTTTGCAGCTGGTGTCTGTTGCCGGCGTGAGTTGTTTTAACCCTTAATGGCTGTCAGATCTTTATGGTGATCAAATCCTGAGGGTTGCTGGATCAAGCAACAGCCTCCGTGTTTTTGCTTAAGGGTTGTTCGGTCAATATCTGGCTGAGTTTCAGTCTTGGGATCAAGCTTGAAAAAGTCTTGTGCTGCAGAGGCGGCAAGCTCACTATTGCTTGTTGTGCTGAGGCACAAACCTGGAAAGAGTTGAAGCCATGGCTTCGCTTTTGCTCAGCCTTCTTTGCCAATCTTTTGGGCAGAAGCTTGGGGAAGGCCCAGCTATGTCCTGTTCGGTTGCGTTGCCAGTTGCGGTGATGACCTCTGCTTTTGCTGCAAGCTTGAGCTGGGCAATAACGATGCACGTCGGTGGTTTGCATGGAGTCGGGACAGCCTTCTGAGCTGAAGCAGTTCCGTGAAAATTCATAGGTGCGGGCTTCCGCCGCTTGTGGGAGGTGGGCTTCGCCCTTCAACATGGCTGTAGGTGAATCTGTAATCAGTCAGCATGAGCGGCGATCCTCCAACCTCAGCACCAGACCCTTTGACAGGGGGTTCAGAGGCCTTTGGCTCTGCGGAGTCAACTGAATCCGGGGCGATGGATCCTGCTCAGCATGCAGATCCGGCTCAGTCAGCGGGTCAGGCCCAGCCTCCAGTGCAGGCTCAACCGATGGATCCGGCTCAGCCTGCAGCTCAGGTCTCCAATTCTGCGAGTGAGGAGGATCGTTTGCTGCAATTGGAGCAGGAGCTCAGCAGCCTTCGCGAAGAGCATGAAGCCCTGCGCGGACAGTACGCACGGATCGCTGCGGATTTCGATAATTTTCGCAAGCGACAGACTCGGGATCAGGACGATCTCAAGGTTCAGCTGACCTGCAGCACCCTTGGTGCAATTCTTCCTGTTGTTGATAATTTCGAGCGGGCTCGACAGCAGCTCGACCCTCAGGGAGAGGAGGCTCAGGGATTGCATCGCAGTTATCAGGGTCTCTATAAGCAGCTTGTTGATGTTCTCAAGCAGCTTGGAGTCGCACCGATGCGTGTGGTGGGCCAGTCTTTTGACCCCACCCTCCATGAAGCGGTGCTGCGGGAGCCCAACCAGGAGCATCCTGAGGATGTGGTGACTGAGGAATTGCAGCGTGGGTATCACCTTGATGGCAGAGTCTTGCGCCATGCCCTTGTCAAGGTGTCGATGGGTCCTGGGCCGGATCAGCAATCGTCGGAATCAGCAACCCCGAATGAACCGGCTGCAGAGTTTTCCGGCAGCGATGCTGGATCTGTTGAACAGGAGAGCTGAGATTGTGAGTCAATGACCTTTAATCTGAAGCAGGGTTGACGAGCTGATGGCCGATTATTACGACCTGCTTGGTGTCAGCAAGGATGCTGATGCTGACACTCTGAAGCGGGCTTACAGGCGTCTTGCTCGCCAATATCATCCTGATGTCAACAAGGATCCAGGCGCGGAGGATCGATTCAAGGAAATCGGTCGTGCCTATGAGGTTCTCAATGATCCTAAGACAAGGTCCCGTTATGACCAGTTCGGGGAGGCCGGCCTCGGAGGAGCCGCTGGCATGCCTGACATGGGCGATATGGGGGGCTTTTCCGATCTCTTCGAGACCTTCTTCAGTGGCTTTGGCGGCGGTGGCGGCGGTGGTGGCGGTCGCACACGTCGTTGAGGTCCTCGGCAGGGTGATGACCTGCGCTACGACCTCACCATCGACTTTGAGCAGGCGGTGTTCGGGCAGGAAAGGGAAATCAAGGTGCCCCATCTGGAAAGCTGTGACAGTTGTTCCGGTAGTGGTGCCAAGGCTGGTAGTGGCCCCACCACCTGTTCCACCTGTGGAGGGGTTGGACAGGTGCGTCGGGCAACCCGCACCCCCTTCGGAAGTTTCACCCAGGTCGCTGAATGCCCCGGCTGCGATGGCAGTGGCCAGGTGATTGGTGACCCATGCAATTCCTGTGGTGGGCAGGGTGTCCATCAGGTCCGCAAGAAACTGCGCATCAATATTCCTGCCGGTGTGGATTCCGGTACCCGTCTGCGTGTGTCCGGTGAGGGCAATGCTGGTGCCCGAGGCGGTGCTGCGGGTGACCTCTATGTGTTCCTATCGGTGAAACCCCATTCCAGGCTTCGCAGGGATGGTTTGACAGTGCTCTCCGATGTGAAGGTCAGTTATCTGCAGGCCATCCTCGGCGACAGCATTGAAGTGGAGACCGTTGATGGTCCAACCGCTCTTGAGATTCCCGCCGGTACACAGCCCAATGCCGTGCTCACGCTTGAAAACAAAGGCATTCCCAAACTGGGTAATCCGGTTGCCCGCGGCAGTCAGAGAATTTCTGTCAATGTTCAACTTCCAACCCGTCTTTCCGATGAGGAGCGCGGCTTGCTCGAGGAGTTGGCGAGCCATCATTCCGCCCGGGGAACCCACGATCAAAAGAGTGGTCTATTTGCTCGATTCTTTGGCCAGAAGGGATGAGCTCCCATGGGCAGCAGCCATCAGAGCTGGATCTGCGTGGCACTCCCTGCCCTGTCAATTTCATTCGCTGCAGGCTTGCCCTTGAGGCGCTTGCGCCCGATCAGAGGCTTCAGGTGGACCTTGACCGTGGTGAGCCTGAGGCCATGGTGATTTCAGGGCTTAGGGACGCTGGTCACAGGGTTGATGTGATCGCTGAGGAGGACAACAGGGTGCGGTTGTTGGTGACCTGTCTTGGGGGCTGATCCTCCTGCTTTGAGCGGCACGTTTTCTTCGGGCACGGCTTTGCCAGCAACTGTGGTGGCCTTGCAGGCCAATTACCTAGAGGTTGAGCTCTCAGAGCCTGCCCAGGCAAAACGTTTGCTTTGCACCCGTCGCACCCGCCTGGCCCATCAAGGTGCGAACGTTCATGTGGGCGATCAGGTCTGGGTGGAAGCGATTGACTGGCAGCAGTGCCGAGGGGTTGTCTGCAATGTGGAACCCCGCAAGAGCTGGCTTGAACGGCCGCCAGTGGCCAATGTCACCACAGTTGTGGTGGCACTGGCACTTGCCGAACCCAGCTTTGATGCGGATCAGGCCAGTCGCTTTCTGTTAACTGCTGAACAGACGGATCTGGATGTGCAAGTGCTGCTCACCAAGACGGATCTGATCTCGGCTGATGCGCTTGCAGAGCGGATCAGCGCTCTGAGGGCCTGGGATTATCAGCCTTTGGCGGTATCAGCAAAGACAGGGGAGGGTCTTGATCAGTTGATGGGCAAGCTGCAAGGCTCCTTTCTATCGGTGCTCTGTGGCCCTTCAGGTGTAGGCAAGAGCAGCATTCTCAATAGATGTCTGCCGGAGCTGTCTCTCAGGGTCGGGGCGCTGTCGTCAAAATTGCAAAGGGGGCGTCACACGACCCGTCATGTGGAGCTTTTCGCCCTCGAAGGCGGGGCTCGGGTTGCCGATACCCCAGGTTTCAATCGTCCTGATCTACCTGCAGATCCCCGCTGCTTGGCCTCTCTTTTCCCGGAACTTCGCCATCAGCTGGATCCCTATCCCTGCCGGTTCAGGAATTGCCTGCATCTGGATGAGCCCGGTTGTGGAGTGGAGCGAAGCTGGCCGCGTTATGCCTTTTACCGACAATGTCTGCAGGAGATGCGTGGTCTCAGCCGCCCATACCGGGAAGGTTGAGATTGAGTCCGCCGGTGAGTTCTTCCATCCGCTCTTTCATGGTGGCGGTGGAGCGTTCATAGGCCGATTGCAATGCAGCCAGAGTTGCCGCTTCACTGGCTTGCTGGCCTTCAGAGAGCAGCGCAGGGTCTAGATGAACGCGCAGTGGCTGCTGATTGCCGGAGAGCCATATTTTTGCTCTGCCATCGTCGCTGCTTCCCTCGATTTCCATGTCATCGAGCTCTTCCTGAAGCTTCTGAGCGTCTTGCTGGATCTGCTGGGCCTTGCGGAAAGCTTCAGTGAGCTGACCGAAATTTGGAAGTCCGAACCCTGCCATGACGGTTTTGGAAGAGCGTGCAGGTTAAGCGGATGCAGCGAAGCCCAGCCGTTTCACTTCAGGATGAAGGATGAATCCATGGGCCTGCTCAACGCGCTTCTGGACAAGGGCAATCAATGCATTGATATCGGCGGCGGTGGCCCCGCCGCTGTTGACGATGAAGTTGGCGTGAACGGAAGACACTTCAGCTCCTCCGACGCGGGATCCCTTCAGCCCCAATTCCTCGATCAATCGACCTGCTTTCAGGGGTTCGGGGTTGCGAAAGACACTGCCACAACTGGGTAATTGATAGGGCTGTGTGGAGGTGCGATGGCTGAGGTTTCCACTTGTGGTTTTCCCCAGTTCCCTTGGGTCATAGCCAGCCTCCAGTTGAAATCTGGCCGATAAAACAACCAGAGGTTCGATCTGCAAGCGGCTGTGCCGGTAGGCGAAGTCCAGTTCGCTGCGCTTGAGGCTGAATATTTCACCTCCATCAAGACTGAGCACACGAACCGATTCCAGCCAGTCCGCTGTGCAGCCTCCCTGGGCGCCGGCGTTCATCACCGCTGCCCCACCAACCGTGCCGGGGATCCCCACGGCCCACTCGAGACCATGAAGGCCGTTTCTTGCCGCTCGTCTGGCCAGGGCTGGAATCGGTTCGCCTGCCCAGGCCTCGACGATTCCAGTTTGAGGATCCAACCTGCTGCCCTGCAGTTTGCGCAAGCAGAGAGACAGTCCTGAGAGGCCTGAATCGTGAATCAGCAGGTTTGAGCCTGCACCGATCACCCGCCGGGCCAGACCCCGTTCCCTGGCCCAGGCCAGCAGGCTTGTCACGTCCTCCACTGAGGCTGGTTCAGCCAGCCATTCCGCAGGCCCACCAACACGCCAGGTGGTGAAGTCCGCCAGGGAAATCTGAGATTGCGCTCTGACGGTCTCCAAAGATCAGGCCGCTAGCTTGGAAAGCCGCTCTGGTGTTGTGTTCTCAGCTGTCAACCGTCTCCACAGGCTGTTCACATCTCCTGCTCCCATGGCCAGCACCAGATCACCGCTGCGGCTCTGCTCCTGCACCAGAACCGTGAGTTGATCAAGGTTGTCTGCAACAGCAACTTGCAGTTCCGGGGCCAGGCCTCTGATGGTGTCTGCCAGGGATTCGCTGTTTACACCCTCGATTGGCGGTTCGCCAGCTGGATAGAGCGGAGCCAGAAGCAGGCAATCAGCAGCGCCAAGGGCTGTGGCGAAGTCGTTGAGGAATTGCGCTGTGCGGCTGTAGCGATGGGGCTGGAAGACCACCAGTAGACGACGGGGCGGGCAGGGGAGCGGACTTCTGCCACTGCTGACCATCAGCCTGGCCATGGCCAGGGTGGCCTGGACTTCGCTGGGATGATGGGCATAGTCATCAACGATCTGGCGTCCTTCCCATGTCCCTCGGAAATCAAAGCGTCGCCCGGGGGAGCGCAGTTGCCTGAGGCCTGACTGCAGTTGTTCCAGAGACAAACCCTGCAGTCGACAGGCTGCAATGGCAGCCATGGCATTGCTGAGATTGTGGAGGCCAGGCAGGGGCAGATGGATTTGACCAACGCGCTCACCGCGTTCATAGAAATCGGCAACGGTCTGATCACCATCAATGGCGACGGGCAGGGCGGCGAACTCAACGCCTTCGGTGGTGTTCACAGACCACCAGGCTGAGGCATCGAAATGCTCCCTGAGGATCGGGCAGTCGTGGTTGGCCAGTAAGCGGCTGCAGCCTTGAGCGAAGCGCTGCATGGTGCTGATCAGGGCATCAAGGCTGTCGTAGTGATCGGTATGGTCCAGTTCAATGTTGGTGATCACCCCCAACTCAGCCTGGAATTTGACAAGCGTTCCGTCGGATTCATCCGCTTCAGCGATCAATAAGCGGCCCTGACCGGCATGGCCGTTGCTACGGAAGCAGGGCACAACACCACCGATCACAGCGGTGGGGTCTTCACCAGCTTCTGCAAGAAGTGTGGTCAGCACTGTGCTGGTCGTTGTTTTGCCATGACTGCCAGCCACTGCAATCGATGGCTGGTTGTTGATCAATGCCGCCAGCAGATCAGAGCGATGCCATATGGTCAGTTGAGCCTCCATGGCGGCCTGCAGTTCAGGATTGCTTGCCGGAATCGCCGTGCTGACCACAACAACAGGTGGCTGCATGCTCTGCATGCAGAGGGCTTGGATGTTTGCCGGGAGCTGGGCGTTGAAGACCTGAACGCCAACGTGTTTCAGCTGCTGCAACGTTGGCGTGTCCCGCGTATCTGATCCGGAAATCCGGTGACCTCGTTCGGCGAGAATCAAGGCCAGAGCAGACATGCCGATGCCACCCACGCCAATGAAGTGGATTGGTTGCTGCCGATTGAGCGTGCTGGCCAAGGGGCAAAACCGGTGACCCGAAAGATAGGTCAACCTGCGGTTGGCGTCCCGTGATCCGTAGGTTTCAGCCTGGTTAAAAGCTGGCAATCCTGAGGGCTGGATCGCGCTGATTTTCAGGAGAGCAAGGACTTTTTACCGAATTTCTGTATGATCGGCGGCCACTTGCGTTGCGGAATCCCCGCCTCTGTTATGACCCTGCGTGTTGCGATCAATGGATTTGGCCGGATTGGTCGCAACTTCATGAGGTGCTGGCTAAGCCGCGGCACCAATACAGGGATTGAGGTGGTGGGCTTCAATGACACCTCTGATCCCCATACCAATTCCCATCTGCTGACCTACGACTCGATGCTGGGTCGGATCAAGGATGTGGAGGTCGGTTACACCGATGACACCATCATCGTCAACGGCAAGACGATCAAGTGCTTCTCAGATCGCAATCCCCTCAATCTCCCCTGGAAGGAATGGGGCGTTGATGTTGTGATCGAATCCACCGGTGTGTTCAACACCGATGTTCTTGCCAGCAAGCACATCGAGGCTGGTGCCAAGAAAGTCATTCTCACCGCTCCTGGTAAGGGCCCTGGTGTAGGCACCTATGTGGTGGGTGTGAATGAAGGTGAGTATCAGCACGATGCTTTCAATGTTCTCAGCAACGCCAGCTGCACCACCAACTGCATGGCTCCCATCGTCAAGGTGATTGATCAGGAATTTGGCATCGTCAAGGGATCGATGACGACTGTTCACAGCTACACAGGTGACCAGAGGATCCTGGACAACAGCCATAGGGACTTGCGTAGAGCAAGAGCTGCGGCCATTAACATCGTGCCCACAACCACAGGTGCTGCCCAGGCTGTTGCCTTGGTTTATCCAGCCGTAAAAGGCAAGCTTGATGGCTTGGCCCTGAGAGTCCCAACCCCCAACGGCTCCTTGGTGGACATGGTGTTCAACGTCAGCCGCGACACAACCAAGGAAGAGGTGAACCAGACTCTTAAATCTGCCTCTGAAGGTGCCATGAAGGGCATTATCAAGTACTCAACTCTGCCCCTTGTCTCCAGTGACATACAGGGAACTGATGATTCAACCATCATCGATGCTCCCCTCACCAAGGTGATGGGTGGCGATCAGGTCAAGATTCTTGCCTGGTACGACAATGAGTGGGGCTATAGCCAGCGGGTTGTTGATCTTGCCGAGCTCGTGGCCAAGAACTGGCGTTGATTCAACCCATCTGACGCTTGATGCAGATCAGCTTGGGTTGATCTGCATGGGTGAGTTTCAATCGATTCACTGAACGGTTGAAGCTGAAGCTGCTGAATCTTTTGAAACTTTCCGGGATCGCTGCCTTCCGTTTCAGCAGGTTGTGCCGAAATGTTCAAAGCCCGTTTCAACGGCTTTGAGCTCTTGGCCGTTGTCCCAGCAAACCCTGGCCTCGCCAGGGCCCATCACACCGATCTGTCGGCTGCCAGGGATCTTTGCAAGCCAGGCACGTGCCCAGCTTTCTGGAAGGCTGAGCACCAATTCAAAGTCTTCACCTCCACTGAGGCACCATTGATCCCAGAGAGGCCCTTGAGGCCAGCCTGGAGCTCGTGGCAAGGCTGTTGGCCTGAGCAAGGCCTGACAGTTGCTTGCTTCACAGAGTCCTTTCAAGGCCGTGAGCAGACCATCGCTGCTGTCAGTTCCGCCTGCGCGCCAAGGGATGTCCTGCGGTTTGCAGTTGACCAGGGCGCCCATGCCATCCAGACGCGGACGGGGGCGTTGATGGGCGACGATCGCCTGCTGCTGCAGTTCGGCCGGGACTTGGGCCGTGAGCTGCTGCTGTTCAGCCTGGAGTAGAGCCAGGCCAAGGCGGCTGAGACCGTGGGGTCCGCTGACGATCAGCCAGTCTCCCGGCTTCGCCTGGGAGCGCAGCAGCCTCAGTGGTCCCAAGGTTGCAAAGGCGGTGATGGCCAGGATTGTTTGATCACCCCTTGAGCAGTCGCCTCCGAGCAGGGAGCCGCCAAATCTGTCCAGAGCTTCACTGATGCCTTCGTAGACGGCTTCAACCCAGCCCCAGCGGGTGTTGCCGGGAGCCACCAGGCCAACGGTGATGCCTTCAATCCTCTCCGCTCCACTGGCTGCCAGATCAGAAAGGTTGGCCGCCACGGCACGCCAGCCAACGTCCTGGGCAGAGGTGGTTGTTGGGCTGAAGTGGACACCATCAACCAAGACATCCGTGGTCACCAGGAGTGGCTTGCCTTCAGGGTTGATCTCAGCGGTGTCGTCGTCGAGCTGGCCCGGTGCTGCAAAGCGGGCCAGTCGTTGAATCAGCGCCTGTTCACCGAGTTGATCAAGGGTCTGATCGAATCCGTCATCGTCAGCCGTGCTGTTTGAGTCGGTTGGCACCATCAATCACCTTGATCGAGAGGATTCGGTCATTCATTCCGAGGGCTTGCAGTTCACTGAATCCGTCAACCACGTAACCGAAGGCTGCATTGCGGCCATCAATCAGGTTGCGGCCTGCTGGAGTTAGTTCCGGCTCATACAGAAATATGAAGAATTGGGAGGAGCCATCATCAACAGCCTTGTCGGAATGGGCCCAGCCGAGGGTGCCGAGGGTGGCGAAGGGAAGCATGGGAGTGGCTTTGAACAGGCCTAGATCTTCAAAGGTTTCGTTATAGAAGGGTTCACGTTCTCCAGGCACCATGATCTCCAGAGGTACATGCCGTTCCTTGCCGGTTTTCTTGTCCAGATAACCGATCTCAGGTCCTTTCGGATCACCGCTCTGGAGCACGTAGAAGTCTTCGGCCCGGTTGAAGGGCAGCCCGTCGTAGAACCCTTTCAGAGCAAGGTCGACGAAGGCCCCCCCGGTGAGTGGAGCGTTGTAGCCATCGATGATCGCTTCAATCGTGCCCTTGCTTGTCTTGATCTGCACTGTGGCTCGACCAAGTAGCCGCGGCAGGGCGTCAAACTCCTCGGGAATGCTGAAAGGAAAGTCGCCCAGCAACAATTTTTCAACGTTTTCGATGTCATTAAGAGTGCTTCGCCTGGTGCTGATGAAGCCTTCTTTGTCCTGTTGATCTACTTCCTGCTCAAGCAGCAACAGATTGTCTGCCACGGAATCCAGCAGGCCTGCTGCTTGATCTTGGCTTGTTTCTGGAATCGAGTCGAGGATCCGGGCTCTGTTGCTGCTCAGCCTCCACTTGCTGCTGCTGACCGTTTTCTGTAGAGCACCCCAGCGCTTGGCGCGCATGTCCTCACTGGTGACCTCGAGCAGGTGTTGCAGGTCCTGAAGCTCAGCTTGTTGGATCGGCAGGGCGTTCCTGAGGATTGTCTCTGGATCGGTGATCGCATTTCCAGGCGGCAGCCCGGCCATGGCTGGTTCAACCCAAAGCATCCCCAGGCAGGTGAATAGGGCCAGCACAGCTGCCAGGAGTCGGGGGTATGTCATTGGGAATCCAGCTGCTGTCTGGACTTTGGCACAGCCGTATGATCCCTTGAACCGTTCCGTGGGAATGATCTCCAGCAACGACTTTCGAACGGGCACCACGATTGAACTCGATGGCGCCGTCTGGCGCGTGGTGGAGTTTCTTCATGTGAAGCCTGGTAAGGGGTCTGCTTTTGTGCGGACAAAGCTCAAGGCTGTGCAGAGCGGAAGCGTGGTGGAGAAAACCTTCCGCGCTGGCGAGATGCTTCCCCAGGCACTCCTCGAGAAATCCACCCTTCAGCACACTTATATGGAAGGGGAGGACTATGTCTTTATGGATATGGCCAGCTATGAGGAGACTCGCTTGAGTGCTCGGCAGATTGGCGACAGTCGCAAATATCTCAAGGAGGGGATGGAGGTGAACGTGGTCTCCTGGAATGGCAAGCCCCTAGAAGTGGAATTGCCCAATGCGGTTGTTCTGGAGATCACGGAGACAGATCCAGGCGTTAAGGGTGATACAGCGACTGGCGGCACCAAGCCGGCCATATTGGAGACCGGAGCACAGGTGATGGTTCCATTGTTCATCTCCATAGGTGAGAGGATCAAGGTTGATACCCGCAATGACAGCTACCTCGGCCGCGAGAACTGAAGATCATGCAGCTTGATCACGACCAACTGCACAAGTTGCTAGCGGCCTTGGCCGAAAGCGACATCCAGGAGTTCCGTCTTGAAGGGGACGATTTTCGTCTGGAGATCAGGAGGAATCTGCCTGCTCCTGCAGTTGTGGCTCCAGTCATGCAGATGGCTGCAGCCCCGGAAGGCGCCTATCCGTCAGCTGAGCAGAGGATTGACTTGCCCTCTCCGGCCACGCCTCCACCGGCAGTGCCAGGGTTTCGTGCAGACCTTGTTGAAGTCACCGCTCCGATGGTGGGAACTTTCTACTCAGCCCCTGCCCCTGGCGAGCCCGCTTTCGTTGAGATCGGCAGCCGCATCAACGTTGGTCAGACCATCTGCATTCTTGAAGCCATGAAGCTGATGAATGAGCTCGAGGCTGAAGTGGGCGGAGAAGTGATTGAAATCCTTGTGGAAAACGGAACACCGGTGGAATTTGGACAAGTACTGATGCGCGTCAAGCCTGTTTGATCAGGGTTCGGCTGTGAGCTCCCAGGCGGCTCTGATGGCAGCTTCCATGCTGCTGGCTCTCGCACAGCCTTGAGGGGCAATGTCAAATCCAGTGCCGTGATCTGGTGATGTGCGCAGAAAGGGGAGCCCAAGGCTGGTGTTCACGGCGGCGTCAAAGGCCAGCAGCTTCACGGGGATGAGTCCCTGATCGTGATAGAGCGCAAGAATGCCATTGGGAGCTTGAAGCGCAGTTCTGCCCTGCCAGGCGTCCATGGCAGTCAGCCAGCATGTATCTGGAGGGAGGGGACCATCCACCTGAACATCGGGGTTAGCTCTTCTCCAGTCATCCAGAAGCGGGGTTAGCCATTCCACTTCTTCGCGTCCGATCCGCCCCTGTTCACCTGCATGGGGGTTGAGCCCAGCCACAGCCAGATGGGGATGGGGGGTGAACCGTCTGCAGAAGGTGTTCAACACATCCATTTTGCTGCGGATTCTCTCCGGTGTGAGCACCTCGCAGACTTTGCTGAGTGGGATATGGGTTGTGGCGAGCAGGGTGTTGAGCCTCCAGCCGCTATGGGGTGACAGTGCTGTGAACAGCATCGAGGCCTGATCCACGCCGGCAAGTTCAGCCAGGCGTTCGGTCTGGCCGGGGTAATGGTGACCTGCGGCATGCCAGGCATGCTTGGCGATCGGTGCGGTGACAAGAGCCCTGGCAGCTGAGTCCAGAATCAGCTGTGTGGCTGTGGTCAACCATTCGAAGCTGGCGGCTCCTGTTGCGGCTGAGGGCTGACCAGGCTGCAGTGGTTCCTGCAGGGGCAAGTCAATGATCTCAATGGTCTCAGGGTTGGCCAGACTGGAGATGCCTTGGTTCAGCAGGCGTCTGTAGGTGAGTTGCAGGCTGCTGCGGCAGCCCACCAGCAGTGGCTGAAGGTTGTTGGGCAGGGCAGGGGAGGCCAGGGCTTTGAGGGTCACCTCCATGCCGATTCCGGCTGGATCTCCAAGGGCGATCACGACGCGCTGATTGGCGGCCGTCTGATTGGCTATCGGCTTGGCAGCCATAGGTTTGGTGGCCAGCTTTTGTTCAGCGAGCTGTTGGATGGTTAGCTGTTTAGCGTCAGACCATTGCGGAGGATGGGTCATGCTGCGCTGGTTGCTGCTGGGTTTGCTGCTGTTCGGTTTGGGGACTGCTCTGCGCAGGGGCTGGCTGGAGGTTCAATGGAATCAGATGCTTGATGATGCCGGGCTCAAGGCCATCGATCCGGAGACTCAGTTTGATTGGCAGGACTTCATCCTCGGCGGCCCTGACCAGGACGTGGCAATTCCGAAGCAGAAGTCGTTATTGAGCCCTTGAGAGCCCAAAGATTGACGATGTCCCTGAGGCCGGCGCTGTAGTTGGCATGCATCAGTTGATAGCCAAGTGTGCGGCAAAGCAGTTGATTGCTGACTCTGCGATTCTCCTGCCAGAAGGAGAGAGACATCGCACTCATCGCAGCGGCGGCAGTGTCAAAGCTCTCCTCAGCGGGCAGCTCCGCGCCGATCAGTTCGGCTGCAAAGCGAAGCTGCTCTGTGCTGGGGGAGGGCAGGTCGTCTGCCACATTCACCACAGCTGGTTGCTGACCCTTTGCCGCCAGGTGGATCAGATGCAGAACAGCGCCAGCGATGTCGTCGATATGAACTCTGCTGAACACCTGTTCAGGTTTGTGAATCATGCGACATTTCCCTGACTTGACAACATCCAGAGCTGAGCGTCCGGGCCCATAGATGCCAGGCAGCCTCAGGATCTGAACCGGCAGCTCTGAGGCCAGCCAAGCCTGTTCACATTGAAGCCGACGCTTGCTGCGCTCCACCTTGGGTTGCGGTGGATCGGTTTCCTTCACCCACTCTCCGTTGCGGTCTCCATAGACGCCAGTTGTGGAGAGGTAGCCGACCCATTGCAACGGCAGAGTCCTGAGCTGCGGACCAAGACTGGTCAGAACAGGATCCTGTCCATTCTGATCCGGAGGGATGCAGCTGAGGACATGACTCACATCCTTGAGCAGCTGTGGAGCAGGCAGCAGATTTGCTGAGCTATCGAAGATCAGATCAGCACCGGGTTGATCCTGATTGCGACGGGTGCACAGTGCTGGGTTGCCCAGGGCTCGGGTCAGGGCAGCCACATGCTGGCCGGTGTATCCGCCTCCGAGCACAAGCAACGTTGCGTTCGGAGGTAGCGACTGGCAGCGCTTGACAAGATTGATCAGCATGAGTACAAGTGTATTACCTGCATTGTCTGGCCATGGTCAGTTCCTCCATGCGCACCATTTGCGCTGCTGATGGGTCGTCCTCGATGCTGCCGAGCCGTCAACGTGCTCGGTTGGCAGTAGCTGATCATGGCAGCTGG
>MPMC02018408.1_pt1 | contig 16435 bp, 11 predicted proteins | sample 1617281 | NCBI WGS metagenome assembly MPMC02 (sample SAMN05944809, study PRJNA350692) | marine metagenome | biome: marine; feature: ODZ; material: water; isolation source: 100 m water sample filtered on 30 um supor filter | place: Pacific Ocean | collected 2012-04-09 | depth 100m m | reverse complement strand
TCTACTGCTCTGGCGGTAGGGCTGGTCAACCCGATGCATCGCATTGGTTTGCGCGACATCCTCGAGGGCTGTGTGACCGGTGTGCGGTATGCGCTGGCCGTGGGTGCCGTGTGTGCCGCGATCGGGATCGTCGTCGGCGTAGTTAATTCAACGGGCTTAGGGTTTCGCCTGGGCTTTATGGTCACAAACGGGGCGCTTGCGATTGGCGAGAGCCTTTACGCTGTTTTTGCGTGGGTTCCGCTGGTTGATTTCTCGGTACAGGGATTAACCCTGTTCGTTTCTTTATTGCTGATCGCGATTACCTGCATTCTGATGGGGGCCGGGTTACCCACCACAGCGTTGTACATCATGCTGGTCACCGTGGCACAACCGGCGTTGGCCAACCTGGGGGTTCCCCCGTTGGCTTCACACCTTTTTGTTTTGTACTACGGGGTGATTTCGGAGATTACCCCGCCGGTCTGTGCCTCTGCCTATGCGGCAGCAGGGATTGCCGGCGCCAACCCCTTTCGTACCGGTGTATCTGCTTTTACATTGGGAATCGCCAAACTGATGGTACCGATGGTGTTTATCTATTCTCCCGCTATGCTGATTGTTATTGACGAATTTTTCACTTGGGGTGCTTTCCTTTCAACAACCCTGAGCTGCGCGGTAGGGATCTTCATGGTGGCCACTGCGGTGGCCGGGTTCTTCCTGGTACAGATGCCGGTGATCATTCGCTGGGCGATGACCCTGGCCGGTATTCTGCTGGTGGCGCCTGGAACCCAGAGTGATCTGCTTGCATTGGTATTTTTGGCGCCAGTCCTGATTCAGCAGGTGGTGGCCTGGAGAAGCGCCAGGCCCGTTGTGCCTAAAAGTGCCTGAAACGCCAAAGCACGATATTACCGTTATTGGTGCCGGCATCGTCGGCATCTGTTGTGCGCTGGAACTGGCAGCCAGCGGCCGCTCGGTGCGTGTCATTGACCGGGACGGGCCCGCGGAGGGCACAAGTTCCGGTAACGCCGGGGTGATTTCTCCCTGGTCGTGCGTACCGCAGTCGCTTCCCGAGCAGTGGAAGCGTATTCCGCGTTGGACCCTTTCTAAAGAAGGCCCGGTTGCATTGCGCTGGGGTTATCTTCCAACCCTGCTGCCCTGGCTCGGGCGTTTTCTGGCCAGTGCGCAGGTTTCGCGAATCGGCAGTATCGCCGATGCGATACTTGCCCTGAATCACAATTGTCCTGGTCTTTACCGCACACTGTTGCGCGATACTGGCCAGGAGAGTCTGATTCAGGATTCGAGTTACATCCACGTGTTTCGAGACAAACTTCAAGCCGATCCTGCTCAGTTGCAGTGGGTGCTACGTCGTGAGCGGGGTGTGCCGCTGGAGTTTGTCAGCGGGGATGAAGTGCGGGAGATAGAACCGGCGCTGTCATCGGATTATCAGGCAGCGGTATTGATTTTGGATCAGGCCCGCACATTGAACCCCGCGCGACTGGGCCAGGTATTGGCTCAAAGAGCGCAAAACCAGGGTGTTGTGTTTGCACGAGCGCATGTGCAAGAACTGGTTCCGGGTGAACCCGGTTCATTCGGGGTCAGAACTGAGCAGGGTATGATGATGTCAAAGCAGGTCATCCTGGCCAGCGGGGCCTGGTCCGCCCGGTTGTTACACCCCCTGGGGGTTCGTATCCCATTGGAGTCGGAGCGGGGTTATCACACAGTCTTTACCAGCCCGGGTGTGACGCTCAATAATTCGATCCTGGACGGCGATGGAAAGTTTGCTGTGAGTTCGATGGAGATGGGTCTGCGTTGTGCCGGGACGGCCGAGTTTGCCGGGCTCGATGCCCAGCCTGATTACCGTCGGGCCAAAGTGATTGCCCAGTGGGCCCGCCGCATGTTGCCCAAGCTCAATACCGGGGTGGTCAGTGAGTGGATGGGCTCACGACCATCAACACCCGACTCGCTGCCTTGCATTGGTCCGGTCCCAGGCCAAGCTGGGCTGTTTGCGGCATTTGGTCATGGCCATCTTGGGCTGACTCAGGCGCCCATGACCGGCCGGTTGGCAGCGGCGATGGTTTGCGATAAGCCCAGCCCCATCAATATCACACCATATCGTCTGGATCGTTTCTGATCTTATGCCGTTACGGCACTACGCTGGCCTGGGTAGTTGGAGTTGGTCGCAGTAGCCGAAAAGTCCCGGGGTTCCCCCGGTGTGAATAAAGAGGGTCGATTGATCCTTACTGCCTGCCTCGCGCACACGTTTCAGGCATGCAGCCATGGATTTTCCGGTATAAACCGGGTCGAGTAGCAAGCCTTCATGCCGGGCGCAAAGGTCGATGGCCTCAAGGGTTGACTCGTTCATCCTGCCATAGCCTGGGGCCAGGGTATTGTCTGTTAGCCTGATATCGTGAGGCGTTACCGGGGAGTTGGTTTGCAGCAAGACGGCAATCTCCTGACAGCGGTCTCTAATTCGTTTTAGCTGTAATGCCTGCTCCCGGCGAACACAGACGCCGATCACCACAATAGCGCTGCCCAGCGAGCGCAGGCCGAAAAGAAGCCCAGCGTGGGTGTTGCCGCTGCCGGAGGCAACCACGATCTCGTCTAGATCGTTACCGGTATCGGCCAGTTGATCGAGTATCTCGGCCGCTGCACGGACATAACCGAGCGCTCCCAAAGGAGGATGCCCCGGTGCGAGCGGGATGATGTAGGGTGTCTTGCCGGCCTCACGCAACTCGTCCGCAATGACTCTTAGTTTAGCGTCTGCACCGGCTTCATCCTCCCCCTTGGGGTAGGCATGCATCACCGCACCGAGAATTCGATCCAGCAGCACGTTGCCTGACCGGTGATACTCGGCGCCTGCATCATCTACCCTTTCTTCCAGTTGAATGTGGCAGGCCAGACCCAGTTTTGCGGCGCCAGCCGCCGCCATGCGAGCAAAGTTGGACTGAACAGCGCCGGTTATCAGGATCGTATCGGCTTTTTGTTGCAGAGCGTCGCCGAAGTAGTACTCTAACTGGCGCGCCTTGTTGCCACCCATGGCCAGGCCGGTGCAGTCGTCTCTTTTGACGTACAGGGGCCCACAGCCAAGATGACGGCTGAGATTATGTAGCTGTTCAATGGGTGTGGGTGTATGAGCCAGTGGTGTCCGGGCTATTGCATCCAGGCTTGAGATTGTCGGCATATCAGTGCAGTCGAAAACGAAGGCGCCCGGCTAACTTTGCCCTCGGTCAGTCCGGCGGGCAAGTGTGAGGAAATCTACGCGCTCAAAGCGGCGCCACCGGCGCTGATCCGTTTTTCGATAAAGGCGTCAATTTCTTCAAGACGGCTGTCGCCCAGCGGCGGCGGGGTAAAGTCCGCGAGGGTCTGCCGGGCGATCCGATTGGCTCTGTGGGTGGTATCCACTGATCCGTTCTCCTGCCAGGATTCAAAGTTCGACCAATCTGACAGCAATGGGGTGTAAAAGGCTGTCTCATATCGGGCCAGGGTATGTTGGGTGCCAAAGAAATGACCACCCGGCTCCACTTCATCGAATGCCGCCATCGCCAGGGTGTCTTCATTGCACTCGACGGGCTGCATCAGGCTCGCGAACATCTGCAGCATCTCGACATCGATAATGAATTTTTCCAACGAGGCGGTCAGGCCGCCCTCAAGCCAGCCGGCACCGTGCATCAGAATATTGCCCCCACCCATGATCGCACCCCAGCAGGACATCTGAGATTCATATGCAGATTGGGCATCGGGCGCATTCGAGGCATTCACATTTGAGCTGCGATAGGGCAGTTGATACCGCCGCGCCAGCTGTCCTGATGCGAAAGCCGCTTTTACGTATTCGGGGGTGCCAAAGGCAGGCGCACCCGATTTCATATCTACATTGCTGGTGAATCCGCCGTACACCACCGGTGCGCCGGGGCGAACGATCTGGGCTAAGGCGATCCCTGCCAGGGCCTCAGCATTTTGCTGGGCGAGCGCTCCGGGAAGGGTAACTGGCGCCATGGCACCTGCCAGGGTAAAAGGGGTCAGAATCATGGCCTGGCCGGCCTTGGCGAAATCAATAATCCCCGCGCACATCAGTTCATCCAACTGCAGCGGCGAGTTAGCATTGACCACGGTGTAACAATGAACCCGATCTTCAAAAGCACGCTGGTCTACACCTTGCGCTATGCGCAGGATTTCCAGCGAGTCGGCAACTACCTCGCGTCCACGCGAGTAAATAAAAGTGGGTTTATCTGTCAGGGTGACGACCGACCGGGTCATATGCAGGTGGCGTACATGGGTTGCCAGGTCCTGCGGTTCAACCATCGGGGTAGTCAGATGCAGTACATCATAGCTTTGTGCCAGGCGCAGAAGATCACGAAAGGTATCGTGCGTGCCTGCTCGGCGGCCCCCTTCGAGGTCTGAATAATGCGGTGGCCCCCCCACGGTGGCAAAAACCAGGTTGTTATCTCCCACTTCAAACCAGCGCTGGGGCGCTCGACCGTGCATGGTGAAGCTTCGCGGAGCCTGCTTAATAGTCTCGAGCAGCCAATCTGGATCGAAGCGCACCATCAGGGTATCGTCGTCTACCCGGGCACCGGCATTTGCATAAATTTGGCGGGCCTCGAGGCTCAGCACTTTAATGCCTTTATCGCGCAGCAGCGCGAGCGAGGTCTGATGAATGGCTTCTAGTTGATCTTCACTGAACTGCTCGATCGGCGGATACGGGTTCTTAAGGCGCAGCCATGATTGTGACTGCGGGGCGGGCCTGGCTTTATTATCGCGACGCGAGCGCTTGCGTTGCCGGGACATTAAATCTGTCCCGTGCTTTTTTTGGCTTGACCAATTTTGGGTTGCACCAGTTTTGTCGGGCTACAGGCGCATCCGTGCGCCGCTGGGGTCCCAGGCGGGCTCGCTTAAGGTCCGGGCGCCTCGCCGATTGCCGACAACATCCACTTTCAATGGTTCGGCTGATTGGTCAGCGCCTGTCTTCAAAAGACCCATGGCGAGACTTTTGCCCGTGTGGTGGCCATAACCCCCGGATGTCACAAAACCCACCCGCTGATCGCCCTGCCAGATTGGCTCGTATCCAGACGCATCAGCATCATCAGCGTCGATTTCAAGGGTTACGAGATGTTGCTGCACGTGGTTGCACGATCGCTCTTTAGCCGCAGCATCATGGCCTATAAAGTCATCGCGCGACCAGTCTATCCAGCGATCCATCCCAGTCATGCCGGGTGTACGATCCTGGGTGAACTCAGCGCTCCAGATGCCAAAGCCTTTTTCCAGCCGCAGTGAGTTCATGGCATAAAACCCGAACTCACAAATACCCTGGTCGACACCCGCCTGCAGAAGCATTTCCCGCAGCGCAATATGTTCGGCTGCGCCACAGTTGATCTCGTATCCCAGTTCCCCACACACCGAAAGGCGCGCGATCCGGGCGCGAATAAGGCCTACATCAAGTGTGGCACACCCCATAAACGGTAAGGCTTGGTCGTCGACGTTCTGGTGTGTCAGTGCAGCTAAGACCTCGCGGGACTTAGGCCCGGCAAGGCCAAAACCGAAAACCGCATCGGAGAGATCGTGTATTTCGACGCCGTCACTGCGGTGATCATGAAACCAGCGCATATGCCAGCTGCGCAGATAGTAAGATCCCATAATCCACCAGCGGCCATCGCCCCAGTTAAAGAGCGTGAGGTCACCCTTGAGGCGCCCGCTGGGTGCCAGCATGGGGGCCAGCCTTGCTTTTCCCGGAGCCGGAAGTCGGCCCGCCATAACCCGGCTGAGCCAGTCCTGGGCCTTGGGGCCGCTGACTTCGTATCTGGAAAATCCACTGATATCCAGTAACCCCACACCTTCTCGTACAGCAGCACATTCCTGTGCCACGATTTCAAAGGCGTTAGAGCGTTTGAGCGTAGGTGTTTCTGCGAATTCGGGCGAGGCAAACATCAGCGGCACTTCAAGACCCCAACTACAACCCCACTGCGCGCCAGCGGCCTCCATGGCGGACCACGCTGGCGCCTTTTTGAGAGGTCGTCCGGCGGGCAACTGCTCGTTGGGGTAGGTCATCACAAAGCGGCGCGAATAAAACTGCCCCGTGGTCTGGCGGATGTACTCGCGGTTAGAGGTAAAGTCCCCGTAGCGGGCGATATCCATAGGCCAGGCGTCCGCTTCTGTCTCGCCATGAATCATCCATTCAGCAAGTGTTTTGCCGACGCCGCCCCCCTGCAAGAATCCGGCCATGACCCCACAGGCAAGCCAGTAGTTGGGGACAGAGCTCACCGGACCCACCAGCGGGTTGCCATCGGGAGAGAAGGTGAAGGCGCCGTTGACCCAGTTTTTTATCCCAACTTCTGTTAGCACCGGGTAGCGCGAGAAAGCCATCTCCAGTTCGTCTGAAATACGGTCGATGTCCTCCTGGATCAGTTCGATGCCGTAATCCCAGGGTGCACCATCCATGTTCCAGTGTTTATGGTTTATCTCGTAAATGCCCACCAGCACACCTTGCTGGTACTGTCGCATGTAGGTGAAGCCTTCCAGGTCGACCATCATCGGCAGTTCATGATCCAGTTGCGCGATTTCCGGAATGGTGTCTGTTAGCAGATAATGGTGCTCCAGAGGTGAGAGTGGTAAGTCCAGGCCGACCATGCGCCCCACCTGTTTGGCCCACAGCCCGCCGGCGTTGACCACGTGTTCGGTGTGAACAGCCCCTTTATCGGTGATCACATCCCAGCTGCCATCAGCACGTTGGCACAGTTCCTCGACCTTGGTGTGCTCGATTACAGTGGCGCCGCGTTTTTTTGCTGCCCCGGCATAGGCGTGGACTGTGCCGGTGGTATCGACATATCCCTCGCGATCGCACCAGAGTCCCCCGAGCACACCGGTGATATCCATGATCGGGCATTTGTCCTTGATGTCCTGGGGTGTCATCAGGTGACAATCTTCGATGCCGATGGTCTGAAATATGCGATAGGCCGATTGCAGCCATTCCCAGCGCGCCGGCGCCGAGGCAACGCTAATGCCGCCCGTCATACTAAGGCCGATATCCTGGCCGGATTCAGCCTGAATCTCAGACAACAGATCGATCGTATAGGCCTGAAGAGAAGCCATGTTGGGATCAGCGTTGAGCGCATGGACACCCCCGGCGGCATGCCAGGAAGAGCCTGCGGTCAATACTGAGCGTTCCAGCAAGCAGATATCTGACCAGCCGAATTTGGCCAGGTGGTACAAGACAGACGTACCGACGACACCCCCGCCAATGACAACAGCCTGGTAGTGATCCTTCATCTTGTGGTTCCTCGAACTAATGCTCTGCGCAGCCCAACTTATGCTTATTGCAAAGCGCCGATTTCTTGATTCATTTTGTCAATCACCTTTGCCAGCTCATCCTGTTCTGTTTCATTGAGAGGTGATAGCGGATTTCTGGGAGGGCCGGCGGGCAGTCCGCGTAACGCGGTGGCATACTTTATGCACTGTCCGAACTTGCCGCCTTGTTCCAGCAAAGACATCAGCGGCAGCATCGCCGACATAATTTTTCTTCCCTTGTCGAAATCCTGGTTAACAACACAGGCTTGGTAAAGAGCGATATGGGCTTCTGGCGCGAAGTTGCCGCCGGCGCAGACCCAACTACGCGCCCCCCAGACAAAGAACTCAAGTGCCTGATCATCCGCGCCACAGGAGAGCTGAATATTAGGGAAGTCATTGGCCAGCAGGTGCAATCGGTTTATGTCACCTGAGCTTTCTTTAATTGCGCAAAAATTCTTCGAAGTACTGACTTGCCGCAGGTAATCCTCGCCCATCCCGACTCCAGTCCGGCCGGGGTAGTTGTAAAGCATGATCGGTAAATCTGCGGCCTGGTCGATGGCCAGGGCATGCGCTGCGTTCTCGTTCTCAGTCGGCAGCACGTAAGGTGGGGAGTTCACCAGCAAGGCATCGGCGCCGGTCTGTCTTGCCGTCTGCGCCAGTTCAATGGCATCTTCTGTTCTGATCGCGCCAACCCCTACCATCATCGGCACCCGGCCGTTGATCGTCTGGTGAGCCGTTTGCATCAGGCTGATGCGCTCAGCAGTCGTTTGCGCGTAGTACTCTCCGGTCGTGCCGGCTACGACGATGCCATGCACACCCGAGTCGATAAGAAACTCAATAACCTGGGCAAAACCTGCCTCGTCGACCGTGCCATCGTCATGAAATGGGGTAATGACGGGGGTGTAAATTCCTTCAAATTGCATCTGTATAACTCCTGGGTCGTTACGGGTAGTCGGCTACTGCCTCAAGAGCGTCAAGGATCGGTTCTACACCGAGCCCGGGGGCATCAGAAGCGGTCATGGTACCGTCTTTAACAATCGGCGCGCCGGTTGCAATCTCGGTCGTGGCGTATTCATGAAAAGCGGAAGACTGAAACTGAAAAGCCGGTGGTGTTGAATGCGCCAGGTGTGCAATCGCGGCGGTGGCGATTTCGCCACCCCAGCTATCTTCTACATTCATCGGCAGTCCCAGCGAGATACAAAGATCACGTGCCTGTCGGGCCCGGGTCAGGCCGCCAAAACGACTGATCTTGAGATTGATCATATCCATGGCGCGGTCATGGCTGGCCTGCAGCAATGCGTCCAGACTGTCGATGCACTCGTCCAGGACAAACGGCAAATTAGTGTGATGCCTGACGGCAAGACATTCCCGATAAGACAGGCAGGGCTGTTCAAAGGTCAGGCGGATGCCTGTTTGTGTGCCCAGTTCTGCGATCGCATTGGCAACCTGCAGGGCTTCATGTTGCTTCCAGCCGGTATTGGCATCAGCATTTAAGACCTCGCCCGCTTCCATTTCCTGTGCAACCCGGTGAATCCTGATGATATCGGTTGCGGGATCCTCGCCCACTTTGACCTGAAACTGTCGATAGCCTTGGGCGCGATACTCGGGGATGCGCTCGGCCATGGCGCCCGGGTCAGTCCGGGTGACCACCTTGTACAGGGTTACTTTTTCCTGGCGTAATCCACCCAGCAGGGTATATAGCGGTAGACCGGTGACTTTGCCCAGAATGTCCCAGCAGGCCATATCGATAGCGGACTTCACATAGGGGTGCCCCTTCAGAAGCACATCCATGGTGTCATTGATGCGATCAATCTCGGTCGGATTGTGCCCAATTAAGCCAGGCGCCAGTTGCAAGATTCCTGCACGAACGCCATGCGCATAGGCAGGCAGGTAAGTAGGTCCCAGCGGACAGCATTCACCGACACCTGTCACGTCATTGTCGGTATCCACCAGGACTACGGTGGTATCAAATGCTGTGTGAGATTGGGTCGACCAGCTGTAACTGCCCTCCTTCATCGGCAGATCAGCTCTGAATACGCGGATACGAGTTATTTTCATGGATAATGGCTAAGTTGATCTGATGGCGGGTGGGCGGCAAATCTGAGTGTACAAGTTTGCCGGTGAGCCTGCCGTGGTCGGCAGTGGGCCCTGCCGAAATCACCTGTTTGCACCATTGTCGCGTAACCAAGAAGGGAATAGGCGTTTTATGTCGACTCCGAGCCAGGGTATGTCGCCTGCAGTTCTTTTGATCAGTCTGTGCGTTGCGCAGATACTGTCAATGGCGAGCTTTGCCAACTTTGCAGTTCTGCTCAATGATTTTGTCGTCTTGTGGGATCTGAGCAGCACCCAGGCTGGTTGGGTCGGTGGCATCTATTACGCTGGGTATGTCGTGGCCGTTCCGATTCTGGTGGGCTTAACGGATGCCATTGACGCGCGGCGTATCTACCTTTTTGGCGTTGCCATCGGAGTCATCGGCTCTGTGGGCTTCGGGTTATTTGCCGATGGCTTTATCAGTGCGATGGCGTTTCGTTTTCTGACGGGTGTCTCTTTGGCAGGCACCTACATGCCTGGGTTGCAGATTCTCAATGATCGACTTGCCCAGACCCATCGCCAGAAAATGCTGCCCTGGTACCTGAGTGCTTTCAGCCTTGGTACCGCGGCTTCGTTCTATATCACCGGCCTGCTCAGCGCAGATTTGTCATGGGAGGCCGTGTTCATATTATCTGGCGTCGCACAGGCTGCCTGCCTTGCCCTGATACTTTTTGTCATTCCTCCAAAGCACCCGGATCGTTCCGCCCGGGCGAATCGCCATCCTCTGGATTTCCGGCCTGTGTTCCACAACCGTCCAGCACTTGCCTACATCTGGGGATACACCGGGCATTCCTACGAATTGTTTGCCTATCGTGCCTGGATCGTGGCCTTTTTGCTTTTTGCCGCGAACGCGTCAAACACAGTGATCACCCTGGAAGCGGTTGCAGGATTCGCGGCGCTGTTCAGCCTGTTGGGAATGCCGGCAAGTATCATCGGCGCCCATCTCTGTTTGCATCGTGAGCGCCGGCAGATGGTTTCTGTGGTGATGATCTTGTCCGTGCTCATGGGTTCGTTTCTGGGGTTTATCGGCGTTTTACCTTTCGCAGTGGTACTGGTACTTGCCGCTTTGTATTCGGCTTTGATCATGAGTGACTCAGCAGCGCTGACCGGGGGCGTGGTTGCCGCTGCACGTGAGGGGGAGCGCGGTGCGACCCTGGCGATGCATTCTGTGATGGGTTTCTCGGGAGGCTTTCTGGGTCCTCTGGTCGTGGGATTGGTATTAGATCTGAGCACAGGACCGGAGTCGCTCACTGGGTGGGGATTCGCATTTATGGCTATGGCTGCTGGTTCTCTGGTTGCCATCATGGGTTTGCGCAGCTTGCTACGAGAGCCGAGGGACTAATGCCCCACCAGTCAATGCGGGCCAGGATGTGCTCAGAACCGGCCGATGCGAAACGGCTCAATCGGCAGTTTGCTCGTGCCTGTCGTTACCAGATCTGCGATGATGCCCCCCACCGCCGGGGCAAGTTGAAATCCATGCCCGGAAAACCCAAAACAGTGGAAAGCATTTTCCCGTTTGCTTGGGCCTATAACGGGAATCTCATCTGGCATGCGGCCTTCAATGCCGGCCCAGCAACGGACAATTGTGGCCTTTTGCATGATGGGGAAAATACTTATGGCGGCTCGGGCATTAGCTCCCAGCCCGGTGGTGTCCAGTTTGGTTTCATTTGACCGTAGATCTGCCTTCCCACAGTGTCCTCCACCGATTAATACCGTGCCGTTGTCGAATTGCTTGAAGGACAGAGCGCGGCTTTGGGCGCCGACCACCGGCTTGACGAACGGCGCCATCCGTTCGGTGATCATCAACATCGGCGCCCAGGCTTTCACTGGGACTCGCTCTCCCAGCATTTCTGCCACCTTCCCACCCCATGCGCCAGCACAATTGACAAGGGTCGGCGCTTCAAACTGGCCGTGTGATGTCGATATTTGCCAGAGCCCGGCATTGCGCTCTATCTGTGTGGCTGCGACACCTTCAAAAAATTGCACGCCAAGCGCCTCAGCCTTGTATCTGAAAGCGCAGGTGGTGCGGTAGGGGTTCGCATGCCCGTCCCGGTAGACCACCATGCCACCGATGCAGCGATCAGAGGCGGCCGGGAGCAATTCCCTCAGCGTTTTTTGGTCAATAATTTCTTCATGACTAAAGCCAAGTTTGCGGATCTGCTGCGATCGATCCTGTAACTCCGCGAGTTCAGTTTCAGTTTCAGCCACCTTGACCTGCCCGCTCGGTACAAAGCCGCAGTCATCATCAACCAGGTCGTGGATGTTGTGCCAGATCTTTTGAGCAGCCTTGGCAATCGGAATTTCGGGTAGAGCACGACCGAGGGTTCGCACTCCGCCTGCGTTGACACCAGAAGCATGTCGCCCAACATGATCTTTTTCCACAACGATACAACTGACTCCCCGGGATGCAAGGTGAACGGCTACAGAACAGCCGTGCAGGCCGCCACCGATAATGATCGTATCAGCAGAATACTGCCCGCTTTTTTCAGGATATGGCATCGTTTAATCTTTGTTAACTAAAGCACAGCAGCCGGGTTTGGTAATGGCTCTGCTTAACGCCAAGATTGTTGATCGTGTAAATTCCTAGCGTGATTCTCTGAGCAAAAGCGTTGGAGAATCACAAGCCCTGGATATTACCGCTGTTGTGAACTCAACCGCTTGGTTCAACTGCTCAGTTGTGACTTTGTCGATCGTATCTTCTTGTGTCAGAACATAGCGCATGTTAGAACCGGGCGCCTCGAATCCTGCAAGTAACCGGAAGGCTGGGATTCCTGCAACTGCAAAGTTGTAATGATCAGAATTGGGTGCCAATGGGCCGTGGAGTGAGAGAGGTATTTGGTTGGTTTCAGCGCAACCCTTAAGAAATCGGCGAAGGGCAGGATAGTCGCTGTAGAATGCCGTCAAGCCATCCGCCCCGGCGACTGAATCAAGATTGACATTCAGTACGATTGACTCCAGGTCTTTTTTATTCAGTTCTGACAGGTAATGTTTAGAAGCGAGCAGACCCCATTCTTCTATCGAGAATAAGCATAGCCGAATACCTCGTTGCAGAGTTTTAGTTGAGAGCAGTGATTCGGTAGACGCGATTGCAGCTGCCACACCAGTTGCGTTATCGATCGCGCTCTGCGCTAGACTGTGGCCATCCAAATGGGCGCTGAGTACAACCCATTCCGGTGTTTCGCCGGCCCGCTCATAAATCAATGTTTCGGTTGTTGCCGGCCTGGTTGTGGTTTCAATGACGAGCCGGGCATTTCCTTCCTCCTGACCCCCAAGCATTTCAGCTGCTGTGTGCGATATACCCATTGCTGGGATAGAGGCGGTCTCACCGCTTAAGCCAAGACCGCCAGCAACAAGCCCTTTCTGCGTTGCCTGGTTGGCGATCAGAAAACCAGCCGCGCCGTATTTCAAAGCCCATTCATATTTACGATTACGGTGGATATGGTCCGAGCCAAACATGAATTCGTGACGAGTGAGCACGATTCGTCCAGGAATCTGGTCACGCTTTGCCCTAAAGTCAGCCTCGGTACCGCGGCCCAGATCAACGACTTTCGTTTTCAGGCCTTCCGGCCCGGTCGAAGGTGAATAAAGTAGTGGCTGGCCCGGGATCGCCTTGTCAGTCGCCTCTGGTTCGAGCCGGCCCGTATGCGCCTGCCAACCCATATATTCGACGGGGTGTGAAGCAAAATGCCCGCCATACCGTGTGGACAGTGCGGTAAGGCGCTGAGTCAAATAGGTCTGTGCACGGGCCTCACTTGCGCTGCCACTGAGTCGTCCACCCAGGCGACACAGCGCCTGAAAGTCCAGCCAGGGATCAATGACAGGTGTTGATTGGCGTGCTTTTGCCATCGCGGGTGGCCTGTAGGGGTTACCGCCAGGCTAGGCAGTTCGAGCCCAGCCAGAATCCGGAGAATCACAAAAAAGATTGCGGGGAGGGGCGGACAGGTGCTCTTTCTTGACGGAATCTCTTATTTTTTCAACAAACAGATCAGTTGCCTGTGAGCGTGGTCTCATTTTTGGCTTGAGCAGCCAGATATTCATCGAAAGCATCGGCCTAAAAGGGCGGAAAACCAGATTGCCTCCCTGATATTCGCTGGCGGTCAGGTGATCAATGATGGTTACGCCAATGCCTTTGTCCGCTAGTTGTACCGCGGCCGCAGGAAGAGCACATTCTGCTCGTTCATTGGGCTTGATTGCAACTGGTGAAGCCCGTCCACTTAGCGTTGTTCTGCGAGGAGTGGAGAAAAGCTGGTCTAGCGGTTCCCGTGCGTGATCGGAAACGCTCAGCGAGATATAGTCAACACCGTCCAGATCGGCGGGCTCAATACTCTTTTTTTCGGCTAGAGGATGGTTGCGGGGTATCGCAGTTACCATCTCCACAGACAGCAGGATATTGCGCTCGACGGTAGGATCATCAATGGTGAGCATTGCAACGGCGACATCGATTTGGCCTTCCGAGACCCACTCGATCAGTTTCTGGGAACTGCGAGTATGAAATGAGGCCTTGATAGTCGGGTGCTCTTTGAGAAATTGGCTAAGGAAGGCTGGCAGCCAGGATCGAGATAACAAGGGCATTCCGCCAATGGTGAGTCGGGTGCCTTGCATCTCGCGAACCTCTACCGCAAGTCGATCCAGTTGCCGAATGCTGTGCACCGTTCTTTCGATCTGATCCAGTAGCAAGCGGCCTTCCGCAGTGGGGTTCAGGCGGCCGTGCTCTCGGGTAAATAGAGCAAAGCCCACGCGCGTTTCCATCTTTCTCAGAATCTTGCTGGCATTAGGCTGAGACATGTGGGAGCGGCCAGCAGCTTCAGAAACCGAACCGGTGAGGAGTAGTCCATGGAGGAGTTCAAGGTCTTTGGTTTTCATGATTTTCAATACATTCCAAAATGGAATAGATTAATAAGAAAAAGTTACTTGCGGAATATACAGGATTTCAATATTGTCACCTCAGGCGGTCCATCAATCATCGAGCGACTGCTTATTAATCACCTTAAGGAGGAAAAACAGATGAGCAGGAAAGTCAATTCTTCTCGCCGGAAGTTTCTACAGCAGGCCGGCGCCACTAGTGTCGCTCTGAGCGCCTCATCGTACGGCATGTTCGCCCGGGCCGCCGGTAAACCAGTGGAATCTATGGCGCTTTTGACTGCCAACGCAAGCTTTGACCCTGTTCGGCCCGAGATGGGTCGGCTGATCACGCAGGCCTGCAAAGGCATTGGCTGGGATGTGGAGCTTGCGGCAGAGGACTACAACCTGGGCATTACCAAGGTCTTCAAGGAAAAAGACTTTGATATGTTCATTGTCCGCTGGACAGGCAGGGCCAACCGGGTAGATCCGGAGACCTTTATTTCTATGATGCATCACCGGGACGGCGCTTATAACAAATGGGGTTACGACAATGCCAAGGTTAACGAACTTGCCGATGCCCAGCAGGTTGAAATGGACCCAGGCAAGCGCCAAGCCATCATACATGAGGCCCAGAAGGTCATTTTTGATGATGCGGCAACCAGCCCAATTGTGTACCCGAGCATGACAAACGCTTATCGCGAAGACCGACTCGATGGGATCGTTCCGCAACTGGGAGAAGGCATCGGAAGTCTATGGACAGATTTGAATGTCAGCACCAAGAGTGGTGACGGCTATGTCCGTACCGGAATGACTTCGCCACTGAAAAATCTGAATCCTGTCGGCGTGCACGACTCAAATGAGTTCAAAGAACTGCGAATGATTTATGACCGGCTCATTCAGGTGGGCCCAGATGGCGGTATTGTGCCGTGGGCTGCCACCTCAATTAAGGCGGTGGACGAAACTACCATCGATATCACCCTGCGTGAGGGTATGACGTTTCATGATGGTAAGCCGGTCACGGTGGAAGACGTTAAATTTACCTTTGATTACTGCCTCAAGTGGAAGGCGCCGTTTTTCCTTTCGTCTCTCGAAAAGTTTGCGTCGGTCGAGATTACCGGTGCCAACACGCTTCGTATCAAACTTACTGCACCCCATGCACCATTGATGATCAACTTTTTTGCCCAGATTTTCATTTTGCCCAAGCATATCTGGCAGGATATCCCCGAAAAAGTTGCTGTGGATGATGTGTTGAATTTCGCCAATGAGAACCCGGTCGGTAGCGGTCCTTTCCGTTTCGATTACTGGGACCGTGGCAAAGAGCTCAAAGTCAGCGCAAATCAAAGTCACTTCCATGCGCCCAAATGTGCAGGCATCATTCGTGTTACCTATGGCAGTCATGATGCGATGGCTGCAGCTATCGAGGCAGGCGAATGCGATCGTACCCGCTACATCCTGAAGCCCTCCCTGGTCCAGGATCTGAACAAGATCGATGGAATTGTCGGCAAGGGGTATGCCAGCCACGGAATGTATGGGTTCATGTTTAACCATTTGCGTGGGCCTTTGCAGGATCGGGCCTTCCGCGAAGCACTGGATCTTGTCATACCACGAGATGTGATTCGTGACGTGGTGATGACAGGCTTTGCTGAGAACGGTGGGTCGGTCATTGCCCCAGCGAATGAGTTTTGGCACAACAGTGCAGTCGTGTCACGCAAGCACAGCGTGAAGCAGGCTCGCGCAGTGCTTGAGCAGGCGGGTTATTCCTGGGATAGCGCAGGCACGTTGTTGTATCCAGCCTGATCTGTGAATGGGTGGTGCGCCGCTGGATCTGGCGGCGCACCAGGCAGGTTAATCGTCATAATAGGTAGAAACGGCATCAGCCAGGTGCCTGAGGGAGTTGTTTTCCTGAATCTTTAGAAACTGAGGCTCTGCTCAAGTGCTCGAATACATTCTGCGAAGACTGGTGTACATGCTGATAACGATCTTCGCGGTCGCATCGATACTGTTTATTATTTTCCGGCTCCTTCCTGGAGAGGCGACATTGCAGGTGATCAGCCCAGCAATGGACGATGCTGTGCAGGAGCGCATGAGAGTGGCGTTCGGGCTGGATAAGCCGTTGTGGCAGCAGTACTTTATTTACATCAAAAATCTTGTTTCGCTCGAATGGGGTCGCTCGTTTGTCTCAGCCCAACGGGTCATCGATATTCTCGAGTATCGATTCTGGAACACGGTGCTACTGATGGCAGCGGGGATG
>MPMC02055710.1_pt1 | contig 16588 bp, 9 predicted proteins | sample 1617281 | NCBI WGS metagenome assembly MPMC02 (sample SAMN05944809, study PRJNA350692) | marine metagenome | biome: marine; feature: ODZ; material: water; isolation source: 100 m water sample filtered on 30 um supor filter | place: Pacific Ocean | collected 2012-04-09 | depth 100m m | reverse complement strand
GCTTATTTTCAGAAAATTGGCCCAGCCGCTAAAACCACTACCTGTCCATCTTCGGTGATGCCGTAAAGATTTGAGCCAATGCGAATCGGCGAACCGGAAAACCCACGCCCAACGCGTTGTCGCCAACGCAATTTGCCATCCGCCACATCATGACAACTGACGACTCCCCCATCGTGCCAGACAAAAATCAAACCACGATAGACAATCGGGGTCACCACGTAGGGCACAGATTTCTTAATTTCGTAAGCGACCTCGGGTTTACGCGTAGAACCGTTGCCAGGCTTGACCGCAACCAAGGCTTCGCCACTTCCCCCTTGGCCGCTACTCCCGAAGATGAGCCCCCCCGCAACGACCGGACTGCCCACACAACGTTTATTGAATACATCAATCGACCAAAGCTCCTCTCCCGTCTCTGGATTGATCCCGCTTATACCGTGAGCCGTACTGTGAAAAATAAGTTGCTCACTTCCATCCTCCCCCCGAAAAACGCATGGAACCGAATAGGCGGCCTGCACCCCGCCCTCTCGTCGACACCGCCATTTTTCCACTCCCGTTTTACAGTCGTAGGCGGCGAGAAAACTTTCGCCCAGTTGTTCGTTCGCAACAATCACTAAATCCCCGTAAACAATCGGTGAGGCCGCAAACCCGTGTTGGCTTTTGAATGGCCCCAGATTGACCCTCCACACCTCAGAGCCATCTTTCAGATCGAGTGCCAGGAGCACGTACGACTCTGGGGTCGCCCAGGTGAGGAATACGCGCTTGCCATCCAAAGCGGGCGTGCTCGAAGCATAGCTGTTGCGGGTATGGACATGGTGTGCAGCAGACGCAAATTGTCGGCTCCAAATTTCGCTGCCATCGCTTGCGCGCCTGCAGGTGATATAGCGGGTCGCACTATCGGCATCACCACTTGTGGCAATCACCTTGTCTTTGTAGATCACGGGCGATGAATGCCCAATGCCTGGCAATGCAACCTGCCAGTTATAGTCCTCCTCCGTCCATTCCGTCGGTATCGATTCCGCATCACTCTGTCCGGCACCGTTGGCACCACGAAATCGCGTCCAGTCTTCGCCACCCGCAACAGAGGCATACAATGTTGCAATGGCAGCAAACGATCGCAACATACAACTCTGAAACATCATCCTTTTCCTTTTTTTCAACTGCATCCATCGCGGCGTGCAAACGTGCGATCGATACCTTAATCTCATCACATGCGCGGGGGCAGGAATGATTGTAGCTTTTCTCTAATCTTCTATCGAAGAGTCCGCGCCGCCTGCCTCGGGGGCACTGCTCTCTGCAACCTCTCGTTGCGCTGCAATCGAAGATGTGTAGCCATATGTATCGATATAGTCGCCCCATCGCAACTCAATCGCCGCTGAAATTTCCGGGGCCAACAGATGTTGATTGGGTCGGTAATCCTGCTGCGACTCCAAATAGTTTTCCAAGGGCTCGCGAATATTTTCAAAATTTCCCAATTCCAACTGCCCATAGATTTTGCGAACCTCACCGACCGGGTCTCGCGCCAGATCTTCGTAACGAACATCACAAATGTGGTTGGATGGTATTGCTGCCCGCTGCCGTTCAAAGCCTTCGTACATTAACACAAGCGACCGAAGAATATATTCATCCAGATCTTTGTGGTGTGGCCTCTGAAACGCCTGGGAGTAATCGAGTGACTCCCAGGTCCTCCGCGTGGATGGAAAGAGGACAAAGGGATCGCGGACAATGTGGATGAATTTTGCACCCGGAAAGAGATCGGCAAGTACCTCAATCCGCCCCGTATGGGGTGGCGACTTGAGAACCAACCGTTTTTTCTTGGAGTAGGTAAGGGCTTGAACAAATCCTTTTAAAGCCCGCCTGAAACGGGTTAGGTCCTTTTTGTCGACTCCCTCCATGTTCAAAAACTCATTGTATGGCGGAGGATGATTCGGAAATGCCAGTCGCAAATAGGGCGTGGGGGCATTGAGTCCGCACAGAGCGATGTCATCTTCCTGCGGCCGATCAAAACCGATCAGCATGTTATCCATAGGCCGTTTTTCCGGCAGCAGAAACCAAAATAATTTTGGCAATAACCAACCCGAGATCACAAAATGATTGGGCGCAAAACAATCGTACGTATTTGCACAGGCAAACCGGCGGTCGCGAACCATCAACTCGTGCAGGTGTGTGGTGCCACTGCGCCAATGGCCGATAATAAAGATTGGCGGGTGTTCCATCTTGGTCGCCCCGATTTTGCGACCGCAGAACAATTTCTGCAAGTAATAGAGGGTCGAGTTGATCACGGCTGCAAACAACACCGTGAACACCATTCCCCAACGCACTGGGTGAACATGGAAGCGATTTCTTATAAATAGTCCCATCGCAGCACAAAATCGCATGCCATGCCAAAAGCGGGGCGTACGCTCAGGGTAAGTATTGATCCCCGCTTTCTTGGCTCGATTCTTGGATGTCGAGTGCTTCATTGACATGGTAGACCTAACGGTTAACGTTCGATCCGAAAAGTGTCCAGCTTGCGGTAGAGAGTCGCCCGCCCAATTCCCAATAATTTAGCGGCAGAAGCAACATTGCCGCTGGAACGATCCAGTGCCCGGCGGATCAATCGCTGCTCCCACGACGAAAGGGAGAGTGTTTCTATTCTCTGTTCAGGGATATCCCGAAGAGGAAAATCGTCAGCCGTAATTTCATTTTCAGTGGCCAGCACCACTGCAGAGTCGATCGCATTGCGGAGCTGCCGGACGTTTCCTGGCCAATGGTATTCCAGCAATTTTCGCCTTGCAGCTGCAGCTATTTTCAACCCCAGGCGGCCGTGTTCATGCCGGTAATGATCCAGCAAAGACTCGACCAGCAACGCAACGTCAGTGCCCCTCTGCCGGAGCGGGGGCACGTCGATTTGAAAGACCCCGAGGCGATAATAGAGATCCTCTCGAAAACGATGCTCACGAACCAATGCCTCCAAATCCTGGTTCGTAGCGGCGATCACTCTCACATCGACTCTGATTTCCTCGCTGCTGCCTACGGGGAGAAACGGATGTCCCTCAAGAATTCTCAGTAGCTTGGCCTGACCCTCGAGCGACAATTCACCCACCTCATCGAGAAACAGTGTCCCCAGATCAGCATGCTGAAAAAATCCAAGATGATCTCGGTCAGCACCTGTAAACGCTCCTGCCTTATGGCCAAATAACTGACTTTCAATTAATTCTGATGGCATTGCCGCACAGTTGATTGTCAGAAAGGGCTTGTCGGCCCTTGGGCTATTACGTTGGATTGCCCTTGCAACCAATTCTTTACCTGTTCCACTTTCGCCACGAACGAGCACGCAGCCGGTCGCTTTGGAGAATTTTTGTATTTTCAGTTTTAACTCCAACATCAAATCACACTGACCGATCATTTCGTCATGCCCCGGCGACTTGGCGGCCAATTGCCAATAATCGATCTTAAGGCTCGACGTCTGCTGAGCCCGGAGGAGTGCCACCGTCAAAATATTGGCAACCGACATCGAAAAATCGAATTGGCACTGACTAAAATGTTCCTGCTCGCGGCAAATGTGAATCACACCACAAAGGCTTTCCCGGTGCAGAAGAGGCACACAGATTGCGTCCGAAAAATGCTCCGTACCCTGTGATAGATTTTGCACTCGTTCATTGGCAACCCAGACCGCACGCCCATCCCGGCAAACCATCTCCGTCAACAAAGTATTCAAGCCCACAGGTTCTGTGCAATGCTCGGGAACCACCACCTGTGGAACCAACTCACCAGTCTCCGTCAACCGGAGAAATCCGACCTCAGACGCTGCAATATGCTCATGCACCAGTTCCAGCGCAATACGGATCACTTCATCCGGCTCAACGCTACCGAGCAAGCGGATACTCAACTGGTAGAGTACGAGAAGGTCGCTCATCCGCTGATCGTCATGAAGTGCTCCCAGCGTCACTTCCTCGGTATCTTCAGAATCGACCGCCTGGTCTTTAAGAAGTGTTTGGACCCATGTGCGATCATCTCTTACTTCTGCAGACAAGTCGGCACACAAATGAAACAAAAACTCCGTTGAACCGATGCGAATCTGCACATTATCTTTAAGAAAAGCATTCTCTACCCGCTGTCCATTGATATAGGAACCATGGTGACTGCCCGCGTCACACAACCTCCATTGTTCTCCATCATGTTTGACAATTGCGTGAATGGGCGAACAGAGTGGATCCCGAATCGTCACGTCACACTCGCAACTACGACCAATTTGGTTTTCTGTATCTTCACGCAGACCATACACAGAGCCCGCCTGTTTGCCGATCGTCATTTCCAGATAAGCGTACATCTCGGTCAATATACCAATGACTCCCAAATGGTAGAACCTTTATCTAAAAGGTCCCATCGGCAGTGGCACTTTCTGCCAATACCGGATAGACGCTGTTCTACTATCGATCGTGGGGAATACCTCTTCGATGCGAATGGTCTTTTTTTGCATCACTATATTTGTGGAAAACATTGGCTAACGAACAAAGAGTCTTTGCGTGATCCAAAAACATCGATCTGCGATAGGATGCCGCGGAACGGAGAGGCAGAAGAAGATACAAGTCCTATATCCCGGGGAAAAGCGAACCGGAATCGGTCTTTGAGCGTATCACTATTGACCAGACGCCTGGTGACGACCTTGCCTAAAGAACCGGATCGTTATATGATCGCATGACGGAATTTTAAGCCGTTTTCTAGGAACAACTTATGTGCCTTTGGGTAAGGGTCGCCCAAGGATTGAAGCGGGCGATGTTGCCTGACAGACCCATACGAGGCCGTCCTTCATGAGACAACCTGAAAACAGACAACGATTTTCTTGCTCGATTCTCCGAAAGCTCCTCATCCTCCGGCCGCTGTATATCCGGCCGCTGTATATCCGGCCGCTGTGTATCGACCGACCGGGGCGCTCCGCTGCCACACTCGGCGCACTTGTTCTATCGCTAGGTCTCATGATTCTGGTCGCAGGCGCTAGCCATGCCGCTCCGGGAAAACCGACTGCGAGAGATCGTCAGGTCGCTGTTGCCGTAACGTCCTTTCTCAACAAAGACCATCTATCCCATCGCAAACTGGACGATCAAATCTCACAGCGTTGGCTACATTCCTTTATTGAATCTTTAGACCCTCGAAAACTTTATTTTCTGCAATCAGATATTGACCGCTTCAGCCAGATGGAAAATAGCCTTGATGATCTGATCAAAAAGGGAAATCTGACTTTTGCGCATGATGTCTACAAGGTTCTTCTGGAAAGAGTGGCTCAGCGCGCTCCAGTCATTGATGAACTGATCGATGCCGAACATGATTTTACTGTTGATGAGTCGATTGATACAGATTTTGACACTCGGCAATATCCAAAGGATGCGGCTGAAGCGCGCGAGCGATTGCGCAAGCAAATTAAATACGATTTTCTGGTACAAAAAGCCGCTGAAGAGGAGGAGGCTGAGTCTCAAAAAAAACTCCATCGAAGATATCGCACTTTGGCACAAAACAAACAGCAGGTGGATAGCGATGAACTTCTCGAAATTTATCTAACCGGCCTCACGACTTCTTATGATCCCCACACCACGTATATGTCGCCAAGCACACTGGAAAATTTTGAGATCCAAATGCGATTGCAGCTCGAGGGCATTGGCGCTGCCTTGCAGATGCTCGACGGTCACACGGTAATCTCCAAAATTATCCCCGGGGGTGCGGCAGACAAAGATGCCCGCCTCAAGCCAGAGGACCACATCATTGGTGTTGGTCAAGGCACCGATGGTGAAATTGCAGATGTTGTGGGAATGCGGCTGAATGATGTGGTGAAACAAATTCGCGGAAAAGAAGGAACCATCGTCCGATTGCAGGTCATGCCCCAAGGCAAAGGTGAACCAAAAATCTACGACATTACCCGAGCACAAATTGAACTCAAGGACAGCGAAGCCCGGGCAGAAATTATTGACTTTGGCAAGAAAGCCAATGGCAAGCCATATAAAGTGGGCGTCATTGATCTACCCAGTTTTTATATGGACATGGAGGCTGCTCGTCTCGGTAACCCCAATTTTAAGAGTACGACCCGTGATGTGCGAAAGCTCCTGAAGGACTTCCGCAAAAAAGGGGTCGATGTAGTAATGCTTGATCTACGTCGAAATGGCGGTGGATCTTTGACTGAAGCAATCAATCTGACTGGACTATTTATTGACGACGGGCCGGTCGTCCAGGTAAAAGACTCAATGGGAAATGTTCAGCATTATGATGATACGGAAGCGGGTACTTCTTGGAATGGCCCACTGATTGTCTTAACAAGTAAGTTTAGTGCCAGCGCCAGCGAAATCTTTGCGGGCGCGATCCAGGATTATCACCGAGGATTGCTCGTTGGTGACCGGACAACCCACGGTAAGGGAACTGTCCAGACACTGCTGAATGTGGGCCGACAACTCTTTCGTGTTCCCAATGCCCCTAAATTGGGTGCGCTGAAAATTACCATGCAGCAGTTTTATCGTCCCAGTGGTGACAGCACCCAGGAACGTGGCGTGGTTTCTGATATTGAATTGCCCTCCATCACTACTCACTTGGATGTCGGTGAAAGTGACCTCGACTGGCCCGTTTCCTTCGATCAGGTTGACGCCGTACCGTTTGAAAAGTTGCAACGAGTCGACCCTGCTATGATTGGCCAAATCCACAATCGTTCCAAGCAGCGACAGCAGTCCTCTGAAGATTTCCAAAAAGCAGTAGAACGCATTACAAAATACCAGGAACAAAAAGAGCGTAAGTCGATCTCCCTCAAGGAAGATGTGTTCATGGCCGAACGAGCCGATCTGGAAAAAGAGGAGGATGCACTCAAAGAAGCGCTCGAGGAGGATGAGACGGACGACAAAGATGCCGTCGTCAAGCGCGACTACTATTTCGACGAGACAATGGCCATTGCCATCGACTATGTGCAGTTGCTCCAGACCGGCCAAATCGCTGCTGCTGTAAAAAGTTCGCCGAAGCAGAAACCTTGAATCGCCCGCAAGGATCAATGGCAGCATCGCCTCGCCGGTGCTTGCGGCGTTCTATCTCTATTGCCCTATCTCTATTGCCCTATCTCTATTGCCCTATCTCTATTGCTATGTCAACGGAAGCCTTAATCCGTCATAGGCCAGTGCCACATTGTCTGGAAGTTGTTCTGAGGTCTTTTCGTATTCCAGGGCGTGAGAAATATGGGTCAAATAGGCGCGCTTCGGCTGCAATTGTTCAATCACCTCGAGCGATTCCTCCAAACTGAAATGGGTCGGATGGTGGCGTCCTCGGAGAGCATCCACGATCAGCACGTCGAGATCGGCTAGGGCCGGCCAACTCTCTTCAGGGATTTTGTTGGTATCGGTGCAATAAGCGATATTGCCAATCCGAAAACCGAGCACGCGAAATGGACCGTGGTGCAGTCGAAACCCGGTAAGCGAAGTACCGAGTATGGGAAATGTTCCCGTTTCAATCGGTATGAATTCTAATTCTGGTGTTGCGCCCGCATGTGTCGGCTCCTGCTCACTAAATGCATACGCAAAGGACGTCCGGATTTGCTTTTCAACGGACGCTTCACAATAAAGAGGTACAGGATGGCCGAGATAAAATGGAAACAGACGCAAGTCATCAAGCCCCATCAGATGATCCGCGTGTTCGTGGGTATAACAGACTGCATGTACGAGGCCGATGTTTTCGCGCAACAACTGGGTCCGCAAGTCAGGCGTTGTATCGATGAGAAGATTTCCCTCCGGGAGACCCAATATCACGCTACTCCGCAGCCGCTTGTTTTTACTATTCGTACTGGCACACACATCACAAGGACAACCAACAGCCGGAACGCCGACCGAGGTACCGGTTCCAAGAAAAATGAGCTGGCCGGAAAAATCGGTCGTTTTGGGTTGGTTCTTCATGTTCTCAGCAAATCCCAATTACCCATGCCCTAATTACCCACACCTTGTCTGTCACTCCCGCACTTGCTTCGGGAATATAGCCCTCACGCCTCTAGGGGGCGCTGAAGCGGGCCAATCCGTTGTTGACCGTCTTACGCAATCTCTATAAACTTCCACAGGAGTGCATCTTACGGACAAGCGATCAATGCCCTGATGGGATCAATGCGGCTCCGAGCCGCTTTTCTTGTTTAATCATCCTACAAAATACTTTAACCCTGCGCCACATTCCACCATGGAGATATTAGAACGAATCTGGGAATTTCTCTCCGGCTTCTTTAGTGGCATTCTGCGCGGTTTTGAACGAACCGTAACCTCGGTCGTAGGATCTTCCAACGAGCGCCTCCTCAAAAAGATGCGATCTCGTGTCGATGCCATCAATGCCCTGGAACCAAAATATCAGGCCATGAGCAATGAGCAGCTCAAGGAACAAACTGTTGTGTTCCGGCAGAGACTCTCAGAAGGCGAAACGCTCGATGATCTCCTTGAGGAGGCTTTCGCTCTCTGTCGTGAAGCGGGAAAGCGCTTTCTAAATATGCGGCACTATGATGTTCAGCTCATCGGTGGCATGATTTTGCATCATGGAGCCATTGCTGAGATGGTGACGGGTGAAGGTAAAACTCTTGTATCGACACTCCCTGCCTATCTGAATGCCTTGGCCGGTAGCGTTCATGTTGTTACCGTTAACGACTATCTTGCACGGCGTGACATGGAATGGATGGGGCCGCTTCATATGGGCCTCGGACTCACGGTATCCGCCATTCAAAGTGGCATGGAACCGGATGCCCGGCAAAAGGCCTACGCCTGCGACATCACGTATGGCACCAACAATGAATTTGGATTTGATTACCTTCGCGACAATATGCGGATTGCAGCCCGCGATGATGCACGCTTTCCTAAGCGGCAGCAACAGTGCCAGGGAAACCTAAATTACGCCATTATCGATGAGGTCGATAATATTCTGATCGATGAGGCCCGTACGCCTTTGATCATCTCTGGACAGGCCCATACGGATATCCGGCGTTACAGTGAAGCGGACCGTATTGCCCGCCAACTGAAGAAAGAGGAACACTTCGTTGCCAATGAGAAGGATCACTCGGCCCATCTCACCGATGCGGGTGTGCGCGAGGCGGAAAAACTCGCAGGTGTAGAAAGTTTCTACACTGCAGGCAACATGGAATGGCCACACCTGATCGACAATGCTCTGAAGGCCCACTATTTATATAAGCTCGATGTGAATTACGTCGTAAAGGATGGCACCGTCGTCATTGTTGACGAATTTACCGGGCGTCTCATGGAAGGCCGTCAATGGAGCGATGGGTTGCATCAGGCAGTTGAAGCAAAAGAAGGCGTCCGTATCAAAGAAGAGACCCAGACACTGGCAACCATCACCCTGCAAAACTTTTTTAAACTCTACAACAAGCTCAGTGGCATGACAGGTACGGCGATGACCGAAGCTTCTGAGTTCTGGAAAATCTACGAATTGGATGTAGTCGCCATACCTACCAACCGCCCGTTACAGCGAATCGAGCATTCCGATGCTATCTACCGCTCCGAAAAAGAGAAATATGCTGCTATGGCAAACGAAATCGAACACCTGCATCGCTGGGATACGGTGCGGCTTGCCGATGGAAGAGAATTAACCGGGGAACTCGTAAGCGAAAAAGAAGACCATATCTTGTTTAAACCGCAAGGACAGAAGAACAACGAAACGATTGGTCGTAGCACAATCAAACACTTGCAGAAAAAGGGGCGTCCCATACTGGTGGGTACCGTATCGATTGAAAAAAGCGAACACCTTGGATCTCTGCTTGCCAAACGGGGCGTCAAACATGAGGTGCTCAACGCCAAACAACATAAACGGGAAGCGGATATTGTTGCCCAGGCAGGCAGGCTCGGCGCCGTCACCATTGCCACCAACATGGCCGGGCGGGGTACCGACATCGTGCTTGGCGGCAATCCTGACACGATGGCGTGGGCCCAACTGCAACATCAATACGAAACACGCCTCGATATTCCCGCCGAGGAATGGGAAGCGTTGGTAAAACAAATTCGCACTGAAGAGGCCATGGAACCTGAGGGCGAATCGATCCGCGACATGGGTGGACTGCATATCATCGGCACCGAAAGACACGAAGCACGTCGCATCGACCTGCAACTGAGAGGGCGTAGCGGTCGTCAGGGTGACCCGGGAAGCAGTCGTTTCTATCTGTCGCTCGAGGATGATTTGATGCGGATTTTTGCTGGCGAGTGGGTACGGACCTGGCTGACACGGCTCGGCATGAAGGATGGGGAAGCGATTGAGAGCAAGATGGTCTCCCGTCGCATTGAAGGAGCCCAGAAAAAAGTTGAGGAACGCAACTTTGAAATTCGAAAAAATCTCCTCGAATACGACGAGGTCATGGACGAGCAGCGAAAGCGCGTTTACCAGTATCGACAGAATATTCTGGATGGTGCGAATTGCAAGGAATTGATCCTTGAGATGATCGACACACAGGTGGAGCAGCAGTTGGATGAATTTTTGGCACGAGACTTCGGCACAGAGTCGTATGCGGCGTGGGCCGGGGGAAAACTCAACATAGAGCTTGATAATCGCGACTTCCGGGGAATGGATTTTCCATCCGCCGAATCCTTTACCAAAGATCAGGCAGAACGTATGGCGGGGGGCCAGGTCCTCGATCTGATCGAGGAAAATCTTCCGGTTGATGAAGAATCCCGCGAATGGAATTGGGCGGCACTCGCAAAAATCGTTAATACGCGTTGGCAGCTCTCGCTACGTGACCGCGATCTTAAGAAAATTGGTCGTGATAACCTGGATGAATTTCTGATTGACAAAGTGCACATCGCGATTGACAAAGTGGATCTCAGCGACGGGTCCGGTTATCTCGATAAAGACTATGGGCTCCATACGGCAATCGAATGGGTGCAATACAAATTCGGCATTGAACTGCAGATTGATGAATATCGGGATCTTGAGATACAGTCCTTTAAGGACCGTGTCCTGGAAACTGCAACCCGCATGTACGAACAACGCGAAATTGAATTCCCTGTGATGGCCGGTTTGATCCATTTTACAACCCGGGATTCGGGCGGTGGGCAACGCTACGATCGTGGGCAACTCGTCGATTGGGCTCGCGATCGCTTCAACGTCGAGCTGGATCTAGAAGATCTTCGCAATAGACAGCGGGATGAAATCCGCAATTTGCTTATCGAACAGAGTCGCACCGACTATGACTTGGGACAACAAACAGAACGAGAACTGCAGCGTCAGTTAGAACCTCTTCGCGATTCAGATACTCCCGAGCCTGAAACGACTTCAGCAATCCAAGCACTCGCTCAGTGGTGTAAACCGAATTTGGACTACCAATGGGACGACGAAACGCTCAGTCGGCTAAGTGAAGCCGAGCTTGAGCAAACGCTCATGGCGGCTTTGCACGACCGTTTTTGTCCGGAAATGCGCCGCATGGAACGATCACTGACCTTACAGATCTTGGATGCGGCCTGGAAAGACCATCTACTGGCAATGGATCACCTCCGCAGCAGCGTTGGTTTGCGCAGTTATGCGCAAGTCGATCCCAAGGTCGAATACAAGCGGGAAGGCATGCGGACATTTGAGGCGATGTGGCACTCCATCCAGGAACGCGTTACCGATCTCATCTTCCGTATGGAACAGTTGGATGATGATTTTGTCGGTTCCACTTGGGTTGAAACCCACGATGATGCCCAGTCTGCTGTAGAGATGGCTCGGGAACAAACGGAGTCGGGCGGCGAGGAAATTGTCTCCAGCGAGCGGATTGAGCCGATTCGGAATCGAGATAAACGCATCGGTCGCAACGCACCATGCCCGTGTGGCAGTGGCAAAAAGTATAAAAATTGCTGCATGCGTTCGGGGAGCAGTGCACAACAGCATGTCAAATCCGGATGATAGCTCGAAACATTTCGCGACCGGTGCCCCCCTTCATCGCGCGCCAGGGAGCGACTGTATGCTCCTGCCGGCTAGAATCGACGCGTTTGAGTCGATGTGTCATTTGCAGATCCAGGGAAATTGCGTTTTAATTTAGATAGCATTCGCAGACAATTTCCCTGTTAGATCCAAACTCCGGAGTCGGCAATGACGGCACGCTTTTTGAACACTCCTGCCCACCAGAACGTGGAAACCGATCTTTCAAGACGACATTTTCTCAAATCGGCCGCAGGCACCGCGCTTGTAGCGACCGGACTGCCGACGAGAGGATTGGCGAATCCTTCCCAAAAAGATCGAGCTATCTCGCCCGAATCGCTTGTGGGCCGCCTCTACCATTCCTTAAGCGGAGAACAAAAGAACATTGTCTGCTTTGACTGGGACCACCAAGACCCCAAAAGGGGATTGCTTCGGACCTTTATTGCAAACAACTGGAATATTACCCCCGCAGAAATCCACAGCGATTTTTATTCGATGGAACAACAGGCCTTGATTCGTGATATTTTTGAGGGGCTCATCCAGCCTGACTGGCACGGTCGGTTCGACAAACAACTCAAGGACGATTGCGGTGGTTTTGGACACCAGCAATCTATCGCCATTTTTGGTGAGCCGAGCAAGGATCGTTTTGAATTTGTTTTGTCCGGGCGACACATGACCCTGCGGTGTGACGGCAACTCAGAACCCCACATGGCATTCGGGGGTCCCATTTTTTACGGACACGCCGCTGATGGATTTCACGAAGGTGCCACCCATCCGGGCAATGTCTTCTGGCCGCAAGCGGTCGCCGCCAACAAGGTCTACGCCATGCTCGACGGCAGACAGCAAAAGCAGGCCCTCATAGAGCAACTGCCGCGGGAACAGGCAGTGGCGTTTAGGGAAAAAGCAACCGACCGACCGGGTATCCCTATTCGTGAACTCTCTGAAGACCAGCGTGCAGAGATGCAAAAGGTGCTAGCCACATTGATTGAGCCTTACCGACAAATGGATCGTAACGAGGTCCAGGCGTGTCTAAAATCTCAGGGTGGTCTCGATGCTTGTCATTTGGCGTTTTACAGCGACCAAAATATCGGCCAAGACGCCCTCTGGGACAATTGGCGACTGGAGGGGCCCGCATTTGTGTGGTATTTCCGTGGTTCGCCGCATGTCCATTGCTGGGTCCATGTGGCCGACAATCCCCGCGTTCCCCTAAACGCATAAATGGCAACTGTGTCTGTCAATGACCGATGTGGCGCTGGACTGGCTCTGTTCTCCGCGTGGTGTGCCCGAGAGGAGGAGGCGTAAAGAGGTTCCTCGGTAGACTGCGGATTGGAGCACACTACATGGCCGCACGAAATTCGGTCTCAAACGTCTCGATTTCGGCAAGAAGCTCATCGCGAACCGATTCTAGACGATTTTTGTCCCGGATCTTCTGTCCTCCAGAATCGACTACATAGAACACATCGACCACCTGATCAATGTGGGTGCCAATCTTGGCAGCCAATACCGACAAATCGAGATCGTGCAACTTTCGCGCTACGGTGTAAAGCAATCCCGGGCGATTCGGGGAAAAAATCTGCACGATGGTTGCTCGCTTGCTCGTCACATTATCGTAAAGCACCCGTATCGGCACACCAAAAAGAACCGCTTTGCTTGTCGTTGAGGTATTCCAGATACGGCGAAATGTTGGCGGCTCCAAATCAGGATTCTGCAAGGCGGTGACGAGACGAGTACAAACATGATCGATTCGTTCCTGAGCAGGTATCGCTTCAAACTGTTTGTCGATCACGTGAAATCGGTCGAGGATCCATCCACCATTAAGCGTATTGATCTGTGCGGAGAGAATCTCGATCCCTTCACTCGACAAGGCGCCCGCAATCCGGAAAAAAATACCTGGCACGATAGATTCATGAGCCCCTACGGTAAACTCTGCCACTCCACGATCTTCTCGGTAGACACCCCAGGCAACCGCACTGCCTTCGGGTAACCCCTGAATCCGCCGCAAAGCGTCGGCAATCTGATCTGCCGGTGTCCCCCGCAAATAGGCCAAAGGTAAAGATTCAACCGTATCGCGATACGCATCGGCAGTCGGCTCGAGAAAACCACATATCTCCTCGCGCCGTGCGATGGCCCAGTCCTGATCACCAGCAACCGGATCCTCCTCGGTAAGGTGTTTTAAGGCCCGCTGATAAAATTGCATTAACAATTCAATTTTCCAGTTATTCAACACATCAGGACCCACGGCAGCCAAGTCGGCAGCGGTTAATACAAGCATCATCCGCAACAGTTCTGGCGAGCCGACTTCAATGGCAACCCGCAAGACCACAGCCGGGTCGTTAATGTCGTGCCAGAGGGCCCAGCGAGACATGAGTAAATGCTTGTGGACCAAAAACTCGAGCATTTCGGTCTCGTGGGGTGGCAGGCCCAGATGGTCCGCGGTCTCTGTAGCAATGTTGCGGCCAACTTCACTATGATCCTCTACGTACCCTTTTCCCAGATCGTGGATTAAAAGTGCGAGATGCAAAATCTCTTTCTGCCCGATGGCAGCATAGACTTGGCCTACCGGACCTGAGTCACCAGCAAACTCTGTTGCCATACGTACAGCCCGAATACAGTGTTCGTCCACAGTATATTTATGGTAATCGTTGAACTGTAGCATTCCACGGGCACGGCAAAACGCTGGAATCAGTTTCTCCAAAACGCCCAATTCATGAAGGCGGGATAGTATTGTTGCCAGTTGCGGTGGACGAGACAAAAGAGAGATAAATCGTGCGGCCGTCTGGGGGGTCACTTCATGACAGCGAGCGGCCGCCGCACGGACCGCCTCCCACGTATCGTGCGTAATCCTTTTGTCATAGAGTGTGGCCAACTCGGCCAACCGCAGCACCTCACTCAAGTCCGAACGAATCCGCTTCATGCCCCGCTTCGTTGCGGAAATCATATTGGGTCCTACACGAAAGTCCTCTTCAACCTGATGGCTAAAGAGTACCGAGAAAAAACCGGCTACCTTTGAAGATCGGTAAGCATTGGCAAGAAAGCGTGCCGATATATAACGCACGGCGCGGGTATGGCGAAAATAGTCCTGCATGAAATGCTCGACCGGCATCATCCCTTCCATGCCTTGGTATCCAAATCTCTCCGCAAGGCGAACTTGTTCATCACGATCGAGTTGGTCGTATGCCTTTTCGGCGTGAAAATGCACCTCGTTGCGTATTCGCAATAAAAACTCCGTTGCACTTCGCAGGATCTTTTGATCTTCTTTTTCCAAGACACCTTTCAAGTAAAGTCCATTCAGATCGGTCGTGCCATAAAGGCAAAAACCAATCCAGCGGACCAACTGGATGTCACGCAAACCACCACGAGAACGTTTGATATTGGGTTCCAGCAGAAAAACGGTTTCTCCATAATCCCGCCGCTCCGCGCGACGGACCTTATCGATTGCCGGCAAAAGAGACCGTGCACGGCGAACCGTGGCCCTTTTGAGACGCAACAAAAACCTATCCGTAATTTCCTCATTTCCGGCCAAATGCCGTGATTCTGTGAGCGAGGTTAGAATTCGTGGATCCTTACAGGCTAGCGACACCGCCTGTCGCGATGTCCGGACGCTCAGCCCGAGAATCAACCCCGCATCACAAATATCCCGCATCATGCGTTCAGCAAGGACTGCAATATGGGACGAAATCCCCGTTGTGTGGAGAATCATCAGATCGATATCGCTATACGGCGCCAACTCGCGGCGACCATAGCCGCCATGTGCGACCAACGCCACCTGCTCAGAGAGGTTCTTGAAGGCACTCCCGTCCAACATCGCCAGATCGGAAATTGCAGATGCGAAAAGTTCTTTGATTGAGGTATCGGCAAGGTCCGTTAATTTGGCACAGACCTGGATCCCGGGAGAACCCTGATCGTGTTGTTGCCGCAACTTCTGTTGACCCTTCAGAAGTGCGGCTTTCGCCGCCAACACGGGCGCGGGTAACGTCAAACCCTCAGACATGGCATTCGCATGGAGTAGAGCAAGCGAAAAAAACAGCGGGCCACTCCGGCGCGCCGTCCGTGCGCACGCAGAGGACCCACCTTAATTTTAACCAGATCAACGGAAAAAACACCTAGAGTGCTTCTTCACCCGTTTCACCGGTGCGGATGCGGATGGAATCGACCAAATCAGTAACAAATATCTTGCCATCACCGATCTGGCCCGTCTGAGCCGACCGCATTACCGTATCAATTAAATTTTTCAGATTGTCATCTGAAACAACCACTTCAAGCTTGACCTTAGGCACAAAATCAACTGCATACTCTGTGCCACGGTACATCTCGGTATGGCCTTTCTGGCGACCAAATCCCCGCACTTCGGTGATTGTCATGCCCGAGATGCCCTGTTCAGAGAGCGCATTTTTCACGTCCTCTAACTTGAAATGCCGAATGATAGCTTCGACTTTTTTCATTTCTAACTCCCTAAAAGGTCATCTGATTAAACAAAGATGTAGCCTTCTTCACCATGTTCATTGATATCCAAACCACGAACTTCGCCTTCTTGCGAAACACGCAACCCCATCGTCCAATCCAGAATTTTGAGGATGATGAAGGAAACCACGGCACAGTAGACGATCGTAACAACGACTGCCACAACCTGACCCCCAAGCACACCACCCCCCTCAAGCCGACCCAACAGGGTTCCACTTTCAGTGATATCCCAGGCGGCTCGAGTTGCGAACACGCCGGT
>MPMC02249797.1_pt1 | contig 17040 bp, 11 predicted proteins | sample 1617281 | NCBI WGS metagenome assembly MPMC02 (sample SAMN05944809, study PRJNA350692) | marine metagenome | biome: marine; feature: ODZ; material: water; isolation source: 100 m water sample filtered on 30 um supor filter | place: Pacific Ocean | collected 2012-04-09 | depth 100m m | reverse complement strand
CTGCTTCTCCTGATGCTGCTCCTGCCGCGGCTTCTGCTGCTTCTGCTGCTTCTGCTGTTTCTGCTGCTTCTGCTGCTTCTGCTGCTTCCGCTGCTTCCGCTGCTTCTGCTGCTTCCGCTGCTTCTGCTGCTTCTGCTATTGTATTTACGATTTGTTCGGAAAGATTAATCTTTTTATGCTCGATAACCGTCTCTTTTAAAGGAGACATAGTTTCTTCTTCCAAAACAACGTTTATATCGTGTTCGTCATCACTACATACTGGACTTCTTGGAGATAATTTTATAGATTTTATTTTGCTCATTTAATTTAATGTAGTGATTTAAAAAATATTTTTTTACGCATTTAACTGCTCTATGTCGATGTTATCTTTATTCATTTGAGCTATTAAAATAAGGTCTTCGTAAAAAGATATGGAATGTTCATGCAATATGTCACAAAAGGTTGTTACCATAACACCTGTAGAACTAGTAATGTCAGAAATATTATTGTATTTTCGTAAGAGCATATCTGCAGTCTTTTTAATGGCTATATCATTTATGTCTGGTGTAATAGACCCTATCGAATACAACTGGAACAGTTCTTTCAAGTCCATATCTTCTGAAATAGGCTCGTTAAATAGTCTTGGTTTTGTAATAATAAATAAATAAGGTTTATTTTCTCTTAGTGATGGCTTTTGGTGACAATACATGTATTCAATGCATAATTTTTTGAAAATATGCTCCTTGTACAGTTCTATGTCTATGCAATGGCATATTACAGAATAAAAATAATCGTTATCGAATACGTAGGCATCAATGTAATTGTAATTTTCGTTTACAAGTGATTGAATGCATTTCATAGGCCTTAGTTGCTCGTATTCTTCAAGGTCAAGCACTTTCTTGAGTGAATGTAACGTTATGAAGTCTTCTGAAAATAATTCCATTTACGATTATTTATATTTTCTTTTTAAACAAAAAAATGTAGATGGATATTATAAAAGATGGTTAATGATACATCTCTTGAAGAAGACGCAAAAAATGATTTAAATATGAATGAAAGCAACACCATAGGTGCGTTACAAAATATGAATTTTATTAGCAAGACACTCGATGCATACGACCTCATTGATTTTAGCTTGTTGGATGACGGTTATTCTGAAATACAAGAAGAAAACACATATGTTATTGAAAATCAACAACTGGAACAAGCAGCACAAGAATCAATATTTGAAAGTACTGTTCCATTCGAAGAAATGAAGAAGAGTGACCTATTTTTACACGATGAAATTATAAAGGCTCTTAATAGCGTGTATGGAAGTAAACGTTTAATACACGAAATAGCTGATGGGTTTTATGACCTTGAAGCAGAACAAAATGGTCTTATTAAAATATGGAACGTAGGTGAAACAAGAAGAAGAAATGTAGTTGTTCGTTCCGATAAGCCATTGGTCGATGCATTGCTTGGTAGCTACAACAATAACGATGCTGTCGAAAATGCTACCGTTTCACATCGTTTTATGCCTATTTTAAGCGAATCAAAAAGAACGTTCGAGAAATATACTGGTGACCTTGACATACCAAGACACGAAAGTGTAGATGGTACATTTCCACCTTTTGCTACCACTGAGAACTATGGAACGTTGCGTGAGCAATTGAAAAATGGCGAAGACAATGCTTACAATGCTTACAAAAAGAATGGACTTGGAGTAAATGTTAGTTTTTCCGACAGTAGAGCATTTAGTAGTATGATATTTGACTCAGATGTATTTTTGTTTCACACATACGAAGCAGTAGCACATTCTAAGGACTTCAAAACTCATAGAGTATCTAATACCATTCAGCGAACTATTGCTAAGCCATCAAGTTCAAGAGACAATATTATTTTTGAAAAAGATATTATTTTGGAAAAAGAAACTAAAAATGTTGTTGGTTTTGTTGAAAAAAATAAAAATAAAAATAAAAATAAAAATAAAAAATTACAAGTATATAACTTGAAATTGCAGGAACTTGATAATATTGTGATAAATAGAAGCCAAAACAACGCATATTTATTTTCTAATGCTGAAAATGTACAAAACTATGCAAGATTATTGGAGTTTGTAATACCATCAATGAATGAGTTGTTGGACAGTAACATAAAAAGTATTGAAAAGTTCAATAAAAAGATAAAAAATTATGATTATGTTCTTAGTCTTATGAAACCTGATGTGTTTAACAAACTTGGAAACAAATTAGAAATTGCTCTTAATAAGCAGTATAAAAATAATTTTTCAAAATTGAAATATACACGATTTTCGCCAAACTTTTTGTCAAATTACAACGAAACAACACTATTTAATGACGAACGGCTTGAATTTTTAGAAACCTATTATAGTAATTACAAAAAAGAAAACAAAGTTATTGACAACAGCCTTATGCGCCTTGCATGGTATCTTTCTCGTAATGACAACGGTAAATTGTTTTTGTACATAAACTCAGACAAAGAACGCCGTGAAATTGTTTCGCTAAATATCAAGCAAGACCAAAAGAAGTATGCTATTTATTCCAAGTATTTCATTTTCCAAAAGCAAAGTATTCGAGATAAAATTATGTCTTCGTGTAGCGATGAAGTTCAACAGAAAGAGCTGTTTAAGCAATACGTAATTTCACATGGTATTGTTTCCAAGATGTCACACAGCATCGTAGACGGCCAAGGCAATTACATTTGTTGTAGCCATACTTATGACTTATTGATGGAGAACATAGACGAAGAAGGATTACTTATTAACTATGGATTGCATTATCGAGGTGGTTATATGTGCAAATACTGCGGAGAACATTTGCATACAGACTACGACGAAGGACCATCGTTTGATGATGAAGGAAACATGGTTGTAACCCACGGTCAAATTGAAATCGAAGAAACTGTTACGGAAACAGAGATTGTTATGGATGAATTTTCAAATGTTTTATTGCCTGCTCTTGTTGATGCTGCAAGCTTGAAGTACAAAGATTTGAAAATCAACAAGAATGACCTGCTGAAAATGTTTTTGAAAAATATGAAAGTGCATACTAAAATCAAAAGCGAACTTGACAATGTTTTCTCGATTGATACCGTTAAAACCGAGCTTCTTCTGGAAAAAAGCAAAATTGTTCGTGCATTGGAAACAAAAGTAGGAAAAGGAAAGCTGAACACCGAAAAGATAAGAGTTGAAATAAATACTACATATATTACGAGCATGGTATGTTATAAAGTAGCAGTATTTGCTTCTGTGTTTATGTTACAGCTTCAGCTAAAAAACCCACAATTGTTTGGGGAAAACGAAGCATACATAAAATCATTTGTTTCTATTTTGAAGCAGCAAAACGTGCTTAATGTTATTGCTAATTATATAGGCGATAACGTTATTGAAAGGCATCAAGGAAATATCAATGACTTGATTACAAAAAAGAACATAGTACCTATTGGTATGTTTAACAGCGTACCTCGAACAACAAAGAATTTGAATATACTCGAAAGCGTGCTTGAAGACAACTACAAAGCTCTATTGACTTCAGAAAAGGTCGATATTATACTCGCAAAACACAGCTTAAAAAATAATAATGTTGTAACAATGCAAAAGAACGTAGTGCATTATGGGTCAATACGAGAGCCAGAAACAAATATGGCTTCTGGTTATGTTAAACTCATAGACAACGCTTATAAAGAACTAAATTCTATGGATGACTACTCGGTATCACTACGTCTTACAGTTGATATTAGTAGCAGCATTGAAAACAATAAACCACGAAAGGAATTCGATTTGAAAAAGAATGTTATCAGTGGTGAAATGAGTGCATTAGCATCAGAGATTAATAATAAAAAGAAACAGCTCGATACAAAGAGCAAAAAGGGGACGCTTGTTAAAAACTTGAGAAATGATGTAGTGTCAACTATTGTTAACCCGACGCTTGGTCAAAAGGGAATATTAAAACCAAGATTGATAGCTCGTAAATTAGCTGTCAAGCCATCTGTAGAAGAAAATGTTGAATGTTCTGGTAGTAAGAATGCAATGAACAATATTGATACTATTGTAACGTTTATAATGCAGCATATTCCGTTAGAAAATGAAGATGTGAGAGAGTTAGAGTTTGTAAAATATTGGACCAAGGGTAGTGTTTTAAATACTGATAGGTTCGTAACTTTATACTCTTCTGAACTGCTAAATATGTCTTCTAAAAAATTCTCTGAATTAAAGAAGGACATAATATTTTCAGACTCGATGAAAATTAGAGAATATTCTGACTATTATTTGCAGGAAAAATACCGTGAAATAGACAGCATGTTTAAAGATACAATCTCTTATTTCTTGCAGAACTATCTACGTCAAAGTGTTAAGTTTTATTCAAAAGAAATACCTTCTGAGGAAGAAGCGTTCGTAATAAATGATACAGGTTTCAGAAGCTATGAAACAGTAGAACCAGAACAAGGAGAAAGTATTTTGTGTGTTATGCTCAGAGAAATGGTGCATAACATTGGCTTGGTAAGCAATAAAGCAAAATATTCTCTCTGTTTACTAAAAGTCAGCTATGACATACTATTGAACATTAGTACCAAGAATGCTACAAACGCTTCTGCTGAAGCACTGCATTATGAATCCAGGCGCAAGCAATACATAAATATGAAGAATGCAAAAGAGCGTAACAATAATTTTGTAACAGAAGCAGAAGGAACGGGAGAGGTCGAAGCAGTGGAAGAAACATCAGACGATATTCCTGTTGATATTATTGAAGAAAGTGAAGGAAACTATGCGTCTATGTAAACAAAAAAGATTAAGCCTTATTATATATACCAACTATGAACAATAGTAACGGAAGCAATGGAAGCAATGGAAACGTGGGTGGAGGACAGTTAGTTTCCCAGTTAATGCAAGAAATAAACTCAAGTACAGGAAACGATGGTAATACTGTGTATACAGATCAAGATTACAGTTCTCAAATGCAGCAGGGACCGGGACCGGGACAGGGACAAGGAAGGGAACAGGGACAAGGGCAAGGGCAGTCATTTAATCCAGATATGATGGTTCCTCCTCCTCGAGAAGACGACGTTGAACAATACGACGTACATGTTTCAGACGACGAAGACGAAGACGATGATAGTGACGAAGAAGAATACTACTACAAAGAAAGCAACCTTACAGACGCTCTTTCCCAGCTTGGAGGAGAATACACATCATTTATTATGGACCTTTTGAAAAACAGTGTTATTATCTTCATTGGGTACATTATTTTTTCGCATCCGTTTACGCATAACTATATTATGCAGTTCGCAGCTATGGTACCTGGATTACAGGACTTATTGGCTGTTCCTACCTATTATTTAGCAGTAAATGGATTATTATTTGTAATATTTTACTTTATTGTTAGCTACTTCATTTAAATTATTCTATCCTATATTATAGTGTTAGAATGGACAAACAAATTATCGAATTTATTTTGCAATGTAATCATAATAAGTCTTTGGAATACAAATGGTACTGCAGAAACATTGACCCCAAGACCATAAAAGACAAAGAACTAAGAGGTATGGTGCATCGGTCTTCCCTTTCTTCATTTGACTACTACAACAACCATATGGATGCTATCTTGAATGACAAGTCCCTTGCTATCGTGTGTGATATTTGCAAATGCCAAAATACAGCTCTTACAACAACGTGTGTTGACCACTCTGTTACCGAGCTTGGACACTACTTCAACGAAATAGCTGGTTCGGCACGAGGGGTCAAAATGTGCTATGACTGTGGCACTGTTGCCAGAGCAATGTTTATGAATATGATAAACGGTTATCGAGGTGCATTAACACCAAAGGAAAAGAAGTACATAAAAAGCAACTATAATCCACATCGTGCATCTCCTGGTGCTGTACTTGAAGAATTTTACTGCACTATAAAGCGTCTTAAAGAGCATTCAGTATTCATTATGAGCGTTGGTCTTGACGACTTTGGACACGTATGGATATTTGAAAAAGTTGTTGACTTTATGGGAAGGCACAAAGTAATAATGTATCAAAGCTCTTTGAATTCTTTCTTGCTTATGGACTACATAGAATACAAAGATATGGCAAATAAAAAAGATGGTATCAATATTGATGAATTTTATCAAGATATGAAGCACTTAATAGCGCGTAAAAATTGGTCGGATTATGAAAACAAACTGTTTTGTAAGTGGTTCCAGTTTATGCCCACGTCTTATGTGACCAGTATGAAAATGTTTTTGTTCTGCTTTGTTTCACTGGTTAAACAGGATTTTTAGATTTCCAGTTTCGCAGGTAGTCTTGGTATTCCTTTTGGAATTCTTCAAGGTCTTGGATCCACATTTGATTAACGGTAGTGTTTTTTAAACTTTTTATTTTTTCTTCGAGTGCATCGATTTGCTTCCGAAGCTTGTTTAGCATTTCATTTGTGAACGAGTCAATGCGCATATGCAGCAAGAAGTCGTATCCTTGTTGATGGGTTGGGTAATCCAAGTCTTCCAGCTGTTTGATAACGTTATCACGGCTTCGGTTGACCATTTTGTTTTTGACCTTTTCGAACATAACAACTGTTTCATCCATAATGTCTTCGATGAACTGTGCCTTTGTGCTTACCAAGGTTAGTTCTTCGTCGTATTCTTCAAGCATATGCTCTTTTCGTTCTGAATACTTGGTAAGTCGTATGCTGTAAAAAGTGTCCATAATTTCTTCTGCATTCGAGTACTTCTTGATATACCCTTGATCGTTGTACAAGTGAATATTACCTGTATTTATGGTGTTGCACAATTTAAGTTCTTTTTCCAATGCAGCTGGGTCTTGCAACATACCAGGAAGAGTATCTTTCTTAAAGGTAATGGTCATTTTAAAGCCTTTGTCCGTCATAAAAGTTTCTTCATCTGTTAAAAAGCCTCCCTTTTTAGCTTCGTTGTCAACCATTTTCGACAATATGAACTCTTTGTATTGTTTAAAAGAAAGAGCTCCTTTTCCAACTGGTAGCTCGGTAATAAGAAGCTTATCTTTACCTGCAGGCTTATAAATGCCGTGAGAAACGTACGCGTTATCACTTTCGTGTGTTATAGAACCCTTGAAGCCGCGGTAATACGGTAGTATTTCCTCTTCATATTGTGTGTCTGTTAGCTTGCATTTTATGTAGTCATGTACTTGTTGGGGGTCATAACAAGGCAACTGTGTACTGTAGCCAGTACCAATACCGTCCGTACCATTCATCAAAATTGTAGGAAGAACAGGCACGTAATACAATGGCTCAATGGGTTTGTGTTCATCGCTCTGGTTGTATTCCAATAACGGATTGTCTTCCTTTTTATACAACGTGGGCACTACGTAGTTTAGCTGTGTGAAAATATATCTCGCAGATGCAGCGTCTTTTCCTGCTTTTAAGTCTTTTCCTCCTCCAAGGCGAGTACCAAACTGACCGTTTGGCAATAGGAGGTTCATATTATTTGAACCCACGTAGTCGTGTGCCATTGTAACGATTGCTTCGTTCAGCGATGTCTCACCGTGATGGTAATCTGCTTGCTCGGAAACATAGCCTTGGAATTGAGCAACTTTGATTTCCTTGTTCAACAGGGGCTTCTTGAATGCAGCCCATAAGATTTTGCGCTGCGATGGCTTCAAGCCGTCTACCATTGATGGAATGGAACGAATGTTGTCGCTGTTTGAAAACTCAATCAAGCGTTTGTCAATGAAGTCACTGTAGCTTTCATGGTCTACTGTGAGCTCTTCTATGGAGCTTGGATCGAAATTACCTAGCCATTGCTTTCTTGCGTCTGCGTATTTCTTGTCAAATGCAAGCTTCATATGCTCGTCCGTTTCTTTGTCATGTTGATACTTGATTTCACGTACTTTTTTGAAGTCTTCTTCTGCGTCTGTGCTCAAGTACGTACCAAGACCTTTGTAATATTTAACTTCGTACTTTTTTAGCTCTTCTTTTTGAGACTGAGCCCACTTGTTGAACTCATTGACTGTTTCAAACGTCTTTGTATGGCTTTTGGTTCCTGCTTTTTTGTCTTTCCAACGCCATACTTTAACAGCATACATCTTGATGCTTTTAATAAACTCGGGCCTGCGTTCTATGAGCGATGGCCACTGAGAGTGAATGAAGTTCATTACCAGTCCTTTGATATGAGCACCATCCAAATCTGCATCTGTTAGTACCCAAATAGCTCCGTATCTTAAGGTGTTGAAGCTCTTTTCGTCGGTGTAGTCCGTGTTCTGCTTGAGACCAAGTATCTTTTTAAGGTCTGTGATTTCAGCATTTTCTACAAGCTGTTTTGCAGTTGCTTCTCGTGCATTGAGCATCTTACCACGCAATGGGTAAGTACCGACTTTTCGTTGCTTCGCTTCGGGGAATGACTTCAGCCCAGACGAAACATATGCCATAGCACTGTCTCCTTCTGTTAGTATAAGAACACATTCTTTTGAATTCTTTGTACCTGCTTCAATGGCGTCTTGTAACTTAGCGTTTTGGATTTTTGTCTTTTTTGTACCATCCGTCTTTTTGAGCGTTTGCTTCTCTTTGAAGCTCATAACACTCAAGGACCTCTCGAGGATACCTGTTTTTGCCAATTTGTCCAAGAACTCTTGGGACGGCTCGAACTTCGAAAGGAAGCTCTTCGATGTGCTCGTAAGATACTCCTTCGTTTGTGTATCGAAGTCCGGGTTCGCTACGCTGGTTTTAATGAATACTCTCAAATTGGCTTTCACGAGCGCTGGCGTAATGTTTTCGTTCTTTTTGTTTTTAGATTTTATGGTCTCGCATAAACGCTTGGCTATACAGTCTGAAACGTGGTCAACGTGCTTACCTCCACGCCAAGTGCATATACCATTGACAAATGATAGTTGCTCGAAGCTGTTGTCTCGGCTCATACAAGCAAGGACTTCCCAGTCTTTATGCTTGATGTATGACCTCTTAGTTTCAGCTGATTTTCCAATGTATAAATTGGAGTACTTTTCGAAGCTACCCATAACCTTGCTGGTGCCAAGTGAAATCTTTTTACCGTTTAAAAACACTGTTATTTCATCTCCGAAAAGCCCTGCTAAGTCATAGACACGTCGTTCCATAATCTGTTTTGTGTCGTCCATTTTCTTTAAACCGAACCGTTTGAAGTCTGGTTTAAACGTTATCTTGGTGTACGGAAGTCGACTATATGCTGTTACCTTGGGCTTTTGGGATGTGACCATATTGTCTTTCCATGTCTGAGAGTACTTCTTTTTACGAGATTCATCAACTGTTTCGACTATGAACTCTGTTGAAAAAATGTTAGCAAGCTTGGCACCATAACCGTTCTTTCCTCCCCAGGTTTTTTGGTCTTCCTTTTTGTAGTTCGTGCTCGTAAGAAGCTGTCCAAAAATCATTTCAGGAACATATACTTTCTCCTTGGGGTGAATTTCAACATCAATGCCTTGGCCGTCATTTTCAACGCTTATGTACTCGTCTGTTACGTGTACTTTTATATTTTTAACTTGTCTTATTTCTTGCTGCATAGAGCTTCGCACTTTATGGTCCGAAGCATTGGTAAGTACTTCATCGAAAATTTTGTAGAGACCAGGCACATATTTTATATCTTTTTGAATTACATTTTCATTTTCTATGACCCATGCGTCTGGTAATAATGTTTGAGCTGCACTACCAATATACGTGTCTGGCAAGTCATAAATATGTTGACGATGTTCTTTCTTTTGATAAGTAGTTTCGATATTTGACATTTTTTTGTAATTTTATTTAAATCAATTTTCTTATCAAATATTTGGCGTGTCAGTAATCATAATTCCACAATAATCTACTGGTCTTTTGTCATAGTCAATGTATTCCCATAACTGCATTTTAGCTGCCTCTTGCAATAAGAAGCTGAAGTTTGTCCAGAACTCGGGGCTATGGTCCATCGATGACGTACAAACGTGACCAAGTTCATGTAGGGCTACAAACGTAAGGTCATTTATGGGAACTATGTTGTCGTTGGTTTGACGTATACATAAGACTATTTCTTGGCCTTTGTTTACAGTATAAGACGTATGGTAGCGGGTGTCATTATTTTCGCTAAGATTTTTGAACTTATTGTAATTATTTTTTAAATTTTTTGCACAATTACTCGATGGAAAATTATGGAGTAAATGGTCTGCTATTTTTTGCAACTTTTTCTTGATGATTGCTAATGTGTCTGCTGCTGCTTGCTTGTCGCTTTTGGATTGTACTCTATACAATTGATTGTCAATGGTAGAGCGCACGTATTCCAAGCCCATATTCTTATAGATATTATAAGCTATCAACGTAGCAGCCGCTACTGCAGAAGCTAAAAGTATTTGATTTGTTTCCATTATAAATTTGTGCAAGAAAAATGATTTTTATGGTTGATAAATTAAATGGACTATTTACGAGGAAAAAACAAGGTTGATGCAAATAACGAGGAAGACATAGAAATTCAAATTGTTGGCTGGCATAACTACGATGACCACGAGCTCGATGAAGACTTAATAGGTGAAGACAACAATTTTAACGTGCTAATAACAGGTATTGATTCTCTTAAACGGTCGGTTGCAGTATACGTAGAAAATTTCAAGCCTTTCTTTTTTATACGTATTCCCAATGACTGGAAAAAGAGCCACGTTTCCATTTTGGCGGAAGCGTGTAAAAGGCACTTTATGATAGACGAAATGTATTGTGAAGATTTAGAAAAGTTTTTTATTGTTAAACGCAAGCCGTTCTATGGGTACACACACGATGATATGTTCAAGTTTGCCAAGTTTGTATTCCGTAACAAAGGAGCATTTCATGCGTATCAAAATATCTTTAGACGACCTCTTAGAGTACGTGACCTTTTTGGAGGACAAGAGCATTATTACGAGCTATTTGAAAGCAGTGTTGAACCTATGCTGCGTATGATGCACGTAAGAGATATTCAAGCATCTGGATGGATACGTATAAATTCTAAGGACTACCACGTAAACAAACCTTCACTTTCGAACTGTCAATACGACATAACAGTGCCTTACAAAAAGGTGTATGGAATCAAAAAGGACGCAGTCGGAGACATAGTATTCGCAGGGTTTGATATTGAAGCTGACTCGTCACACGGTGATTTCCCCATAGCCCATAAAGATTACAAGAAGCTTGCACGAGACATATTTAACGAGTATATCAACCTGGTAAATGCTAAGAATAATGATATACAAAGGCACATTTTGGAATACATTTTGCTTGCGTTTGAAGACTGTTTCAATCAAAACGAAATAGACTACATAGGACTGTGTGATGTGCCAGACAATTTAATAGAATGTGCTGACGCTATTCTGTTTGCTGAGTTCGATGGTATTGAAAATAAATTAAAGAAATATTTTAAGCTCGAAGAAAGCGTTTGTAAAAGGCTTGCTACGCAGGTTGTCAGCGAACACAAACGCTTGCTTTACATCAATGACAAAGTATATTTGCATAGACAACACGAAACATTAGCTTTTATTCTTGGACTTGCTTTTAATCCTTACTACAATGCAGCTAATGTAAACGTTGTTTACACGAAGGGTAACGTTAAACCTAAGCGAGAAGTCATAGAAACAGTGTCGCAGGAAGTATTCCGACTATGTTCCCTTTATTCTGAAAATATGAAAAAGAAGAAGCGTTTAAATGCAGGTAAAAAGAACTTGGTTTCACGGAAGGAAAAAGACGACTTGCGAGAGCAATTATCAGGCGATGACTATGATCTTAGCCATTACATTGAGCTCATAAATGAAGTTATGAATAAGAATTTTCCAGCGGTACAAGGCGATAACTTAATCCAAATTGGAACTACTTTCCAAAAATTGGGTGAACCCGATTGTTTCTTGAAGCACATTATAGTGCTTGATACCTGCGACGATATAAGTAACGATGAGCTTGTACGTGATGAAAACAAGGACACGCAGTTTCCGCTGAAGGAAATAGAAACGCATATCAAAAAGCATGGCTTGGAAGAGTTCTCTTTAGATAATGTGGAAGACATAGGAGGATATTTGAAGAGTTGTAGCAAGGAGGAAAAACAGCGCTTGAATGACCACGTAATAAAGCTAAATTATATGCGCCAAGCAGAAACAGACAAATCAGACGTAGTCGTGGAAGTATACCATAATATGAAGGACGTATTGTTAGCGTGGACCCGTCTTATTGTATTGTCAGATGTAGACGTGATAATAGGTTACAACATATTTGGTTTCGATTTTAAGTTTATGTACGAATGTGCACAAGTATGCGACTGTGTCGAAGAGTTTATGCAAATCGGAAAGATGAAGGGCTTAGTGCAGAAGATGCACGTACAAGGCCATAACATAAAAGATACAAACAAGAAACAATCTATGGACGATATGGCTCATAACATTGAAATGCACGGACGATTGGTCATTGACCTGTTTAAAGTAATACAAACTTCTTACAACTTGGATAGCTACAAGCTCGATAATGTTTGTGAAAAGTTTTTGTACAAAAATAAAAACGACTTGCCTCCAAAAGAAATTTTCAGATTGCAAAAGGGTGGCTCGGCTGACCGATGCACCATTGCTAAGTACTGTATTATCGATTGTGTGTTGTGTAACAGACTACTTATCAAGCTTCAAATATTGATGAACAACATTGGAATGTCTAACGTATGTTCTGTGCCATTGATGTACCTCTTTTTACGAGGCCAAGGCATCAAAGGGCTTAGTTTCGTGTCTAAGATTTGCAGGAACAAAGGCTATCTGATTAATACGCTTAAAAAGCAGGAAGAAACGTCGGAAAAATACGAAGGAGCTATTGTCCTTAGGCCTACGACCAAGATTTACATTGAAGACCCAGTATGTGTTGCCGATTTCAATTCGCTGTATCCCAGCTGTATGATTAGCGAGAACTTGTCACACGATTCGCTTGCAGGTGTATATAACTGTTATAAGTGCATAGACATTGACAAACTGGAAGCAGATGGAAAACATTGTGGTTGCTACACTTTTGACTCGAAGTATGCTCACATAAAGGAAGTTGAATACGTTGATATCCAGTATGACATCTACGATTACATTGACGATTACAACTCACAAGGCATGGTGAAAAAAGAAAAGAAAAAAATCAAAAGCGGTATAAAAACGTGCAGGTTTGCACAGCTACCAGATGAAAAGAAGAGTATCATTCCTGAAATCTTACAAGAGCTTTTAAAGCAACGCAAAAACACACGTAAAACCCAAAAGAATTTTCCTGAAAACTCTTTCGAATGGAATATTTACGAAGGTCTTCAGCTTGCGTACAAAATTACAGCTAACTCTATCTATGGACTGACTGGTGCTCAGACTAGTAAGATTTACTTGCCTGAAATTGCAGCTTCAACAACAGCAACTGGTCGAAATCTTATCAAGATTACCAAGAAGCATTACGAGTCTCATTACGACTGCAAAGTAGTCTATGGAGACACGGACTCAGTGTTTATACGCTTTAACTGTAAGGACATCAATGGTAAAAAGCTTCGTGGTCTTGATGCAATTAATAAATCCATAATGTACTGTACAGAGGGGGCATTGGAAATTTCACGCGAGTTAAAAAGACCTCATAACTTAGAGTTTGAAAAGGCCATTTTCCCATTTATTTTGATTTCAAAAAAGCGATACCACGGACATTACTATACGTCGTATGGGTCTTCGAGTTATGCACCTAAAAGTATGGGTATTGTGTTGAAACGTCGTGATAACGCTAACATTTGCAAAGAAATCTTCGGAGGAGCCATACGTGAAATTATGGTAAAGCAGGACCTTGAAGCAAGCTTACAAATGGTAAAGAGCTGCTTGCGTAAGCTTTTAGATGGAGAGTACCCATACGATATGTTTGTGATTTCCAAAACGTTGCGAAGCTACTACAAAAATCCTGAAAGTGTTGCTCACAATGTACTCGCAAGGCGCATTGCAAGACGTGACCCTGGAAACAAACCCCAAACAAATGACAGGGTACCTTACATTTATGTCCAAGTACCTGGCGACGATGGAAAGAAAAGAATACTCCAAGGTGATCGTGTTGAAAATCCGGTTTATGCGCGTGTGATGAAACTAAAGATAGACTACAAGTTCTATTTAGAACGACAAGTAATGCAGCCTATTTTGCAGGTGTTCAAGCTTGACCCTCTTTATTACGAGCGCTGCAAGCGTCTGTTTGATGACACACTAATGGAATATGATTTAAAAAGAACTAAAAGTCAAAAAATTACAGATTTTTTCAAAGTTGTTCCAAAAAAAGAAAAAGATATTCGAAAAAAGACTATTATTATAAAACGAAGTCTTTTAGAAAAGGAACAAGTTGAAGAACCTGAAGAAGAAAGTGAAGATGAAACCTTGGGAGTTGAGGACCTTGTTGATATGGCATCGTATGAATTTTAATGCCATAAAGTTGTATGTGTTTTATCTCCTTCAAAGTCGACATCACCTGTATTGTTACGTGTATAATAGTAAAGTGCAATGGATTTGCGCATTATGTGTTCTGGTGTGTTTAAAATTTCCGGATGACCATGGATGCTTTTGTTTGTAGTGTTGAAAATTACTGCTCGGTTAAACAGTGGTTTTATTCTTTTTATACTTTGGTCCTGACCTCGTAGCAATATGTCACCAGTGTAGTGCTCTTCCCAATCTTTGTTCATATAAACTAGCAGGTTAATACGTCTATCCAACTTTCCATATTTTGAACTTTGGTAGGTATTGAAGTCGGTATGCATATCAAGCATGCCTCCTGATTTAATCAAGTGTATTCCAGCACCAAGAAGACTGTAATTGTCTGGTATTAAACCTGTTATACCTGTTAGCTTTTCCAATGACTGAATGAAGTCTTTCGATGTAAGTTCTCTGAAAATGAACTGCAAATATACAGGTAGTTTGTCTATGTTTGAAAATCCAAACTTGTTATACTCATGTTTAGAGTCTTTGTTAATAAATTTAGAATTTGCCTGGTTTGGATCAAGGGATAGAATATTTTGATATGCTTTGTCTGCCAATGTTGGTGTTATAAAATTTTCTATGACACAGTGTTCAAATGGTTCTTTTTCATATTGTACTTTTGATAAATCTGAATAGTTTTTCAAATTCGCCTTGAATACCATTGTTATACAATATTATACATTTATTTTTAGCGTCTAATTCGTGCTTAAAAAATAATATAAATAATATTAATGAACGGTAAATCAGACTTACAAATTTTCCGTGATAATATCAACAAATTTGTTGACCAACTAACACGCATTTATCCAGATGATCGAGACTTGCATGTTTACAAGGATAAAGTAGCTCTTTATGCCAAGGTTGACCCACGTGGTATGGTAGAATACTTTATGGAAAACATAGGACGTTACACACGTCATATTATGCAGCGAAACGAAGACTTCTTTTTGAAGGACCTTGCTATTCACGAAGTAACCCAAAAAGAAAAGTATCGTGAGCTGTTTGATAAAGTACGGGGATTGTGGCTCGAAGGTATGACACCAGAAACGAAGAATACAGTATGGCAATACTTTGTAGTGTTTGTAACACTTGGTGCTAAGATTACACGAGACCAAGAAGTTGTAAGTGTTATTAACGAGTACAGAAAGGTACCATTAGTTGTTTAGCGCTCTTTTTAAATTTTTATATTCTTTGCATACCTAAATGAAGGTAACAAAAGTAATAGTATCGTGTGACTCCTCTGGAGATTACGCAGAAATGTTTCCTCTCGTACGAGAAATGTGGAAACGCATATGTGACTACGAGTGCATTGCACTCTTTATTGGCGAAGAATTACCTGCTGTTTTGCAGGCAGAAAATGAAAAAGTACCTGGCTCTGTAGTGCTATTTAAACCCGTACAAGATGTGCACACTACTTTCCAGGCACAGTGTATCCGGCTTCTGTTTCCATGCTTGATGGAAGACGAAGTCATACTTATTTCCGATATGGACATAGCTCCATTGAGTAGAGACCATTTTGTGAACGTACTTCATCCGTATTATGAACCTGGGCATTTTGTAACGTTTACAGACAGGTACTGCAAGCAGAAGATGTATGCTATGTGCTACAATGCAGCCCATTGTGACATTTGGCGAGACAGGTTTGGTGTAAATTGTGAGCAAGACCTGAGAAATAAGCTCGTAGAATGGTATGAACCGTTCAAAGACACTTATACTGGTGTGAAGAATTGCCCTGGATGGTACACAGACCAAAAGCAGCTTTATAAGCATCTTGTAGAGATGTGTGGGCTGGTACGCTTGAATGACGAAGAAACGTTTTTCAACCGTCTTGATAAAAAACAAAAAACATACATTGTTTCACATTTGAAGCAGGTAAAATACGACGTCGGGCGTGGTAAGTACACTGACTTCCACTTTGTGCGTCCTTACAAAAAATTTTATAATTTGATAAAAACGATTACGGACTGTGCTCGTGTAGATTACTCCGAGTCTCTTCCTTCCAATGAACCTTACTTTCATCTGTCTGAAGACTAAGTTATCTACTCCATCCAGAAGGGAAGCCTGGAGGCGTACTGTATCCACTTGGCTTTGGAGAGCACTTCCATAGAGGATATTTAGGAGTACACTTGGAACGCCATTTTGTGCATCCATAGTCTTCATCTTTGCATTTACGATATCTTCCGCTACCAACACATACTTCTTTCGAACATGTACCCCAATATGGTTCCTGTCCGCAGTGTTGAACATAATCAACACAACCTTCTATCCAGTCCTTCTTTTCGGTTATTTTACCTATTTCACCGGTAATATCCCCAACCATAGTGGATACACCTGTTAATGTACCAGTAATATTTTCATTAAGTCCTTCTGTTAATGCTGTTATCTGGTTTGACTGGTACAGATCGTCTTCTTTTGTTGCTTTGTTTTCAAAATTTTCATAGTTGTTAGCTCCTACAAGAAACACCAAAAATAAGAGAACTATAAATATAATGTCAATCATATACTTATAAGCATTAAAAAAATATTTTTATAAAAATAACCATTAAATATGACGTTATAAATTGGATGTTTATAAAGAGAAGAAATAGCATTTAGAAAGGACGTGAAGGACGTGAAGGACGTGAAGGAACTGATGCTCTTGCT
>MPMC02102133.1_pt1 | contig 17258 bp, 16 predicted proteins | sample 1617281 | NCBI WGS metagenome assembly MPMC02 (sample SAMN05944809, study PRJNA350692) | marine metagenome | biome: marine; feature: ODZ; material: water; isolation source: 100 m water sample filtered on 30 um supor filter | place: Pacific Ocean | collected 2012-04-09 | depth 100m m | reverse complement strand
TGATGCGACGCAGGGTTTTGCTGACAGGTAGAGATTCAGGAAATAGGGCTTGGGCGCCGGATCCCTGCACTTTGGCTGTGATTGCCCTAAGGCTGGAAGGTCGCAACACACCGCCTGTGGTGAAGGAATCGAGCATGGTGATTTGTCTCAGCCCATAGCGATTCGTTAGGTGGCTATAAGCCTGGTGTTCACTCACGAGAACGCGCTGATTCTCAGGAATAGTGGCGAACTGCTTAGTGCCCCAATCACCAAGGGCATTGAGGACGTTAATAGCTTCTGCCGCCCGGGCAGCCAATGCAGACCGTTGCGATGCAGGTAGGACTGGAGCGAGACGATCAGCAACAACGGCAACCATTGCTGCTGAGTTGGCGGGATCGTGCCAGACGTGGGGATCCGAGCCATTGTGGTTATGAGCGCCATGCTCCGCATGGCCGTCGTCGTGGCTTGCGTGGCCCGCAGTGGGCATTGCCTTCTCCGCCACGGCAATCACCTTGGCTGAGCCGCTGATTTTGTTTGCACTCGGGGTGAGCTTGAAGCCGTTATGCAACACCAGACTCGCTTTGCTCAGAGCCTGTCTGTCGCTGGGTTTTAGCCTGTAGTTGTGTGGATCACTACCTGGTTGAATTAGGCAAACCACCTTGACGTCTTTGGCTACAAGGGTGCGAGTGAGATCACAGAGCACACCATCAATGGCGACCACGGTTGGTTGACTGGCATTTGCTGGAGTTTGAGTAGCAGAGACAGTGGCGAGAACAACCAGAGCCGTTAAGACAGATGCAGGGGCCCGAAGCGCTGAAAGCAAAACAGCTTAGAATGAGAATGATTCCCATTTTTATGATCAGGCGGGGTTTTGTGAGTGCTCTTGTTTCAGTTCCAAGACAGGACCAAGGTCTTCATCAGTTTGGTGTTGGCATTGCATCGGCGATCCCGAGCCTCAGCGTGCGAGGGGTCTCCTATGACTACGACCATTGCTCTGCCATTAAGAGCGTTGATCTCGACCTTCACCCTGGGACGCTCACAGCCCTCGTCGGTCCTAATGGTGCTGGTAAATCCACCCTGCTTCATCTTATTCAGGGTCGCCTTAGAGCGAATCAGGGCACGATTGAAAGCAACGGCAGTATTGCTTTGATGCCACAACGGGCGTCGATCGACTGGTCGTTTCCGATCACGGTGACGCAGATGGTGGATTTGGGAAGACTGCGTACGCGCAATCGAGGGCAGAAGCTTTCTGCTCAGCAGCTACTCAATCAGGTTGGGCTGAATGGGCTAGGTGCTCGACGGCTCGACCGGCTTTCAGGAGGCCAGCAGCAGCGGGTGCTGCTGGCACGGGCACTGATGCAGCAGACCAGCATCTTGCTGCTCGATGAACCTTGCAGCGCCATCGACCCGCCGACGCGGGAACACCTACTCACAGTGATGCGCCAGCAAGCAGAATTGGGGCAAACCCTACTCGTGAGTAGCCATGACTGGGGCAGTGCCCTCGATAGCTATGACCGAGTGGTGGTGCTCGACGGCACGGTCCTTGCCTGCGGCACACCCGACGAAGTTCGCCAGAAACTCACCGACATGACTTGCATGATGGGCAGTCACTGCTGTGGATGACTTTGGCGTGTGGTGGCTAACGCCACTGATCCTGGCTCTGATGGTTGGGTTGATCTGCCCGACGACTGGTGCTCTGCTGATTACCCAGCGCCGCATCCTGTTAGCGAATCTGATGGCGCATTCGGTCTTGCCTGGCCTGGTGCTTGCGCTGGCATTCGAGCTGGATCCCATCATCGGTGGTTTGCTGAGCGGTCTGCTGGGTGCGTTGCTGGCGGAACAGCTCAACCATCGCTTCAAAGGCCGGGAGGAGGGCGCAATGAACACCGTGCTGGCCGGTTTTACTGCCTTCGGGGTGCTGCTGGTTCCCCTGCTGAAGGCGCGAATCGATCTGGAAGCTCTTCTGTTTGGAGACATGCTTGCTGGCAACGCTAGCGATGTGCTCCGGACGCTGATCGCCGCCGCTGCCTTGTTGCTTCTTCTTCTCAGTCGGTATCAGGATCTTGTGTTTCTCGGTGTGGATCCGGAGGGAGCGATCGCGGCGCGACGACCGGTCATGCAGATCCGTTTCATCACGATGATGATCACCGCTCTGGTGGTGATCAGCGCAATTACTGCCGTTGGTGTTGTGCTTGTGATTGCCCTGCTTTGCGCTCCTGTGCTGGTGAATCTGGATCGCAGCGAGAGTCTGCGCGTCTTGATGCTGCGCTCTGCTGGGACTGGTGTGCTGCTGAGCAGTGGCGGATTAATGCTGGCGATCTTGCTGGATCTGCCGCCTGGGCCTTTGATTGGCGTGCTTTGTCTGGTGTTGTTGCCTTTTTGGCGCCGTTAAGCAAGGTTCAGATTGACATCGCTACTGACGGCAAAAGTTGTTCTGAGCTGCCATCCCCTAGCTAATCGGGATTCTCCCTTTTAGATGTGCACCACCCAACGGCTAGCCAGGGCCACTATTAATAAAGCTCCGCTGCCTATTAACCAGCTCTGCTGCTGGGGGCTGATCAGACGACGCACCAACACGACACAACCAAGCCAACCCAGCGCGATTGTCAGACTTTGGCAGAAGCCAATCACATGGGTATCGGCGCTCCACTGAGGCCAACCGATTGGCAGGACAGTGCCTGCCTCTGTCATCCCAATCGGTAGATGACGTGCCAAGAGCACACTCCACAACAGTGGTAAGGCGGCATAGAGCCAGCGACGCTTTAGCCATAGGCACGCAGCCGCTGGCAGGCTCAGGGCTAACGCACCAAAAATTAGTCGCGGTAATAGGGGCCCTGCTTGTAGAGATTCTGGTGCCAGAGGAAGCCAGCCCAATAGTCGCTGCCAATGATGAAGAGTGATTCCACCTGCTAATACCAGGATCAACCCTTTCTCGCCTGCTGTTGTATGCATTTTGCGCTGAAGATCTGCCAGTGGTGGTCGCAGTTTCAATTGCACGGAGCGATGTGGGCAGGCCTGCGCGCAGGTGAGACAAAGCACGCAGTTGCGGTTGTCGCTGAGATGGGCTGGATGGGTGCCTAGTGGGCAACCTTCACTGGCCATGCCTTCACCTTCAGCTGGTCCTCCTTTGAAACAGGCGTAGGACGTGCAACTACCTGTGCAGGTGCCTGGCTGAGCGCGCAACTCCAGGATTGAAAGTTTGGCGAATAAGCCGTTCATGCCGCCAACCGGGCATAGATAGCGACACCAGAAGCGCTTTTCGAATAGCAGTGAACAAAGCACCGCTCCGGTGGTGATTAGTAATAACAGGCAACTGCTCAGGCGGGCAGTGTCTTCTAGGTTCCAGACCTCTTCCCAGAGCAGGATTGCTGCGAATCCTGCCGCCATTAGCGGCGCTCCCCAACTGTCGTGATCTCCTCGGGGCCATTGTTTGGGTTTTAACCAGTGGCCTGGCCCACCAATGATTGTGAGCAGTTGGGCAAAAGCTTGGCAGCTGGCTTGGGCGATCTTTCCCCAGACCATGAAGGGACAGACTGCACACCACAGACGCCCGACAAGGGGGTAAGTCAGCAAGATTAAAGGCCACCACCAGGCCCAGAAGAATTTGAGCATGCTGTTCTGCGCCCGCTCCTGTGGGCCAAACCAAAGCCATAGGTTCACCAGCACGAATATCCAGCTCACTAGGCCAAATAGCAGGCCATTCCAGAGCTTGGGTGAGCGCATTATCTGACGTAGCTGAGGTTTCCAGCGCCAGATTTCAAATCGCAGGCTGGGTTCTCGGCTATTGACCCAAAACACGTCTTCTGGCAAAGCTGCTGGTAAGGCCATTACGCCTGCCCCAGTAGATGGTTCAGGGTGATCAGCTGCTTGGCTACGGGCCTGCTGCAGAGCACGCTCCACCACGCCTTCTAATTCGCGAATGTTGTTAGGAAAATCGTGACCTTGAAGTCGCGTTACCACCGTTTCAGGGAGCTTCGGTGGGCGACTCCAGCCAAGGCCAGGGCTTTGTAGGCGCAAGTTGTAACGAAGCCAATCCCCTAGATCTGAGCGCCGCACTCGTAAGGGGGGCACTCGGATCTGAGTTGCCACACCCTCTAGCTCCTTGATGCTGGATTCAGAAGTAAACAGGATCCGTCCAGAGAAGGCAGTGTGGCCCTCAGTAGCCAGTGTGATCAAACGCGCCCGTAGTTCTGGCTCGACAAGGTCAATACAGTCGATTAGTAGGTTGCCATCGGCTAGGCAATCGAGCAGTGAAGGCTCGTTGGATCCTTCTCGCCCGAATAGTTCAACACCTTGGGCACGCAGGTTTCTGGCATCGAAGCCCATCAAAAGACGGCTTCGATCTGCAGAGCTGAAATGCACGAGTCTGGCGATGTTGTCTTTCTCCAGACCAGGCTCACCGCTTATTAAGACCGGTTTGCGGGCGGGGTCTTTGGCTGCTGCGCGAATTGCGTCTCGCAACTTGCACGCATAATGACTGCCTCCTACTACGCCGCGGCGTGGGCGCCCGATCAGGTAGGGAGCCATCCGCAACATGCAACTACGGTTGAGGGTGGGTTCCTGCTCCTCCATAGCGCTCAGCAATTATCGAAATCAGTCTTGAGCAAATTGAATAGATAGTCCATTAATTAATCAACTCATTTTTATCAATTGATCTATGGGGCCAAGCGCTCGATTGACCAGTTTTGGCCATTGTTGCCATCATCCTGACGCTGGTAGCGAAATCGATCGTGCAGTCGATTTTCGCGTCCTTGCCAGAATTCGAATTCCAGAGGGGTTACTCGAAAGCCTCCCCAGGCTTCAGGTAGGGGTACTTCACCATTAGCGAAGCGGTTTTTGAGCTCTTGCCATTTGATTTCTAGGATTTGGCGCGATTTAATCACCTCGCTTTGCTGCGATATCCAGGCCCCAATGCGACTGCCACAAGGCCTGGAGCTGAAATATGCCAGAGATTCAGCCGTGCTGATCCGCTCAGCAGGACCGAGGATCGCCACTTGGCGCTCAAGGCCATACCAGGGAAAAAGCATGCTTACATTCGGTTGATTAGTAATTTCTTGAGCTTTTCGGCTGCGGTAATTGGTAAAGAACACAAAGCCGCGTTGGTCGAAAGCCTTGAGCAGTACTGTGCGGCTGCTTGGGCGATTGCCATTCAAGGTGCCGAGTACCAGCGCATTGGGCTCTAATAAATCAGCTGTGATGGCTTGTTGAAGCCAGCGGCGGAATTGCTCTACTGGATCGGCCTCTAGGCTCGAACGTCTTAGGCCCGAGCTTTGGTAATTCTGACGAAGAGCTGCAATGTCGTGATCAGGGGAGGGTTTGCTCATCGGAGCAATGGGGTTGAGAGGATCTTCAGCAAATGCCGGTTGGGCTCGTCGCTTCATTCTCTACATGTTTAGCGGGCTGGCCTGTCAGTTGATTCCTAAATATGTTCAGCTGCGCTGAGGATTTTTGTAGTTGGCTGTTTTGATCAGCATGCTGATCAAAACAGTGCAATCGCTTGATCAAGGGACTATTGAGTACTACGTTTTGAATCTTTGAGGCATAAGGGCCCCGTCAAGATTGCTGCCTTCAAGTTGAGCTCCATCTAGCTTGCTGTTGCGCAGATCGCAACCCTGCAGATTCGCTTCACGTAGATCAGCTTCGTAGAAAGATGTGCCATAGAGGCAGCAGCCATGTAGGTCGGCTCCGTGCAGGTTGGCTCTTTGCAGCAGGGCATAACTAAGGTCTGCATTTTGGAAATCTGCTCTGCCTAGATCAGTGAGTTGATCGAGGCCGGAACGAAAATCAGCCTCTACTAGGCGGGCATTACGCCATTTGCTGTTGGCAGCTATTACGCCCCGCAGGCAGCATCTATGCATCACAGAGTTACTGAAGTTTGCTTGCTGCATGCGGGATCCCGAGAGATCAGCTTCGTGCCAGAAAGAATTCTCTGCGTTGAGCTCGGAAAGATCTGCACCCCAGAGCAGAGCTTCTTGAAAACAGCACTGCTGCACGTTGGCATTGCTTAGCTGGGCATAACCGAAGCGCGCTTCCTTGAAACAGCTGCCTTGTAGTTCGCAGTTTGAGAGATCGAGATCAAGGCCCTCCACCTGACTTAGCTGAAGCCCTGGGAAATCACGCTTGCCTTCAGCAAGGGCGATTCTTAATTGGTTGAGGTTTTGTGGGCTCCGCGAATCAAGCTCTCCCATCAGACGATGGAGGTTAGCTCGTCTAGTTGTTGGCGACGGGCCGCCATGATCAATTTTTCAGCCTGGCCAATCAATTTGAATACGGCCTTATCCATTACCTCGTAATAGACAAGCGAGCCTTCGGGGCGGCGTTGCACCACACCAGCAATTGTCAGCAGCTTTAGGTGTTTGGACACCAGGGCTTGACTTAGGTCAGTTTTCTCAACAACGGCTGTTACGTTGAGAGCCCCTCCCCTGAGCGCTTCTAGCACTGCCAAGCGGTTGGGCTCTGAGAACACTTTGAAGTATTCAGCGAGGAGCTCCATGCCAAGAAATCTATATAAGGATGTCGGTCAACTTAGCTTGAATAGCCAGTTCCAGATGACACCTTATTGCAATGTTGTTATATTGGTAATTGTTCTGGATTGATTTGCATTTTGGGAGTTGTTCCTGCAGGGTTTTGGTTGCACCATCGTTTCGACCAGCAGTTGTTGTTGAATCTTCAGTGCGATTTGTCTAAGGCGCGGATGGTTAGGCCAATTGAATGGCATGGATACGCTTTACATCCTGCGAATGCCATTGCAACCAATGCTTGCGAAAGAGGTTGCTGCCGTATGCCCGCCAATTCTCAGCCTAGTTTGGTTAGGCTCAGTGAACTGCGGGAATGCTGCACCGACTATGTCGGTTGCCTTAATGCTAATTCTTTTTCCCTATCTAAAGCTCAGTTATGACTACTGCAACTGCAACTCAACCTGTTGAACTTCCTGCAGGTCAAAGTGCTCCCCATCTGCGCGAAGACCTGCTGACGCCGCGCTTTTACACCACCGAGATCGATAAGGCGGCTCGCACCAGTGTTGAAGAGAACCGCCCAGTTTTTGAAGCGATGCTCGCTGAGATGGAGGCTGATTACAACCGTAATCATTTCGATCGCAAGGCACCTCTTGATCGCCTGCGTGACCTTTCAGCTGATGAGAGGGTTGCCTGGGAGAGTTATCTGGTGCGTTCTTGCGTGTCGGAGTTTTCTGGTTTCTTATTGTTTAAGGAGCTCTCTCGTCGTTTACTAAAAGGTGGTCGAGCTGAGCTGGGACGTGTGTTCCAGTTGATGGCTCGCGATGAGGCTCGCCATGCTGGTTTTCTCAACCGGGCTTTGGTGGCTGAAGAGATAACTTTGGATCTTCCCAAGCTAAGTACCAAGCGGCCGGTCACTTGGTTCCCGTTGAGCTGGGTTATTTACTCGGTGTATCTATCTGAAAAGATTGGTTATTGGCGTTATATCTTGATCGACAGGCACTTAAAGGCCAATCCGGATAACTCTTTCGCCCCATTATTCGACTTTTTTGAGCCTTGGTGCCAGGACGAAAATAGACACGGTGACATTTTTAGTGTGTTGCTGAGCTGTTGGCCAGGTATGAGTAAAGGCTTCCGCGGCAAGTTGCTGAGTCGTTTTTTCCTTTGGAGTGTTTTTCTTACCCATAGCCTCACGGTGTGTGAGCGAGGCGAGTTCTACAAATTGCTGGGGATGGAACCGAGCCTTTTCGATGAGGAGGTAATGCGTAAGACAAACAACACATCTCGGCGTGCTTTCCCTTGGGTATTTGATCTCGATAGCAGCCGTCGCTACTTGGAGTTACGCGATCAACTGGTGGATACTTTCCGAGAGATGAAGGAGGAAGATGGCTTTTTTGCAAAGATTGGCCTGACAAGTCGCTTTGCTCTTTTGCTGATGCGTCAATTCAGCCAGCCGATGGTCCCTTGCCTTGAGCAGGTTGATTAAAAGGGCTTAGTTGCTCGTTTAGTTGAGCGGTACTGATGTTGCCGCTCTGATAATCAGCCCTCGAGCCAAGCGGCTTTCGTAGCCAATGTTTTCGAGGGCTTCTTGGAAAAGTTCTGAGAAAATCGCCACCAGTTCAACTGGATTCATGCCGATGGTACGCATGTCATTGGCCAGATTTTGCAAAATACTTAGCGTGATCGGCAGGGCTTGAGAGCTCACGCAGCTAACCGTTGCTTCTACCTCTTGAAAGCGGGCTTTTAGCCAGCACTCGGCGTATTCGAGGTGCTCTGCTTCGTCATCTAATACTGAGGCTGTGATCGGCTTGGCATAGGGATCAGCTACAGGTAAATACTCTTTGTAGGCTGCTACCGCAAAGCACTCCACAATTAGACCTTGGATGACTAGACAACCGGGTAAATCATTGTTGTGATCGCATTTCAGAAACAATTCATGTAGAGGAGCGAATAACTTTTTAGCGAGAGTCGTATCAGGTTTGATGCCTAGATTGCGTCCACAACCCACAAATTCGACTGCGTGTCGACCTTCCATGGCTCCGAGGCGGAGCAATACATCACGATCTTCGGGAATGGATTTGGCCAGTAGGCGGAAATGACGATCTGCAAGTGCTTCGCCAACCACAACTACGCCATTAATGCGGCTATATGCATCACGATAGGCATCACTGCTGAAGTCGATTTGTTTGTTGTCAATTTGTGGAGAAGCTTTGCTCATTTACAGATAGCTAATGGATGATTCATCGCCACCCTAGCTTCTTCCCAGACGTTTGCATGAGACATAGAATGACAGTCATCAAACCATGGTCCTCCTAGGGTGTAGTGCAAAATCTGTGCATCAGTGGGCACTTGTTGCACACCCACTAATACATTCCACTGGGGCGGTAATTCTCCAATTTCGTCATGATTTAGCCACTGAAACTGATGCAGCTCAAGCCCTGAAGCTGTGTTGACGTAGTCAACTGTAAGAGCTTTACACCGGCTGCAGTTGAATAGCATCACAGAAGACCAATTTTTTCGTTTATAGGGCGTTTGAGGCATCCCTTGAAACTTGGTTCCTGCATCACATTCATGTTTATGCTTAACCACCTGTATGGCATAGCGCTGATCTCTTAGAGCCCAAAGGTCAGCGATATCACCAAGGCAGAGCATATCCGCGTCAATAAATAAAGCCCAGCCTTCAAAGTTGCAAAGCCAAGGCACTAGAAAACGGCTAAAAGAAAAGGCCGTACTCTGTAATTCATTAGTAGGACGTTGATATATTCCTTGAAGTTGTGATAAGCGCACCTGGGCAATTTGAACAGGCACACTTGCATGAGCCTGCATTGAATCTGTTAGCACATTAACGGCTACATCCTCACGGGGATCAAAGCCAACGAAAATTTTAGGTTGAATCATAATTCAATTGAAACTTTGTTTTTTCGTCTTGCGAATATTTATCTGAGCCCAATTTTGGCCAAGGGTGCTTTTGGTGGGAGCTTTAAGGCATGACTCTGCAGCCATTCACTTTTAAGCGAGATTGTGTCCAACTTGCCGCCAAAGCGTAATTGCAGCCAGAGAGCTTGGCTGGGTTCGCTAATTATTAGAGCTTCTTTGCCGTTGCTGCCAAGTTGTTGTTGGGCCAGATCAGGCGATAAGTACCACATGCCGCCATCTACACTTTGCTTATGGCTGCGTTGCTCGTTCATTAGCTCCCGCAATTGGCCATCACCACTGAGTTGGCCTGTAGGGGCCAACAGCAGTTGCTGGGTTTGCTGCTTATCTTTTGGGAGTTGATTAAAGGAATCTGCCATCGAGGTAGGGAAGCAAAAAGCCGCTGCGCAGAACTATGGACAGAACACTACCATAATACAATGGTTGTCATAAATGCAGATATAGTTGGTATCGAATGAGATGATATGCTAAAGATAATGGCGCAGCTATTTGGAAATCATTAGCGTTCATACCTAATGGCCGTTTTCTACCCTTCTTCGGCGCCTGAATCTATTTCCGACTATGCCAGCCGCGTAGATGCTAAGCAGCGTAAGGGCTTTGGCCCACGTGTTCGCAAGCTTCATGCTCGTATCGGCAAGGCCCATCATCAGGCCGAAGGCATGGCATTTTCCAAAGCGTTGCTGGCAGGCAAGGCCACCCCTTTGCAATTGGCAGCCTTATTGCGATCCTTGGCGCCGGCTTACCGCTTTTTAGAAGTGGAGGCCCCGGCTCTGGCTTTGACACTGGGGGCCCGATCGATGCCCTGGGTAGATCTCGCTCGCTCGGATGCCTTGGAACATGATCTGAACAAGTTGTCGTGCTTAGCAGACACGCCAGTTTCGGCTGCTGCGGCCATCTGGCTGGAGCAATTGCGGCTGCTAGCCAGGCAGTCGCCCCATCGGTTGATGGCCCATGTTTATGTTCGTTACGGCGGTGATTTGTCGGGTGGTCAACAGTTGGCTACTCAGGCTGCTGCCATCCTTGAGCAGAACGGCTTGCCAGCTCTCAGCTTCTGGGTATTCGAGCGTCCAACGGCGGAGCTCAAGGCAAGTTTGCATGATGCCTTTGAGGAGTTGGAGCTCAATCAGGTTGAGGATCTGGAGCTGCTCGAGGAGGCTGAAGTTGCTTTTCAGGCCACCCAACGCCTACTGGCTGAACTCGAGAATTTGACTCCTCTTTGAGAGAGGTACAGCAACTTTTTACATCCCTAATCTTTTCATCACTTGACTTCAATGCCTGCATTTGGTTCCTCGCTTAGTCCTATTGAGCTGTTGCTTAAGTACGACAAGCCGGTGCCTCGTTACACCAGCTATCCAACTGCTGCAGCATTTAGTACAGCTGTGGGTGAACAACAAATGCGTGCACAGCTAGCTCAGGCCAGCAATGCACCTCTATCGCTTTATGTGCATGTGCCTTTTTGTCACCATGCTTGCTGGTATTGCGGTTGCAATCGGGTCACCACCCAGCTGGGCTCGAAGGTTGTCGAACCATTTCTTGCAACTTTGGCCCAGGAATTGGAGCTGATTAAAGCAGTCATGCCTGCCAAGCGACGGCTAGCTCAACTGCATTTAGGTGGGGGCACCCCTAACTACCTCAACACTGAGGAGCAGCAACAGCTTTGGCAGCTGATTAGCGAACATTTCGATTTTGAGCCTGATCTAGAGGCTTCCATCGAGGTGAATCCAGATTTCTTCAGCCTTGAAGAGGCTCAGCATCTGCGAGGGTTGGGTTTCAACCGCATCAGTTTTGGCATCCAGGATGCCAACCCCGAGGTGCAGAAGGCTGTGAATCGGGTGGTTTCGGCAGAGCAGCTGCGCAATGCCATGCATTGGATGCGTGAGGCCAACTTTGAAAGCGTGAATGTCGACTTGATCTGCGGCCTGCCCTTGCAGACCCCTGAGCGCTTTGAGACCACCTTGAAACTGGTTCGAGAACTGCTCCCTGAACGGATCTCCCTGTTTTCCTTTGCTTATCTTCCGGAGATTTTGCCGATGCAGCGCAAGATTTGCCCTGATGACCTGCCCAGTCAGCGCGAACGGATCAGCATGTTGGATAACGCCAACCGGTTGCTAACCAGCCATGGCTATGAAGCTATTGGTATGGATCACTATGCCCTTAGTGAAGACACTCTGGCTATCGCTGCTCGAGAAGGTCAGTTGCATCGCAATTTCCAGGGTTACACCACTGGTGGTGAGCTTGATCTGTTGGGGATAGGTCCTACGGCGATCAGTCAGTTCACTCATCTCTTTTCACAGAACAAGCGAGAGCTCAAAGATTGGAGGGCTGCCATTGAAGCGGGCCAGCTGCCGGTGGAACGCGGTTTAGAGGTGAACGATCCTGATGTGCTCGAGCGCCGTGCCCTGATTAAGGAAGTGATGTGCAATTTTTACGTGGAAGTTAGCTTGGCTCGCTTCGCTAGCGAATGGGTTGATTTTCAAGAATTGGCAAAAGATGGCTTGCTAGAGCTGCAGCGCAATGGTGATTTAGGTGAGGTGACGGTGACCACCGAAGGGCGCTGGCTGATCCGCACCATTGCAGCTGTATTTGATCCTCAGCAGCGTAGTCAGGCCAGCGGATCTCGGTTGGTGTGAGCCTGTTGTTGTGTTCTTAATTGCACCAACAGGCTGAATTAGATATTTGGCTGTGCTTTAAGCCGAATCGTTGCTGCTAGCTAGTTCTGTTGATCTGGGATCTAGTTCATTCTTCAGGGAAGAGCAGGTTGGCGAGTTCATCTGCATCCACGTCATAAACGCGGGCCAGACTGGTTTCAATGGCGCTGGTAACTTCTCCAGATAGGAAGCGCATGGAATTGAGCGCATCCTCGGTGATGTCGTCATTTAGCAGTTTGTCTTCGCTATCAAGCTTTTCGTCGTTGATAACAGCCATGACCCAGCTTTGATAGGCATATACAAGATCCGAAAATTCGAGTTCGGGGTCGTTTAGATCCAGGCTCATGGGTATCGCTGCTTCAGAAGCGTCTCTATTTTGACCTTTGAGGGAGAGGATGTCTGCCATGGAAGACTCCCAATCAATTCTGTTTCAGGGAAAATTGGTTGATTTTGCTTTGGCAGAACTGGTGCGACAGCACCGGGATAGCTTTCAGCCCCTTTGGACAGTGGATAGTTGGGCCAAGTTGCTGATTTGGATGGCCTTGAACTGTGGTTTGTCAGGAGATCGCGAGAGTCTTGAGTTATTTGCCGAGGCTTTGGGGCCAAGGTTGACTGGTCGCTTGCGCAGGCTGTTTTATGAGCGGACTTTGGCGGATCAGGAGTTGCAGCTGATGGCTGATCCGGCTGATCCTCAGGTGCTGGTGATGCCTATGGCCCCTGGGGTATCAGTTGCGCACCAGCAGGCTTTCGATGCGCTTGATCAGGTGGGTTTGCTCGAGCGGGTTGATTTAGACCGCCGCAACTGGCAAAGCCTTGATGCTGTGGTTGTTATTCCTTGGAAAGCTTCTGAATTATGTGGTTAATGGCTTCCAATCACAATTTTTGCTCAGCCCCCCTTTGCGAGCATGGTTCAAATGTCATCTACTTCCGCCGTGACTGAGCTGACCACTACAGCCCCAGCCTCTGTTCAGGTGGCCGATGCCTTGCCCAAGACTTATGACCCTGTCGGTACAGAGAGTCGCTGGCAGCGCGCTTGGGAGGAAAGTGGCGCTTTTCATCCCGAACCTCAGGCTTCAGGTGAGCCCTTTGCGGTGGTAATTCCGCCGCCGAATGTGACCGGCAGCTTGCATATGGGTCATGCCTTCAACACGGCTCTGATTGACACGATCGTTCGCTTTCAGCGCTTAAAAGGCAGAAATGTGCTCTGTCTGCCTGGCACTGACCATGCCTCGATTGCTGTGCAGACAATCCTTGAAAAGCAGCTTAAAGCTGAAGGCACCAGTCGTTATCAGTTAGGCCGCGACGCTTTTCTTGAGCGTGCCTGGGCCTGGAAGGCGGAAAGCGGTGGGCAGATTGTTGATCAGTTGCGTCGTTTGGGCTACTCGGTTGATTGGCAGAGGCAGCGCTTCACTTTGGATGAAGGCCTCAGTGAAGCTGTTCGTGAAGCTTTTGTTCGCTTGCATGAGCAGGGCTTGATCTATCGAGGGGAGTACCTGGTGAATTGGTGCCCGGCTTCTGGTTCGGCAGTTAGCGACCTGGAAGTTGAAATGAAGGAAGTCGATGGCCATCTTTGGCACTTTCGCTATCCACTCTCCGCTGGTCCGGCTGCTGATGGCACCACTCACCTAGAGGTGGCCACTACTCGTCCTGAAACCATGCTTGGTGACGTTGCTGTTGCGGTGAATCCCGCCGATGAACGCTATCGCCATTTAGTGGGTCAGTCCCTCACATTGCCCTTTGTAGGACGAGAGATCCCCGTGATTGCTGATGATCACGTGGAGCAGGATTTTGGTACTGGTTGCGTCAAGGTGACGCCCGCTCATGATCCCAATGATTTCGCAATCGGTCAGAGGCATGACTTACCTCAGATCACAGTGATGCATAAGAACGGCAGCATGAATTGCCATGCCGGTCGTTTTGAAGGGCTTGATCGCTTTGAGGCTCGTAAGGCAGTGGTGGCGGCACTCGAGCAAGAGAACCTATTGGTAAAGGTGGAACCCCATCGCCATAGCGTTCCTTATTCCGATCGGGGCAAGGTGCCTGTGGAGCCTTTGCTTTCCACCCAGTGGTTTGTGCGTATGGAATCTTTGGCAGCCCGTTGTAATCAGTTTCTTGATAATGGCGAGCCTTGCTTTGTACCCGATCGCTGGCAAAAGGTCTATCGCGATTGGCTCACCGATATTCGTGATTGGTGCATCAGTCGTCAACTTTGGTGGGGGCATCGCATTCCTGCCTGGTTTGTTATTAGTGAGACAGATGGCAAGTTGACTGATGCCACTCCCTATTTAGTTGCCCGCTCCGCGGAGGAGGCATTGCAAAAAGCTTGTGATCAGTTTGGAGAGTCTGCGGAAATTCAACAGGATGAGGATGTTCTCGATACCTGGTTTTCGAGTGGTCTTTGGCCCTTTTCCACATTGGGTTGGCCTGATCAACAGAGTGCTGATCTTGAATGTTGGTATCCCACCAGCACGTTGGTAACAGGCTTCGACATCATCTTTTTCTGGGTAGCGAGGATGACGATGATGGCTGGTGCCTTTACTGGCCAGATGCCGTTCGCAGACGTCTACATCCATGGCCTAGTAAGGGATGAGCAGAATCGCAAAATGAGTAAAAGTGCCGGCAATGGCATCGATCCGCTGTTGCTAATCGATCGTTATGGCACCGATGCTCTGCGCTTTGCCCTGGTGCGTGAGGTGGTTGGAGCTGGTCAAGATATCCGTTTGGATTACGACCGTAAGAGCGATACTTCCGCGACGGTGGAGGCGGCCCGCAACTTCGCTAATAAGCTCTGGAATGCCACCCGCTTCGCGTTGATGAATCTGGGTGGCCAGACGCCTGCGAGTCTTGGCGATCCTGACCCAGCCTCGCTGCAGTTGGCGGACCGTTGGATTCTTTCTCGCTTGGCTCGGGTTAATTGCGATACTGCCAAGCGTTACGACAACTATGGCCTTGGTGAGGCGGCTAAAGGCCTTTATGAGTTTGCCTGGAACGATGTTTGCGATTGGTATCTAGAGCTGATTAAACGGCGACTGAATCCAGGTGAACATCCCAGTGATGAAGCCCTGGTTGATCAGTGCACAGCTCGTCAGGTATTGGCCAAGGTGCTTGGTGATTTATTGGTGATGCTTCATCCCTTGATGCCTCATTTGAGCGAAGAGCTTTGGCATGGACTAACTGCTGAACCTGAAGCTAATTTTCTGGCTTTGCATAATTGGCCACTAAGCAATGCATCAGCTTTAGATGATCTGCTTGAGGATGCATTTGTTGAGCTGATTGCGGCGATTCGCGTTGTGCGCAATCTGCGTGCTGTGGCGGGGGTCAAGCCATCTCAGTCAGTGCCAGTACGCTTTGTCACCGGTCGCAGCGAGCTGGCGGAGTTATTAGAGCAGGGCAAGCCAGATATCACGGCGCTCACTCGTGCTGAATCGGTTGATGTGATGACAGTAGATCAAGCTGCAGCTGCTCCGGTAGCCAAGGCTCTGGCCGCTGTGAGCGGTGAGCTGCAGGTGTTGTTGCCGATTGAAGGGCTAGTGGATCTCGATGCCCTCAAGGCACGTTTAGATAAGGACATCGCCAAGGCCGAGAAGGAGATCAAGGGGTTGGCTGGTCGTCTGGCTAATCCAAACTTCGCTGGCAAAGCCCCACCGGAGGTGGTGGCGGAATGCAGGGTCAATCTTGCGGAAGCCGAGGCGCAGGCTGAACTTGCGCGTCAGCGTTTGTCCGATTTGGGTTGATGCGGTGATTGAGGTAGAGCAGCTCAGTAAGACCTATCAGGTTGCCGACAAGACACCTGGTTTTGTTGGTACGTTCAACCATTTTTTTCGGCGTAAGACCCGAGACGTACAAGCTGTTAGGGACGTGAGCTTTACCATCGAGCCAGGCGAGATGGTCGGCTTTCTTGGTGCAAACGGTGCCGGTAAAACCACCACCTTGAAAATGCTTTGCGGCTTAATTCATCCCAGTGCAGGCAAGGTGCATGTCGCTGGCTATTTGCCTCAACGACGTCAGGCTGCATTTCTTAAGCAGATCACTCTGGTGATGGGTCAGAAGCAGCAGCTGATTTGGGACTTGCCGCCATTGGATTCGCTCTCGGTCAATGCCGCCGTCTATGGCATTGGAGAGAAGGAGGCCCGATATCGCATTAATGAGTTGGCGGAGATGCTGGAGATTGGTGAAGAGCTCACCCGTCCTGTTCGCAAGTTATCGCTTGGTCAGCGCATGAAGGCTGAGTTATTAGCAGCTTTATTGCATCGTCCTTCGGTGCTGTTTCTAGATGAACCAACCCTTGGCTTAGATGTGAATGCTCAGGCGAGGGTGCGTAGTTTCCTGGCTGATTACAACCGTCGAACAGGAGCAACGGTGCTCCTGACCAGTCATTACATGGCTGACATAACGGCTCTTTGTTCGAGGGTGTTGTTGATTCATCAAGGAGAGCTCATTCACGATGGTGCTCTTGATGCATTAGCTGCGAGCCTCTCTCCTTCCCGTCAGGTGCGTCTTGAGCTCAATAGTTCGGCTTCCCCGGAGGACTTCGTCGGCTATGGCGAGCTGGAAGCCTTAGATGATCGAGCGGTGCGCCTTCTGGTTTCACGCAGTGAGCTGACTGTGGTTGTGGCACGTCTGTTGGCAAATTTTGATGTTTTGGATCTTGAAGTTAATGATCCACCAATTGATGAATTGATTGGCAGCCTCTTTCGTAAGGGGAGGGTTGTATGAAGATCGCTGGCTTGTCTTGGCCAGTGGTTAGGGCCTTGTTGGTCTCTCAGCACGCCAACATGGTTCAGTATCGGGCTGAGATTGCCCTTTGGGCTCTCTCGGGTGTGCTGCCTTTCATCATGTTGAGCCTTTGGAGTCAAAGTGACGCAGGAGCGTCATTCGGCTTCAAGGGGGTGGGCTTGGCCCGTTATTACCTCAGTGCCTTCATGGTCCGTCAGTTTTCAGTGGTTTGGGTGGTTTTTGCCTTTGAGGAGGATGCCTTGCTCGGGCGTTTATCTCCCTTTTTGCTCCAGCCTCTGCATCCACTTTGGCGTTATGTGGCTGCCCATGTAGCTGAACGCGTTACTCGTTTTCCTTTTTCTGTAGGGATCGCAGCTATTTTTTTCTTGCTTTATCCCACGTCTTTTTGGCTGCCGTCGTTGGGCCAGTTTTTGTTAGCTTTTTTAGCCATCTTGTTGGCTTTTAGTATTAATTTTTTGCTACAGAGTTTGATTGCGGCACTTTGCTTTTGGAGTGAGAAGGCTAG
>MPMC02088339.1_pt1 | contig 17355 bp, 15 predicted proteins | sample 1617281 | NCBI WGS metagenome assembly MPMC02 (sample SAMN05944809, study PRJNA350692) | marine metagenome | biome: marine; feature: ODZ; material: water; isolation source: 100 m water sample filtered on 30 um supor filter | place: Pacific Ocean | collected 2012-04-09 | depth 100m m | reverse complement strand
GAATCCTTGTTATCTAGGCGGTCAATTCATTCGTTTAGATACTTTTTAGATCAAAAAATACTACTCCCAGTCTACCAAGTCATGGCTAGAGGCAGAAACACATCTACAGGGATTCTGCTCGTCACAACCTTTGCTATCAATGGTGGGATTACATCCAACACTCCAGCGCGATCAGACGAATTGTGTTGTCAACACCCACATCATTTGGAACGCGGTGTTACCACTAACGAGGTATCCACGATCCAGTGGATAGTTACGCACTAGAATTTGCAAAGCACTGTGGCGAAGTTGGCTTCGGCGCCCTTCGGTTCATTCACCGCCGCAGCGCATCACGGGCCTGCTGGATCATTCCGGGTACTGCATTCGTTGTTGCCTCGGCGTCAATGCCACCGAGTTCGGCGAATCCTGCGAGTTGATCCGACTGCGTACCCAGTTCGTACCACGCATCAAGAAGATCGGTGTCCAGCCGGCAGAGGCGAAGATGGGCCGCAGATCCTCCCGGGACGACATAAAAGAGAGGTGATTGCGGACCCTGCGCTGCTGACCAGCCTCGTAGATAGGCAACTGCATTGAGCAGCGATGGACCGGCAGCGGGAAGTTCAATTATCACTTCACCCGGCCCGCTGAAACCCTGTTCCATGAGGCGATCATGTGTGCTGCGAAAGGCACGCTGCAATCCGACCGGATCACGAACCGGAATCGTGCGAAGCAGCTGCTCAAGAGAGGCCTTTGATTCATGGTCGAGAAGGCCGGCAGAAGCAGCTGCAGGAAGTATCGCGGCGAGTGAATCAACCGCTCCTGCAGCAACCAATGATGTGACGATACGCGGATCAAGCGACAACGCTGCGGTCATGCGGATACACAAAACAAGATCGCGAACTGCAGCCGTCGTGTCTTTTTTGGCAATCGATCGATTGGCACGTTCCAGCAGTCCCCACAACAGCAGGTCTTGATTGGGTAACCACCACGGAACAGTCGCTTCGAGACACCCCTCCCAAGGTTGCGGATATTGAGCATTGGGCAAGGCACTGGCCTCGGCCAGGATCACATCGATTTCACCGGTGAGTTGTGGATCATCGATCCAAGTAGGGCCGAGCGTAGAGGCAACCTCGCCAGCCCGAATCCACCACCAGGCTGCATTGGCGAGTTTGGGGTCGAGTCCGTCTTCAGAGGCAATTGCACTGAGTTCCCCAATGCGTTTCTGCATACGTTCGATTGCCTCGTTCCGCTCTTGCAGAGCGGCGTCCAAACCCGGAAGCATGATTCGTGATAAGAATCCCCACTTGCCCTCTTTGGCCTCTTTGCCGATCTGCTTGGCAGCACGTATTCCCGCTTTTCGATTCGGGTTCCGGACGGCTGCGGCCAATTCGCCAAAGGACGCATCCAGTTCCTGTAGAGCCAGCCGAACCTCGCTGGCGGTCAGGTTCTTCGGCGTCGCCTGGATGTCCTCGAAGGACACCGAGGCGATCATTGTGAGAAATTCCTCGAGCGCGGCTTCATCCAACGTATTCGTTTCGTTCAAACCAAGTCGGTTTGGCAACCATGTGTTGCACATGGTCCGCTCTTGATCCACAGCCTTGTTGAGTCCAAAGGCGTCCCCATCAATCGACTCCGAGAGTGCTGCGGCAATGTGTTTCGCTTCGCCCGGCCTGATGAAACCCCGTTCCATGGCATCATCGATACAGGCATCGATCTGCTTGGCCATGGCCAACGACACCATGCTGCTGATTATGCACGGACTAGAGTTCAAGTCATCGGCCATCGCTAGACCGGCCACAATCGCCTTGGAGAAATTCTCATGATCGCCGAATTGCATGGCCAGACCGGCCTCGCCGCTGAGGGCATGGGTGCCGTATAGCATGTGGCTCAAGTGAGGCAGGAGAAGGTCGAACCCCTCCTCCTCAAAGGGCAATTCAAAGTCACAGTGTTCCGAGGATGTTGCTTCGTAGATAAGTCTGATTGTTTGGGCGGTTGCTGACTGAAGCGTGCTTCTCATGTCATCGGTGATCGGATACCCATGTTCAAGGCAGGCACGGATCCACTGGACTTCGAGTTCGAGTTGCCTGTGCTGCTCGTCATTCCGCTCGTCATATTCAGGTTGGAGTTTCAGATAGAAATCCGCCGCATTCTGGACAGCGCAAGCAGTTGATACCGATAGGATCATCGCAATGAGCATGTGATATCTCTCCAAGAGGTATTCTTACATGGTGACCGGGCATTGTGTCGGGGCACGCGAGTGATTCCATACTTTCCATGAATCCATCCGGCAACGCCATCCCATTTGAGCCTCATGAACCACAGGGTGACCTCCTCGCCGCTGTGGAGGCATTTCGTGAGTGCATGTCCAAGAGACGATCTGTCCGGACGTTTTCGCGTGAACCAGTCGATCTCGCCTTGATTGAATCGATCGTGGCAACCGCCGGGACGGCCCCGAGCGGCGCCAACAAGCAGCCGTGGCGGTTTGTGCTCGTGGGCGACCCGGATACCAAGCGACGCATACGCGAAGCAGCAGAGATCGAAGAGCGAGCGTTCTACGAAGAGCGAGCATCGAATGATTGGCTTGAGGATCTCTTGCAGTTGCAAACCGGTCCCGAAAAGGCATTCCTTGAAGATGCGCCATGGTTGATTGTGGTATTCAAACTCATGAAAGATGATTGTGAAAAGTCGCAATCAGATCGCGTGTACTACGTCAACGAGTCGGTTGGTATTGCTGTTGGTTTGCTGCTCGCTGCTGCGCAGCATGCGGGCCTTGCGACGTTGACCCACACCCCGAGCCCGATGGGGTTCCTCAGCGAACTGCTTGGCCGACCCGAATATGAAAGGCCTTATGTGCTAATCCCAATAGGATGGCCAGCGGACGATTGCACTGTCCCGGACATCTCACGAAAGCCCTTGGACGAAATTCTCCATATGCACATCCCCAAGAACGAGCGTCCCACTTGATCTGGCTCCATTGGACCCTGACCGGTGTATTCGCGGTGCTCGGCTTGGGGTGCATCCTCCTGACAGTCATGCAGTTGCCCGGAATCTGGGTCATGCTGCTGCTTGCGCTTGGTGTGCAACTCGCCGACGTTGCCTGGGTTCACGGTGCTGACACGGACGCCGGGTGGTGGGCACTGGGCACCGGCTTGGTACTGGCGATCATTGCAGAAATCTTGGAGGGCACAGCCGGTGCTGCTGGCGCGAAGGTCGGTGGTGGTACTCGCCGGGCAATGTGGGGTGGTTTCATCGGTGGCCTCGTGGGCGCCATTCTTGGCACTCCGCTCATCCCCATTCCAGTGCTTGGCACGTTCATTGGCGCCATTGTCGGCGCATTTGCGGGGGCCCTCATCGGCGAAACAACCGGCAAGCACTCTCCGAGTGTTGCCGAAGCGCTCAAGCCAGCCGCCGGCGCTGCAGCCGGCCGAGCAGTCGGCACCGTCTTCAAGATGGCCATTGGCGTGGCCATCTGGCTCATCCTGATTGCCGGACTCCTGATCCGCTGATCAGTCGGTGGTGACGCGAAGGACTTCGGAGAGGGTGGTCTGGCCTGCGGCCATCTTCTGCATCGCGTCCTGTCGGAGGGTCTTCATGCCCGCATCGCAGCAATGGCGACGCAGTTCGTTGACCGTCGGGTTGCTCGCGATGCGGTCGCGGAGCATGTCGTCCACTTGGAGCATCTCATAGATGCCGATGCGGCCGGCCATGCCGGTCTGGCGGCAGTTGTCACAACCAGTCCCCTCGCGCATCGTCTCAAGCGATATGCCGTGCTTGGTGAGGATATCAGCGGCTTCCCTGCTGACATGCTTGTCGGCACCACAACTGCGGCAGACCCTTCGCATCAGACGCTGCGCGAGCACAGCGTTGACGGCGCCCGCCACAAGGAAGGGTTCGATTCCGATGTTGATGAGCCGCGTGACCGACGAGGGAGCATCGTTGGTGTGGAGGGTCGAGAGCACCAGGTGCCCCGTGAGCGCGGCCTGAATGGCGATCGTGGCGGTTTCCTGATCGCGAATCTCGCCCACCATGATGACATCGGGGTCCTGCCGAAGCAGGGTTCGCAGCGCGGCGCCGAAAGTCATGCCGATTCGATCGTGCGTCTGCATTTGGGTGATGCCGCGCAGTTGATATTCCACCGGATCTTCAACCGTCGAGACGTTGAGCCGCTGAAGATCAAGTTCCTGCATGGAACCATAGAGGGTGGTGGTCTTGCCAGAGCCGGTCGGTCCGGTGACAAGCAGGATGCCATGCGGTTGGGCGATCTGCGTTCTCCACGTGGCGAGCGTCTCTTCTTGAAAGCCCAGATCATCGAGAGGGACCTGAATCGATCGGTTGTCGAGCAGACGCATGACGGTCTTCTCGCCATGAGGCGTGGGCGCTGTGGAGATTCGAAGATCCAACGGACGACCATGAACCTGCAGGCGAATGCGGCCGTCTTGAGGCAGCCGACGTTCCGCGATGTCCAGCGATGCGAGAATCTTGATCCGACTGGTGATGGCAGCGAGCATCCGTCGTGGCGGATTCATCGTTTCATACAACACGCCATCAATGCGAAGACGGACCTTCAGCGATGACTCGGACGGTTCGATATGGATGTCCGAAGCACCTTCCCGCACCGCAGTCTGAATGATGTGGTTGACGTAGCGAACAACCGGCGAAGAACTTCCGTCATCAACCTCGTCGTCGTCGTCGTCTTCGAGCAGTTCCACATCGTCCTCGGCGACATCGGCGAGCAGTGCCTGCAGGTCGAGATCGTCTGGGGCGGTTTCCTTGGCCGAGTCGAGCAACGCCCCGATGGTGGATGGGCAGGCGATGGTGTGCCGAATGGGAGCGCCGCCCATCAAATCACGCACCTCGTCGATTGTCGCGATGTCCAAGGCGCTCGCGGTTGCCAGCACCAGTCGGTTGCCGCCATTCTGCAGAGGCAGAATGCGCCGATCGCGGCAGTAATCAATGCCGAGCAGTGTCAGGGTGTCGGAATCCAGATCATTGGTGGTAGGTGCCAGGAAATCAAGCCCGGCGCCTGCCGCCAGCGTGGACATGACCGAAGCCTCATCGGCCCCCATGTTCAGCAGAATGTCGTGAAGTTCGGTGCCCGGCGTCTGCCGCTGAACACGGCGTGCAGATTCAACCTGCTCACGGGAGACAAGACCATGCTCTGTCAGAGCCGATCCGAGATCGAACATGGAACTCGGCTGCAAGTCATCCGGCGACCAGAGTTCTCGCATGGTGTCATCTGGTTGAGGCTTGTGTGGTGGTTCGGTTGGCGTGTGGCGTTGCACGGGAGTAGATCCTTCACGGACGAGGGAGTTCAACTTCGACAGAGGCATCCAATTCGGAGTCGGTTGCTTGCACGAGTACGCCCGGCCCGTCAAGTGAGAGAAGTCGCAAGTGCGTGCGTTCGTCGAGTTCGACGTCTTTGTGAAGCGGAAGGCTGATGCCACCAACTACAGCGACGCTGTGTCGGCCGCGGAGCACCATGGAAACTCGCATCTCAGAAATCTGCGAGTGCATTTGCGTGATGCGCGCCTCGCGGGCCTCATCGATGCGGGATTGAGACATCATGATCGGCGCGTCGATCAGGCGGCCCGGGAGGACAAATGGATTGCCCTTGAGTGCCTCAAGCGGAACTCGAAGTTTCGGGTTGTTGGAGTGTGCGAGGACGCTCAGAGGATCGTCATCGTCGAGTTGAACGTTATTGCTCAAACTGGGAACCGCAGGATTCAGATACGCGACAATCTCCTCTTCGGCATTGAATTCGGCAGTGGCTGCTGCGGGGCCCCCAGAGAGCAGCCGCATGATGACGATGAGGCACAGCCCGCCGCCCGCTACAAGACCCATGAGCACCATGCGGGTTCGTCGCTGGCCCGAGAACGGCGCCGCGTCCGGAGATGTGATGACTTCTTCATCACCAACGCGCTCGATTTCAGTCGAATCGATCCAATTCATCGTGATGTGCCTCCGGTGGATGCGATCTCTGGGACAGCATCAGCGAAGTAGATGCTCAGCGTGAACTGCGTGGCGATCGATCCCGGGGGGAGTTCGTGCTGGGGACCACGGATCTTCAAGCCTGCTTCTTGAATCGAAATTTGGGACAGTCGTGTGATGCGGGGCATGGTTTCAAGTTCGAGCAAGAAGCGATAGAAACCCTCGAATGGCCCGTCCATTGAGACCTCCAGCGGCAGTTCCATGTAGACGGCCGTTGGCACCGGCGGTTTGGTTTTCACCGATCGGACCTGCATGCCGTTTCGCTCGGCAATCTGCCAGATGTTCTCAAGTACACCTTCGACATCGCGCCGCCGAGGCAGTTGCGCCTCAACCTGCTGAACCAGTTGTTCACCGGTGATAAGCACAGCTTCTAGATCTGGAATTCGCTCGGCCAACTTGGAAATGCGGTCAAGTTGTTGTTGCCGAGTAGCGATGTCCTGCATGGCTTCGGCGATGTCTGCATTCTGCGGGCGGAATACCGTGTACCACGCGGTAAGCGGGATACCAAGCAGGGCCACGACGAAGCCGACTTTTCGAGCAGTTGTGTTCATTGGTGGAGGGCCCCAAATGCGGCGGAGAGCATTGGCGTAACGCCATGGAAGTCTGCATCAGGCCCGAGTTCGACCTTGATTCGGAATTGGCGGACAGACAACTCGTTGAGATCAATTTCCTCTGAGAAGTGAAGACTGACGTTCTCGAGCAGTGGGTGTTCATTGAGCGCGGCAAGAAAGGCTGACACATGCACATCGGTCGGCGCAAATCCAAGTAGCGACACTTCCGTGCGCCAGCGAGGCGGCTCGACGCGAGGATCTGCTTGTGCTTCGGCGGTTGTCTGTCCTCTTTGAGGGCGGTTGGAAGGCGCGTCGGCATCGTCGGGCAGCGTAGGCGGAAGAAGATGTGAAGTCAGTTCGAATTCAAGCAGCCCAAGCCCTTCGGGCATGCGATTGATGAACTCGGAGAGCAGTACTGAGCGAGGAAGTCGATCGACCAGACTCGCTGCGAGTTCCGCTCGCTCGGAGATGCGTGCTTGCCGATCCTCGAGTTTCGAGAGCAGGCGGACTTGATCTGCAGCCTCCTCATAGCGGATCGAGACTTCCTCGCGAATCTCCTTGACCCGCTGCCAGTCGGATCGGGTAATAAAGAAAGCGACGACAACGCCAGCAAGCACAATGGCAAACAACGAGAGCGCCGCAAAGTGCACGCGGCGATCCTGCTTGTGTTCGATGTACTCGCGAGGAAGGAAGTCGTCATTTGGTCTATTCATGCCACGTTCCCATTGCAATCGGTTGCGGCCAGTCCCGCGGCGATGGCCCACTGTGGTCGAATTTGAAGGGACCAGTCTTGGGTTCGGATGGTGGTTGATGAGGCATCCCATCGCGCCAGCGGGTAGCCGATCTGGGCTGGGAGTTGAAGGGTTCGCGCGATGGCGCGACATGGACCGGCCGCGGTGGCGCCTTGGCCGGTGAAGACAATTCGTTCGATCGGTGTCTGCCCGAACAGGCCTTGGTAATGCCGCATGCACATGCGGAGTTCTTCACAGAGATCATCGACTGCTCTGCCGCAGGATTCGGCGGCAGGGGGAATGGCGGGCATGCTGGGGCAGGCTTGCTGTTGTCGACGGTTGATGGCGGTGAGCACATCGGTAGTGTTCTCGCCGGCGCAATCGACGTATTCGGGTTCTGTAGCAACGGTGTTGTCGGCAGGATCACCGCCGACTGCAACAGATCCAGCAACACGACGCGCAGCAACCATGGACGAACCGTGGCCAAAGGCGACAGTCACGTTCGCGGGCTCGAGATCCACATACATGGTGGCCGTATCCTCATCTGAATCACGGCGATTCACATGCTGAAATGCTCGAAGCAACATGCTGGCTGGCGAGTACACGCCAGTGACCTCAAGGCCATGTCCGTGCAGCATGGCCACGTATCGAAGCACGATCTCGCGAGGCATGGCGATACACAGGAGTTCGCGCCCACCCCGTGTCGATTTCCACGGACTGCTCACATCGATGCTGCGAATCATCGGATTCGCGCCGAGATCCTGTACACGGGTCTGTATGGCGGTTTCGAGATCTTCGCCGGGGTTCAACCGCAGATGTGTCATCGTGACGATTGATACGGGCATGGATGCCACGACCCGTTTGCCGGTCCACGCGGCGTTGGATGTCAGTTGGCTGATCATGCATTCTGCGCGAGCGAGATGCGTTTGCGGATCGAACGGCGTGTCGGGGATAGTGGGCTCTTCCATCGCCGCCGTGATGGCCGTGCCATCGCTGCTCAGTTGGAGCATTCTGATACACGACGCCCCGAAATCCGCTGCGATGGGCGGTGCCACGGGTCGTCTCCAGTTGAACTGCATGCGCATACCTCCAGCGAGCCATCAGAAATGGCCACCGATAGGCTCGTCGGCACGATTTACGCTGTGCTGAAGGGGGGGTCCAGGGGCGTCCTCACGGGAGGGCACCCTGCATCGACTGCCTCGATTATGCCGGTTTGCGGGCTTCGATGTGGGGCAGGATGCTCTGTATGACGCCGCGAAGCATCGCAAGTGCCTGCGGCCGATCCCACACCTGTCGGTCGCGGTGGCCGGTGGTATTGGAGATCACTCGAATCTCGATCGCCGGCACAGCAAGCATTTTCGCCGCGTGGACAACGGCGGCACCTTCCATCGCCTCTGCCGCGCATCCGGTTCGGGCGGCGATTCGCTCTGCCGCCTCGTCGGTACCGGAGCAGGTGGCGACGGTGGCAATGCGATGAACCGGTACCACATCACGCACCGCGTTGACCAATTCTGCATCACATGGCACGGCGTTGCCGTGGAAATCGCCAAGCGGAAAGCCCAACTCGGCCATGTTTTGAAAGCCCGTTGGCGTGTCAATACCTTCTTCGGCATACACACAGCAATCGGCGGCCAGCATGTCGCCGATCTGCAGATCGCTTCCAGGAAGCGCACCTGCGAGGCCCGCCGAAATAACGGCTCTGAATGGACCGTGCCGTTCAATATTGAGTACCGTTGCGACTGCGGCATTGGTTCGCCCAACGCCTGCAGCGACAACTCGCACGCCATCCAATACGCCGATGGCATCCGCTTCGGCCTCGACGGCGGTCACGACAAGAATACTCACGCCGAGTTGGCACCGCCCGCAAGGCGACGCATGATCCAAGTCGAAAGATCTCGCAGTGGCACATCGAATTGTGCGCCCGCATCAAGGTCCTTGACCACCGCAGCACCGTCGCCAACTTCATCGCCGAGTACCACGGCAAGGCGAGCGTGGCAGTTCGATGCTTCCTTGAACTGTTTGCCGATGTTTCGGCTCGCCTTCCAAGTATGCCGCACGTGCAGACCGATGTCTCGCAGCGCTGTCGAGAGTGGGACGAGCATCGCTTCGGCTTCATCGATTCCCGAGGACAACACGAATACATCGGGTCGTGGAAGGAGCGTCTCGTCACCGCCGATCAAGCCACGATCGGCGAGCAATAAGCCGAGGACGACGTCGCCCATGCCGAATCCACAGGCTGGAATGGATGGGCCGCCGAAGAGTTCAACAAGGTGGTCGTAGCGGCCGCCGCCAGCAAGTGCGCGGAAGGCTCCAGCGGCGTCATGGATCTCCCATACCGTGCCGGTGTAGTAGGCCAATCCTCGAACGATGCCGAGGTCCCAATCGCAGAATGGCAGCAGTCCGCGGCGGTCGAGTTCAGTAGACAACATCTCAAGTTCATCCACCGAATCGGCGGGCAGGCCATGCTGCTCGGCGATGGTGGCGGGGGACTGATCGGCCGTGATCCGCGTGCAACTCATCTCTTCGAGCCGCGTGATATCGGTTTCGTCCAAGCCCAGCTCCGCCGCCTGCTCAGCGAAGACTTCCGGGGGAAGTTTCTCGCGGCGATCAATGAGGTTGAACGCATCACTCATGCGATCATTGGCAACACCAAGGGCTGCAAGCATGCTCGCCGCGGCGCCGCGGTGGCTGATTCGTACGCGGATGTCTGTTGGGCCAAGGCCGAGTCCTCGCAGCGCTGCAACAGCCACCGCGATGACCTCGGCGTCCGCTTCCGGTCCAGCGACGCCGAGAATGTCGACGTTCCACTGCCGATGCTCACGCAGCCGGCCCTTCTGTGGGCGCTCGGCCCGAAAGAGATCCGGAATGGCGAACCACTTGGTGGGGATGGGAAGCGAGCGTCCCTTGGCCGCCGCCATGCGAGCGAGTGTTGGCGTGAATTCGGGCCGCAGCGCATAGTCGGTGTCACCGCCGCTACGCTGGAACGAGAACAACTCGCTGATGATGCCCTCGCCGCTCTTGATCGTGTACAGATCTAAGTGTTCGAAGGTCGGCCCGTTAATCTCGTCAAAACCATGACGAATAGAAGCCGATCGCCACGCCTGTTCCAGATGGCGGCGTACGGCCATGTCTTCCGGAAAGAAGTCTCGCATGCCCTTTGGGGCTTGGAAGATATGTGTGGATGCAGCCATTGAGGCGGAAGGTACCACAGGGAGGTCGGGTTCCGCCTCGGCATCTGACCCTGTTCCCCGTTCTTCTTCGGTGTCTTTCAACCACCAGAGTCAGTTCCGGTAGCAAGGGGATCATGTGCCGAAGCGATGCCCGCCCCTTGCGTGGTAGGCTTCCGTGGTGGACGGAACAGTTGTACTACTGCACGGTCTGGGGCGGACGAGGCGTTCGATGTTGCGGCTCCAGTCGCATATCAATGCGGCTGGGTTTGAGACTCGCAACATTGGCTACCGCTCTCGGCACATGACAGTGCGGGAAGCGGTTGAACACGTGTCTGCTGAACTGGGTGATTTTCAGGTGGACCACCCGCTCATAGGCGTGACTCACTCGATGGGGGCACTGGTGCTGCGGGGCTTGGTTTCGAGATTCAATTGGCAGGGCTGCGTGCTGCTCGGACCGCCAAATCACGCGAGTGAACTCGCTGGATGTGTCAGCGCGATTCCGCCGGTGCGATGGTTGATGGGCCCGGCTTGTAGCGAACTTGCATTCGAACCCGTCCTTCCTGATCCTCCGAAGCCTTGCGGCATTATCGTCGGTACCCGGGGCGCGACGCTTGACAACCCGCCGAGTTGGATTGGCGCGCTTCGGGGTGTCTTTGATCACGACGAAGTACACGATGGAACCGTATCGCTCCGTGAATCCGTCCATCCTGCGGCGACCGATTTAGCCATGGTGAACGCGTCGCACCTTCGCATGGTGAATCATCCCGAGACGGTCCAACTTGTGCTGCGTTTTTTGGAAACAGGTGGCTTCGGCACCGCTGGCATGGAGCCATCGGTTGCGGAGGTTGCGGTGGGCGCCGATCCCTTGGCAACCTGACCCGTAATACTGGTTGGCATGTCTGTCGGATTTGATCCGACCACATCATTCTCTTGGGAATTCGAGGAGGTTCGCCGGGGGCGGTACCGCCGCGCGACGACCACTTTTTGGCAGAAGGCCGAAAAAAGAACACGGCGGGTGGCCGAGGCCACCCGCCGTGTTTCATATTGGTCAGAGCTTCAGGAGCAAGGCCCGAAGTTGCCGATGACTGTCAGCAGGTCGTTGATGTCGACAATGCCATTGCCATCGACGTCACCGTCACAGATACCTGTGCAGGTGAAGTTACCGATGACCGTCAGCAAGTCGTCAATGTCGACCTCGCCGTCGCCGTCGCCGTCGCCCGGACAGGGCTCTTTGATGACATCGATGTCACCGATGACGGTGCCGTTGTTGTCGACGGTTTCGTACCAAATAGTGCGATCACCGGTCACGAACACCGATCCAGCTTCGATGACGAGATGCTTGACGTACATCGTCTCGTTGCCGCCAGCATTGTCATGGTTGTCGACCACCGCGACTTCCGTGCCGGCCTCGATGACGAGGACGCCGAGCGGGAAGTGACCATCAAGCGTGCGATCGATACCGATCGTGCTGCTGCCGACGTCAAGGCTCATGGCCTCCAGGCTTTGAACACTGCCTGACTCGCCGGTCATGGCCAGCGTGGCCTCGTCCATGATGAAGCGGTCGTGATCATTGATCGCGATATCGACGTTGCCGCCGACGGCCATCTGCCAATTCTCGTGCGCCATGTACAGTGAAGCGCTGGCACCGGCGATGTAGTCGCCGCTGACGCGGAACCCATCACCTGCCGCCGGCTCATCGCCGCCGGCGAAGCCGGGGCCGTTGTCCACTTCGCCGAGAATCGTACCGTCGTTCGTGATATTTCCGATTACGTACAAGGGACCACGGTTGACCGTGATCAGATTCTCGTTGTACAGGTCGCCCACGATCATAGTCTCGTCGTTGACGGTCATCGTGCCGGCTGCGTAGTTGCCCACATAACCGACGAACGTTCCCGCCGTACTCAACGAGCCGTGGTTGTAGACGTCAGCCATCACGAGCGAGCTGCCGATGGTAACCATGGTTCCACTGGTCGGAAGGCCAGCATTGCTCTCGAGCGTACCGTTCGATTGCACCATGATCGTTCCGTTGAACGACGTGGCGATACCGGCTTCGATCGAGACACCGCCACCGTTGCGAACATTCAACAGGCTGCCTTCATTGAAGTAGACATCCGTTCCAGCCGCGAGTGTGGCAGAGCCGTCGTCGCCACTGTGAACAGTGCCATTGAAGGACGAATACATGCCGCCATCGACACGCACGCCGCTGGCCAACGTCATGGTCTGGTTGGCCGCCTGACTGAAATCGTCATCGATCGCGGTCAGCCGCACATCGTGCCCATCGAAGTCGATGAGGTCGACATTTTCAATGTGATCGTTCTGGCCGTACAGAAAGTCGCCGTCGTTGGACGCGTTGATCGCCAGATCGATTTCGTCGTAGGTCAGATTCTGCGTGGCATTGTAGACATTCCAGGATTCGCAGCTATCAGGAATACCGTTGCCGTCGAAGTCGGGCAGTTCTTGACAATCGTCCGGGACACCGTCTTCATTGCAGTCGGTCAATTCCTGACACTCGTCAGCGATGCCGTCTTCATTGCAATCGGTAAGGGACTGGCATTGATCCGGAATGAGGTCGCCGTTGCAGTCGTCTTCGGCCTGACACTCATCGGGAATGCCGTTGGCATCGCAGTCGAGGGACGTGCCGTTCGCGATGTCTTCGTCATCTGGGACGCCGTTCTCATTGCAGTCAATGGTCTCACACTCATCTGGTATGCCGTTCCCGTTGTCGTCATGCAGTGTGCCGTCTGCGAGGTCGCAGCCGTCGCGAACACCATTGTCGTTGCAGTCAGCGTCCAATATCGCGTCATAGGTGATGTCGAGGGTGTCGGTGTGCTGCCAAGTGACATGGAGTTCGTCACGGCCTTGGAAGAGGGCCTCAAATGTGACCAGTGAGTTCTCGCCGAGGATCGTGAGCCTTGCGATGGTGACGCCGTCCGCGGTGTCACAGCTGTGCGTGTCCTGAGAGATTGCCTCGCCCTGGGGCTCGGTCGGAATGATGAACCACGTGCCGTTGTCGGTCCAGAGGTCCCCGCCAGCTTCAAAGCTGGTGAAGTCGATACCAATGGTCTGGAGCTCGTTGTCCGTGCTGCTCATCGAGCCGATCGTGACAAATGAGTCGAACTCCATCGAGGGCTGCATTCCCCAGAACCCTTCATTGTTGTTTGCCGAGGTGCCACCACAAAGGGGGTTCTGATAGAAGCCACCGCTTGAGGTGATCAATTTCTGCTGGTCACCGTTGCCGGCAACGGCATCGAGGCGGTTGTCGGCGTCGAGCACCGCAATGACGTCAACGGTCCAGTTGAAGCCACCTGTATCCACCAGATTGGTGCCGACGAGTCGGTAGTCAATTCGCTGCATGCCGGCCAGTGCGGTGCCTGCGCAAAGCACCACGCCTGCCGCAGCAGCGGCTGTAGGAAGCGTACGCATGGGATCCTTCTCCTTGGTCCTCTCTCTCTCGCCCCCGCCGGCGGCACGACGATGTCCGGCCGGAGCAGCGGCGATAAGTCCTCACATTAGCGGACTTTGAGATGAGGTACTCCTAAAATTGGGCCATTTGGACCGATCTGCGAATTACAAATAGCACCATCTTTAAAAACACATAAGTGCTATGTGGACAGCAGTTTGCGATGTCGACCATTGTGATTGTGACTCTATACTGGTCTGATTCGGGGCATTGGTCCGATACCACTTCTCAAGCAGAGGTCGATCGGCGTGGGCATTTCGTAGCTTTCGTCGGGGTCGTGCCTCAGACCATGGTCAGGCAGATCGGCATGGAGGTCGATCTCGCGAGGAGACATGCAGCATGAATGCAATGACAACTATCAAGGGCTGGGCGCGCGAGTTGATTGATCTCTCGCTGCTCTTCATCGCCGTCGGCGTGATCGTTCAGATCATCTTCGGCAAGGAGGACTCGTGGTACTTCGGTACTGTGACCGATCGTCTGATCGAATTTGTCCAGCAACTCGGAAATGCCGGCTTCGTCGGCCTGATTGCCCTCGTGGTGATCATCTACGTCTTCTCGAAGCGAGATCACTGATCCGATCAGCGGCCTTAAGCTGCTGACTTCAGAAATATGACGATCGCCCACCTCTTCGGAGGCGGGCGGTTGTTGTTGGGCCGAATTCGCCGAACCATCTGGGCGGGGGGACTCTGCAAGTGGGAGCGAGAAATGTGTTGACGACCGATTTCTCTCGCAGATGCCTTTCTGCTGATAGACCGGCTTCACTCAGGTGAATTCGACTGCCTAGCAGCGAAGAGGTCGCCGCTACCACTCCGGGCCGGATGTATAGCGTCCGTACACATCCGCCATCGCTTGCACCATCTCGCCGAGCGTGCAGTTGGCCATTGCGGCGTCGATGAGGACGGGCATGAGGTTGTCGTCATTTTTCGCTGCGGTGCGGATGGTATCGAGTGCCGTTTGAACGCCGTCGGCATCACGGTTGTTCTTGAATGCTGCCAGACGCTCACACTGATTCGTCTCGACTGTGTGCGGAATCTGCAGGATGTCAACCTGATGCGAGTCGTTGCCTTCTTCAAACGCATTGACACCGACAATGAGACGGTCGCCCGCTTCCATTTCTTGCCCAAATCGGTAACTCGCTTCTGCGATCGATCGGCGAAAGTAGCCCTTGTGAATGCCGGCGACGACACCGCCCATGTCATCAATTTCAGCGATGATGGCGTTGGCATCCTGCTGCATCTGATCGGTCAGGGCTTCGACAAACCAAGAACCACCGAGCGGATCGACCACGCGAGTGACGCCGGTTTCTTCCGCCAGGATCTGCTGCGTGCGAAGGGCGACACGAACGGCGGTTTCGGTAGGTAGGCCCAGCGTTTCGTCCATGCTGTCGGTGTGCAGACTCTGACAGCCACCAAGCACGCCTGCCATCGCCTGATAGGCGATGCGGACGATGTTATTGAGTGGCTGTTGTTCGGTCAGGCTGCATCCGGCGGTTTGCACATGTGTTCGCATGAGCAGCGATCGGTCGCTCTTGGCGCCGAATCGATCTTTCATGGCGGTTGCCCAGATGCGGCGGGCCGCGCGGAGTTTGCAGATCTCCTCGAAGAACTCGTTGTGGGAGTTGAAGAAGAAGGAGAGCCGCGGCGCGAAGTCATCCACATCGAGGCCCCTGTCGATAGCAGCCTGTACGTACTCCATGCCGTCGCGAAGTGTGAAGGCGAGTTCCTGTGTGGCATTCGATCCGGCCTCGCGAATGTGGTATCCACTGATTGAGATGCTGTTCCACCGTGGTAGGTGGTGCATCGCATGCTCGATCGTGTCCACTACCAGTTTCACGGATGCTTCCGGGGGATAGATGAACTCATTCTGGCTGTGGAATTCCTTGAGGATGTCGTTCTGGAGCGTGCCTCCGAGCTTTGCCGGGTCTATGCCTCGCTGCTTGGCCATCGCGATGTACATGGCCCAGATCACGCACGCCGGACCGTTGATTGTCTGGCTTACCGTGACTTCGTCGATCGGGATATCCGCATACAGCCGGTGCATGTCTTCGATCGTGTCAATCGCCACACCGCAACGTCCGACCTCACCCATGCTGAGCGGGTCATCGCTGTCACGGCCCATGAGGGTGGGAAGATCGAAGGCGGTGGAGAGGCCGGTGTTGGTGCCCTTGGCGTTCTCAAGCAAGTACTTGAATCGCTTGTTCGTGTCATCGGCGCTGCCGAATCCGGCGAACTGCCGCATGGTCCAGCGGCGCGTGCGGTACATGCCCGGGTGTACGCCCCTGGTGTAGGGAAATACGCCGGGTTCGCCGATTCGCTCGTGTGGCTGACTCGCGTCGCCGGGTGCTGTGGTGGGCACCTGATCGGGTCCATAGAGCCGGTCGATGACGTAGCCCGAGAGACTCACGGTGGCTGCATCGGCCGAGCCGTCGCCGGCACGCTGCGTTGTTGGGGTCTGGTCGGATGTGTTCATGTGCGATCGCCTTCCGTGAGCAATGTGGGAGGGCGATTTTACATCGATTCAGGCGGGGCTGGGCACATCCGGCTTCGATTCGGCCTCCTGACCATCGTCAGCATCATCGAGCAGGTCTATCGGGGGCGGCTCTGCCGGGGGGGGCTCTACCGGGGGGGGCGGCTTGTCTTCGCCGGATTCATCAACCTTGGGTGTTTCTTCGGTTGCGGTTGGCGGGGGCGGGGATTCCCGATGGGGGTCGACGCCCTCTTCCGAGATTCTTCGGAATGGCTCGCTCGGCACGGTGGCGTGGTGGGCTGGCACGGTGACATGGCCGCCGGACTTGACGATCTCCCAGTGCATGCTCTGCACGTCCTTGTCGCTGCCCTTTGGGATCCACATGTCGAAGAAGTGCAGAATCAGATCGCTGCCCTTGGGAACATCCACCTCAAAGACCCGATTACCGCTGCGAATGTCAGTTACCCACACGCGGCGGGTGTGACCTGTATCGGTCCACGTCATGGTGGAGATGGGTGCTGTGGATACAGAAGTATCGGCTTCGATTGTGTTCGCGGCAAGCGACTCAGCAGGCGTTTTCGGCTCCGGTGTTTCCATCGGCTCGTCAGACTTGACTGGTTCTATCGCAGGTGTCTCTGCAGATTTTTCTAGTTCGACTGTTTCCACCGCAGGTGTTTCTGTGGGCTTCTCAGGTTCGGTGGATTGCGGTGCTGGCGTTGCGGCAGGTTGGTCTGTCTCGGCTTGCTTGCTTGCATCATCGCCCGCCGGGACATCAGTCGGCAGATCGGGCTTGACCGCAGCCTCCGGAAGCGGCACATCCAAGGGTTTCACTTCACGACTTGGATCTGGTGGTGTATAGGCTTCGGGCGATCGAAGGAAGACATCGACGCGGCGATTCCAAGGTGCCGGCACATCGACGCGTTTGTCGAGGTATCCGACCACATCACCAACCGTGTGAAGCGTGTATTTCATGTAGTCCGGTGCTTCTGGTTTCTTGTGGCGATGTTTGT
>MPMC02086729.1_pt1 | contig 17435 bp, 18 predicted proteins | sample 1617281 | NCBI WGS metagenome assembly MPMC02 (sample SAMN05944809, study PRJNA350692) | marine metagenome | biome: marine; feature: ODZ; material: water; isolation source: 100 m water sample filtered on 30 um supor filter | place: Pacific Ocean | collected 2012-04-09 | depth 100m m | reverse complement strand
GGCTTGCCATGGCTCTTGGGAAAGAACGGTTGCAGACGCGCCATCTGCTCATCCGTCAGCCAGTACAGGTCGCTCATCCACTCTCTCCTCACGGAGCCTGAATCAGATCGCGCCTCCCACATCAATGGGTCCTGACCCTAGACGTGTCAACAGAGAAAAATGTAAATGAAGCCATATCAAATTTGGGAATAACAAGAATCATAATAGCTCATAGGCCAGAGACAATAATGTCAGCAGATTCTATATTTATGCTGGGAGAAAGTTAGGCGCATATTCTATTTAAAGAGATAAGGTGGAGCTATGCATAAAGACTTATCGCCTTTTCCCTGTTTGGATAGAGACTCATATAAGTCGTTCTTGCTAGAAGCAATGTAGCCTTTTACGTCAGCCCCTATATTCCTGTACTGCTGATATGTAAGGGCTATGCCTACGACATCAGATTTACTGTTTGTGCAATTTAACAGATCGCTTTTTGAAAAAACTTTAGTGTTATAGTATTTTTCCAAAAAAGATCCATTAACCTTTGCGCGAGAAAATAGATCGTTTTGTTTATTGTAAAGCTCGTCCAAAGCCTTGTAGGCCAGTTTTTTCTGTTGCTTCGGAAGGTTTGATTTTGAAATGTCTTTCGCCATAGACTTTGCAGCCCCCCCATGGAACACGACCAAGGAATATGGCTTTATATACTTCTTGAAAGCCGGTAAAAAAAGATAATTTGCACAAGATGACAAGCATATTTCATCTACAGCTACCAATGTACGCTGACCAAGCAAGGAATTTCCGAGTAAAATACCAAGATTGGCATCGCCGCCAGGGGATTTTACTACCAAAGTACGCCTATATTTGAGCGTGTCTGACTGCGACCATTTCAGCGCGGCGTCAACGTTTGCTTTATCTAAAGGTCCGTAATAGCAGGCTAAGCTAGCCGAGATTGGGGTAAAATAATTATCCACGCCTTGCGTAGAATGCGCGACTGCGGTTTGGCACTGTTTTATCTCATCCAATATCGCTACGTCATTGTTAGAAATGCTTGCTACTTTTCCCATATAGGAAGCGGCTAATAATGACAGCGGGATTAGCATGTTTGCCTCATTTAACGCAAAAGGGCCGTCCGACCATTAGGTCTGACGGCCCCTTTAGGAATGATGATCTCGTTACCAGGTGATGGAACACTTCACCGAAATGGTACCATCCGAACTGGCTGAAATTTCACACTTCTTGACAGCTTTTGCACCGCCGCTGACGATTTCAATCTCATCGTCCGCAAGCGTAACGATCTGGAGGTTATTGGTTTCGTTTTGCAACTTTTCCATAACGATTTACTCCTGATTCGGCCTTATGTTCCGGCCAAATAGATCTTCTATTCTCGCTGGAAAGGCTTCAAGTGAATTTTGTGTAATGCAAAATTGGAGTATCGATAATGCCAGCCTCTTTCGTGTAATTTTGGAGCGACGCGCGATCTCTTGTTTGCGCTAGAGTCGATCGCCGCCGCTGGCGCCATCTTCCACTCGCTAACCGAGGCGGTGGACACAGCAACACCGGCGGGTCGGCGGATTTCCATCAGCAGGAATTCGCCCGCCCTGCCCCGCCGCCTGAACAATCGTCCGCTTAAAGCCGACGGGCACTCAATAGCGGACGGGCCGTTCTCCTGAAGAGTTTCGGATGCCGGCAGGCGTACGAAAGTCTTGGAAGCCCGAACCCGCGGGCCGCAAGCGGTGCGCTATGGGGTTTTCGGTTTCCGGCCTGCTGGGGTGCGCAGCAACACGGCATATGTGGACGCGCCCCTGAAGGTGGACCGTCCGGAATCGGGTGAGCAGGATGGGTTCACCGGCGGGGACAGCCCGGTAACAGTCGACGTGGCCAGCGCTCTGGCGGCGGTCGGCGCGGATGGCACCGTCTCCGCGAGCACCGGCGCTGCGGGGTATGTTGCTCTCGGGCCGTGCCGGGTCACGACGCCTGCATCCCGGATAGAAGAGCATGGGCCGGCGGAGCGCGGGGCTGGCATTGGCGCTCGAAGGTTTCGACGACGACCATACGCCCGCCGCAACACGGGCATGGCGGTCGGATGTCGTCCGGTTCGACCGGAGCATCGGGCGCGACAGGCTGCGCAACCCCAAGCAGTTCGCGGGCACGTTCGAGATGCGCCTTGCGGGTGGCGCCGGCGAGCAGGCCGTAGTGGCGGATGCGGTGGAAGCCCTTGGGCAGGACGTGGAGCAGGAACCGACGGATGAACTCCTCGGCGGCCAGCGTCATGACCTGCTGTCGTTCAGCACCACCCCGGCGGTAATCCTTGTAGCGGAAGGTGACGCCGGTCTCGTCTAAGCGCAGCAGCCGACTGTTCGAGATCGCAACGCGGTGGGTGTAGCGCGACAGATAGGCGAGCACCGTCTCCGGTCCGGCAAACGGCGGCTTGGCGTAGACCACCCAGCGCTTCTTCCGGATCGGTGCCATGTAGCGCAGGAACGCCCGCCGGTCGGCGAGGTGCGCGAGGCTGCCATGGAAGGCGAGCCGCCCGGCGTCGTGCAGGGCCATCAGCCGGGTCAGGAACAGGCGGCGGAAGAGCTTTCCCAGCACGCGCACCGGCAGCAGAAACGCCGGGCGTGACGACACCCAGCGGCTGCCGTCCGGCGACAGCCCGCCACCCGGCACAATCATGTGGATGTGCGGATGATGGGTCATCGCCGAGCCCCACGTATGGAGCACCGCGGTGATGCCGATACGGGCACCCAGATGCTTCGGGTCCGCAGCGATGGTCGTCATCGTCCCGGACGCCGCCTGGAACAGCAGCCCATAGACCGCCGCCTTGTTCTGGAGCGCAATGTCGGCGACCTCGGCCGGCAGCGTGAAGACGACATGGAAATAGCCGACCGGCAGCAGGTCGGCTTCGCGCTCGGCAAGCCGAGCAGGTAGTCCGCCGCCTTGCTGGCAGCACTCGCGGCCCGGAAGATGGCCTTGTCGTCGTGGCGCAGCACCTCAAGCCACGACCCGATATAGTCGGCATGCCGCACCGTCGGTTTGATCGACAGCGACGCACAGGCAAAGGCACTCGCCATCTCGGCGACAAGCTCTTCACGGGCATAACTGGCGCTGCCGAATGCGCCGGTCTGATCGCGGTTCCAGCGCGTTGAATGCCCCGTCCAATGGCCGAGTTCGTGGAGCGCGGTGCGATACCAGTTGATCGGCTCATGAAAGGCCGCAACCGGTGGCACGGCGACATAGTCGGCGATGGCATGGTAATAAGCCCGGTCGCCGCCGATCCGCACATCCGCGCCGCTGGCCTCGATGAGCACAGTAACTTCGGGCAGGATCTCGATCTCGGGACGAACCTCCGGCGCTTGCGTCAGCGCTTCGGGCAGACCTTCGCACTGGTCGATGTTGAAGACGGTGAAGCGCTTGAGGAACGCGATCGTACGCGCCTCCCGCTTGTCGTCACCTGTGCTGTCATCCTCGCCCTTCGGCGTGAAGCGATCGGCATAGCAGACGGTGGTCCCGTGCTCGCCCTTGCGGACATTGCCACCCGCCGCTTGGGCTTGGGCGTACGTCAGCCAGCGTTGTGAGCTGTACCCGCCTTCGATGACCTTGGCCCACAGGATGAGCACGTTAATTCCGGAATAACGCCGCCCGGTCATGCCGTTTGCCGGCATGGTGCAGGCACAGGCCGCGCTGTCCCAAGGCTGCACCCAGGGCAGCCGCCCCTCCTCCAGCTCGGCAATCACACGCGCTGTCACCTCGGCATAGAGGGTCTGACGTTGGTCGATGGTCCTGGACATGATCCTCACTCCTTCCAAACCACCGCAGCCCGGCCGGAATGGCGGGGGTGGGCGGCAGGAGCGGACCGACAGTCCCGCCGAGAGGAGGCGGGCTGCACCCAACGGGCCGAAACGTACGTGGAGGACCGGCGCAGCCGGTTGCAGCACGCCGCGGCGGGACTACAGGGCCGTGACGCCCACCCCCGCCAGACGCGCCCGGCGCGTCACACCGGCGTGGGGGGCACCCCACGCTGTCCGCTGACGGTGCGGAGGCCGCACCGTCACCCGTCAGGGATCGCAACCCGCATGGGCCGAGACGGCACGGCTCGGCGCCGCGCCAGCGGCGTAGAGCCCGGTCCTGCGGCATCGCAGGAGACGGCAGCACTCTGCTGTCTGGATGTCCCTCGAAAATGCCGTGAGGACCCTAGCGAGGCCCTACTGCCGATCAGGCAAAAGCAGGACCTTGGCGGTTCCCCATCTCAGGAACTGCGAGGCAATGCCATGTCTACCAACCCCGACCGCATCCTGCGTTTGAAGGCCGTGCTCGACCAAACCGGGCTTTGCCGGTCCACCCTCTACCGCAAGATGGCGAACGGCACCTTTCCAAAGTACGTCCAGCTCAGCACGCGCTGCGTGGGATGGCGCGCCTCGGCCGTCGATGATTGGCTGCGCAATCCGATGTTCTACCACGTCGATGATCACCCTGACGGATGAGCGCGTTCGCGACCCATCGCAGCGTTCCCACTCGATTCCGGAAGCGACCTGGGAATCCGCCGCCCGGAAGCGCTTGGATTTCGAAGATGCGTTGTCATCCCAAATGGCGTGATGTGGGACTTTCCGGTCATTCCCAGTCAGATCTTCTAACGACTGCTTTCGTCGAGACCGGACATTACAAGCCGATCGCACTGCGCCCAGATATCAGAATAGCCGATTTCCAACCGGGAGGCTGGTGAAGGTCAATAGCAGGCGTCTTATGGGACTACACGCATACGGCTAGACAAAACAGCAACACAACGATATTGTTGTGTCCATGATACCGACTCTGGTCGATCTTGGCTCTCCAGCTCCATGGCCCGTGCTTCCCCCCGGGATCCACGATGCGTCGATCGATGAGATCGAAACGCGCTTCGCAAACACAACCCATCGCCGCTGGCTATTCGAAGGATTCCGCCGCCTCGCGCAAGCGCTGGCCGATGCCGGCTGTTCGACACTCTACCTCGATGGCAGCTTCGTCACCGCCAAACCGCATCCCGGTGATTATGATGGCTGCTGGGATCATCTCGGCGTCGATCTCGCCTTGCTCGACCCGGTCCTTTTGAGATTCGAAAACAAGCGCGCAGCGCAGAAGGCCAAATACCTTGGCGAGATGTTCATCGCCGGCTCGCCCGACGGGCTCGGGCATACCTTCCTCGATTTCTTCCAAGTCGAGAAATTTTCTGGCCTGCCCAAGGGCATTCTGCGCGTCTCGCTCGCGCCCCTGAAAGGAGCGACGCCATGATCACCAATGAAAAGCAATATCGGTCGACGCGAGCGTTGATCGAAAAGCTGACCGCGAGCGCGTCCGCTTTGTCGGCTGACCGAACCAACCTGCCGGCCATGCTGATCGAGGCCCAGCGTGCTGCCCTCAAGAGCCAGATCGACGAGCTCGAAGAGGACGCCAGCTTTTACGACAAGCTGCGCTCGGGGCAGATCAGTGCCTTCTCGGCCGAAAGCCTCCATGACCTGCCAGATATCCTCATCCAGGCGCGGATCGCGCGCGGGATGAGTCAGAAGGATCTTGGCACCTTTCTCGGGCTCAAGGAGCAGCAGATCCAGCGCTATGAAGCCGAGCGCTATCGGTCGGCCAGCCTCGACCGGCTAATCGAGATTGCTGACGCGCTGAGCGTGCGGATCAGCGAGCGCGCTGAATTGGTCGGCAATAATCAGCTGGAGGCCGTCACGCCCGAGGCTTGGCAAGCCTTTCCGATCGCCGAAATGTATAAGCGTGGCTGGTTCGAGGATTTCTCGGGCACTATGGCACAGGCGCGCAAGGCGGCCGGCGAACTCGTCCCGGCCTTCCTGCGCGGGGCGCACGCCCAATATGCGCCGATGGCCTTCCACCGGAAGTCCGTGCGGTCGAACGGTCAGGTGCATGAGGCGGCGATTGCTGCGTGGGAAGCCCGCATCCGAAGCGTTGCCGATCGCGATCCACCCGAAGCGACCTTTGATCGCAGTCGAATTTCCGATGCGTGGCTCGAAGGCCTGGTCAGGTTGAGCCTCGATCCCAATGGCCCCGCCGCGTCGGCAGACTATCTGCGCGCCGCCGGGATCTCGCTCATCGTGGAACGCCAGCTGCCAGGCACTCTGCTCGACGGCGCAGCGCTCTGCTCGCTCGATCGCCATGCGATCGTCGCGCTGACGCTGCGCCACGATCGGCTCGACAATTTCTGGTTCACCCTGCTGCACGAGATCGGTCATCTGAAACTGCATATCGGCGAGGGGGAGTTCGCCGCGATCTTCGACGACACCGACGCACCGGCCGGCGATCAGGTTGAACGCGATGCCGACCTGTTCGCGCAGGAGGTGCTCCTGTCGTCGGAAAAGTGGAAGCTCGGCGTATCGCGCTACACCCGAACCCAGAAAGCCGTCATGACCGACGCCAAGCGCTTCGGGGTCGGCCCGGCAATCATCGCCGGTCGTATCCGACGCGAAGCCGACGACTATACCTTGCTAAGAACGCTCGTCGGCAATGGCGAGGTTCGGCGCCAATTCGGGCTTTAGGGAGAGCGAGAGATGATCATGCCGACCGATTATGTCCCGCTGCTCCGCTGGCGCATGGGCGAATATCAAGCGCTCGAAAAGCTCGATCCTGGTCTCAAGGCCGGGGTCGTGCCGCTGATCGAGGTTTTGCCGCCCGATTACGACTTCGAGCTGCGCAAGCCGAAGAAGGAAATCGGCGAGCAACTCTCGCCATTCGCGAAACAACTCAAAAAGCGCTGGGGGGATGGTCCTGCGTTACTCGATGCGGGCCAACTGCCCGCCGCAACGCGGATGGACGACGGCCGTCATCCGCTCACTTTCCTGTTCGATGAAACCCGCGCGCAGGAAGCCGCACTGACGCCGGTCACCGCGCTCGACCGGGACGACGATTATCAGCAGGCCGTTTTCCTGATCGACGCCATCGACGGGCGCGGGGTGGCGCTGCGCTGCACGCTCGACGAGGCGCTCGATCCGGACTTCGACACTAATGTCGACACGCTGTTGACGCGCCTCGAGATCGAGGCCGACGCGCTCGACATCCTTCTCGACCTGCAATGCCCGGCATATGATCCGCAGGATGGTCTGATCGCCGTCGTGACCGCAGCCTTGAGCGGTGCGACGATTTTAGGCGATGCGCGGAGCGTCACCGTCATCGCCACCTCCTTCCCGGACTCTCTGGCCGACCTCAAACAGGCGATCCAATTTCTCCCGCGCCGCGAATGGCTCCTTTACAAAGCCCTCGTCGCGCAGCTTCCCCAAGGCGTCCGCCGCCCTGGCTTTGGTGACTATGCCGTCGCGGCCGTCACCTTCGCCCAAGGTGACATGCGCTTTATGCGCGGGTCGCCTAACATTCGCTATGCTGTGGATGACGGTTGGCTGGTGGCAAAAGCGAAGCGGGACAAGGGTGGCAGCAATCAGGCCTATCCCGGCCTCTGTTCCTATCTGACGGCATCGGGCCGCTTTCTCGGCCCGACCTTTTCAGCTGGCAGCGCCTATATCGATGGCTGCCGGACCGGCAGCGAAAAACGTGGTAATCAGACGACCTGGAAATGGGTCGCGACCAACCATCACATCACGAAAGTGGTGGACGATCTCGCCAGGCTGAACGGGCTTTGAGGGTCTCGCGGACCTTATAAGCCAAGATGCGCTTCGGCAGCTCCGCGACAAGGCGTTGATACAGAGCCTCGCGAGGCGCGCGTAGATCGCGTTCCGCAACGCCGACACCGCGCAGGATCGTGATCGCTTCGGGGCGCCAAAGCAGCCGAGCGAGCATCATTGAATCGACCATGCGGTTGACCCGTTCCTCCCGAATTCGGTGAAAGGTCACGCCGCTCCGCCGGCCGCGTTGCGCGACGACAACGCCCCACCAGTCAGGGATGATCGCGAGGGCGGCGTCGATATGGCGAGGTGCGGCGATCAGTGACGCCTTGTCGACGACCTCGCCATAGGCCGCAACCTGACGCGGCAGACGGTCCAGCGTGTCGGCGTCGGCCTTGATCTCGAGCCCGCGGATATGGCCGTTGATAACCGCGATATCGACGCGACAGGCGCCATGATTGAGCCCGAGTTCGTCGATCACCAGCGTGTCGGGACAGGCCTGGGCATGAACGAGCAGACGGCCATAGGCTGCCTTGCGTATATCGATATCTCTCAGTGCCCCCGACGCCATATGCGTCGAATAGCCTCCGATGTCCGATAAGCGCAAACGCTTTGCGATGGTCCCGCCCGTCTGCCGGGCGACCCGAGTCACCCCGCTAGGCGGTCCGCAGGTAACCGATCGTATCGGCGGCAGGCGTTCCCGTGGTAAGGTGGAGCATCAACGGGGGATGACGGATAAGCGTGCGATTCTTTGTCGGATACCAGCAACCTGCCTACCAAGGCATGCCGACTTTCCAATTGATCAAGGACAATTGGAACGACTGGTTCAAATGGTACACGCTCTATGCGATCCGCGCGATCCAGCCCGATGGGTCGATCGTCGAGCTTGGAAGCGCAAAAATTGCGCGCCAGGGTATGACGGAAGACCAAGGCAGCACGGAATTGCCGCCGGTCTTCGACGCGCTGGACGCGACCTACTTCTCGGTTGGCCAAGGCGAGAATTATTATGAGACGCTGATTTCGCTCGGCGAAGAGGTCCGCACCGGCTTCCTGACGGCTATGCGCGACTGCGCGTTCACGCCAGCCATTCTCGATGTCAACGCCAACGAGCCTGTCCTCCACAATTCGCTATTGCGCGATATCGAGATGTCGCGGGTTCGGGAGCGCTTCAACCGCCTCGCTCACGGCGAGGTCGCACTGTCGCCCTACAGCTTCGACTATCTGTTTCCGCCGGATCCACTCGCGCTGACACCGCCACCGATCCTCAGCTTCGCGGTCACGCCAAATTCGCTGCCGGCGACCAACATCCATGTGCTGATCGGCCGCAATGGCGTCGGTAAAACCCGCTGTTTTGACTTCCTTGCCCGCGCCTTTCTCGGCATGCCGGCCGACGATCCGCAACAGCCCGTCGGGCAGCTGCGCAATCGCGTCGCGAATCCTTGGGGGCTTGATGACATCGATGAGGATTCCGGCTTTGCGGGCCTTGTCACGGTGTCTTTCAGCGCCTTTGATTCCACCGGCCCGCTGGGCGGCGCCAGCAGTGGCGAAAAACGATACGCCTATGTTGGTCTGGTCACGCACGAGGCCCTACAGACTGGCGCGCCGATCGCGATGCCGCCCGGCCCGCGCGTCAAGGACGGGCACGAACTCGCTCACGAATTTGCCAAGAGCATGCTCGCCTGCCGCGAGGGCGTCCGCCGCCGCCGCTGGGAAAACGCTCTGCGGACGCTGGAGGCAGATCCGTTGTTCGCCGAGGCCAATGTGTCCGCGCTCGCGGATTACCAGGGACCGGACCTCGAACAGCGCGCGCGCAGCCTGTTTCGGCGGATGAGCTCGGGCCATGCGGTCGTGCTCCTCTCGATGACCCGCCTGGTCGAGTTGGTCGAAGAGAAATCGCTTGTCCTTATCGATGAGCCCGAGAGCCATCTCCACCCGCCTTTGCTTTCCGCGTTCGTGCGCGCGCTATCGGACCTGCTGATCAACCGCAACGGCGTCGCGATCATCGCCACTCATTCGCCGGTCGTGCTGCAGGAGGTTCCGCGGTCCTGCGCGTGGAAGCTGAGCCGCGTCGGTCGCGAAGCCCGCGCCGATCGCCCGGAGCATGAAACCTTTGGCGAGAATGCCGGCACGCTGACCCGCGAGGTTTTCGGACTCGAAGTGACGCAGACCGGCTTTCATAAGCTGATCGCCGATCAGGCAGAGGGCCGCACCTATGAACAGATATTGGCGCTGTTCGGCGGCCAGCTCGGTGCCGAGGGTCGGGCGCTGGCGCGAGCGCTCAGTCTCGTGCTGCCCGATCAGCTCCCGCCCCAGGGCGGCGGCGAATAGATGCGGACGCTGCCGATGCCGCCCCAGGCGGCGGCCGACGTGCTGGCCACCTGCGTTGGTGGCGTTGCCGATCCGGCGTTGCGCCTTCGACTTCAGGCGATCACACCTCAGCTCGTTGCCGCGGCCGCCAATTATGATCAGCTTGCTCGCATCCAAAGCCTGCATCAGGTCGTCCGCGCGCCCAACGTCGGCGCCGTGACCCGACCGGAGCTTGAAGGACTCTATTCACAGCAGATGAGTGCGGCGAACGGTGCAGCACGGTTGATCTACAGCGCCATCCGGAACGCCTCGCCAAACGGCAAATGCCCGCTCTGTGGCATCGGCACTGTCACCGTGCTCGACCATCATCTCCCAAAGGCGCGCTATCCCAATCTATCGGTCTGTCCCTTCAACCTCGTTCCGGCTTGCGACTTCTGCAACAACGCCAAGCGTGCGCGCTTCCCGACCTGCGCGGAAGAGCAGACGATCCATCCATATTATGACGATTTCACCCAACAGCAGTGGATTTTCGCCCAGCTCGACGTCGCGGGGCCGCCGGTCCTTGTCTTTCATGTCGATGCGCCGGCCCACTGGCCGCAAGTCGCGAGGCTCCGGGCCAAGCGGCACTTCGATGTCGTCAAGCTCGGCGTGAGCTACACGTCGAACGCAAATGACGATCTCATGCCACTGCGCGATCATCTCACCACGATTGCGGCGACCAAAGGCGCGGCTGGGGTCCAAGCCTATCTCGCCGAAGAGCAAGCTCGCTACGCACCTCGCCTCAATAGCTGGCAGCACGTTATGTTTCAGACGCTCGCAGCCAATCCGTGGTTCGTCGGCGGCGGGTATCTTCAAATCCCGCAATGACATCAGGTCGCGCCTACAAAGGCCGCTTTCGCGAGGTGATTAGGTGGCAGCGAGAGAACATTGTGAGGACCGGCAACACTCGAGCTGGCGGATTGCATGCGAATGGCCGGTCTCGGCCGGAGCAGACTTTCGAGCGCCGGCTGCGGAATAGCTTGAACTGGTCGAGAGCCGCTATCGCGGAAAACGGTGGGAAGCGGACACTCGCGCAATCGCAAAATCCGGGTCCGCTAGGGTAAAAAGCGAATCCGTGTTGGACAGATCATGCAGGAAAATGAATTCCGCATAATTTGTTGCCGTCTGGGTCGCGAAAATAGGCAAGTTCGACTGTTCCCAGCGATGCCGTATTGCGCGGGCCGGGCGGGGCTTCGATCGAGGTGCCGCCGTTGGCGACCGCGGTATCATGAAGCTGCTTCACTTGTTCAGGCGAGTTGCACGAAAAGGCGACGGTGCTGCCGTTGGCGACGCTTGCCGGTTCGTCGTTAATCGGCTGGCTGACGATGAAGTTGGTTCCGTTGCCATTATTATAGATCAGCCGCGTATGGCCGCTGTCGGCGATGTTCCGCGCCCCTTCGCCTGCCCCCAAAGTGGCGAGCACCGTGTCGTAGAAGCGCTTCGACCGTTCAATGTCGTTCGATCCGACCATGGTGTGAAAAAGCATCCGGGCTCTCCTTGGGGCTGATCGACTTCCGATCGCCACTAGCCTTTTAATCTAACCGGCCCATAGGACGCGGTCACCCCCGGGTCGTCGAATGTCCACAATTGGTCGGCATAGGCCCCCGAGCAATACGAGACCGTCATACCCGCAAGCGTTCTTCCGATGGCCGATCTGGCCATTGGAGAACGATCATGGAGATGCCTGAAACCGAGCGCACCGTCACAAAGCGGCAAGTCTGGAATGCCGGAAGAACCGTCGGTGCGAAGCGTGCCCTCAAACCGAAGCAGATTTGGGAAATTCGGTTCTATCTCAATCAACGTCGACGCCTGCGAGATCGGGCGCTGTTCGATCTGGCAATCGACAGCAAACTCCGAGGCTGCGACTTGGTGCAGATGAGGATCGGCGACCTTGTCAGCAGCGGGCAAGTCCGAACGCGAGCGATTGTCATGCAGCAGAAAACAGGCCGACCGGTTCAGTTCGAGCTACTTCCAGATGCTCGCGCCAGCCTGCTGGCTTGGCTGGAGCGGCGGGGCGGCACGGTGGACGACTACGTCTTCCCTAGTCGAGTCGATCGTGATGGGCATCTCAGCACTCGCCAGTACGCCAGGCTTGTCGATGAATGGGTGACAGGGGTCGGTCTGATGCGAAGTGAATACGGTACGCACTCGCTCCGCCGAACGAAGGCATCAATCATCTACAGGGCAACCGGCAATCTGCGAGCTGTCCAGATCCTGCTCGGCCATAGCAAGATCGAGAACACGGTCCGCTATCTCGGCATCGATGTGGAAGACGCACTTGCCCTCGCCGAGAACACCGAGATTTGACCTGTCGGCTCCTCGCTCGGGCGAGGGGCCGCCCTTACGGCGCATGGGACAAAACAGCCAAATACGGGGCCTCGCCGAACGGCGGGTTCAACTGTGAGCTGCCGTCCGCCGCTGTCCCGAAAACGATGGTGAAACGAGAAAATATTAGGTTTCTCGAAACGTCTGAGAGACGCGGTTTCGGGAAAGTCGGTGCCTTATATCAGCCTAGGGTCGCGCTCGCCATTCCGCCCAAAGTCTGCCCGCATTGCCTGTCACTTGCCCTCGTGGTCTGCATCTGCTGGACGGAAACCCGTTCCTTCCCTTCCGGAAGGTAACGAATGGTGCGCTTTGCACCCTGATCCTCGACCAGCAGACCATAGGGAACAAGGGCGTTGTCCGGTTCCCCTTCGGTTCGTTCAAGAATCTTCATGCCGTTACGCAGGCCCGCCGCATAGGCGGGATGGCCAGGATCAACTCCCATAACGACGTTGCCGGCAGCGGCGGTCGCTTCGGCATCGAACCCTCGTGAGAAAGAGGGGCGTTGTTCAGTGACGATCGTCGCGCATGATCCGAAGGTGTCGGCGGGCAACAGGATCGGTTCTCCGCGAGCCAGATGGCGTGCCTCGTCGTCATCGACACTCAGTCCACTGCGCGCGGCCAGACGGCGAAAGATGTCGGTCGCGTAGCCGTCGGACGTACGGGCCGCCGCTAATTGCGCAAGCATCACCGTATCGAGGTTTGTCCGTCCGCCGCTGGCCTCCAACAGTCGCCGGTTCCAGATCGCAGCAAGGAGCGCGCCTCGCTGATATGCAAGCTTCTGCGCTGCGTCATTGTCCCAGAAGGCAGATGCCGCCTGCGCGCCCGTCAAGGTCCGCACTGGCGATCCGGCATAGGCTGCCAGCATCTCGTTCCATTGGGCGGCGAACTCGGCCCGGGAAATCACGCCGGCACGAACCATCAGGGCTCGCGCATAATAGTCGGTGAAGCCCTCGCTGAACCAATAATGCGCCGGTCGCGCATCCCGATCTTCGGGCATCGTGCCGAGCCGCGCGGGGTTCCAGCTATGAAAATACTCATGGGCGAGCAGCCATTTCATGCGGTCCAGCGGTGCGCGGTGATCGACCCATAGCGCGAAGGCATCACCGCGGCCGGTGCCGCCAAAACTCATCACCGCCGGATTGCCCACGAGGGGAGCCGCCGTCACTAGAAAGGGCGCACCCCGATCCGTCCGCCAGAAATCCCGCTCAACGGCGACAACCCGCCGGGCAAGGCGATCCAACTGCTCCGGCGTGAAGGCATAACTACCAATCGTTGCCACGCGTACGCCGGACCCGTCCCGTGCCGGAAATGTCCTGAGGTCATGTCCGCCGATGACGATACTTTCCAGCGCGTCGGCCACGGTGCCGGGGCGAAGCGCCGCGCGGGTCCGGCCCGCGAGATGCTCGAGATCGGACGCGAAGCCGATCCCGGATGCGCCTGTCCAGTCGAAGGTCACGGGCGCTTTCTCGCGGCCGGCGGGGAAGCCGAACAGCGCGTTGCCCGCGGCATAGAACCAGCCCGGCCGGACAACTGGTCGCGCCTGTTCGCTGTCCTCGACGGTCGGATCGTGGTCATATGCCGATACGATGCGATAGGTCACGGTCAGGCTCGCGTCGGGGGCGGCACGGATGCGCCAATGCCCGTCATTGCTTTGCTCGACGCCCGTCGCACCTTGGACCTTCACATCGCGCGCCCATTGCCAAAGGTGGCGCTCGCCGCTCCAACCGTCATCCCATCGGAAGTCAGTGGTGCCCGAGGGGTCGGCGCGGAAGCGGACCTGAACCCGTAAGGCTGTGATATTGCCGCCGGACACCTCCGGCGCCAGCGTATATTGGACGGGCTGCTGTGCGACTGGTGGGGCGGCAGACACCAACGTCAGGGCGGCGATACTAAAAAGGAGGCGCATGTCACTATGGTAGCGATGGCGTGCGCTTCGACAATCAGGCTTTCCCAATTGGGAACCGCCAGCGGGACAGCCTCAGCCGTCTCGAATGGGATGGTCAAATGAGATTATGGCAGGCTTCTCAAAACTCGCCGTTCTGAGAAGCCTGCTAAGCGCCAGCAGCTTAGCGATGTGAATCAACCCGTCTTTGCTGGCGGAATTGGGGTGTACTGCGCCGAAACCAACAGCCATTTGCCGGCTGCTCGCTCGGCAACGTAACGGACACGAACCGATCGAACTGGTCCGCCTGGAATAGTGAATGACTTACGTGTTGTGATGATAGCGACGTCGCCGGGCGACCGAATAACCAGAGGTTCGCTGGTCATCGCTGGCGCAGTACGCTTCAGCTCGGGAGCGTAGAACCCCAGCACCTTCCCGCGATCATCGACTTCACCAACTGGCGAAATTTCCTCGTAATCGGACGCGAGAGTTTTCGAGAGTGCAGCCGGATCATGCTGAATACGAGCGGCGTCGAAACGGTCAATCAAAGACTTAATTTCTATATTCTGTGCGCTTGCAGTCGATGCTATCAACAAAGCCACCGGACCGATCGCCCAAATCATCAAACGCATATGTCCCCCTTCGTGAGATTCACGCCACTCCGATAATGACTTCAATCGCGATCACGAAACCAGAAAGTGCGCGTTGGGACATTCGCCGTGATGCGAGTGCATCCTGCCGGTTGCCACCGAACAGGAACTCACCATGCGAAGTCGATTCTGCGTCAGCGAGCGCGATCACATGACCACGGTCGCCATCAGTGATTCCGCCTGCTGTTGCGGTTGCTACGCACGCCAGCTTATGCATACGCAATGAACACTGATTTGTCGTTGGGCAATCGCCCCGATCTCGCCACTGAACGCCTATCCCTTCGGCGGCCTGACGATCGCGACATTGACGCTATAGTCGACGTTGTCGGAAATTGGGAAGTGGCACGCCGCCTGGCGCGTGTTCCGCATCCATATGGTCCGGCCGATGCCCGCTTTTTCCTAGATCATGTCGTTCCTGCCGAATGGGTGTGGGCCGTCACTCTGCGAGGATCCGACACACTTCTCGGCGCGATCGGTCTAACGCCGGAAGAAGGCGCTGACGCCGCTGAGTTGGGTTATTGGCTGTCCCCTGCCCATTGGGGGAGCGGCATAACGACCGAAGCCGCTCGGGCGGTCGTCGCCTTTGGTTTCGAGCGTCTCGGCCTTCCCATCATCACGTCTGGCTATTTCGAGGACAATCCTCCTTCGGGCCGGGTGCTTCGCAAGCTCGGCTTCGTGGAAACCGGGCATGTGATGCGACCTTGCCTAGCGGCAGGTAGCGAGGTGCCTTCAATAAGGATGGAGCTGGCGTACCCAGCACGAGGCCAACTACGGGGAGACTGCTGATTCAGCCTTCCCGATTGAGAACAACCAGCGAGACGGCCGGGGCTGTCTCGTTTCCGATGGTATTTTGGGAAACGCAGGCTGCTGATCGAGGCCAGGCGTCTCGATCATGCGCCCGCGACGGCGATGTGCCTCGCCTGTGCCAAGGAGGGTTAGGTCCGAAAGGAAGGCGTGATGCCGACCGGAACGATCAAATATCTCGACCGTGGTGGAGCCGTGGAGCCTGGGGCTTCATCTCGCGTGACGACAAACAGCCCAAAGTCTTTGTCCATATCCGAGCGGCAGAGCGCGCCGGCTTCACCGACCTGAGGCGCGGACAGCGCTGGCGCTTCACGCTGGTCGAGCGCCCTAAGGGCGGGTTTGAAACCGACGATCCGGAAATGCTCTTTGACGAACCACCGCCAGCCGGGCGCTAATGCTATCAGCCCTACGATTACCTAATTTGCGATAGGGTACGACCAGGTCATTTCAGCCTTGTGGCTTTCAGGATCATATTAACCACCTCCGTCATTGTCTCTTCGACGATTGACGGTTGCGGAACAGACTCCACAAGCAAAGGCGCATTGATGACGCGCGTTACCAGAGCGGCATTCCAACCGAACGACTGGGCGCCGATCGTGTCCCATGTGTGGGCTGCGACCAACCAGGTGGAAGATTTCGCGACGTCCATCGTGTCAGTGACCAGTTGATAGGTAGCAGGCGACGGCTTGAAACGCCGGGCCGGTTCCACCGTGAAGCGCCGCTCCAACAACGGCGCCAGGCCGGCCTTATCAAGCGGATCCGGCGCTGCGCCGGCGGGCGTGTTGGTGAGTGTAACGAGCCTGCATCCTGCATCCTTCAGGCGGCGCAACGCCATCGGCACATCGCGGTGCACCGGCAGGTTCCCAATCATCGTGCTCAGTTCGCGAATATGATCTTCGGTGATAGGCACATCATGGATTTTGCCGAGCATCCGCAGAACGCCCGCCCCCAGCTTTCCGAACGGGACATAGTCGCCCGTCAGCGACAAGGTCTGCGAGTATAGGATCAGCTGCGCGAACCATTCGCGCATTCGCCCCTTGGCGGCAAAAACGCGCTCGAAAAGAGGATCGAGTACGTCAATGTCCAACAGTGTTTCATTGACGTCGAACACGATCAGCGGAGCGGTCATAAGTGTCGGGTCCTTTTCTCGTGCAAAGGCGGGATCGATGATCGTCGACATCGCGACCATGCTACCCAAACCGACAACGGCACGGCGGGAATACTGCGGGTCGTGCATCGCTATTTAATCCTTGAATGCAATCGGCTCCGAGTGTTGGCGGCATTCGGAGCCTTCGAACAACGAGCAATGCTCCTTTTGGTATCGACCTGCTTCAAAAGCGCGTTGTCAGACGCACCAGCCAATCAGGCGACAGGTCCGTAAGTACGGCCTCCAACATCCGATCGAAGCCGGTGAGGATCGCCAGCCCGATTGCGATCAGGATCGCGCCCAGCATGGCCTTGCCGACCAGGCCGGTTGTCCGCATCCCGCCGCGTACCCGACGCATGGTCGACCCGGATAGCAGGCCAATCAGAACCAACGGGGTCGCGGCACCGATCCCGAACGCGGTCATGACGAGCGAGACTTCACCGAGGTTCCGGCCTTGCGCCGCCAATACGGAAGCAGCGCCCAGCGTCGGGCCGACACATGGTGCCCAGACGAGGCCGAGCAGGATACCGACCGCGGCCTGACCGGGCAGGCCGCTGCCCTGAACGCCACCCATCCGTTGCTCGGCCCACGCACTGATCGGTGCGAGCACTGCCGTGAAACGGGCCTGTACCGGCGGGATCGCCAGCATTAGCCCGAAGGCGATCAGAACGATGCCGCCCGCCATGCGGAACGCATCG
>MPMC02025098.1_pt1 | contig 17456 bp, 14 predicted proteins | sample 1617281 | NCBI WGS metagenome assembly MPMC02 (sample SAMN05944809, study PRJNA350692) | marine metagenome | biome: marine; feature: ODZ; material: water; isolation source: 100 m water sample filtered on 30 um supor filter | place: Pacific Ocean | collected 2012-04-09 | depth 100m m | reverse complement strand
TCCGATGAACCTGCGGTCCATGCATTAGCTGCATATTTTACAGATCTTTCCGGAGCAGAATGCTCAGCACGATTTTTTGATGCGCAGACTTTGGAAGCTCAAACTCCAAAATTAAAGAATCCTTCAGAAGTTGTTTTTCAGGAAGTTGGATGTCATGGAGTGGCAGAAGGTTCAGCACTTGCGGCTGTTGGAGATTCCGGAATCTTGCGGGCGCCAAAAATAAAGTCTGCCAGAGCAACTTGTGCTATTGCAGAGTCGGCGGAGTTCTTGGATCCGCAAATGATTGGACGGGCGCAGGGAACTTTGTTCATTGTTGGTACAGGCCCGGGAACACCACAGTGGAGGCTACCGGAGAGTGAAAAAATGCTCCGGAAGGCAACTGACTGGGTTGGTTATGGGCTCTATCTGGACTTGATTGCTGATTTGCACAACGGTCAAAAACAGCACCGTTTCGACTTGGGCGAGGAAGAAGTAAGGGTGCGACATGCCCTGGAATTAGCGGCTCAAGGAAAAACGGTCGCCCTCGTTTCATCTGGAGATCCAGGAATTTACGCAATGGCGACGCTGGTTTATGAATTGCTTGAAACCGGAAATTCTGGTGTCTTCGCAAAGCCCTGTGCCAAGGATAATTTTGTCGCCGAATGGCAAAGGATTCATGTTGAGGCCACTCCCGGAATTTCTGCTTTGCAGGCAGCAAGCTCTCGGATCGGTGCTCCGCTCGGACATGATTTCTGCACAATTTCGCTCTCAGATTTACTCACACCGTGGGAAACGATCGAACGCAGAATTCGTGCAGCAGCTGAAGGTGATTTTGTAATTGCTTTTTATAATCCAGTTTCACGCCGCCGCACTACGCAACTTGTCCAGGCACAGGAGATTTTGTTGAAACATCGACCTGCGGAAACACCGGTTATTATTGCAAGGAATCTTGGTCGTGATGAAGAAAAAGTTAAGGTTGTTTCGTTGGAAAACATGGATTCAGTACAGGTTGATATGCTGACGGTAGTTCTGGTAGGCTCAAGCCAAACACGACGACTGCAATTGCCAAATGGCGAGGTCAGGGTTTATACTCCACGCGGTTATGATAAGAAAACATAAGTTTCATGATGAAGAACTAACATAAAAACTTGCTGCTTAGTACACAAAGAATACCAAGGATTATCCTTTGCACTCTTCGCATACTTAGTGGCTAAATTGAAAAATCAGAAATCAAATGACAGTACATTTTATAGGAGCAGGTCCGGGGGCGCCTGATTTAATCACAATTCGTGGACGTGACTTGATCGCAAAATGTCAGGTTTGCCTTTACGCGGGCTCTCTAGTTCCTCAGGAACTGGTGGCTTTTGCACCGCAGGGGGCGTTGGTGCGGGACACAGCGCCGTTGAATTTGGATGAAATAATTGCGGAAATTATAACTGCGCATGACGCGGGTAAAGATGTAGCGCGTGTGCATTCTGGTGACCCTTCACTTTACGGAGCGACTGCCGAACAAATGCGCCGGCTGGATGAGCTTGGAATTCCGTATGACGTTACTCCCGGAGTCCCGGCATTCGCGGCGGCAGCGGCGGAATTAAAACAGGAATTGACGCTGCCGGAAATCAGCCAGACCATCATTGCCACCCGGACCACCACGCACGCCTCCGCCATGCCGGAAGGTGAAGAACTCGCAAAACTGGCGGCGATTGGCGCAACTCTGGCGATTCATTTATCGGTGCGAAATCTCAAGTTTGTGCAGGATGAACTGATTCCGCATTACGGCGAGGATTGTCCAGTCGTGGTGGCTTATCGGGTAACTTGGCCAGATCAACAGTTCATTCACGGAACACTGGCTGACATACGTGAAAAAGTGCGAAAATCTAAAATCAGCCGAACCGCTTTAATTATGGTCGGTAGAGTTTTTGCTGAACATGATTTCCGTGACAGTGCCCTCTACGATCCGCAGCATGTGCATGTACTTCGGCCAAAGAAGAAATCAATAAATTAATAAAGCGAAATGCTGGTGTTCATGTTTAGGTGTGTAGATATTTTCAATCTACAAACTTAATTGAAAAACTTCCCGTATCACACCTTTTGTCAAACCGACATAAAACTTTAATACAGTAAATCCATGATTCAACGTCTAAATCTTTTCTTTGAAAATTTGCCTGAAAAGCTGCGTCCGTGGCGTTGGTGGGTGTTGCTATTGTACATCATCCTTATGTCCTTTCTTGCTGCAGGAATTCCTCGATTCGCCTTCACCTGGGCAAATGATGATATGTTTGGCAAAGATGATCCTGTTCAAATATCGCTGGACCGGATCAAGGACCTCTTCGGGGGCACTGTGACTCTCGGCATGGTTTACCGACCAGTCGACGGGGATTTATTTTCAGCAAGAAGTCTGGGGGCTTTGAAGAACATTCATAAGGAACTTGACGAAAAATCCACTCTTGGCACAAATGATCCAGAAAATTCTCTGCAGCTTCTGTCTAAAGTTGAATCACTTATCAATACCAGCTTTACTGAAGTAGATGGGGACAGCATCCAGTTTCGCGACTTCATCGGTGAGGAACTGCCACAAAGTCCGGAACAGAGCCGGTTGTTGCGCGAACAGGCCATCGATGAACCGGAGTATCCTCGTATCCTGGTTTCTGATAATTTGGAGTTAGGAATGCTGGTTCTGAGATCGAACCTTGATGCTATTCCTCTTGTAGGTGAGGAACTCGACGTGTTGGAAGGTTTTGATGAAAACGAGCTTGAAGGACAGGACGAACAGGAGCCGCAATTTGTCCAGCATGGCCTCAAGGATTATGCTAATTTTGAAAAACAAGTCTGGAACCTGCTGAGTGAAGAACGGTTCAAAAAGGATCTTGTGTTCATGCATCCCAGTTGGGGTGCATTCTATGAGAACGACGTCTGGGCAGTAGAATATCAGCGGGCGCTTGTAATATCACTCTTCTTCAGTCTTCTTCTTACCTTCCTGCTATTGGGATCATTACGCGCGGTGATTTGGCCGATCATGATTTTCGTTTCAAGTATTGTTGGAGTTCTTGGCCTTGCAGGCTGGACGGGTTGGCCCATCGACCTTTCGCTCTACATTGCTTTCGCACTGGTCAGCGTTGCCGCGATTGCCGACGTGGTGCATGTAATGTCTGGATACCTGTTTTTTCATCATCAGGGTCAACACCACAGGGAAGTCCTACGTTCCGTCTTCAGTAAAACTGCCCTGGCCTGTCTACTTACAAGCCTAACCACCTCCATCGGTATTTTTTCACTTTATTTCATCAAATTGAGCGTAATACAGACGATGGGTCTTTTAGGGGGTATTGGGGTGATATTTGCTTTTGTGCTGACCGTCTTTCTTCTCCCAGTTCTGTTGAACTGGTTTCCACCGCGCCCTCTGAGAAGTAAAGAAACGCCTGAAGTTTCTCAGCTTCTCCGGGTTGTTAAGCATTTGCTTAATGGGATTGAGAGGATGAGTATGTGTTATCCTAAGAGTGTTATTGTCTTATTTGCTGCTGTAGGAATACTGCTGATTCTTGGCATAGCCAGGATTGAAATCGACACGGTCTATTCTGAATATTACCCGCCTGATTCCCCAGTGCGTCGTTCGATAATTCTGATGGACGAGCATTTCCTAGGCACAGGAAATATGGAAATCCTGCTAGAAACTGAAACTGAAGGTGTCTTTCGAGACCCCGAAGTGCTTCTTGCACTGGAAGAGGTCAAGCAGTGGATTGAGACAAAATATCCGGAACTGGTTACTCATAACTGGACGCTGAATAATCAACTAAAACAGACTCACCGCAAACTGAAGGAAAACCGTGAAGAATACTATACCGTGCCTGACAGTACTGATCTGGTGTCTCAGTTGCTGGTACTAATCGAAGGAGGAGATTATGAAAACCTTGAACGACTTGTTTCGCTGGATTATGCAAATGCACGGATGAGTATCTCTTTAAAAACGATCGGCTCGAAAAAGTCCGTGGAATTGCTAAAGGTTATTCAACCGGGAGTTGAAAAAATTCTCTCACCACTTAAGGTGCGTTATCCGGAACTGAAGATAACATTAACCGGCGGAGTTGCAAGCTGGGCTAGAGTATTTGACGCGATAAGCTGGTCCCAGATATACAGTTTCGGACTGGCATTCTTCATTATCTCGCTGATCATGTTTGGCATCTTTGGGTCATTGAAACTAGGCCTTGTGGCAATTCTGCCTAATACTTTTCCAATGCTGACGGTGTTTGGGCTGATGGGCTGGCTTGAATTTAATCTTGATATTACTACGCTGATGACAGCACCGATCATCATCGGAATCGCAGTGGACGACACGATTCATTTTATCACACACTATCGGCTGTCCCTGGTCAAAGGAGCAAGTATTACCGAGGCGATCCATGACACCCTCCACGAAGTAGGACAGGCAATCATTTTCACAACATTGATCCTGATGTCGGTTTTTCTCTTCTTCATACCGGTCAGTCACGTTGGTGTTTCACACTTCAGCATCCTTGCAGTCATCGCTGTCTTTTCTGCTCTTCTCGCAGACCTGTTTTTGCTTCCGGCACTTTGCCGTGTTTTGCAGATACGAGTTTAGTAAAGTCGATAATCAGCATTCACGCCGATTTGTGTTGATCTATCCAGTCCAACACTTGATATACTTGCAGGCATAGATCAGCGGAATTCACTAACGGTCTGTCAACCATCAGCACCGGTATTTTTAACTTTCGGGCTGCTTCAATTTTTGCGTAGGTAGAGTCACCACCGCTGTTTTTACTAACCAGCATTGTCACACCATACTGCCGGAACAAGCTGAGTTCGTTTCTCAGAGTAAAAGGTCCACGCGCTTGTAAAAACTCAGCCTTTTCCCAAACGAAAGTTCCGCTTACCGACCCAACACTTTCCGGAAGCTCCACGCTGCGTACAACAAAATGACATTTCCTGCATCGCTGAAAAAGCTCTAAGCCCCGGTTTCCCGTGGTTAGGAAAACGATTTGCTTTGATATCCGGGAGTTTGTGTCTATGGATTCGGATTTTAAATATTCAGCTGCGGCTGCCAAATCTGGTACCTCAATCCATTGATCTCCGGTATGTTTTAGCCATGCTGGACGAGTCAAACGTAGATACGGCAAACCAAGTTCCGTTGCCACCGCAAGTGCGTTTTCGCTGATTCGAGTCGCATAGGGGTGGGTTGCGTTGACCAAAAATGTAATTTTTTCCTGCAGCAGATATTTCCGTAATCCCAAAATACTGTTCTGGCCTGACTTACCACCCTCATCGTAAGTGTCTGCAAAGCCACCGATTCGGACTTGGCCGGCGGGAACTTTTGGATTCCCAGTGATTCCAGCCAGCGAACTGATGACAGTTAATTGTCTTGGTGGATATCGGTCAACCAGACATTCCGCAAGTTCATAGGCTTCACGGGTTCCACCCAGAATTAAAAGTTTTTCAGGCATTATTTTCAGCCTCTCCGACGAGCTCACCTTGACGGTCTGCACCAGACGTTCCGGAAATTACCATGATATTTAATATAGTTTCTGTATTCCGTAACGCTTTTCGGGCAACGAGCCCGGCTTTTTGTGCTATAACGTCCGCCAGGGGGAGTCCGGCTTTTTGTGCCAGTATAAGTACTTCATTGGCAGTGTTGGCGGTTTTGGCCTGCTCACATAATTCCTGATTTGCACCTAGTTTTTTTAGCAGCTCTGCTAACAGTTTAAAATCGACCTGGCTACGTCCCGAATGTAAATCGAGATGACCCTGTGCCAGCTTGGTAAGTTTTCCGAATCCTCCACCGATCGTTAGTTTCGGCAAGGGATTTTTGCGGAAATATTTTAGTAAGCCACCGGCAAAATCTCCCATATCCAGCATAGCTTCGTCCGGAAGCTGGTAGTAGTTTTGCACAAATTTTTCGCTGGTGGAACCGGTACATCCTGCTACTTGCTGCAAACCGTTAGCACACGCAACGTCAATGCCTCGATGAATCGAATGAATCCAGGCAGAACATGAATACGGGATGACAATACCGGTTGTTCCTAAAATCGAAATCCCCCCTAAAATTCCGAGGCGCGGATTCCAAGTTTTTTTTGCTAACTCTTCCCCTCCGGAAACGGCAACCGTCAAGACCACATTTCCGGAATGGTTAAATTTTTCCGCGATTTCTGAAATCACCGCGCACATCATTTGACGTGGAACAGGATTGATCGCAGGTTCTCCAATTTCCAGCGCAAGCCCTGCTTTTGTAACTGTTCCAACTCCGGAACCTGCTCTGAAGACAACACCCTCTCCTGGAATTCCAGGCCTGACCGTGACGCTGATTTCTGCTCCATGCGTTACGTCCGGATCGTCACCAGCGTCTTTGATTATACTGGCGGTTGAAAAATCGATACCGTTTTCTGTGTGGTGCAGGACAAACTCCGGCTGCTCACCTTTGGGTAAAACAATTCTGACAGAAGAAGTAAATTTTCCTGTAATTAGTGCTTCAAAAGCAGCTTTTGCTGCAGCAGTTGCACAGGCACCGGTCGTCCAGCCACTTTTGAGAGTTCCGGAGGGTTTGTCAATCATAATGCATTCGAAACTTTGCTGTAAAAATCTTGTTTATCCTGTTATTCTTACACAAGCGAAAAAGATATAAAATGATGACTTTAACGCATTTTCAAATTTTTTCAGAGCAAAAAAAGTAATGCAGTCACTTCCTTTTGATTTACCTAAGTTTGAACCGGGTTGGGTTTGGCTGGCCGGAGCAGGTCCCGGAGACGTAGGATTACTCACACTTCATGCTTTAAATGCACTTCGGCAGGCTGATGTGGTGGTTTATGATGCCTTAGTTGGGAAAGGAATACTTGAATTGGTCTCAACAGATTGTGAGCTCGAATACGCTGGGAAACGCGGAGGTAAGCCTTCGGCAAAACAAAAAGATATTTCGCTGAGGCTGGTAGAATTAGCTGAGCAAGGTAAGCGAGTTTTACGTCTCAAGGGTGGCGATCCTTTTGTTTTCGGCAGAGGGGGTGAAGAAGCTTTGTGTTTAGTTAAGGCTGATATTCCTTTTCGGATTATTCCTGGAATTTCTGTAGGTGTAGGAGGATTGGCTTATGCAGGTATCCCGTTAACTCATCGTGATTTTAATTCGGCAGTCACTTTTTTGACAGGACACGGAATAGCCGGAGATGTTCCTGAAAGGCACAACTGGGATTCCATAGCTCAGGGCTCACCGGTGATCGTAATGTATATGGCAATGAAATATCTCTCAAAGATTTCAGAACGTCTTATGCAAAACGGCCGCTCACAGGATGAACCGGTTGCAGTGATTACTCAGGCCAGCTTACCCGAACAGCATGTTTTAGAAACCACTCTCGGGTCCTGCGCAATGGATGTTGAAAAATACGAAATTAAACCGCCAGCTATTATAGTGGTAGGCGAAGTGGTGTCATTAAGAGAATTTTTAAAATGGATGGATTAGTTTGAAATGAAGGTTGAACGCTGGGAAGGAAAAAAGGAAATCGGTCAAAATAAATCTCTAGAAGATCAGGCCAGTCTCAAAAGAAATTTGGAAAAATCGGCTGATCCTGCATTCCAGTTTCTCGCACAGCAAATGAAATAATCAGCTTAACTACAGAAAAACATGGTAAAAATAACAAAAGTTTATACACGTACAGGAGACACCGGACAGACCGGAATTGTTGGAGGGAAGCGGCTTCCCAAAGATCATCCGCGTATTGAAGCTTGCGGAAGCGTCGATGAGCTAAATAGTGTAATAGGGCTTGTGTTGAGTTTTCTTGCTAAGAAGGAAGCCTCTAAAAGACGGGAAAAACTGGGATTGATTTTGGAATCAATCCAGCAAAAACTTTTTGACACAGGCTCAGAACTGGCGACACTTCCAGGTGATGAGTACGAAGGGCAAATCACTTTACAGGCGGAAAATGTGGTATGGCTGGAGGAAATAATTGATGCGATGAATGAAGAACTTCAACCCCTGAAAAGTTTTATCCTGCCTGGAGGAACTTCGCTCAATGCTTTTTTGCATCAGGCACGTACTGTTTGTCGAAGAGCAGAGCGTGATATTCTCAAACTTAATCAAATAGATTTGGTAAATCCTGAAATCATCAAGTACATTAACCGTCTTTCCGATTTCCTTTTTGTTGCTGGACGCTGGGTCACAGAAACTTTAGGTGAAACAGAAACTTTGTGGCAGCCGGGAAAGAGCAGTCCGGACTGGAGTTGGAAATAGATGCATCGAATTGCCACCAAACCCGGGGATTTGGACTCCGAGCGCAAGCTTGAGGGAGTCTGCCAAACTCCTGCCGATATTTTATTTATCAGCACCGCCGATACCGAACTTTCCGGACTGGCACAAGTTTGGGGTAAACGATTCGGGAAAAAAGCGGAGCAAACCCTGAGTTTAATGCAGGCCATTCCGCTCCAGCATCCGGACGCAGCAGAGCATTACGCGGATCATGTTTTGTGTGAAGCAAAACTGGCGATTTTCCGGTTGCACGGCGGTTACGGTTATTTTCCGCATCTGCTGGACGAAATCATCCACATTAAAAGACACGGTGCCAAAACACGTATTCTAGTACTTCCCGGAACGGATGAGTGGGATCCGGAGTTGATGAAATTCAATGATTATGCTGAACCGGTGGTGCGTAAAATCTTTGCCTATTTTCGCGAAGGTGGAATTGACAACATGGAACGTGCGGCTGAGGCGGTGGAATTGTTGCTGGAGAATAAGACTGATGGCTTTCCGGAAGCACTTAAAATACCGACCTTTGGTTGGCTGGCAAAAAAATCCGTAGAAAAAAATAATTCAGCGGCTAAGAGTGAGAAGGACACAAAGCTAATAATTTCTCCTACTTCATGTCAGGATAAAGAAATTGGCAGAGTTTGGATAACCTTTTATCGTGCCTTGCAGCAAACCGGTGATATGGCTGTGGTAGAGGCATTGACTGAGGCCTTAATAAAACAGGGGCTTGAAGTTTCCGGGTTTTATGCCTACTCGTTGCGTGAACCAGAAGCGCAGCAGGAGATGCTGCAGAAAGCAGAGGAAGAACCCCCGGACGCAATTTTAACCATGCAGAGTTTTTCGATCGGCACCGGACCTTGCGGGGGGAATATCGATGAGCGGGAAGAGACCCGTATTTCGTTTTTGGAAAGGCTGAATTGTCCTGTGATTCAGGTACCTACGTCCACCGAGGATCGAGAGGAATGGCTAAAAAATCCTCGGGGTCTTTCGGCTACCAACGCAGCAATGTCAGTGGTTCTTCCGGAAACCGACGGACGGCTTTTTAGTACAGTTGTTGGTTTCAAATCCGAAGAGACGTATGATCCGGATTTGCAGTTTCGTTCAAAACGTTTAGCTCCGGATTCAAATCAAATTGCGCATGTGGCGGAACTTACCGCGAATTGGGTACGCTTGCGACGAACCGCAAATACCGAAAAACGGGTCGCCATTATTTTGGCCAATTATCCAAATAAAGACAGTCGCCTCGGAAACGGAGTTGGACTGGATACACCGGCCAGTGTAATTGCTTTTTTGAAAGATTTGGGAAAACGAGGTTATTCAGTCGATAACATACCGGAAAATGGTGATGAGTTAATTCAGATTTTACAGGCGGGAATCACTAATGACTCGGAATTGAGTTATGGGAAAACTCCGGATCAAGGTATTTCCCGTGAACGCTTATTTGAAATGATCGGCGAGCTTCTTGAGTCAAGTCAGGCGACTTTGGCTAAACAATGGACGCATGAAGTTGCGGATTATATACCGATTGCCGGAAAACGTTTTGGCAACATTTTCATTGGAATTCAGCCGCAGCGCGGATTTGGTTTGCAGACTCAGGCGATTTATCACGATCCGGCTTTGTCACCCCCTCCGGAATATCTGGCGTTTTATCAGTGGATTCAGGAAGACTTTGACGCACATGCGGTTATTCATTTTGGCAAACACGGAAATTTGGAATGGTTGCCTGGACGAAGTGTTGCTCTGGGGTCGGATGATTTCCCGCAAATTGCGCTGAAGACTTTACCGAATTTGTACCCCTTCATTGTCAATGATCCAGGAGAAGGAACGCAGGCCAAACGTCGTGCGTCCGCCGTGATCGTTGATCACCTGACTCCCCCTTTGACTCGTGCCGGGCTTTATGAAGAATTGGACAAAGCCGAGCGTTTGCTTGAAGAACATGCCCATTGTGAAACGCTGTATCCGGAACGTGCCCACGAACTCGAACATGAAATTGAACATCTGCTGGAACACGCAGACTGGAGTGCAGAATTGCCCGAAGATGAAGACCAGCTCAATGCTCTCAGCAACCATCTCTGTGAACTCAAAGAAAGTCAAATCCGTTCCGGTTTGCACATTTTTGGACAGCTTCCCCAAGGTGAGAAAAAAATTGATTTTCTGCTGAGTCTGCTGCGAATGCCTTCTGTGGACCGTCCGGGATTGTTACAGGCACTTTTGGGAAAAGCATCGGATTTTGATCTCGACACGCTCTCCATTAGTGGGCGCGATGAAATTGAGGAGCGCGCCCGACAGTGGATCAAAGATGAATTAGCTCATGCAAAAATCAGTAAGTCACAAAATAGTTCCCTGAGCGGAGTTGAAGGTATATCCGAAATAAGCCACTGGCTCAACGCAATTCTATTACCGCGTTTCATGCGTTGCGCAGAGGAAACCCGTAGTTTGGCATTGGCATTGGAGGGAAGATTTGTCATTCCGGGGCCATCCGGTGCACCTACACGGGGGCGGATAGATGTTTTACCGACCGGACGCAATTTTTATTCAGTCGATCCGCGAGTGATTCCAACACAGACTGCCTGGCGTTGCGGACAGGCACTGGCCGAGGAATTGATTGAGCGCTACCGAGCGGATCACGGTGAATTTCCGAAAACGACGGCACTCGTGATTTGGGGAACTTCTAACATGCGTACTGGTGGTGATGACATAGCTCAGGCTTTGGCTCTTTGGGGTTGTGAGCCGCTTTGGGAGCCAGTTTCCGGGCGTGTGGTTGATTTTGAAATTATGCCGCTTTCAGTTTTAGGGCGGCCAAGAGTGGATGTGGTTTTACGTGTTTCCGGAATGTTCAGGGATTCCTTTGGTGACGTGATGCGTTTGCTTTCGACTGTACCAAAACGTTTGGCGGAACTCGATGAACCAGAAGAAATGAACCCGGTACGTGCCGCATGGCTGGCGGATCAACAGCGTTTAAAAGATTCCGGAGCTTCTGCGGAAAACGCTCAACGGCTGGCGGAACTACGGGTTTTTAGCTCCGGACCTGGGGCATATGGGGCCGGACTTTTACCCCTGATTGATGCGGGAAACTGGGAAACCCGCGGTGATTTGACCGAAGTATTTTTAAAATGGGGCAGCCATGCCTATGACTCCGATGGTACAAGTTCCGAGGAAATCAACTTGCTGCGGCAAAGACTGAGTTCCGTGGAGATTGTGCATCAAAATCAGGATAACCGCGAACATGACATTTTAGACTCCGACGATTATTTCCAATTTCAAGGCGGACTGCAGGCAGCGATTACGGAAATTAAAGGTTCCGCTCCTGCAACTTATCACGGTGATTCAAGTAATCCCGAAAAAATAAAAATCCGCACACTCAAGGAAGAATTCAACCGTGTTTTCCGCAGCCGTGTTCTCAATCCAAAATGGATTGAAGGCATGCGTGAACATGGTTACAAAGGTGCTTTTGAAATGTCGGCAACGGTCGATTATCTTTTTGGCTACGATGCTACCTGTGATATTGTTGCCGATTATCAATATGAAGAGGTTGCTAACAAACTTCTGCTGGATCCTGAGCAGCAAAAATTCTTCCGGGAACACAACCCACTTGCTTTGAAAGATGCCTCTCAACGGCTGCTCGAAGCCAATGAAAGAGAAATGTGGGAAAACGCGGATCCGGGAACTTTGGAAGCACTTGAATCCGCAATATTGGAGATTCAAGGGGAGGTTGAATAAACTTAATAATATAAAAAATTACAAAATTTTACCAAATACAGCGCTTTACGATTTATTTTACTTAACCATATCGTATTTATCACAAAGCAATAAAACAAATATATGACTTACACCATCTACCACAACCCAAAGTGCAGCAAATGCAGGGCGACACTGGAAATTATTAACAATAAAGGTGTCGAGCCGACAATTGTTGAGTATTTGAAGAATCCGCCTTCTAAGGAAGAGTTGGAGGAGATTATTCAAAAATTGAATATTCAGCCGACAGAGTTGATACGCTTCAAAGAGGAAAAAGCCAAAGAGTTGGGGATTTCCGCCACCGATGATTTGACTCTTGAAGAGTGGATCTCAATTCTGACAGAGAATCCGATTCTAATTGAAAGACCGATTGTTATTTCTGATAAAGGCGCGATTATCGGGCGTCCCCCGGAAAATGTTCTGTCTCTGTTTGAATAAATGTTAAAGTGTCAGATCAAAGAGCAATATTTGAAAATCGAACTTTGATTCTGGTTCTTTGTTACGCTTCGCCTGGAAAGATAATTTATTAAGAATTTCTCTGTTAGCTTATTATTGGGCTTTTAGAGGTAGTAAGTCACTTTTCCTGCAGACGTTTAGCTTCCCGTTGATGATCTATCTTTAACTGCTCTAAATCAAGTCCTGGAATTTGGCCGTCTATAACAACCCACCTTCCTGCAACCATAACCCTGTCAGCTTGATGGGCACCGCAGATAACGAGTGCGGCCATCGGGTCTCCATGGCCGGAAAATCGTAATTCATCCAGTTTGAACATAGCCAAATCAGCCTGTGTTCCCTCTGCAATACACCCCAATTCCGGACGTCTTAAAACATTTGCTCCGCCTGAAGTTGCCCAACGCAAGGCGTCCAGATGTGTGATTTGTGAACCGTAATATAGCCTTTGCATCATAAAAGCATGCCGGACTTCCTGCATTAAATTGGAACAATCGTTTGACGCAGAACCGTCTACCCCAAGTCCAACCGCGACTCCAGCTTTCTCCAATTCCGGAACACGGCAGGCTCCAGATGCAAGCACCATGTTTGAAGAAGGACAATGTGAGATTCCGATTTTTGTCACAGAGAGTTTTTGAATTTCTTCATCGGTAAAATGAATACCGTGTGCCAGCCAGGTTCTTTTATTTAACCAGCCTACCTTCTCCAGATAATCCACAGGACGACATCCGAATTTTTCCAGACAGAAACTGTTTTCATCCTCCGTTTCTGCAAGATGGGTATGCAACAGGACGTTATGCTTTTCCGCAAGGCTTGCGCTTTTCAGCATTACCTCTTCCGAAACTGAAAATGGAGAACAGGGAGCTAGCGCGATTTGGGTCATTGCCCCTTCCGTTGGGTTATGATATTGCTGAATAAGACGTTCGCTGTCAGTCAAAATTTCATCACATGTCTGCACGACAGAATCCGGTGGTAAGCCTCCGTTTTTTTGCGAGCGGTCCATGGATCCGCGACATATTACAACTCGGATTCCTAAATCTTTTGATTCTTCCACCTGCAGATCAATGGCGTTTTCCAGTCCTTCAGGAAAAACATAGTGTTGATCGGAAGCGGTTGTACAGCCAGAAAGGAGCAATTCTGCCAGCGCAAGGCGTGTTGATATTCGTAATGCTTCGGGTGTCAACCCAGCCCAAATCGGATAGAGCGTTTTGAGCCATGGGAATAATTCCTTATTCAGTGCCTGAGGATAAACACGGGTGAGGGTTTGGTAAAAATGATGATGCAGGTTAATTAAACCTGGAATGATCACGTGTCTACCGGCATCAAAAACAGAATCATATTCAGATGAGGGTTGTTTCCCTGCAGGGACCAATTCTATGATGCATGCACCTTCCAGCAGGATCCCACCTCCAGCGTTTTCCGCAAGAATACAGAGGGGATTTTTGAGCCAAGTTTTCATTTCAAGCCATCCATTATTTTTTCCAATAAAATGTTTGCTTCTGTCTGAATTTAATCAACGAATTCAGCATAGATTTTATTTTCAAATTTTCAAGTTTTACACTCGTAATTTAAGTACAAAATCTAGGAAAATCACCTCACTGCGTGTTGGTCTCAAGAATGAGATTGATTGATTTTACAATAAATATATACTGAATACTTCTAATCAAGAGTCCCCTCTTTATCAATAACATTAGGAGAAAAAAAATAATGCCATCTTTTTCTATTCCTTCATTTTCTACTACACTTGATACCGAATTACAGCAAAAGATTGACACTAAGACAAAGCCTCCGGGTTCACTTGGAAAACTGGAAGCACTGTCTTTACAACTGGGCCGAATTCAAAACACACTTTCTCCGGAACTTAGGAATCCGAGCATTTTAGTTTTTGCAGGAGACCACGGAATTACGGAAGAAGGTGTGAGTCCGTATCCTCAGGAAGTAACCGAACAAATGGTGCTAAATTTTCTTCACGGCGGTGCGGCGATCAATGTTTTTTGCAGGCAAAACAGTATTAATTTGCATGTGGTGGATGCCGGTGTAAAAGGAGATTTTCCGGAACATCCGGACTTGATTTCGGCAAAAATTGGCCGGGGAACTAAAAACTTTGCTCAAATTCCGGCAATGACTAAAACCGAATGTGAGCAAGCCTTGAAAAAAGGCGCTGAACTGAGCAGAATGCTTCCAGAGACAGAATGCAATGTGATTGGTTTTGGTGAAATGGGAATCGGCAATACATCATCTGCAGCAGTACTGATGCAGCGTTATACGGGGTTGCCTCTTGAAAACTGTGTTGGAAAAGGAACCGGACTTGATGATTCTGGACTTGCCCACAAACGGGAAATCCTCCAGAAAGCACTCGACCTGCACGCTGAAATACAGGAACCCAAAGAAGTGCTGGCAACTTTTGGAGGTTTTGAAATTACGATGATGACAGGCGCAATGCTGGAATCAGCTGTTTTGGGACGAACCTTACTGATTGACGGTTTTATCGCTGGATCTGCTTTTCTTGCAGCTTCCAGGATAGATCCGGAAATAATGCAATATGCAGTTTTTACTCATCAGTCTGATGAACTTGGACATGGAGAAATGTTGAAATTTTTACAGGCAGAACCATTGCTTTCTTTAGGAATGCGTTTGGGTGAGGGAACGGGAGCGGCAATCGCGTATCCGCTTCTGCAGTCGGCAGTCGCGTTTCTAAATGAAATGGCATCCTTTGAATCAGCCGGTGTGAGTGATCGTTCTGATGGAGAATAAACTAAGCCACGAAATGCGGAGAATTGCTGGAGCGTTTATTTTTTACAGTAGAATACCACTGCCTTCTAGTTGGTTTTCAGCAAAGACTTCTCATTGTTCTCGATATTTTTCTCTTGTGGGCTGGCTTGTGGGAGGTGTGTCTGTAGGAATTTGGCTGCTGGCTCAAATGATGTTTTCGGATTCGTCGGGCACATTATCGGAAGTTAGCTTACCGATCGCGATTTTGCTGGGAATGATTGCAGCGGTTTTACTTACTGGAGCTTTACACGAAGACGGATTTGCAGATACATGCGATGGATTTGGTGGAGGATGGTCTCCGGAAGAGCGGCTACGGATCATGAAAGATTCCCGGATTGGAACATACGGGGCACTTGGTTTAGTATTCTTGCTGTTGTTGAAATTTTTTGTGCTTCTGCAAATTGAGACGGCAATCTTGCCCTGGGCCTGGTTTGCAGGTAATACTTTAAGCCGATTTGTCTCAATATCACAGCTCCGATTTTTAGACTATGTACAGGATGCAGCAAAAAGTAAATCCGGGCCAATGATAGAGTTTTCCGGAGTTGATCTGATAGTGAATGCGGTTTTTGGATTGTTGCCGCTGCTTTTTATCGGTAATCAAGTCTGGGTGGCATTACCGGCAGTCGCGATTGTCTGGTGGTTCTTGCGGATGTATTTCAAAAGAAAACTTGGTGGTGTAACCGGTGACTGTCTGGGTGCAACACAACAGTTGAGTGAAGTTGTTTTTTATCTTTGCCTGGCATCTAACTTTGCTATTTGAAAAAAGGCCTCCATCTTTCCATTCTTAAGCTATAAACTCTTAAGCTTTTCTAATGATATTTCTGCTTTGTCTATTAATTTTTTTGCTTTGTGCATTGAGAAATCTGTTATGTTGTGATCAGAATCCTTAAGTGAAACTAACTCTGCCACGAGCACATTCTGCTGGGGTGGTATCATTGCTTTACTTATGTCTAAAGCTGATTCATAATCAGTGGGCGGAACTAACATTGAATTCATTACTTTATATGGATTCCCATGGGTGAGTCCATTCTCAGATAAAAATTGGGCGGTTGAAATTAGCGCTCTATGCAATTTTTCAGTTGTATCATATAAAACCGTAAAACTTTTAGTATGTTTCTCTTCATCATAAAGTATGTCCTCCGTTTTGACCCCATGATTGCTTAAGTTCTCATTTATTTGATCCTCCATATTTTTCCATAACTGGAAATTTTCTGGAGTATAATTTTTTAATTTCAATGTGATATATGATTTCCCCTTTTTAACGCAACTGCCGCAGGTACAATTTTTCATATAGATATTTTCGTTATTTATCTTTTAAATTGAAATGAATGATGGATCTAAGTTCATCAATTATTACTTTTAATTTTTCAATCTCAGCTTCTCTGTCAGCCAAAACTTCTGAGGCAGAAGAACCCGAAAGGATGTAGTTCACGTCAAATCCTGTATTTGCAATAGAAATAAGCATTGCACCACTGGGAATAGCATTCCCAGTAAGAACCTTCGACAAGTGTCCTGTTGAAATTCCTGTTTTTTCGCAAAACGCTTTCTGGCTCATGTTATGATCTTTGATCAACTGCCGAAATCTATTACTTATGTGTGCCGATTCACCAAATTGCTTACTGTATTGAGAGTACATGATACTTTTCTGGTTAAATGAGTAAAGAAAGTTACCTCACACTGGCATAAAATACATATGTGCTCAGCTATAGTATAATATAATTGTATATTTACTATATACCAAAAATGAAACCCAATTGTCAAGACAACGGTTTCAATATAATTGGGGATTGTAAACTTTAAAACCTCATTCCAAAATTAAAAGTAATATTATTTATACTTAGTTTTAGAATAGGAGGACCGAATAAAGACCATCAATCGTGGTGAATTTACACGAATAGGGGGAGTTACTTGAGGACTGACTACGAAGAATTAGTGGGGGTTACTCACAGGAGATGATGGGGTAGGTTTTGTGGATTTTCATAATTGTACAGTTTTCGATTCAGTTCCCGCCTCGAACACAACGGACATACATTCCACTACCCTTCCAGGCCATCCCTTTATCCCCATAACCAAAATTAACATATGTTGCCCAGGGTGTTTGGTTGGAGACCGTGGAAGACCAATAATAATGATTTCGTAAAGAGCTGGAGAACATCATTTTATTCTTAATCATTTTCATCAAAACACTTTCGTTTGGAAGTCGCCAATCTGAAAAACCTCCTAGTGTTAATTTCTGACAATAGAGTTTTGCATCTTTCCAATTACGTTCTACACCATTTGGTTT
>MPMC02018329.1_pt1 | contig 17577 bp, 10 predicted proteins | sample 1617281 | NCBI WGS metagenome assembly MPMC02 (sample SAMN05944809, study PRJNA350692) | marine metagenome | biome: marine; feature: ODZ; material: water; isolation source: 100 m water sample filtered on 30 um supor filter | place: Pacific Ocean | collected 2012-04-09 | depth 100m m | reverse complement strand
CTGGAGGCGGCACAGGTTCCAAAGGTCAGAAAGGCGCAACGGGTTCACAAGGTTCTCAAGGTTCACAAGGTGCTGGAGGCGGCACAGGTGCTAAAGGGGCAACAGGCGCACAAGGCGCACAAGGCGCACAAGGTGCGCAAGGTGCTGGAGGCGGCACAGGTGCTAAAGGGGCAACAGGCGCACAAGGTGCGCAAGGTGCTGGAGGCGGCACAGGTTCCAAAGGTCAGAAAGGCGCAACGGGTTCTGGAGGCGGCTCAGGTTCCAAAGGTCAGAAAGGTGCAACAGGCAGCTCAGGTTCGCAAGGTTCCAAAGGTCAGAAAGGTGCAAGCGGTGGTGTCTCCAACACAGTGCCTTCTCCTTACTATCTTGATTTCTATACTACTAGTCCGTATAATCCGAGTACTAGTTACGGAAGGTTATATGGTTCGGGCTATGCTACTTTGCCTTATTGGAAAAGTTATTCCTCTTCGTATACTGTATATGTTTACTCTGATGAGAGGCTAAAAGAAAACGTTTCCGCAGTCGATAAATCCTCAGCGTCAGCGTGGGTCAAGGGCACTCCTGTATATAATTTCACATTTAGAGAAGATTCTGGTGGAGTAGATTGCGTAGAGCTTTATGGAGAAGGGTACTCGAAATACATACCCAGAATTGGATTCCTCGCTCACGAAGTAATAGAAAATATAACTATTGATGGAAAAAGTCCAAACAACTTAGCGGGGGGAGAAAGGAACGCTGTTGATGAGGAAGGAAAAGTCCTTGGACAACAGGTTGACGAAGGACGAATGGTGCCGATATTGTGGGCCGCTTTGCAAGACGTCATAGACAGAACAGAAACTTTAGAGGCGAAAGTAGCAGCATTAGAGAGTTAAAAAAATGTTTATAATAGACATAGCTGATGAAATATATAGGGAATTAGGATCTCCTACGGACCTGTCCCTTCCCGCGGTAACTTACTGGGTCAGAGCAAACGTTGGAGCCCTAAACAACAGAATCTCTACCAGCTTTTACGTAGACAAAACCACTCTGGAAATAAAGCAATACGAGAAGAACGACTCCACCACAAAAGCTATCGGGATAGATGAAGCGGCCATTTTGAAAAAGATGTATATGGTTCATTATTACGACGGACAACTTAGAAAAAATCTGACAACGATAGGAACCGATACTGTGATATCCGTTACAGATGATGGATCAAGCGTGACTAAAGTTAACAGAAATGAAGTCAACAGAGTTATTTCTCAAATCAAAAAACAAGAGACGATGGAGCTAAACGATTTGATAAACGGATATAAATCTTCTTACTCTAGACCGATCCAAGTGGCGGGAAGGGATACCGTCGAAATAGGTGTGGACACTTCGTCATCCAGAATAGGTTAAATTTATGGCAAGTTTACTTTCAACTTCAGAGAGAGCAAACTTAACGAGTATATTTACGGATATATTTGATACGTTCAAAAGGACTGTCACTATACACAAAGAGCCAAAAAAAACAATAACGACAATCAACGAAAGCGCATTATTTGGTTATAATGATTCGTCCAATATAATCAATTATAGTTATGAGTCGGTTTCTTCAACCTTCGACGCTACGGTCAGATATGTTGAGGCCGCTAGAGATGATTATTTCGCAAAAGACTTGAACTCATATCTAGAAGGGACGCTTGTAAGGATAAAAGTCCAAAAGACCGCTAGAGACTATATTGAAAGTGGAAGGACGGAAAAGATTACCTTCGATAGTAAAAACTTCAAGGTTGTAGGAAACGATACAGTCAAGACGTTTCTTGATTCTACTTTTTATGTTTATTACCTGAAGGAGGCGTAATGGCGAGAGCGAAAAAGGTAACTTTAAATCGACCCAGCATTCGAAAAAAAGTAGGAAGCTCCAAAGTTTTGCTGCGAGAAGCCAGAGCAGTGGCAAAAAACATATTGGAAGACGCAAAAGAAGCGTATATGGATGAATTTGAAAAGCATAAAATAACCCAAGAGCTTGAAGCTGGCCCAACCGCTTCAAATATGTCTGGAACACTAGGAGGATATGGCAATTTGTTTTCTTTTATGGGGTTTTCTTCCGGATCGGAAAACCCAATATCCAAACTAAGAAGGATATTATGGAATGGTTTTGGCGTAAAAAGAGAAACTCCAAGCAAAAAGAGGGGCGGACTAAGGACTTTCGTTTTTTCTTATCCGGACAGAGAGTACATTGAAAGTAAATCCAGCTTAAGCTTGAGATTTGAGACGGGAAGGAATTGGGTTATAGCTTTAGAGAGGGGGATTTCTGGATTTAGCAGCTATATGCATAAAAAGTTTCCTGCGGGAAGATCAGGTATGGGCCTACAAATAGGAAGAACAATATCCAAGGGCAGGACGAGGGACTCATACTCACCTACTCCATACAGAACTCTTTTCGAGCAAAAATTCACAAAAACAATTAACAAAGGAGTTTCCAAGGGTAAAATTAAGTAATGAAAATCCAATTCGAGAATTCTTTAATGAGCAGCTTTTTGTTATATGTAGACAATAAAGTGCTCAAAAAAGGCTCTGCTTATACGAATCATAGTGGCTATTTTTACCCAGTAACAAACTCTTTCAGGGACTATGACGTAGTAGCTTCCCCGTTCAAACAGTTTGTTTATGACACCAGCGTGACCGGAGCGACGGTAATGTCTGGGATTTATTACGACACTTCAACCCCAACAAGCACTACTTTCGATGGAAGAGCTCACAATCAATATAAATTTATAAAAGTAGGGACCAGCGGGTTTCAATCCATAAGCCACCACGAAGGCTCAGTATATTTCGATACTGGAAATTTCATAACTAACGGCAGCTACAGAGTAAGCGGAGAATATTCGGTGAAAGATTTCAACACCTATATTACCCAAGAAAATGAAGAAGATCTGCTTTTTGAGACCAAATACTACCTGAAGCCCAAAACAAACCAAACAATGACTGGACTTGCCCCAGACGCAGAGCCTTATCCGGCTATTTTCTTGAAATCTATAGGAAGCGTAAATGAACCATTCGCGTTTGGGGGCCTAGACAATACCATTGTGACAGCCAGAGCTGTCATTTTGTCTGATTCGGCTTATAAGCTGGATGCTGTGTGCTCTATTTTGAGGGATACTGCTAGAGACTATGTGCCCTTAATGACTTCTGAGGAGTTGCCTTTTATGGCTCATGGAGCCTTAACTGGGCTAGAATATAACTACGATACGTTAAAGACCAATAAAGTAACCAATAATAGCGGGATTTATATATCTAGAGTAAATGTGTCGAAGAATGTAGCGAAGCAGAGTGACATGAAAAATGTAAATACGAACGTGTTTACTGCATTTGTTGATTTTGAATTTGAGCATCCTAGATACCCTAGAACATCCACTGCTCCCCAATAAAAAACTTCTCATTTCTCAAAAAAAAATGTAAATAACAATACATCGAGGATTTAACAAATGGCTAGAAACAGAGTAATTTATCAGAGTGAAGCGTTGTTTGTGGGACCGGACGCAACAAGCGGCCATTATGCTGTTCCATTGACCGTCGCCGTTCAGAGACATGGCGTATCAAATGCGCAAGGAGTAATAAACTTAACAACCAGTAAGACAAATACGTCTACTGACTTGGCTCCGGCTGGAACAACAGTCAAGCTGTCTGGGATTTATACCCATTCACTTCCTTCGATCTCAAATGGTGAGGCGTTCTTGGGAGCTAACAAGCTAAGATATTCGTCAATTAACGCAAATTTTGGTGAGGTAGCAGCTAATACGGTGGATGGTATGTCGGCTCATGATGGAGGCACCAGAATAACAAATAGGATTTTCCCAGCTTCTGGTTCTGCGCTTATTGCTCAGACAGATGGAGCTACTGGTCTTGCCGTTATGCTTCCTGAGCCTTTAACAAGTATTCCGCTTACTGGCTATAGTGGGGCGGCTGGATTAGGCGATATGACTTTGGGTTCTGGTTTTACTGGTTATATTCCAGTTACAAACCGCGTTAGTCAGCTGATGAGAGTTCAAAGCGCTAACTACGGATTTGACATTGGGAGAACCGATGTTAATCAATTTGGTAATCTAGCTGCAATTGATAGAATTATTCTCGAGCAACCTACTGTTAACCTTGACTTTAGCTACTTGCTGACTTCTGGTGAGAACGAGAAGAAGCTTGGGTTTGGCATCGGAGGAGAAGAGTCCGCAGTAGGAAACTTCTTGAGCGGCATTGGAGACTCTAGAAATTATTGGGTTTATGTTGCTGACGAAGGCAACGACGCTAATGACGCAAATACAGCTATACATGGCAGAGCTAAGTCGATCGGTGTCGGAAATGCGTTTTTGACTTCTTATACAGCAGAGGCTTCTGTTGGGGATTTCCCAACCGCCTCTCTTAACGCAGAAGCTCTTAACATGCGCTTTTTCGCCAAGAATAGTGGTCAGTCCCCAGCTGTTGAACCAGTGAACGGAACAAACTGGAGCGGATCGTTCCAGCTTCCTACTCCCACTAAGTGGAACACTGGAGCTAATGAAATTACAGCTTTGCGTCCGGGAGATGTCACGATGAACATCAACGGAACTAAAGGTATGACCGTTGGTGACCTCAAGTTGCAGAACTTCTCTTTCACGTTCGACATGGCTAGAGAGCCTCTCAATAAGTTGGGAAGCAAGTTTGCTTTTTCGAGAGAGATTTCGTTCCCTGTTACGGCTTCTTGTTCTGCTGACGCAATCTTAGGCGAGATTGAAGCCGGTAACTTGGCTGACGTGGTGAATGATGATAGCAATGAATTTACGGTTACAGTTACAATTAACAAACCGGGAACTACCAATAGAGCTATACAGTATGACTTGAAGGGATGTAAGTTAGAGTCCCAAAGCTTTACGTCTTCGATTGGAGACAACAAGTCAGTATCTATGGAATGGGCAACTCAGGTAGGTGGACCTCAGGACACAGCTCATGGAATTAAGATTACTAGTTCTACATCAGTGGCATAATATTTAACCCACCCCCTCACAGAAATGTGACCCTAACCCCGCTGAAAGGCGGGGTTTTTTTTGTTTATTGGTGTATAATATTGGTAGGCAAAAGGTTATAGGAGAAGTATGGACGTTGACCCAGAAAGGCTAAAGGAAATGATGTCGTTCCAGATACACAGGAATGTAATCAATTTATACAAAAGATACCTCAATATATTAGAGGATATTAGGAAAGATCACGCCTCCCTGCTCCTTAAGGTTCAAGATAAAACAAGCGAAGAATACGCCAAAAGTATTGATTACTTTGACGCTGAAAAGTATAATTACTATAGGAAAAAGGTCTTAGATTTAGGAAACGAAGTCTTTCGCGACATAGAAAAATCCTTAGAATATTTAGAAATTAAAATAAAATGAAGTGGGTATACACGTTTGACATAAACAGAGAGAAAGAAGTTGAGGTTAGTGAAACCAAAACTGGTGAGAGTGGAGAAGAGATAACAACCAAAAGAAAGGAAAAAAAATCCATACCAATAACATTCTCACTAAGGAAACCGACTCGTAAAATTTATGACGAGGCTGAACTTTTTTATGGAGTTAAACTTTCGGAGGGCATAAAAGCTGGACTCCTCACTAAAACTCAACTAGCAAAAAGATACGACAACGATGGCGGTCCGTTTTCTGACGATCAAAAACAAGACTACTCTGTGCTGTTGATGAGCATATTTGAGAAAGAAAGCGCAGTTCAAAAGGCGCAGTTAAATCTTGAAAATCTTAACGACCAAGATAAGAAAGAAAAATTAACAACTAATTTAGTAGAGCTAACTACGTTAAGAGAGCAGCTAAGAGAATTTGAAGTTTTTCATTCTTCTATTTTTGACCAAACCGCTGAAGGAAGGGCCAAGCACAATGCTGTTATTTGGTGGGTGTTGTTTTCATCTTATTGGAAAGAAGACGAAGATTCCGGTATTAAGCCTGTTTTCGATGGCGAAAGCTTTGAGACCAAGTTGGAAAGTTATGATGAAATAGAAGAAAAGGAAGATTCTTTTTGGAATGAGGCGATTAGTAAGTTGTCTTATTTCGTTGGGTTTTGGTATAGCGGAAGAGCTACTACGGAGGAGGAATTTAAGGAAATTGAAAGCCTATATGACTCTTCAACTATGCTTGAAAATGAAGGCGAAGACAAAGAAGATAAGAAGGAAGAAGAATCTAAAGAAAATAAAGAATCAGATGACGAGCCTGTTGACGAACCCGTTGAGGAACCAGACAGCGAATCTGTTGAAGAACCTTGAAAGACGAAATAGGCACACTAAGGTATTTGTATAAAGACGTAATTAATGGTTACTCCAAAGTAGACGAGGAGAACATCTACATTAGGCACCTAAAGGAGACGGATATAGGCCACATAGAGGAGAGGAAGGCCAAGCTAACAGCAGAAGCGAAACAAAAGGGGCTACAAGACGAAGACGAAAAAATAGAACTTCTTATTAGTGAGTCCCTTTGGACGCAAGTAAAAGAAGACGACATAGAAAAGCTAAAAAAGGAAATAGGGCATTTAAGAGAATCCAAGAAAAAGCTAATACTTGGTCGACAAATCAAGCAGTTCAGCAAAACAATCGAAAGAAAAGAAAAGTTATTTAGCGATTTATACAAAGAAAGGACAGAGGAAGTAGGATTCACTGCAGAGCAATACGCCGACAAAAAAGTTCATGAGGAGCTAGTAAAGGATACATTTTTTAAAAGCAAAGAACTGGAGGATCCCTATTTCTCCGAAGAAAGGTTCGAAGAGATGACTAGCAGGGAACTAGAGGCATATTCGATACTATATAACGCTGTAAATTCTCAATTTTCAGACAAGATAATAAGAAAAATATCTGTCTGCCCTTTCTTTGTTAACTCTTTTTTCGTTTGCAACGATAATAGTAATTTGTTTTTTGGTAAGCCGGTTGTACAGCTAACTAATTATCAAATTGATGTATTCTCTTACGGGAAATATTACAAATCCATAATGGCCGAATGTAAGTCGCCCCCAAATGAACTATACAGAACTCCCGAAAAACTAATAGAATACTATGAAACCGCCAAAACAGCTAGGGAGGCAAAGGATAGCAAAAAAGGCCTAGGAGGAGGCAAACAGAGCGAGTATATGGGCTCTACAGTGTTTGGGGCCAGCAAGGAAGAACTACAGTCGATGGCTTCAGCCGACGAAAATGAGTCATCTATGGTTGATTTTTCCAAGGAAGCTGAAAAAACAGGAGGAGACATGGGGATAAATGAGTTCCTGAAATTACATAAAAAATAGTGTAATTATTAGCCGAAGGCACAAGTTTTTCTTATGGCTAAAAAGGATGTAACGTTAGAGGTTGGTTATAATATACCGAGATCGGAAGAAAGGAAAATCTCCAAATCGGTAGGCAAAGTTCAGTCGTTACAGGGTATCAGTTCAGAAACCGTAAGAAAACGATTCAAGCAGCCTCTGGGGAGGATTAGAGGCGAACTAGGCGAATTCGAAAAGTCAATGGCGGCCTCAAATGCTCGTGTTATAGCGTTTGGAGCTTCAACTGCGGTTATAGCAGGAGTCGCAACAGCTTTAAAAGGGGCTGCAAAAGCAGCTCTTGATGTGGAGAGATCCCTTGCAGACATCAATGTAATCTTAAACGCCACAAGCAAGGGCCTGAACAAGTTTGGCCAAGAGCTTTTTGCAATTGCTAAAAATACTGGTCAGTCGTTTGAGGTAGTAGCTAATGCTGCCGGAGAGCTTGCTAGGCAGGGTCTTTCGATGGAAGATACTCTGCGAAGGACTTCTGATGCTCTAATTTTAGCTAGGCTTTCTGGAATGGATACAGTTGACGCAGTAAACTCTCTCACTGCGGCTGTAAACTCATTTGGTAAGTCAGCTCTAAATTCAACGGAAATAGTTAACAAGCTGGCAAACGTTGACGCTGCGTTTGCAGTAAGCTCCGCGGACTTAGCTGAAGCGATCAAGCGTGTTGGTAGTAGTGCTTCTGATGCTGGAGTAACCATGGACCAGCTGATAGCTATTGTCACTACTGCTCAGCAAACAACGGCCAGAGGTGGCGCTGTAATTGGTAACAGTTTCAAAACTATATTTACCAGACTTCAGAGACCTGCGGTTCTGGATCAGCTAACGCAGCTTGGGGTCGCGACGAAAGACGCCTCAGGAAACATTCTTCCTTTGATTGGGGTTCTACAGGGTTTAGCGCAAAATTTTGATAAACTAGAAGATACGCAAAAATCACAAGTAGCTGAATTAGTTGGTGGTGTTTTCCAAGTTAACGTATTGAAAGCAGCTTTGTCAGACTTGAGTAATGAGTATGGCGTATTCAACAGAGCCCAAGAGATTTCAATAAGCTCCACTGATGAGGCAATTAGAAGGAACGAAAAGTTAAACCAAACGCTATCAGCTCTAATAAATAGAACCTTTGTTAATCTACAAAACGTCGGAGCTCAAGTGGGCGACGTCGGATTTGGCGGTCAAGCAAAAGGCTTACTTGACACCCTGAATAGTGGCATTCCTGTGCTTGGAGGCCTAGAAAACGTTGACCTCAAGGGGAATGAAATGGGGGATAGACTAGGTAGGGGAATTATTAAGGGTTTAGGTAATTTTTTCTTAGGTGGCCCCGGAATGCTTTTGGGCGCTTTGGGTATTGGTAAGTTGTTTACAACATTAGGAAAATTTTCTGTTGATGCTTTTAAGGGCATAACTGGATTAAATAAAGAGACACAAAAAAGAAAAGATCTAGAGGAAAGAATTAAGGTTCTTCTCACAGAAGACAAGGCCCTATTGAAGCAGGTTGCAGATGGGAATGTTACCGCGAAAGAGGCTGCTCATAATCTTTATCTAGAATATAAAAATCAAGAAAGGGTTTTAAACAAAGTAAGTAAATTATCTAGAGGAGCAGCTGGACAATTAGGAGGAACGTCTATGGCTAAAGGCGGAGCAACTACTGCTGCTGGATTTATTCCAAACCTAAGCGGGTCTGCGCAAGAAAGGCTTGCTATGCTTGCTGCCGGATATAGCCCGTCTGACGTTAGAACTGCTTCCGTTCGAAAAACTAAAGTGCATAACGGTAGGGGCGGCAGTTTTTCTTCTTTCGTTAACAGTAAAGAAACAGTAAGAACCGGTACGAACGCAGAAGGGTACAAAGCGACTTTTGTAGTGCCGCCAAAGAGCAGCTCGGCTTATGGAAATTACGTTAACAACATACCAAACTTTGCTTCCAATTCTCAGATGGAAGACATGCTCAGAAGGGCTGGATCGAAAGGCGGTCTAGGGTCATTTGTTTTTTCAGGATCAGGAAATCCTATTAATAGGCTTTTTAAAGAGATATCCGACAGTGCCGGAGGATTTACTGCCCGTCAGAAAAAGGATGTAGTTAAGGCTTGGGCTAGAAGTAAGGGCGGCAGGGAAAGTATTAGGCAAAATGCAGCTGATAGGAGCGGCAGAAAGGGCGATCAAGCGTCCAGATTATCTGGTGCCTTAGGAGGCAGAAAAGGAAACCCGTTATTAGTTTTTTCTGGAGAAAAAAGTTCAATAAAAGGACAGTTAGTTGGAGGTGGAGCAGCTTATGAAGTTGGAATACCAATAAACAAAACTTTATTAAACCAAGGCTTAATGCAGGCGTATCCGAATTATGTTGGCAACGCCATATCTCATCCTCGTCTTTTTGATAAGGATTTACCTAAAGGATTTGTTACCAGCCTAAAAAATAGAGTAAAAACCTCAGCGCCTGACAAAGAGGGTTTGGGTCAGATATATGGAGCGGTTCTCCAGACGATAACTGCAGGCTTTGGCTCAAGTGCTCAATTTGGATCTAAACGTTATGACTTTGCAAAGGGTGGCAAATTAGACGATAGACTGGCTAAGTATTATAACAAAAAAGACCCAAGAGTAGGTAAGCTTTTTCCGTTAGGGGCAGAACTTAAAGGCGGCGAATATGATCTTGGCAATATATTCGGCAAAATGGCCGCAGAAGACAAACTGAGCAAGGCTGATCTAATAGGCGTTGGAGGCACAAGAAAAAGGTACGCAAAAGCTGGTGGATTCTTTCCAAACTTTTCCGCTAAGTCTAGGGCTATGGCTACAGAAAGGTCAATGGGAGGTGATCCAGAATTTAGGATGTTTCCTTTTCCCCATGTCGCTGACAAAAAGAGACAAAAAAGTTTTAGAGATGTTTTGAGGGATCACCCAGAGGGATTAGGAAAGGCCATGGGAAATTCTTTCGCTGCCCAAGGCATACCTAACTTTGCGCTTCCGGGACGTTTGGGGGATTTGTTTGGGGGTGCAAAGCGAGGTCTCGTCGACGCCAAGGACAAGGCGTTTGGTACTTTTGATACCAAAAGAGTTGGAGCTGAACTAGACAAACTAGAGGAACAATCGGAACAGTCAGCGCAGGCAATAAAAAAAGCAAATAAGGCGCTAGAAAAATACAATAAAGCACTTGAAAGTGGGTCTGAAAAGGATCTTAGGGACGCTGGAGCAACAACCACAGCTAAAAAGGGCAGAAGAAATTATGATACAGGCGAACTAGACAAGAGGTCTGCGGAGTTTAAGGGGCTAAGGGCATCCGCGCAAGAAGGAGCAGCACTTGAAAAAAAGAATTTGGAAGCAGCAAGAAAGAAGATTGACGCTAACGACAAAGTGACCAAGAGCCTCCTAGAAGAACAGGAAGGGATAAATAAGGAAAGCGCAAAATGGGAAAAGAGGAGAAGCACTGCTTTTTCCGCTGCGTTTTTGTTGCCAACAGTAGCCGGTCCACTGATTGAGACTTTCACTGAGCAAGGAAGTAAGGCAAATAAAGCTTTTACCAGCTTAACTGGTGGAATCTCTACCGCTGCCACTGCTATGTCTATCATTCCGGGACCAGCAGGTATAGCAGCAGGAGCCCTTATTGCAATTGGCACTGGGCTTGGCACTTTTACAAACTTTGTTGCAGAAGTAGGCGCAGGACTTACGGAAACTAGAGAAAAGCTTCAAGAAAGCGTACAAAATTTACAAGACGCTTCTTCTAGATATTTTGAAGTGGCGTCGAAACTCGATACGGCCATCAAGGAAGGCGCTGACGGGACCATCATAACAAGACTAAGCAACAAACTGCAAGAGACGTTATCTCAACTCGAACCCGCTCAACAGGCTTTGTTGACGTCCTCCAAATCGTTGGCCGAGAAGCAAAACAGAATGGGAGAAATTATCGATGAACAAGCCAGAAAACTAAAACAAACAGAGATAGCAGAAGGTTTAGCTGGTAGTATCAACGAAGCAAGAGGAATGGGGGTCACTTCTTTCTTTAAAGGGGTTGGCAACCTGTTTGGAGAAGGAGGATTTACCGCTGGGGCGAATGACGTTGACGCTATAACTTCCAAAAATTTAGGTTCAATCGGTCAGGGGATATTCACTAATATAGGGCCTAAAAAAATGAGGGAAGCTCTTGCTTCTGGTGGTTTGACTGGGGACAACTTTATCGGATCCTTAGCTAATGCGGGGGGAGACGCCAACTTAATCGCCATGCTTAATACACTTAACGGCGAGGGGCTTGAAGCGATAAGGCTGAACATATTGAGAATAACAAAAGAATCAGAAAGAAATACCAAGGTAGCTAGAGAAAATTTAAGAGTTACCAAAATGTATAATACGATGATAGCTGAAGGAACAAAAATTCAACGCAGAGCCGCTGATGAGTTGCTAGCAGCACAAAAAAGACTTGTTGACAATTTTGTTTTTAATAGGGAAATGCAGTCAGACAACCTGTTTAATCAGATTGACGTTCACATTGCTAAGTTCGACGCGTTGTTCGGTGCCGCTGCTCAAAACTTAAATGCTTTCGAGAAAGCCGACATTACCTTCAGAAAGAAGAAACTAAATGCTGAAATAACATTTCAAAAACAAATAACAAAAAATCAAAGCACCTTCATAACTAAAGCCTCTGAATTAGCGGCAATAGCTACAGGGGTGGAACTATCTAAGACGTCTAAGAAAGTAGCCGTTGCAAGAAGTCAGCCCACAACAGATCTGTCGATGCAATTCACTAAAGCGTTAAAAGCCCTTGAAACTACTCAAGATGTGTCAGCGTTCAACGACGACATAAGAAAGTTATTGGAGGTCCAAGGCGAGTCGGGACAGAAAGCAAGAACAGACTTAAGGAAAGGGTTTAAAGACTTTGAGCACCAAGCTGAGAAGCTAAGAGAGCAGGAAAAACTTCAGGTGACAATAGCTCAAAAGATATTGGAAATAGAACAAGAACAGGCGAGACTCCTGAGAGGTGGAGGAATAAATGCTATATTGGATCCAAAATCTTTTGATAGCATGAGAGGTAGTTTGGTTGATTCAATGGAAGATGTATTCCGAGGTAGAGGTGGGGTACATGGAGCAGCTGGGGTAGATGATTTACAGGCTGGAAGCGGGTTCCTGAACCTTATAGATACCTTAAGGAAGCAGGGCTTTGACACTAAAAGACTTGCAACCAATAATCCGGGACTGAGGAGTCAGGCAATAAGAGCTCGTCAGTCTCAAAACTTTGCTATGGCAGAAGACTTTAGAACCCTTGGTCAATCTACGGGCATGCCATCCATGATGACGCTGGCTAATCAGTTAATGAGTCCAAAGTTGGCGGCAGATCAAGTCGATAATATTCTTGATTCCGGAAAAGCAGCTAGAGAGCAGCAAGACGCCATGAAAGCGTTGTTAGTACAACAAGGGGAGACTTTTAAATCTAGCACTGAAAGGATTGAGGCAATACTAAATAAAAATGCAGTGTTGCAATCAGACACGTTCTTAGAAGTGCACGATGCAGCTGCAGAATTGAGAAGCGCAGCAGCTACTCTATACAGAATAGAAGTGTTAAGAGCAACCGATACCACAGCAGACAGGTTGGCGGTGGAAGCTGCTGAGCAAGGAATAAAAGATGCACAAGAAGTTCTTTCTCAAACTACAGCAAGAGGAGCGATTGACTTTGCGAAGATGTTTGGAGCGTCGGATTGGCGCAACGAAGCTGGCGCTATGGGAGAGCATTGGTTCGGCGGTAGAGCCCAGCAGGGGATGATGGAAAAATTTGCTCGAGCGGGGATGGGGTTATCTTTTGGCGGCATGGGGCTTGGCGTACTTAGCTCACAAGAGCGAGATTTCCTTACCCTATGGCAAGGAACTTTTGGCAACGACAACTTCAGGCTGGCTATGGCTGAAGCTGCTGATCTCGTTGGCACAGACTTGGCAGCATTGGGGACCTCAGGTCAGAAAGTCAAAAACGAACAATTTGTTGATAAGCTAGCTGAACTCCTTAAACAACAAAAGCTAGTTCCTGAAAATGTGTCGCATGGACAACTCTCTCTCTATATGTTGAAAAACATGTTTGGAGGTAAGCATAACATGATGCTACAACTACAAAGATCTGCTGCCAGAGATTCAAACCCGTTCGCGAAAGAGACGATAGAAAACTTTGGCGATTTGTCCAAACATGTAGTAAACAGAAGACTTAACAAGCTGACCCTCGATTCTAAAGAAGAGAAGAGAGCCAGAGAAATAAAAACACTGAACGAATCTCAAAAAGACATAAACGTAGAGCGGACCATGATCCCATTAATGAAGGCAGTAGGGGAGAAGCTTGAATCGGATCCTGATTATGCGTCAAACCTGAGGGGAGTATTCAACGTAGGAAAAGACATATTCACCTCCGCCCAAACACAGGTGGTCGCGCCATTTGTTCAGGCGATAGCAGATATGAGTAAAAGCCCCATAAAGGTAGACTTCGCTAGACAAATAATTGAAATACGAGGTGGAGACGAGCTTAGAACAGGAGTTGAGGATGCTGCTAAGACTGGGGCCGCTGCTGCCTTAAATCCTGCGTTAAATGACTTGTTGGGCAAATGGAAAGCTCTTGATACAAAAGTGAATCTCCTAAAAGATGACGACTCGAACTCTGGATCCACCAAGAACTCGGTAAACGCAGTACGGCAAACACCCAGTTTAAATGATTGGTTAGATTAATTATGTTAGACTTCCAAAATGCCACCTTGCTGTCATACAACCACCGAAACAATTTCGGAGGAGGGGAAGTGTTTAGGACTGGATCTGTAAAGGAAATATCAGTTAGAGGGTTTATACAGTCAAAAACCCAAAACAAAGATATAGAAGGGGTAAAGGAAGCTCAGCTTCAAATTCAAGATTTTATTGATGTCGCAAATGACTGGGAAGACATAACTATAAATGGCCATAATTTTGGAAAAGGAAGAGTGGTCTCAATTGACTTCGTTAGTTCAGCTAGTACCTTTCAGGACAATGTCAGGTTTGCGCAGTTTAGTGCTAAGCTGGAAATACCAACGTCAACTAACGGGGATGAACTTTATAACTTAAGGGGAGAGACGTACAGAGGCGTGCTGTCTTCGATAGACAAGACTTCTAGCGCGCTTTCTGAATTTGACGAGAGCTTTGACTTTGATATAGCAGAGGATAATACATACAGTTATTCACATAACCTAACTGTTAATTTTGTTAGCGGCGTTCAGCCGGAAATGATCGCTAGCGGCGCTAGGTATGATTCCAATAAGGAATACTTTATTAAAAATCTAGAAAGCGATGAAAAGTATCTGCTTACTCAGTCAGCTTCGGAATCCTTAAGGAGAATAGACACTTCAGCTAATATTATATCAAGTGATGGAGAATTCACTCCAACAGATACGTCAGCTATAGACATAGCGGAATCGAGCAGAGTGGGTAGCACAGCTTCGAGCTCCAGCTACAGCGCATCCTATTTACCGGCTAACGCAATTGATTCAGACAACGATACAGACTTTGTTGCTAAAACTAAAGATTCTGGAGCAGACAATTATCAATGGTGGGAGATAGATTTAGGTCACAACGTATATGATTTAACGAAGATACTTGTCAGAAATAGAGGCGTCGAGATAGCTGTTAATAATTCGGGTGGATATGCCATTGGGGATCATACTTCCAGTGGCATTACAGTGGATGCTATACCTAAAGATTTATTGTCCGGAGCTAAAATATATTTCGAAAATGGCGGTATATTTACTCTAACCAGTGGGGCAAGCTCTGGCGCTACTTCCATAGTTGGTAATTTAACCGTTGCTAATTTAGTTGACGACGAGAAAGGAGATACCGTTAGTTCGGTGACAAGACTTTACTTAAATAATTTCAGGATTAGCGTTTTCGAGGAAGGATACACAAAAAACCAAAACGTTACAGCTGACGTCTTAGCAACGTCACATGCGAAATATTTAACTTACAGCAGCGACCACTATAATGCTGACAATACTTTTCCTGATCCGGACTTGACCGTAAGCTTGCCAGCTGGGGTTTACGGAAGATACATAAGGATACAGTGGTTGAGCATGACAACTACTGGGGGTGGCACTAATAGAATTGGTGTTTCATCTCTAGGTTTTTCTGAATTCCAATTGTATAGCAGCAGATCTATAGTAAAAGCATACAACGCTTCAGCTTCGACAGACGATCTAGTTAAAGCTTCCGTTAAGTTAATAAAAACCAACCCAATAGCTCAATCCAAAAAAGCAGCCAGAAGGATTTTCGAAGCTAGACCAGCTCTAGGGTTTATTGACGCCAAATACTCTGGGTATTATCAAGTTACGGGGAAGAGTCTATATTCTGAGACCTATGATCTATCGAATCACACATGTTCCTTTGGAAAGAGCTTCAGCTTAAGCCCAGAGACTGGAACAAATTATTCTGTTAAATATGATCATACTTTGTCGATAGGCGAAGACGGAATTTCCGTAATAACGGAAAATGGCAAAGTTAAAGGAAGAGAGGTTCCGTTTTTCTCAACAGCTAGAACGGCTGCGGAAACAGAAATACAAAATTCATATTCGAGAGTCACTGGAATGTTTTCTGGTTACTGCGCTGGGTACAACAACGGGAGTTATTTCCTTCCTTATACTAGCGGGATAAACCATGGTCCGTCAGGTATGTATATAGATGTTTTTGATAGACCAACCGACATAAGCAGAACATACAACAGTGGAGAGGGCTCAGTAGACTATTCTGTAACATATTCGAATGATCCCAAGATAACTGGAAGCTATTTTCACGAAAGAAACATTTCTATATCGAAAGACGCAGGAGACATCTTTTCGGTCGAAGAGAACGGAACAATAAGTCTATATCAGAGCAGAAGAATTTCACCACAAAGCCTAAAGGATATTTATAACTCTATGGAGGCTATCATTGAGGTAACTATCGACAATTCTGGTGGTTATTCGATAGCGAACGGATTGACCATGTCGGTAAACACATTATCTGACAACATATCTTCAGGGACAAAGATTTATTTTAAGAGCGGCGGTGAATTCACCTTAACTAGTGGTGCGAGTTCTGGGGCTACTCAGATAGTTGGAAATCTGGAAACAGCAAATGTCTCTAACGATGAAAAAGGCAACACGACTAGCTCTATAAAGACAAGATGCCAGAAAGCACTCAACGATTACAGGTCGAAAACAAACGATTACATATCTGTCATGACACTGAATGCCGTATCAAGTAGAATTAATTTTAAAGCTCATGGAAAGACTTTAACTTATGGAAAAGAGTTCAGCGACGACAAAACCTTGATAGACAGCAACAACTTAAAAAAGTTTTCTCTTTCTGTCTCCGATTCTCCTCCGGTCTACATAAGTACAGACTATCAGATTCCTAACTTTGGAAGGACAAAAGATAGAAATGGATATATCTTTAACCAAAAAGGGAACTATGCGACAATGGGGAAAAGAACAGTAACGTGCAACGGCGTCCTGAGAAGAGTAAATACGCATAATCATTTAGATATATATTCTCCGTTGTTTACAACGGATAATTTGATTAGTTATGACAACGGAGACACTAGCGGTTTGAGCGTTATGACGGCCCTGAAGTATATGAGGACTCAATGTAAGGTTAAGGCTAGGGACGTCTGGTCTAACTTTGGTTTAAACAAAAATAGCTTTAAAGAGATTTACGTTTCAGACGTAAGTTACTCTTTCGACTCTCAGAGAAATGTGTCACTTACCATGTCGTTTGACTACGCTGGCGGAAGGTCTGATTTTGATTTGGCATATAGAGATGGGGGGTTAATTGAAAAGGTTATCAACAATACAACGTAATGAACGATCCGGCTACATACATATCTTATGGAGACTTTGGCTTTAAGGGGGAGGGTTTTATAACTCCGTACCTGTCCAGAGCTCAAAACTCTATATATTACGGCGTAAGATCTGGGCAAATAACCAATATTACTTTGGACGGGCAGCTTACCGGAAAGACACTTGGCTCTTTGATTGTAGCACAGAATAAGCTTGTTAGTGGGTTTTCGAAGGATTTTCAAAGCTTGGACGTAAGGGAAAAAGCTACTTCCGAAGCGACTAATCTTACCTCAATTCAAGGCTTTCCTGTGTCGAATTGCATAGTTGATAGTATAAGCTTTTCAGACGGAGGGTATAGAAGCATTTTAGGCTACTCTGTAGCCTTAAGGGGATACGAGTCTAGACTATTTTCTGGGGTTTCTAAGATTTTGGAGCCAATAAATTCTTTTGAGTTTTCCGAGGCGGAAGACGGGCAAAGAAGCATAACTCATACAGTTTCAGCAAAAGG
>MPMC02230772.1_pt1 | contig 17730 bp, 14 predicted proteins | sample 1617281 | NCBI WGS metagenome assembly MPMC02 (sample SAMN05944809, study PRJNA350692) | marine metagenome | biome: marine; feature: ODZ; material: water; isolation source: 100 m water sample filtered on 30 um supor filter | place: Pacific Ocean | collected 2012-04-09 | depth 100m m | reverse complement strand
TTCACCTCGCAAATCGAACATTTTGCGCGCCGTATCAGAAACCTCTCCCAGGTATCCCAGTCGTTCGCCCGCAAGACTCAGCTCGCCACCTTTTCCGCTACGAAAAAATGCGCTCTCGAAATCTGCTGCCTCGAGTTGTTCCTGAATTCCCAATCTTTCAAGGATCGCTTCCAATACTCCTTTGACCTCAAAAAAACCGTTTCCGCTCGCAAGAGCCACCATCGTTTCCTCGACCGGCAGCGCACCAGAGATGGGCAGATACACACGAGCCACTTCAAATAATTCAATTCTTTCATTGGAAAGGCTTTCGTTGGTCCGTCGCACCGAAAGCAGACTGGGGATCAGGCTGCGGCGCAACAGGGCCGCGCCCCGCAGCATCGGTGTGTCGCAACAAATCGGATCTGCATCCGACCACGGGCTGAACACCGCGCTCGTCTTTTCGTCAACCGCACTGGCGGTCACCACTTCGTCGAAACCGGTTGCCGTGAGCGTCCGCCCAACGCGTGCAACGACGCGATCCTGCCGGCTTCGTGAGGAAGCGCGCATCGGCACCCGACCATCTTCGGGAATCTTGTCATACCCGTGAATCCTTGCCACCTCTTCGACAAGATCAATTTCACGGTACAAATCGGCTCGCCAACTTGGAGGCCGCACCTCGATGCGTTTTGCTTCGACCTGTTGTGGATCATTCCCCAGGGCAGTGAGAATGCGAACCACTTCGTCACGATCGATCGCAATCCCCAAAATGCGCTCCAACTGATGCATTCGCAGCACAATGGGTTCTCTTGGCGGACTCTCAGAGCCCACGTCAATCACACCTTCTGCCAACTCACCTCCTGCCAGCTCAAGAATCAATTCGCAGCAGCGACGACTTGCCCAATCGACGCCCTCCGGATCAGGACCCCGTTCGAAACGATAGGAGGAATCGCTGTGCAAAGCGAGTCGGCGCGCGGCAGTGCGAATCGCAATCGGGTCAAACAGTGCGCTCTCAATCAGGACATCTGTCGTTTTCTCTGAAACTTCCGTGTCGGCGCCCCCCATCACACCCCCAAGTGCGACCGGGCGCTCAGCATCGGCAATCACACACATCCCGGCATCGAGAGTGTACGTTTTGTGGTTGATTGCGAGAAAAGGTTCCTTAGCCTCGGCCTGCCGAACGATAATCCGGCGAGAGTGTAATTTTTCAAGATCGAATGCGTGCAGCGGCTGTCCCGATTCGAGGAGAACATAATTGCTGATGTCGACAATATTGTTTACCGGCGTCCAGGCAGTTCCCTTTTTCATCTTGGATGCGTACACCGTCTTGAGTCTCTCGATGAGCCAATCGGGACTCGGGGCGACTTTGACTCCCTGAATGACACGGGCAGTGTACCGTGAACAAAGCTCTGGTGATTCTAGCGTTACTCCCGTGAGCGTGCTGATGTTCGGTCCCGAGGCGACCGGGGCAGCTTCGGGAATTGCCAACGGCAAATCGTAAAGGACCGCAATTTCGCGCGCAACGCCAAGATGTCCAAGACAATCGGGCCGATTGCTGGTCACTTCCAAATCGATTGCCAGATCCTCAGCAACCGCATCCGTTCCCTCGTGATTGAGACCCGCCATCATGAGGCGTTCCTCGAGTTCCGCAACTGGCATCTCGAGCGGCACGTATTGCTTGAGCCAATTCCAACTAACAATCATGGGTCCACAGACGATCGGTTTTGGGTTAACTGGGCTACAATCCGATGAAACAAAAACGCGCTGTCAAAGTTGCGCAACTCATGTTTTCCAACATGGCATGACCTTAAAACTGGTGTAGAAAGCGAACATCGTTCTTAAAAAACTCGCGGATATCTGTAATTCCATAACGGCGGGCACAGAGTCGCTCCACTCCAAGACCGAAAGCAAAACCGGTTACCTTTTCCGGATCATAGCCAACCGCTTCAAAAACATTAGGATCGACCATTCCTGCACCACCCATTTCAATCCAGCCATCCTGCCACCGCATGTCGACTTCCACACTCGGTTCTGTAAAAGGAAAAAACGAGGGGCGAAAGCGGACATGGACATCTTCGCCCAGATAACTACTGCAGAACATTCGCAGCACACTTTTTAGGTCCGCCATCGTAACGTCGGTATCGACCAGGAGCCCTTCAATTTGATGGAACATCGGGTAATGTGTGGCGTCGGCGGTATCGGGCCGATAGACGCGGCCGAGCGAAACGATTCGTACCGGCGGCGGCGTTTCGTCCATCACCCGAATCTGCACCGTACTCGTCTGGCTCCGAAGCAACCACTCCGACCTCTCGGGACCGGCCGACTTGGTCGCAGTCTGTAGATAAAAGTTATCCAGCGGGTCCCGGGCAGGGTGTGAGCGAGCAATATTGAGTGCCTCAAAATTGTGGCGTTCGTCCTCGATCTCAGGACCATCGGCCACGCTAAAACCCAATCGCGCAAAAATATCCTTGAGTTCTTCGATGGTCTGCGTGATCGGATGCAAATGGCCGAGAATTGGCTTACAGCCCGGTTCGGTGGGATCAAAGCCGGCAGCGCTCTGCTGGGCGACTGCAAAGGTTAGACGTTCTTTGGCAGCCGCATAGGCTGCCTCTATCTTTTGCTTGGCTTCATTAAACCGCTTGCCCGCAACAGGCTTTTCGGCCGAATCGATAGCAGCAAGCCCCTTCTGCAAAGCCTTGAGTCGACCGCTTTTGGCACCAAGTAGATCGATCCGTACCGCTTCGAGGGAATCAACGTCGAGGGCAGCATTCAATGATTCGGTAGCCGAATCAGTCAACCCGTCCAGTTCGACAAGAAATTCATCTAGTGCCACGGCAAGCTATGCAGCGGTTCCCAGAGCATCCTTCACTCGTTCAACGACTTGGTCGAACGCCGATGGATCATTTACCGCCATTTCGGCGAGGCTCTTGCGATCCAACGCAATCTCCGCTTTGTTCAATCCGTAAATGAACTCACTGTAACGCAGCCCACGTTCTCGAGCGGCGGCATTGATGCGAATAATCCACAACTTGCGGAATTCACGTTTTCTCGCGCGACGATCGCGATAGGCACAGGCATCGGCACGAACAAGGGTCTCTTTGGCCGTGCGCAACAGAGTACCACGGCCACCACGATAACCCTTCACTCGTTTGAATAACCGGTTTTTAGCCCTGTTGCGGGCTGCCCCTTTCTTTGTTCTCATCGCCCTTCACCAATTACCTTGCTGCGTTCACATTTTCGCTTTGCTAGAGGCCCTCTCTCTTTACCAGTCTTCACTGGAGAAAAGCCTGCCGGGCAGGGAGCGTTTATTAATTACTATATTTCCCCAGGGCATCCCGAATCTTTTTAGTCTCGGTCCCCGAGACTACGGTAGTCCCGCGGAGATTGCGTTTCCGTTTATGCTCCATGCGGGCAGCGAGGTGGCTTGTCCCACTGGACCGGTGCTTAGCCTTTCCACTGGCAGTTAAGCGAAATCGCTTTTTCGTACCTTTATGTGTCTTCTGCTTTGGCATGGGAAAATAGGCAGATCTGCCGCACCCTGAAAAATCAACTTTGTGGTTTCATCCAAGCCCTAAAGTCTAGTGAAAGAGAGGGTTGGAGAAAAGGGGACCCACAATCCAGCTTCCCTTGTCTGACCGGCAACGGTGAGGAATCGCCAAATACTTCAAACCGGTCGCCAGACACCCGAAGGGGTGGCTATTTTGGTACCAACGTGCAGACAATCCTGCGACCGTGCTGCGAGGGAGGCGTCTCCACTTTGGCAATATCATCGAGTCGTGCCACAAAATCATTGAGGACGCGTCGCCCCTCTTCCATGTGGGCCAACTCCCGACCCCGAAAAATGACCGAAATCGTGACCTTATCCTTATGCTCCAAAAACTCACGCGCATGATTGATCTTGAAATCTATGTCGTGCTGGCCGGTCTTGGGCCGGATGCGGATTTCTTTGGTCCGGGCATGGTGCGCGGCTGCCCGGTTCTTATTTTTCCGCTTTTTTTGCTCGTACTTGAACTTGCCGTGATCCATGATCCGGCAGACAGGAGGCCGCTCCGTTGGGGCCACCTCAACCAAATCCAAGCCGGAGTTGCGTGCAATTTCAATCGCCTCTTCCGTAGATAAAATTCCCAGTTGTTCCCCGTCGCCCCCAACTACTCTGACAGGAGAGACTCGAATCTGGTCATTGATCCGCTGTAGCTTGTCGATATTCACCACCTCCGAAAAAACAATGGAAACAATACCCCGCGGGCATCTCGCAGAGAGACCCGCCTGCACGCCTAACAGTATCGGGGAGGGTGCAGCATTTCGTCAACTGGTTGCACACCACTTTTTAACGAAGAAGCTGGCAAACCGGGCTTGGTCAAAATGCCGAGGAAGTGCGAGAAAATGAGCCCCAGCCCAAATATTTTCAAAACAATGAGTACGGTCCGACCCGTTTACACCGATTTAGTTTTTGCTCTGTTTGGCGTTATCGGCTGCCAATTCTACAGACTCGGTCGAACTTGTCTCTCGTACCACACGAGATCGGGCCTCGGTAAGCAGTTTTTCGATAGCTTCCTCAACAGGCATTGTCTCCTGAGAGCCATCGACACGATCTCTCAGGGAGAGGGTTTCTGCAGTCTCATCCCGAGGACCCACAACTACCGTATAGGGTATTTTTTCTAGCTGGGCATTGCGGATTTTTGCGCCAAGCTTCTCCGGGCGGTAGTCGCCAGCGGTCCTTAATCCCGCCTCTTGGAATTGTTGCTCTACATCACGGCCATACGCTTCGGACTTTTCGCTCACCGTACAGATGCGTACCTGCTCGGGCGCCAACCAGAGAGGAAACGCACCGCCAAAATGCTCGATCAGGACACCGATAAACCGCTCCATTGAACCGAATGGCGCCCGATGGATCATCACCGGTCGGTGCAGCGCGTTGTCCGCTCCGACATACGTTAAATCAAACCGCTCGGGGAGTTGATAATCGACCTGGACCGTCCCCAACTGCCACTCCCGCCCAAGGACATCGCGAACTACAAAATCGATTTTCGGACCATAAAAAGCGGCTTCACCCAGTTCTTCGCTAAAAGGAACCCCAAGCTTCTCAACGGCCGCCAAGCAGGCTGCTTCCGCCTTCGCCCACTGGTCGCGATCGCCAACGTATTTGTCACCATCCGCGTCGCGCAGGCCAACGCGAACCCGATAATTCTCCATTCCAAGCGTGCCAAAAACGATCTTCACCAGTTCGATACAACCGGCGATTTCTTCTCCGAGCTGACCTTCACTTACAAACAGATGGGCATCATCCTGGGTAAAACCTCGCACGCGGGTGAGGCCACCTATCTCGCCCGATTGTTCCCATCGGTAAACCGTACCGAATTCGGCAAGCCGAATCGGCAGATCCCGATAACTGTGTTTTTCACTCGCATAGATTCGGATATGGTGCGGGCAATTCATCGGCTTGAGCATGTAACCATCAATAGTCCCCTCCTGCATACGACTGGCCAGGTCAGCGCAGGAACAATTCTCATCTGCGAGCTTCCTGATCTGGTCCGGATCAATCAGAGGCGGAAACTGCGATTCGGAATAATAGGGATAGTGGCCGGAAGTCTTGTAGAGTTCGAGCCTGCCGATATGGGGTGTAAAGACCTGCCGGTAACCCTGTCTTTGCAGATGTTCGAGGATAAAATCTTGAAGCTGCTGCCGTATGAGAGCCCCCTTGGGCTTCCAGAGGATTAGCCCCTGCCCTACCTTCTCATCAATCTCAAAGAGGCCGAGTTTTCTGCCCAACACACGGTGGTCCCGCTGTCGCGCCTCTTGGAGTCTCTGGAGATACGCTGCGAGCGACTCCTTATCCCAGAAAGCGGTGGCATACACCCGCTGCAATTGTTCTCGAGTATGGTCCGCTTTCCAGTAGGCACCCGCCACAGAAAGCAGTTTGTATGCCTTGCCAATCACCTTGGCGGAACGGACATGGGGACCGCGACAAAGGTCCAGAAACTCCCCCTGCCGATAAAACGAAAGCGTTTGCTCCTGAGCCAAGCCTGTTTCAATATGCTCAATTTTGAGCGGCTGTTGCATCTCACGACAAAGTTGCACTGCCCCGCTGATCGGTTCTTCCAAACGATCAAACGGTTCATCCAGCTTGATGATCTCTCCCATTTCCTTTTCGATCGCCGCAAAATCATCCTCGCAAAGGACATGGTCCATTTCAAAGTCGTAGTAAAATCCGTCTTCGATCGTAGGGCCAAATGCGAGTTGCACTCCGTCAAAGAGTCGCATCACCGCCCTGGCCATCACGTGGGCCGCGCTATGCCGCATCACGTCGAGGGATTCGGGATCCTTTTTGGTGAGGAGCCGCAGACCGATCTCCCCTTCACCGGGCAGGACCATGTCGAGACCGACAATTTTTCCGTCGAGTTCTGCAGCGATGGCCGCTTTTTCCAATCCGGGGCCAATATCTGCCGCCACGTCACGGCAGGTCATGAGCTGCCGGTACGTTCGGGTACTACCATCGGGCAGGGCAATTTTTAGCATCATTCTCTCAGGATGTATGGTCTTTTATGAGTTGCATCAAGCACCTGCCGGTGCTAGCAGGCACAAAACCGCCAAGCAGGACAGCGGGGACAAGGCCTGCAAGGGGTTTCTCGAGCGGGCATGCCCAGAACAGCGGTTTGGCCAAGTATAGGGGGCCGAGGCGAGTGAATACAAGGCAAACAGATGACTCTGGTAAGTGGGGTTCACTTTTCCGAAAATGCGGAAAAATCCACTCCAAGGTGTGATTATTGCCCACTTTCTCATGCCTGCATACAAGCGTTACAATCAGTGGCGGGGTGCGGAGGACGATAACAGACAATGGCTGAAATAGCAGGTTCGGCGGCTTTGGCTGGGTACGCTGTGACTTACTGGATTTAGCCAGGGGACTCCTGCCGCGGCAAGTCCCCTTTTTTTATTGGGCGATTAGCTCAGTTGGTTTAGAGCACTAGCTCGACAAGCTAGGGGTCACTGGTTCGAGCCCAGTATCGCCCACTTGGTTTTAAATCTCGCCGAAGTCTTGTCTTAGATCACTTGTCGATGGTCGGCAGTGCAACTTGTCTTTCGAGTCGCAAAACGGGAACTATCGTTTTGGCACTCGAAAAGGCCGCGCGATCAAAGTGCATATCGGCTGTGGATCATTCGGATGATGTAGTAGAAAAGCTAGGCAATGGACTGGACCAGCGGAAAAGCGGAGAGCTGCGCAATGGAAGCGGGGCGCAGCCATGTGCATCGTGAATACGCCAGGGTGTTTCAGGCTCTTGCGACAAACGGGATCGCATTCTGCCTCGTGCGGCCCGCAGAGAAGCTGACAGCACTGGAGAAGGATCTCGATCTGCTCGTCGATCCGGGGCGCCAGAAAGAAGCACTTGCCGCGCTGCGAGAAATTGGCTTCGAGATTCTGCGGACCGAATTCCACAACCCCCGCAAGATCGTCATGGGCCGCTGGACGAAGACAGGTTTCGTCCTGCTCGATATCCACTTCGCGCTTGTCTGCAAGGGCTTCGAATACCTCCAGACTGACGCTGCCCTGGCGCGACGAATTGCGATCAACGGCATCCCGCAACTCGGGCCGGCCGACATGGCGGTGGTACTCGTGTTCCACGACCTGCTGGGCAAGGACCACCTGCAGCCGAAACACCGCCCGCACATCGAGCAGATGCTGCCCTCGCTAGCTGGCAGCGCTACCGAACGGGATCTCGTGCGACTTGGAATAGCGAAGTACATGCCGCAAACGGTGGAACAGATCGCGCCGCTGTATGCAGACCCGAGTGCTGCCTTGCGGCTAGCGCGTTCAATACGGAGAAAGCTGCTCTGGGGTCATCCGCGGATCTTGGCTCGGCGGTTGCTCATGCGAGGGAAGCTGCTCGTGTCACAACCTACGAAGGGAGTGTCGATCTGCTTTTTGGGTCCGGATGGCTCCGGTAAATCGACGGCGATCGAGGAGTTTAGCCGACTCGTCCGCGAGGAACTAAATTGGGGTCATAGCGTCCACTACATGGGACCCTGGGGCCACCACCACTTCCCACGTTTTATGCATTTCGCGAGCGAGCCCGTGCCTGAGCGCTTTTCCGATATGGTGTCTGAACGGAGGCGGTTGTGCGACCAGTTGCACGGGCGGGAGTCGCCTTCCATCTTTCGGGCCCTGGGCTATGAGTGGCGACGGCGGCGAGGCCCCCTCACTGTAGAAGAGGAGGAACTGCGACAGTTCCAACGAGGGACGGTCTGGTCCTGGATTGCGTTTCGCTTCGTGCGGGCTCATCTGCGGTACTGGTTCTACCTAGTGGCACTCTCATTCGAACTTTGGTGGCGATATGCCAAGGTCTGGCGCGCAAAGCGCCACGGCCATCTGGTCATCATGGATCGCTATATCTACGACTTTATGTCGGGTGCCATGCACGGGATTCGGAGCGGCTACCGGGCGATCCGCTCGCTGATGTGCGCCCTCTATCCCCGTCCCGACAGGATCTTCCTCCTCCACGCCGACCCCGAGATCATTGCGGCACGGAAGTCCGATCTGGACCTTGAGACGCTGAAGAAAATACAGGCCCTCTACGCATCCATGGGCGATCGCTGGAACATGATTTCCATCTCGACCGAGGTCCCACCCGACGAGGTCGTGCGCGGCATCGTGGATCGCGATTTCGACTGGCTCGTAGAGAAGCGTCGCGCATGAACCTCCACTTCCACCAGTTGATCAAAGGCACCGGCATCCTGTCCCTTGCCGGGATCATGGAGAAGGGGGTGGCGTTTATCCTGCTCCCGCTCTACACCCGCTACCTGACGCCGGCCGATTACGGAGCCGTCGAACTCTTCCTGATCCTGCTCGCCATCATGGACATTGTCGTTTCGCAGGGCATGGACTCCGCGGTAATGAAGCGCATCCTTTACGACAAGGGCGGGCAGCCGATCGAGGCCTATCGTCCTGCCATCAGCACAGGCATCACCTATGTCTTATGCTGTTCTTTGATGGCTGGCACCCTCATGATCTTGTTTTCCGGTCGCATCGCACCGTTGCTGTTCGACCAGTCGGGCTATACGAAATTGCTCGCCTTCGGAGCCGGGATCCTGCTCTGCCAAGCTACCTACAAGGTCATGGCAGCCCCCCTCCGGGCAGCGCAGAAATACGCCACGGTGGCTGGAATTTCATTTATCATCTTCTGCGCCAAACTGGCCGGCAACCTCATCTGCCTGCTGTATCTGGACGCCGGCTTCGCCAGCCTGATCTACGGCAGCTTCTGCGGCGGAGTCGTCAGCGTAATCGCGACCGTATTCTTCGCGCGTAAATACCTGGCCTGGGGTTTCGATCGAGATGAACTGCGAAAACTGATGAAATTCGGATTCCCACTGATCTTCTCCGCGATCGGGTTTCTTCTGCTCTCGGCAACAGACCGCATCCTGCTCAAGACTCTCGCTTTGAATGCACACGTCGGGCTTGCGCACATCGGACTCTACTCCATCGCGGCGAAGCTGGTCTTCGTCGCCAACGCATTAGCCCTGACCCCCTTCCGGTCCGCCTGGCCAACGGTCTACTACAGGATCGCACGGGAGAGCGGGGCGAAGCAGACGTTCGCCAACTTCGCGCTCCGTTTTTTCGCGCTCGGCCTGCTCGCGACGCTCGCCGCACACTGGTTTGCGCCCTCAGCCCTGGTTCTGCTCACGACACCCGAGTTCTATGCCGCAGCCCCCGCCGTCGGTTTCCTGATGGCGGCCCTGATCTTGTTCGCCCTCAACGATATTCTCAAGGTAGGCATGAACATCGAAGCGCGCACGCACCTGCTCCCGATCCGGGTCGCACTCGCCGCCACTCTGAATGTTATCCTGGGCGTCATTATGATCCCGCGTTGGGGTATTGTAGGGGCCGCCGCCGCCACGATGATCTCCTATCTCTTCATGGACGCCTTCACAATCTGGGCCTGCCGCAACTTCTACCGCATCCAATACGACTGGTGGAGCGTGGGCAAGCTCAGTGTCCTGGCGGCGGCACTGTTCCTGGTACCCAGTCTCGTTCCACTACACCGGATGGTGCAAGATCCACTTCACCAAATGGTCCTCGATCTCGGCCTGAAGTGTGTTCTTCTGGGAATCTTTCTACTGGCCACGCTGCACATAACCAAGATCGACCTGACCAGTCTGCTCCGCCGTTCACCGGGAGGCATCGCATGAGCCTGCTAGGTCACAGATTGGTCTGTCCGCATACGGGTCAATCACTTGCACCCCTCTCCGACGACACGCTCGCCACATCCGATGGGCTCAGGAAATATCCCGTCCGCCTCGGTGTCCCGATCGTCCGCAAGGGCAACACCCACGATGATGGACTGCCGTTTAACGATCTCGAGACGCTCGTAGCGCGCATGCAGGATCCGGACTGGTCAATTGCGATCATCGATCAGATGGGCACACACATCAAGAGGCTACCTCTACGGTCCATCCTGGCCAGCGACACGATGGCCACCTGGCAGGTGCTGCTACCCAGATCCGCACGTGGCCGAGTACTCTATATTTCCGCGCTGCTTGGTAGTGAGGCCGTTGCCCTGGGCCACTGGTGCAGGGAGGTGGTGGCGTGCGACGCGAATCTGACCCACGCCGCACTCTTAGCGGCGCGTGTTCGCCAGAAGCATCTGGACAACGTGCACGTCGTCTGTGCGGGTGACACGGACACCCTTCCCTTTCCGGACGGTGAGTTCGATTCGGTGATCCTGAATGGGCTCGACTGGTTCCGGGACGAACCGGATCTGGCGGCGCAGACGGCATTCCTGTGTGAAGCGCGCCGCGTTCTGAAACCGGGGGGACATGTCTGGTTAGGGGTCGAAAACCGGTGGGGTCTGTCCTCCTGGATCGGAAAACCCGACCACTACGCGGCAATGGCCTTCTTTTCGTTTCTGCCGCGATCTCTAGGCGATTGGCTTGCCGAGAGGTGCCGAGGACGCCGCCCGCGGGCTCATGCACGTGGGGCCGCCGGCTATCGTAGAATGCTGGGAGATGCCGGGTTTACGACAGCGCGGTTTCACGCCCTCTTGCCCCACTTCCGCAACATTTCCCAACTCGTGCCGCTGGATCGGCTGATGCTCCCGGCGCGCGCGGCCAGCCATCGCAGCCCTGGGCTGAGAGCCAAAGCGTCCAGAGGGCGCGCGCGTCTGAAACGGACTCGCTGTCTGGCACCCACCTTCGGCATCGCCGCCCATACGGAGCGAAGTGAAGAAAGCTGGATCGAGGCCCTGACCTGCTCGCTACACCAAGAGTTCGAGATCGACGGCCCGGTTCGTTTTCCTCAACTCACACTTTCAGGAGCAGGGTCTGCAGGACTCATCCTCTTTCTGGGAGACGCGTTTGTGCTACGACTCCCCTTCGATCTCGACAACGCAGACGGTGTCCAGCGAAATTACCTGGGACTCGAAATGGCCCGGGATCGACTCCGTTCCGCCTTGCAAATCAACACGCCGGAACCGCTGATGAACACCGAGTTCGACGGGGTGCCGTTCACGGTTGAAGAGCGCATTCCAGGCGTCCTGCTGTCCCGCCTCGACCCCTCCCGCAGGCCGACCGAGGCCGATCGCGCGTTCGAGTTGTTACTGGCCATGCAGGCGCTCTCTGTAGAACGGCCTCCCGATCAGACGGCGTTATGGCGCGATACGGTGGCGACCTTCGAGCGTGCTACTGTATGGGCCATCGACGCCGAGGAGCGGAAGCTGGCTGCAGACTTTGTCGCTATGGCAGCCGACCTGGACGCCTCTTCTATCCCGCTCTGCCTGAGCCACGGTGACTTCCATTGGCGCAACATGTTGGTCAACGACACGGATTGCGGGATCGGTTTGTTCGACTGGGACCGCTGGTCTCTGGCCGCCCCGGCAACGCACGACTTTCTCCATTTCGTCATGATCCATCGCAAACTGTGCGGCCAGTTGTCCTGGGCGACGGCGTTTAGCGACTGGATCGCGGGGGCGGGCGCCAACGAGCAGGAGTTACGCTGGACCGAGCGGTTCACGGAACGCGCTGGCCTCGTGCCCGGCTGGCGGACCCCTGCGGCAACACACTACTGGTCGCGCAACATCACGGAAAAGGCTGGCACAGATTACGACCTGAACCGCAGCTGGATCCGTGAGAATTTTCTCGATCTGTTGCCGCGGATGCACGACTTGGTCCGCGCCGCGCTGAACGCGACCGGTTGAGACGATCTCTGGCCAACCGCCCTCTGGCCAACCGCCGCGCCGTGCAGGTCCACGCCTGCCCGATTTGCCTACTTCTTTTTCGCTGGCGGATAGACAGTAATTCCAAATTTCTTTGGGTCCATCCCTGCGGGCCACTTCGGTTTGCGGCGGTGAAAGCAGGAAGCATTTCTCCAATCCGCCCTATCCCAATGGGTCGCCCCACGCAAGTCCGCTCCACTTAGGTCCGCTCGGCCCAGATCCGCGACGGCCAAGTCCGCCTTGCTCAGGTTCGTTCGTGTCAGATCCACCCCCCGCAGATTCGCCCCGCTCAGGTTTTCCCCAGGACCAACATCTCCTTCAAAAGGATGCTCCTTACCGCTCAGATTTTGGTGGTCTCTTGTCGCCTTAAAGATTTTCATACGTCCCCGTCCAAGCGGACCCGGCAACGAATAGCCCAAAGACCACACTAAGAAATGTTTTTCGAATTTTGTTACCCCTCCCACAGACTGTTTAAGATGTGGACACGTTCCGCCGTTTTTCTAGCAACGCCAATCGAGCTGAAAATGTCCTATTGTTTATTCCTGATTTTGTTAAGTGGTTGCTTGATTACATTCAGAGGGGCAGTGAGGGGATACTCGATAAAGCGCAACCGATTGTTCTCCATCAAATGGACGCCCCGCTGGCCAAATAATTTGCCCGTTTGATTGTCCATGATGTAATACCCGTCCTCTTTAGGGACCACCACGGTTTGATACCGGGCAGGCTCCGGCGAAAACCAAGCGTGTCCCCAAAGACCTACCATAATGAAGATGCCAAGTATGGTCGCCGCGATCCACCTTTGAAATGGTGTCGGCCCTGCTGCTCGCGTCTGTTTGATTTCATCCATCGCGTCCCCTCCCGAATGTGCTGCTCATCTGGCGTCTATTCTGTGGCGGCAGGACCGCTTTGCCACCCCCTGTTGCGGACATTTTTTTCTGTTGGCCCGGCTTTCTCTCGGAAAACAGAGGCCGTGGCGTTTGTTTTGAGCGCGACCGACTCTACAGAATGGTAAAACAAGATCGGTTTCCACTAAAAAAGCGGCAGGAGTGGTTCAATCGGCGATGCCAATTCGTAGAAAACAACAGGCAAGTCATCCGTTGCTTGAGGAATCTCGAGATGCTGCATTATGAGCAGAGGAAGCGGCGCCTGCGATACCAAACAAAGAAGCCGAAAACGCCCAGTAGTGACAACATACCAGCAGTCGGCTCGGGAACCAGAAGTGGCATATTACCATTAACCATGAGCGTCCCACTCCAGGAGATGGACTGACCGGTTTGCGTCATCGAAAAACGCAAGTTTGCCATTTCACCGGTCGCTGAAGTGAGAAACGGCGTGCCACCCACCCCGGCGGTCGTATCAAAAACCCCGTCAAGGTAAACATCGACAAAATGTTCGTCTCGGGAGAGAACCTGACTGTTTGAGGCCGTAAAGATCCCGAAGTCCTGCGAGCCAAGTGTCAAATTCGAAAGGTCCCCTAAATCGAGCGTCCAAATATCGGGGCCGACACTTGTGAAATATGGAACGTTGGCAAAGTCGCCCGTTCCGGGATTAGCAAAAACGTGATAGATGTTGAACTCATCGGTATTGAGCAGGTCGATGCCCGATCCGACAACAACACCTGCTGAACCGAGGGGATCGGACCCATAAAATTCGGTGCCCTGTGCGATTTTTATCTGTTGGCTACCTAACAGCACCAACAGGAGCAAACCGCTCAGGATACGGACAATACCGCATAACCGTACACGCTTTGTGTTGCCGTAGCTGCACATCTTCCAAACCTACTGAAAATGAACTGGGATTCCGAACTCTCCTTTGCAACGGTCTCCACTTTTCAGTTTGGGTTCCAACGTTCCATCCAACCCTACAATTGCTTTAATCCGAACAATTCGGACATTTTTAGTGGAAATACACCTCACTTTTACGCAACTCGTATGCCAAAAAGCCCTTTGGCCGATTCAATATCCGCTCAGCCGGCTGGCAGAGGCATCCTTGCCGGCCGCCACTCGAATTTTCTCCTGGAAACAACCTGTTTTTGGCGCTCCTGCGAGGGCAACTTCACGACCTAAAATCGAGCTCCATCCGACAAACCAGACCGTCGGTTGGATCGCTTAAGCCGTAAAATCGCCTCTCTTGTTGTCAAATTACCTCATCTGTTCGCGAAATAGTCCCCGACCACCCATTGCTTAAAGGCAACGCAGGCCACATCGTTCTCTAGGGCCTACTCGAGCAGACCGAAAACAAGCAACCAATTTTTCTATTTCAAAACACCCGGCATACCTCTCGCAGGAGTTTTTGGGTTATTCGTCCATCAGTAATGCGTCATCAATTTGTCGCAACACGGCAGCTGCAACGTCCCGACCATCACGGGAAGTACTACAGCCATGCCAACGGTCCACATGCTCCACCTCAGGCATCACTGCCAGGATTTCAGTTTTTAAATTCTCAATCATGTCCGTTGTTCGATCGGACTGGGGCTCGGCAAGCAAGGTAGCAATCGTTTTCATCATTCGCAGTAGTCGCGCCCGAATCTGGATAGGAGATGAAAGGCCTTCGCCAGGCTCCACCAGCAACTCCGCAGCCGGAACGTTCAACGCCTGCTGCCAACGGTACAAGGAACTGAGTGAAATATCACAATTAGGATCTTCCTGCATGCGAACCTGATTGGCTGAAAGATTCATCTTGCGGGCAAGTGCTCGCACTGACACATCCTGCTGCGAGCGAATCTGGCCGATTCGATGCAGTGGTTGTCGAGATCCAGATCCATTACCAGATCCATTACCATTAGTCTCTTGGCCATTAGTCTCTTGGCCATTAGTCTCTTTTTGGACACATATTCCTTGGGGATTCGTGCTTGCTGCTTGAACCCTAGTGTGATGAACGGCGCACATCTCAGCTCCTCCAAGTTGCTACGGCTGAATCATTCCCTAACACTCCGTGCGACCAGAAGTGTCCCAGAACGCTAAGCGTCCCTGTCGCCCCATAATGCAGCGGAAGCGACAAGACTACCCCTGGCTATGCGACTCTACATACGCAGCCTGTCATCTCTCGGTTGTCTCTTTTTTTCTAAACTCAAGGAGCAAGCGGCCCTAGGCGAACACAACCGCATCGTCCTCCCCGGACCGGTTGCGGGCACCCTGAGCGAGCTCTATGGCTCCTCCTCTTCTGGACGCGATAGAGAAGCGCTAATAGGGCAAAAAGAAAATCCTTTTTTGAGGATTTCGTGAAAATCTTTCCGAGGAGGGCCCGCTGTGCGCAGCCTTATCTGCCTGGGAAGAAAGAACCTATGAAAAGAGAGTCAAAAAGGACTACTTTTCGGGCCCTTCGTTAAACAGAATGTGCGTTCCCGATTTTCCGGGAGTGATGAGATCGGGTCTGCCATCGGCGTTCATATCTGCCACCCGCAGCTGCAGGCCGGTACCGACATGCCCCTGCTCAATCGTGTGACGCACGAAGCGGCCCTCTGCCCCATTCCACGTATAGTAATAGAGGCAAGGCGGTTCTGACGCACCGGGATCACCACCTGAATGGGCACGAACACGTTTGCCGGTAATCAGCTCGCCCGCTCCATCACCGTCAAGATCTGCCCACGCCAGCGCGTGCAACTGGGAATAGGAATCGTCAATCAGATGCTCTCGCCACGCCGTCTTACCATCAACCGGCTCAAGCTGTTCCAGCCAATAAACGCCGTAGTCGTGTCCGTTGCCCCGGATGATGTCAGCGCGCCCGTCACCGTTGATATCTTTCACCAGTACCGGACAACTGGCTCCAACCCATTGCCAGTCACTGTGCAATTTCCAGGGTTTGTCGAGATCTGCTTTTGGCGGGCACTCGTACCACCCTTGGGCAAAGAGAATATCCGCTCTCCCATCGCCGTTGATATCCCCGAATCCCATCCCGTGGCCATTGGCGCCCCGACCAATAATCCACTGTTTGAGCGTTGGCTGTTTTGCTTCATCTTCAGCAAAACGCCAAGCCACTAGATCGGCCTTTGCGTTCCAACTGTCGACCACCAACTCCGCGTTTCCATCCGCATCCAAATCTTGCAGGAACGTAATTTCATTGTTGGTCCCACCTTCGGCCAAAAGGTGTTTTTTCCAAAGTTGATTTTTCTGCAATCCCTCAAGACCTGGATTTTGGTACCAATAGATCTGTTTCGGAATGAAGGAACTCGAGACAACATCGATCCAACCGTCCCCATTCATGTCCCGGACATGATCGCCGTTGTTTTCCAGATAGTCTTTGCCAAACGAAGCGATTTCTCGCAAAGGATGCTGGCGAAATTCCGGTCCCTCATACCAATGGCGGCCGGCCACCACATCCATCTGCCCATCGTTATTGACATCCGCCACCGCGCAACCTTCGTTGTTATCCAGAACCAGCCTCTGGGTACGAAATTGAAGTCCGCCGCGAGGCGAATCGGCTTCGGCAGCTTTCGGGTGGAAGTCGGCCAAAAGAAGCCCGAAAGAAACCAACAGGAGTACACGGGCGGAATGCCAGAACGCTTGAGCGTTGTTGCAGCGGAGCTGATTGCAGCACCGGTGAGCAGACCGTTCTGTTCCCAAACGCATTCGCCTTGGTCCTCGAAGGACCAACCTGGCGAGACTGCACATACAACCGGCACTGTAAAACAGATGAAATATCATAGCTTTGAAACATTCCGTTCCTGTTGGATTTCATTGGCCGAACCCGCACATTGTAACGAAAAGGCCCCACATGGACATGAGCGGTTCAAGGACCGCGGGGATTATTCCCCGTACTCCATGCGTGGGATCAAAAAATGCAAACTTAAGATCGACCACTTCTTCTCGCCGACCACCGGTGTTGATCGATCGACCGGGTCGTTAGGATGGGGACCCTATTGACCAAGAGAAACCCGCGCTGTTCCGCTTGAGCGGGGTCAGGGAGATGTCGGTCCCGGAGCAAAATAACATATGGCCAAGCAAGCACTTGCTGCCGTTTTTCTTGGCAAGGGAAAACCGCTCGAGATCCAATCGTTTGACATACCGGAATTACGTGCCGGTGAATTGTTGGTCCGTGTGACCTGCTGCACCGTATGTGGCAGCGATCTGCACACGTACGAAGGGCGCCGCTCAAGTCCGACCCCGACGATCCTCGGGCACGAGATTATGGGCCGGATCGCAGCACTTCCAGAGGGAGAGAACGTCGCTGACGTCGAAGGGCGGCCGCTAAAGATCGGGGACCGAATCACCTGGTCGATTGCAGCCAACTGCGGGGACTGCTTTTATTGCGGGCACGATCTCCCGGCAAAATGTGATTCCCTCTTCAAATATGGTCATGAAGCGATCGACTCGATCCACCCACTCAGTGGAGGCCTCGCTGAGTTTTGCCACCTCGCAGCGGGCACCGCCGTCGTACAAATTCCCAAAGTGTTGTCCGACGTCGTCGCCTCTCCCGCCAACTGCGCGACGGCCACCGTGGCGGCCGCCCTTCGCGTCGGCGGAGGTTGTACCGGTGAGGTGGTACTCATTCAAGGTGCCGGAATGCTGGGACTCTCGGCAACTGCCATGGCCGCTACGCTCGGTGCGGCTGAGGT
>MPMC02178585.1_pt1 | contig 18029 bp, 7 predicted proteins | sample 1617281 | NCBI WGS metagenome assembly MPMC02 (sample SAMN05944809, study PRJNA350692) | marine metagenome | biome: marine; feature: ODZ; material: water; isolation source: 100 m water sample filtered on 30 um supor filter | place: Pacific Ocean | collected 2012-04-09 | depth 100m m | reverse complement strand
GTCTTTATACTTCAGTGGTATATTCCTCATCACATAAGAAGAGGTTGGAATGCCCGATACTCCATTTTGATTATAGAATGGGAACTCTTGTGTTGATGTTCTAGCATCACAATCAATTCTACCCCAACTATAAACTCCAAAATAATTACGGAATACAAAATTATCAAATGTTGTTGTTGTTGAATCAAAAGTGAGAATGGTTTCATCCCAAGTGCTAGTTGAAGTATACCTATATCCACTATAAGAAGAAAGTCCAACAGTAACTTCTCTAAGGAATACATCTCCTACACCATAAACAAATTTCTTAACTGTTTCTGTTTTAAGTGCCTTATAGACATTATCAAGAGCAGTTGTTCCAACTCCAACAATATCTGATGAAGTATATCCAGATGTAGTTAAGAGTCCAAGAGAATCAGAAGGTCTGCCAATATTAGATTCTCTAATTACAAAGTAATCATTTGTACTTATACCACTTATTGTAACTGCAGTTCCAGTAAGTACAGTATCTCTCAAAATAGAATTATCTGGAATTAATAACTCAAATATAAGTGCTGTAGATGCAACTCCTACAATAGCAGTTGATCCTATACCAACGACCAATCCAAAATCACCGCTATAATTCACTCCAGAATTAATTCTTTCTCTCAAAACAGGAGGTGGAGTCATCAAAACTTCGGGTACAGATGTATATCCAGTACCAGGACCAGTCATTGTAAGACCTGTAACTATACCAGCAGTGCTAATATATGCTCTAGCAGTTGCTCTAGCAGTACTTCCCATTCCAACAGGATTTCCAAGGATAACGACTGGATTGGTGGAATAACCTACTCCACCATCAGAAAGTGTAAGTGATGTAATCGATCCACCAGTAGATACTGTTGCAGTCGCAGAAGCAGCAACTCTACTATCTTGTGATACAATTACAATGTCATTTTGGAATGTAATTGAAATATCATTCTCATTACGAGTATCAAATAGCGGTCTTACACTTTCAACGTAAATTATAGTAGAACCAACACCAACAGATTGAATAACATTAGTATTTGGATAAACAGAAGCTTCATATAGAGGACGATCTTTAGAAACTCTCTTACCATCAAGAATAAAATCTTCAGTCTGTTTACACCAATTTACAGGTCGCTTAAGATTGAGATCATTAACATTTCCAGGACCAAAATATGGATTTGTTGATACAACATCAGTTGAATCAATAGACATCGCAATTCTTGGATCTTCCTGCAAATAACTCTTTTGTCCCGCAATTGGATCGTTAGTGATTTGTAAAGAATCGCCTCCTTTTATAGTTTCAAGAACATCAACATCAACAACATCAATAGACCCACTTCCTTTATAGAATAGAATACTTACCTTATCACCAGATTTGGGAGGTTCTCCAAAGATAATTGTACTTCCTCCAGGGAAAGTGTAACCTTCACCAGGAACCTGTAAGATATTATTATAGAATACAAGTAAAACATCTTGAATATTGATATTCGATCCTTTAGATGCTTTAATGGAAGTAACTACACTGTTAACTTCTAACTGGAAATCTGTTTTGGTTCCATTAAATTGATCACTAATATCATCAAGTGGTTGAAGTTGTCCTATACACCACCCAGCAAATTTATCTGTGTATATATTTTGAAGAGTTAAAGTAAATCGTTCAAATGATCCCAGTGATGTCGCATCTGTTGGAATTCCTGTAATACCACCCGTAGGAACTGTGAGACTCTCACTAAGTTTATATCCATATCCCGTATTTTTAAGTTCAAAATCAGAAACAGTAGAATCTGCGCTAACAACAATATCAACTTTAGCTTCTGTTCCTACTCCTGCGATTGTCGTAGCAACTCCATCTATTTGATAAACCAACGGTATATTTGAATAAGGAAGTGGACCATCAACCAAAACATCATATGTTTTTGTTGTAGAGAACCCAGTATTCGTATTTGTTATAGAACAAGACGTTGAAACATAACCATCTTTAATAGTACTAAATCCAATATGAGTTATTGCATTATTAGTAGTAAGATCAGTCACAACACCAATATTTACGACTCCAACTTGTGGAGCAATAACTTTAATCATAACAGGAGTACCAGCAGCAATTTCATATACGCTTGCACTAGAAACTCCAATAGTTACTGATGTATCGCCTATAGAAGTGATATTTGTTGGTTTGATATATGTACCAACTCCAATTGTACATGTACTACCATAACCAAGAAGTTGAAGAAGACCAAACACACTATTTTTATTATCAATAGTAATTTTATTAGTTGATGCAGCAGAAACAATAGTAGTATCAGTCAGAATTTCATAATTATAATTTGCTCTATATCCAGATCCAGTACTACCAATTGTAATTGCGGTTACTGTGCCACCAGTTCCAACTGTTATAGTTGCTCCCGCACCAATTAATGGTTGATAACCAGTTCCTTCAGAAGAACCTGTTGAAACAATAACACCACCAATTGGAAGATTTGATTTATTAACATCACCAGCAAGAGTCGCTTGTCCAAAAGAATCACTAAAGACTGCTGATGAAATACCAGCTTCCTGCTGCATTGTATAATCATTTGTGAGTCCAGGAATTTGGAAGATATCATTAATTAATATTACTCCATTTTCATCCTCCAATCCAGTTATATTAGAAGAATCCTGCGTCAAAGTAAATGTGGTTTCAGTTCCATTGAAATTATGTGAAATATCATCAAGTAAATAGTTTTTACTATAAGTTTCAGATGTACCACCAGGTGTTCCAGATCTTATAAAGGATCTTCCTTGGAAAACAGAACTAGTAGTAATTCCAGTCCAATCTCTAGAATCTGGTGCATTTGTGGTTGAAGAGAATGGAATCTCGCCATATGGTGCTTCAACAAAGTTGAGAAGGTTATTAACAATATTATAATTTCCAGTTACCTTTTGAACTTGTGCTCCTGTACCATAACCAACTGCTACTGTACCTAACCAAGGCCTCTTAACACGAACTGCATTTGTTAAAGTTCCAAATCCAACGACCTGAACTTTCATAATTTCATCGCCAATCTTTAATAGATCATTACCCGAAATTGATGTAATTCCTGCTAGATGAATAATATCTCCACTAGCATCGACATTGGTTGTTAAAGTAGTAGTTACTGATGATCCAACAACTGGTGATTGGAAATAGTTATCTAACGCAACTAAAACCTTTTCATTCTGATTAGTTGCGGTAAATGTATGCGTAGTACCGATTCCAACTCTACCAATATCCAATACTTCAGGAACAGTTTTTAATGCATTTTCGGCAGTTGATGCAAGTCTAATTTTATTAGTATCAATCTTAACAGCAAAAACGGAACTTGGTAACTTATCAGTAGATCCAATACTAGGTACTGTTGCTGTTACAATTCCAATATTTTCTGTTGTACCTGCTCCTGGTGTCGAATATACTAATTCCTCACCAGTAACAAAGAAGTGATTAGGAATAGTAATAGCATTTGGTACTTCTGGTGAAGGAACAGAATATTCGGGCAAAAAACGTCCTCTTTGCGTCATATAATTCCTACTAATTTCAGTTACATCCAATCCTCTATCTTTATAGACTCTTGCTATACCAATTGTACCATCCCAACCAGTACCAATAGATCCAGAATAAGTTCCAAGACGTACATTTGATAGTGTTGTTGCAACTGCAGTGGAATAAGAAGTGACATTATCTACACTTACAGTATCAACATAAAGATTACAAGCACCACCAATTCTATTAACCACATAATGATGCCAAGTGCCTAATGTTACTGTATTAGCAGCGGAAGTCATTTGACCACCACTTATCTCACCATTTATCTCCCACATTACTTTATAATCAGAATCGACATAAAGAATAAATTTATTATCAGGACTATACAATGTACTCCAACTACTAAGCAATGCGGATGGAGCACTAGCATCAGGTTGTGTTGTTAATTTAGCCCAGAATTCAAAAGTAAAGTCTCCACTAAAATCAAAATCAGAACCATCATCAATTATAGTACCATATTCACCATCTTGGAATCTAAAACCTAATGGTCTACCATCATCACCAATTTCAGGATCAATACAAGAACCACTACATGTTACAACAGCATTATTAGATTCAGCACTTGAATCAAACCAAGCTGTAGTAATTCCAGGATATCCACTATCTTGTAATGTTCTTCCATCTAAATGAAGGATCAAATCATCTAAAATTACATTTTCCTCATCAGAACCAATAATATTTCCATCAGATCCATCAAAATATCTTTCAAAAATTTGATATGTTTCATGCGTTAAGTTAAATGCTCTCATAATATCGGAATCTGTTCCAGAATAACCACCATATTGCGTATCAATCCATGCATTAGTGAAATCAATCTTAATTGGATTTTCAGCAGCGCCAGCATCATCTTCATATCGCATATAATTATAAAATGTTCTTACTTCTGCATCTATACTAGCATTTGGTGTAAACTTCAATGCTGTTACACCAGTAGTAGCGTTATAAGTAGCACCAAAGGTTCCAACGCCAGATGCATTACCAACACTAAGATTTCCCCATTCAGTCATATGAACATCATCACCAGTATCACATAGCATTAATTCAGAAATCTGAGTTACATTATTAGTCGTATCAGTAGCTTGAGCAATAATATAAGCACCATCATAACGATCAGGATATTCTCCTACTGAATTTTCTGTTGGCGAACTAGAAGACGCGATAGAAACATATTCACTACCAATTAATGCATGATTAAAGGCAAATGATCCAATTCCTGCTGTATTGCCCATACTGACTGTTACAGCATTAATAGAAGCGGCAGTGGCTACATTAGGAACAAAATCAATTACAACATTACTACCAGAGATATATGGATGGAATGTTCCAAGTCCAGATGCAGCATCAGATAGTTCATTTAAGTTTGTTAATCTACCATATTCCTGTAAATCTACGGTTGAACCATCATGTACCAAAGATAATTCATTAAATTCGTAATCACCATCAGAAGTTTTGAATTCAAAAAGAACTTTTGCTGAAGTGTAGGTATTAGCAATACTAACAAAACGAGTAGTTGAACCAGCTCCAACTCCTGTAGCAACTGCAGTACTTGCTGTTGATATTCTAACTCCACCAAATTGAGAAGATCCTGTTCCTACTACGAGATCATTTAAATTATATGATAAAGTAAAGACATTATAATCATTTACTGAATATTTGCTTGGATGGAAATAAATTACACCATCTGATCCATCGAGTCCATAATCAAAAGAACCCAAATTGGATACAGTTTCAACTCTTCCATACTGCTGCATATAACCAAATCCACTATCATCATGTAAAAGCGTCATAAGCATCATTTGACGCTCATAAGTATATCTTTTATCTTGAACATAAGTAATGTACTTATGAGCATTTGCATCAAGATTTGTAAAACGAGCAACCGTACTATATCTTGTTGCTCTTGGATTGCTATTAAAAGTCGAACTAAAGTCATCAATAGAAAGGACTCTATTACCAACAGATTCTGAATAATCGGTTAATATCTGACTTTGGAATACAATTTGATCAGAAAGTGTATTATTTTTATCGTTTTCTGTAACCAAATCAAAATTATAAACACAATTTACATCAGCAATATCATAGTAATCAACAACCATATCCATATGAGATTGAGTTGTTCCAATACCGACTTTAGCGCTGTTAATAGGTTCTGATTCAATTTGTAAATTCGAGAACTTTTTAAATCCTGCTGTGTGATTTAATGTACTTACTACATCATCCCATTTTTCAAGATCAACAGACGATTTAAGTGAATATGAGAACTTCTGATAATAATCTCCATCTTGAATTACTTGACTATTGAGATTTAAAAATCCTGTATTATCTTCCCATCCCGATTCAACTTTTGATTTTGCATCAAGGTTATATCTTGCTGTAAAATTCTTAGTTGAAGATACTATTCCTCTAGTTTTTGAAGATGTTCCTTCAATTACATTTCCAACGACAAAATCCTTATTTGTTTGAACTTTAAGATAACCAGTTATATTATCCCATTTTTCAACCGATCCAGTGATATTACTATCGTTTAAATCAATAACTCCTTCATCTTTTAAGAAATTTGTTGTTGTAAGTTTAGTCTCAAAAACTGGGAAATCTTTCTTTGGTATAATTCTACCTGAAGATCTTTCAGGATTAAATGTTCCTGGAAGTTCTCCAGAACCCAAATATCCACTCATACTAAAGGTTACAAATCCAATACCACCAAGATTAGCATCAAGACCTGTTACTTCAAATAACTTATAATCATAAAGTTCTGTATTATAACCCTTTCCAGTATCAATAACCAGAACATCACCATTAGCAGCTGTAGAAGCAATACCAACGCTAACATTCTCAATCATGATTTCATCACCAATAGAGAATGGGAATGAATTTGCTGTACTAAATCCAGTAGCTAATGTAACAGTTACATCTTTAGTTGTAGCATTAAATCCAAGAGTACTAATTCCTACACCATTAGAATTTCTGGTTGGAAGTAATCTAGGTTCAACAGTATTAATTCCATATGTATTTTTAAGAATTTTAAGTTTGGTAGCTCCATTTTCAAAAGCCAAATCAACTTCTGATTTTAATTCACCACTTAGTCCATCAAAAACAATAACTTTAGGTGGAATTGGACCATAACCTCTACCAGCCGATGTAACTCCAATATTATCAAAAATAGCAAGATTATCAATCTTAATTATTTCAGGTAGTTTAGCAGTTGGTCTTAAAGTCTTATCATAAGGATAATCAAAACCAATATCTTTTAATTTCGTCTTTTTAATAACTCCAATACTCTTACTTTCAATATTAAGAACAGCATTTGAACCAATTCCAACTACTGTATCATTTTCCGTGGTTTTCTTTCCAATTCGATCAATTTTGGGCAATTTGTAGTAATTGGATCCACTATTATAGATTCTTAAATCAACAATTGATCCAATTCCTGAAGAAGAATTGGTTGAATATTTAATACTTGAATTGCTTTGAGTATATGATAGATTCTCAGGAACTTCAGGAATATAGTAAGTAAATGTATTTGTCGCGCCAATAGAAATAATATACTCTCCACTATACATACTCTCAACTATTTCTATTTCATTATTTGCATGTACTTCACTATCAATACTAATATCAAGTTTCTCATTTGGAAGTTGATCAGTTTGAATTGGGACTAGATTGTAATAAAGTTTACTTGGAATTGTAGAATCAACAAATAAAGTAACTTGACCATCAACTCCAATTGTTCCGGACTTAATTGCATCAAAAGTAGATGAATCTCTTACTTTATGGAACACTCTTTCTTGATCAGCATCTATAAAGAATTCAAATGTAAATGCAGGATATTGAATAGCATTCTTTGTATAAACAAGTGAAGAATCTGAAAGATCAAAAACAACCGGAGCATCTTTATAAAGATTGATCGGTGGATTTACTGGAGATAAAAAAGAATTTGTTGCGCTTGTAATATCAACAATAGTAGGAACAGGGCTTACTGAATCATAATGTGATTCTGATAATTTAATAGTATCCTTATTAACAATTACTACATAATAACACTTCTCATTTGTAAGTCCTCCTGCAGGAGTAGACGCATTATAAATTAACTTCTGACCTAACTCAAACTTATGATCTGAAACTGTAATCTCATTAGTAGTAACATTTATTGCGCTTGCATCAATTGTCTTTTTATCAATTACAAGTTTCCTATTATAATCATTATAAGAAACATTAATATAAGTTGAAACTGATGGTTTTACATCAACAAAAACAGTATCTGAGATATCAAGTCCATGTGTTGTTGCAGTAGCAACGGTTATTGTATTCTTATAGGATGATACAGTAACCACATTTGGATAATTTGTCTTAAAGCTATGATAATTTCCTGTTCCTAATCCAGTATAATAGAGTAATCCTAAAGATTCGGTTGTTGCTCCAATTCCAGCAAATGTACCTGTAGATGCTAACCCAACTCTTACTGTTGAAAGTCCGATTAAATCATTACTTACTTTAGCAACATAGAGTTTTTGTTGATCGCTTAAGGTTAAAGCAGCAGATCCATTAGTAGAAACACCAATAACAGATCCATTATTTACATTATAAACTAATTCATCATTACTCTCTAATTCATGTTTTGGTAAGTAGAGTGTTTGTGTTGGAATATATTTCTGCGTAATTCCTGCACCAGGATTGGAAAATGATAGTGTAGATCCAATACCAACACCTATTCCAAGAGTTTCTGCTGGATTAAAATACAATTCTCTATTAAGTCTAAAATCGAAAGCTGTTTTAAGACCAACTTTAGAGGTAAATCTTCTTGGAACCTCATAAAGGATTGTTGTTGCCGTATGTGCAACACCAGTAGTCCCTTCCGCTTCTCTTAGAACTCTAAGTCTCTTAGATACGTTATCAATACTCAGAACTTTAACTTTTTCAGAAGTAGATCCTATACCAACCGCTAAAATATTATTTTCTTTAATAATATTTGAATCTAAATTACCATAAACAGAGAAGTATGTAACTATTCCTGTTGCAGCGGGTGTTCCCACATCAGCAGTTAAAACATGTGTTGATGTATTAATTCCGATATTATAAGTACCTGAGAGTTTTGTGGCTGTTGTACTTAATCCAGAAATTGTAATTAATTCAATATTTAAAAGATCATGTGGCGATGATGCATAAAAAGCATACGTACCAGGAGTTTCAGTAGATACTACTTCAATACCATTTATTGCTGTAGTTGCGCAACTGATGGATGTAACATCTTTACCACCAACTTTAGATACTTTTACATCCGCACCATAACCACTTGTACCATTATTATTAAAGACAATATTATCATTTACTCTATAATTGGTTCCGCCAGTAACAATTCCAATAGAATCTATTACTCCTGGAGCAGCAAAAGAAATATCAGATATTTGAGTATTTTTTAACTTATAAGGAAGAGTCAAATACTTATAAGAATTTGTTTTACTTAAGAAATTATATACATTAGTATTTCTAAGCCAATCACTTTCTTGAATATCATATTCATCTTGATTTGATCCCTTTACAAAATTGAAGGAATTTGGTTTTGAATGATACTTATCTCCAATTAAATATGGAAATACTGGTCTCTTATAATTTACAAATACACCACTTGAGTCAGCAAGCTGATCATTAATAGTAGCAAAATAAGCATATGTTCCATTTGGAAATTCTGGAGTTACACAGAATCTTCCATTATTTTCATCAAGAACAGAATCACTTGAAGAAAAAACATGTACATAATCCTCTACAAAAAATCCTTCTTTGTAGACGCTAATAGGAGGTCTATTTTCTCGAATGCTTAACTTATATCCGGAAAGCATTTGTGTAACAACACCGCCAGAAATCTTAGAGTATCCATAAGGACCATAAATTGGATTTCCATCATATGCCCATCCAATAATAGGGGAATGTTGTTTTGATTCAGTCTCAGACCCATTATTAATAATTAAATCAGTACTATTATACAATCTATTACCAGATTGATCTGATGCGTATAAAATCTCTCTAAGTTTTCTTGGTGCATAAAGATGGACGTATTGCAATCCATAATTATTGTTCAATCCATCATCGATAAATCCATCATCATCGGTAATGAATCCATAATTCTTCTCAAACTGATTAACTGTCCATTTTTGTAAAGTTGGTCTAAAAACAACATCTTTACCAGCATATGAAATTAAAACTGTAGTGCGTCCTTGAACATATCCAGTACCACCTTCAATAACATTTACTGCAGTAAGTTCTCCATTTTCAATAACTGGAGTTATTATTGCACCATATCCACCTTCAATACTAATTTTTGGTGCTGCAGTAATATTTGATCCTGATCTATTGACCAAAACCTGATTTATCTTACCATTAGCAATTATAGGAGTAACTTCAATACCAGAACCAACTTCTGCAAGAATTTCTGGTTCTTTATGAAGATTTAGAATATTATTGGATCCATATCCAGAACCTTTACTGGATAAATCTACAGATACAATTTCACCTCTAACAATTGGTTGTAAAATAGCCTTAAAAGTCTCCGATCCTACTGAAGAAATACCAACTCTACCGATAAGTTCAACTGAAATACTTGGATAATTAAAATAATGAGTAATATCTGCAGAACCAGAACTTGTTAGGTTAATATATTGTCTTGTATCATAATAAAATGTTTCTTTACCAACTGCTCCAACTTCAGACAATTTAAACGTATTATTATCAATTTTTGTTAGATAATAATCACTTCCCGAAGTTAATCCGCCAATTACTGTTCCATCTGTTGTATAACTTATCCGTTCACCAGAATTATATCCATGATTTGTTACAGTAATTTCATTAATTGCGGTACTTAATCCAATAACAGAAGTTTTCTTATTCTCATAACCAGAACCAGTATGAATAACATTAACAGATGCTACAACTGATTTTTTTGTTTCCGAAACAATCGTATGTCTACCAATACCATAACCCGTAAATAATACAGTATTAATTCCAATTACAGCATCATTATAATTATTATGAAGTTTTATCCTCGTCGCATCTTGAACATCAATATAATATGAAGAACCAGTTGAAAGTCCTACAACAGCAGTCTGTCCATTTGGTTGGTATATTACTTTCTCATAATCTCTAAACTTATGATAAGTACTAAATCCAATTAAAGAGGATGATCCAATACTTACTTGACCACGACCTTCTTCCGAATTGAAGTTTACTTCATGATCTACTAATTTTGTATTTACTTCTGCTTTTGCATTAATACCATTTCCACCAGTAATTTTAACTGTAGGTTTTTCACTATAATCAAATCCACCATCAATAACTCTAATTTCTTTAAGTACTCCTCTTACTGCAATATTTCCTGTTGCACCAATACCAGCAGCATCAGAAATACTTAAATTTGGTGGATCTATAACATCATAATCACTTCCACCAGCATCAACTTCAATAGTTTCAATATTTCCGTAAGAAATATTATCTGTTGATTTGTAATTTAGAATCTCAACACCATTTACCAAAAGACCTGATGCTAATCCAGGTGTAGTTTCAACTAATCCACCTTCATCACTATCTGCAGTACTTAATTTTCTAAGTAATTTGTGATTTTCTAATTCTTGACCTTTAAATTTATAAAATTCAATCTTGTTATCTACTACAGTAATGGCTTCAGTAGATACATAATCCTCAATATAAAGTTCTGATAAACTTCTAGCTAATTTCAATGAAGTTGTATCAGCAAGTCTTTTTACAAAATAAATTCCTTCATCTGTAATACCAGTTAAAGTTATTGCCTCTATGGATTCATTGCCGTCAGCATCTTCTACGGTGCTTGTAGTCTTCTGTGGGGTATAGTAAACGATATCTCCCGTATAGAATCCATGATCACCTGATATAAGGACTTTAAAGGTATCTCCACTAAAAGTTCCTTCAAAAGTAATTAAGTTCTTTTTAACATTTAATTTTTGATCTTTATAGAAAGGAATAGATGGTGCTGCTACTAAAGTATTACCATTATCTTTATAAACAAACTGTACATTTGCTGATATCTCATTAGCAGAAGGAAAATTATTTGTATCTGCTTTTAAAATGGTTTTTGTTATAGTTAAAGTATTATTACCTTCAATATAAGTATCAAGAGATCCTTGATCACCTATTGTAATACCTTTTACGGTATTAATACCATAAACTTTTGCATTTGCACTATATCCACCAGTTGTAATAGTAAGAGTATCGCCAACATTGAATATATGATCATTTTCAAAAGTAACTCTATATCTAAAGGCATAATTATTAATTTTAGTTATTGTCTTTACTTCATATGAAGTTGCATTATTAAAAATTAAAGAATTGGATACAACATCAGCAGTACCGATACCTAAAGTTTTTATTTCAATACTATCATCTTTTTCATAATAATAATTTTCTTGTTCATATTCAATATCACTTAAAACTGTTGAAATTCTTACTTTTACTTCTGTAAATTCATCAGTATCAACTGTAGCGAATGTATTAATACCGACAGTAGTATTATCTAAGATATTTTGTTCAATTCCACTACATCCATAGAATTGAGTATATGATTTTGAAGTATATGAAACAATTCCTGCTGTTCTATCAGAATAGAGTACATATAATTCGCCAGAAGTTGGAAATCCTACGGTTGAATCAACATTAACTGTTAATGCTCCAGAAGAATAATCTCCTATACATTTTGTTTTGGGATGAGGAGTAAATGTTCCATATTCGGCTCCACCAAAAGTACTATCACTAACAAAAGTTGAATCAATACTTAATCTATAATAATCTGTTGATGCACCACTAACAAATACTTTTTCAACGTTAGTAATAGGAGAATAAGCCTTTTCAATTAAATTATCAAAAGAATGTTCAAATAGTGTATAACCTTCAACTGATTGAACATCTCCTGATATTGGTTCAACAATTAAATCATTAGTAACTTTATAAAGAGGTGCTGAAGGAGCAATAAGACTATCGCTTGGTTTAATTACTTCTACATCTACACCATATAAAGATTTAAAGAGAATTTTAAAGGACTCACTTGTTCCCTTTGAACTATAAAAATCTTTAGATTGTTTAATAAAAAGGTTTTTATTTAAATCAGTATAAAGAGTTCTATCCTCAAGACCTGGAAGAAGTTGATATTTTGTTTTCTTTAGAAATTCTTTTAAGAAGAGTATACTTAAATTTTCTACAGTAGCATCAGATTTATGATATGCTGATTCTGTTTCAGTAAAAATTAAATCGCCATTAATATCATCTGCAATTCCAGCAAATCCACGAGTACATCCTGTGAAACTAACATCAGTTTTTGATTTATATGTTATAATCTCATTATTAATCCGAATAAGACCATATTCTTTTGGAAATCCCTCTGTATTAAAAACTCCAATAGTTCTTTCATAATCGTTTATATCAGATAATAATATAGTAGATTCTATATTATTAGCATTATTATCTAATTTAACATACTGATCAATATTTTGAATTAAATCAAGAGGAGCACCTTGAAATTCTTGAGAAAGATAGTATTGAGATAAAAAATCACTAATGAGAGGAAACTCATCTTTAACATAAAGTGGCAGTTGATTTTTAACAACTGTTCTTAATGGGACTCTGCTTTGTGTCATTTTATGATCGTACTAAATATCCGTTACTGTAACTAGAGGAGACAATATAATTTGATGCTGAAGGATCTAAACCGGATGATATTTGGTCAATTACCATATCAAATACACTGTTACTAATATCTAGTTGTAAGTACAAATCCTGTAATCCAACTACATCATTTGAATAAGGACATGCACTAATTTCAATAATTGCTTGTCCATCTTTTGTTTTTGATGATGATTGGATGTTAATAGGATTGAGTGTTATAATTCCATTAATATAATCAATTGTACCAACATTCCTTCTTATAATAGTTGCATCGGTTGATAATGCATTTGAAACTGTAAATAAGAATAATGATCCGGTTTCTCTATTAGTATTAGGAATATCTGATAGATAAACGTCAGATGGAACTCCAACAACTTTAAATGCTGAAGATTTAATATTATAACCATTTAGGTTATTAATATGGAATCGATTTCCAAATCCAACTTGGTATTCAGCGATAGCATTCAAAGCAGGTCTAATATCTCTTCTCATTTTTAATGTTGTAATATTAGACATTACAGAAGCATGACTATCATCAATAATTTTTAAGAATTTACTATACTTAAATCTTGCACCATACTTATTTAACTCACTAGAATCAGCGTAAGTTTCAGCATTATTTTGAATAATTGTACCTACAGCAGACGATGAAGGTGCTAAATTCGTATTATAATAGATTTTTGAGTCTACTTCAAGGTAAAGATACTTAAGATCAAGTATTTCTGGAACAATTCCAGCAACTGCATACTTTTTAAGGTCTCTTTTGATGTTTTCTTTGATCAAATTAGGTAAAAATTCACCAATTCTTGGTTTAATGCTGATAAAAACCTTCCCATATTGCGGTGGAATCAATTCTTCGCCACCAAATACAGAAATTGACTCAGTATCAGGATAAATTCTTGCTGGAATTAGTGTTTCATAATCATTTGCTGTTAATGCTCTATTCTGAGAGGCATAAATCCTTGGTGCATACTTCTTAATGGAATCAACACTCTCAATAACATCTCCACCAGTTGCTGGAATATCAGTGGAAACCATTGAAATTCCTGATTGGACAATATATTCAACACTATTCCTGGTATAAACCATCCTTCCATTAAAAGCAAAGTTGGATAAACCATTTGAACCACCAGTTGTTCTAATATAATCAATAATAACTACATTTCCTTCTGATAATTTCTTACCAAAGATTCCATCACCAAAAATAACTTCATATCTTTCATCTTCAATCTCTTGTAAGAAGAAAACTCTTGAATCTCCATCAATATCAAACAAACTATTCTGGAAAGCATACTTTTCTTTCGCAGTACTATCATTTGTACCAACAGTTACATTAATTAATCCATCATCACAACCAATATTATTAATTAAAAACCTTTGATTAGGATTTCTTGAATTATAAACATATCCTTCTCGAATAAGACTTCCTTCATATATGGTAATTAAATCAAATTCAGCAATATTATCAACAACTGGTACTGTAATATCATCTTTTATAGAAAATATAAAAGAATTATTACCAAAAGTACCATCAGATGCTGCAACTGGTCCTGCTTTAAGTGTAATAACTGATGGTTTTGGTGTAATCTGTGTTGTATCAACGTAAAAACTAATAACTGCTTGTGCTGCTGTTTTCGATCTTGGCATATAACCAATATTTCGCGCCAATGATACTACATTCTCTCTTAATGTAGCACTATCAATGAATACTTCATTCGCAACCATATTGGCATTGTATGAAGAAATATACGTATTATATGCTAAAACATCTAAAATGCTTGATAGATTAGACCCTTCAAAGTCATAATCTGTAAATTTAGAATTATCTTTTAAATAATTCTTAAGTGTAGTTTTTATCTGGAGAAAGTCCAGATTTGCGAAATTTATTAGTGCCATTTACTGAGAAGTTGATTGCAATACAAAAGATAAATTTTGGCGAGATGCTGGAATACCAATTATTTCGTATATGATAACTACATCAAACGAACCTTGTTCATAATCAGGATTAACATTTACCGCAATCAACCTAACTCTTGGTTCATATCTGGTAATGGAATACTTTAATTCAGCTTTAATTCTAATAGCATTAATTGGATCAATGTTATCAAATAGTACTCTGGATATCTTAGAACCAAATTCTGGATCAAAGAATTTTTCTCCGGGATAAGTAAAGACAATATTCTTTAAAGATCTATTAATTGCAGAAACATTTGTTAATGCAATAAGATCTTTCGTCAGAGGATTAGTCTGAAACGTCATACTAATATCTTTAAAACCTTGACTTACCCTTTGTAGAGGCATATTTACCTATAATTGTAAATAATATATATCCTGGTTTATTTATAGTTAAAATTCAGCTAAAGGTATAGGACCATCAGTATCCCAATCAGTTTCTACTCCATCTTCAATTTTTTCATATAATTCACCTTCTAACTTATAATCTCTTTTCTTTGGTGTTTGATTGTCATTAGCAATTTCTCTAAGCATTTTCTTTTCCATGTTCTTTATAATTCAATGACTTCACTATTAATTATAAAGCCAAAAAAAAGGACCTCCCGTAAGAAGTCCTTTAATCTTATCTACCTTGTCCTCTATATGCTTTCTTTTTATGATTACGAGAGGTCGGTGCATACTTAGTATGTTTACCAGCACCTTGTTTTGTTTTCTTTGGTTGTGGATCTAATAACTCACGTGTACTACTATAAAGTGCCATTAATACTTAATCTCCTTTAGAATGTTCGTTAACTCTTTTAATCTTAGCAGCTATTGAATCATCAGTAGCTTTTACCATATACTTAACTTTATCAATATTAGAAAGTTCAGTTAAGTTCTTACTTACTTCATTCCATAATTCATCATAACTTTTAACTCGTTTCCACATCATCTCTTAAATAACGCGAGTTTTTTCGTGCCCTACTCTAATCCGAGGATCGCACCATATTGGTATCCCAGCTTCAATGGCATCAAGACAAAAACTAACATCCTCTCCACACATATCTTGTACAGCACCAGATTCAAATACTTGCATCTTAGGAGCAAACCATGGATACTTCATTTCAGGATGTTCAAATACTCCATTCTTAATCATTACCCACCCAAATCCAGTGTAATCTACCGTGAATGGTTTCTTACGCTTACTAATACTATCAACGGTTTCATGATTCATTACTCCACCATTCTTGCGGAAATCATCTTCCTCTAACCAATGTGCGACAGATGTTGTGACTCCATCTTCAGTGGCATACCATCCAGCAGTAATGCCTCTCTCCTCTTGCTCATTACCATCGGCATCTGGACCAGGTACTGATAAATCACATAATTGCCAAAACTTGTTCACATCAAAGACAATATCCGAATCAATCCATAACTGATAATCATATGTTAACTTACCATCCCACGGTATTTGATCTGGTCCTCTTAATACATTAGCACCTAAACACTTACAACGTGCAAAGTTTACCATACTACTATAATCTTGACTGATCTGTATACTCATACTATTCTGTACAAGATCAAAACATAACTGTACAAAATTCTTTAAAAATGTATAAGATACTCCTCTTCCTGGTAAGCAAAATACAATTGCTTTACCTTTCATTCTTTCCTTAATTGCAGCAATATCCCACTCCTCTTCCTTCTTTACTTTTGGTGGGTTTGCTTTAACTGTAAATCCTTTAGGTGCCATAATTGTTTTCAAAACCTCAATTCAATTATATCAGTTTATTTAGAATAAGTCAATATCGCTATGCTATCGCTATGCTCTGTCTTCGACATCACTTCAGTGTGGGTTATACCGTACTAACAAATATGAACAATAACATATAGAAAGTACCGCACATAAACTGAGACCTGTTGCCGCATTCATAATCATTGTATAAAACCTCATAGGTGCTGTAAATTTTTACCAGAATTTTAATGACCAAATAATATTATCATTACTAATCGTCCTACTAGTAACCATATAGGAAACATTATAATGCGTCCAAATGTCCATCTTCTTTTACTGCTCGACATAATAGTTTAAATCCTGGGAGATGGTGGGAATTTTTTTGGGGGTTTTTTTATATAGCTCGCTTTTTGAGTCTGTTGTAGGTTTGGAAGCTTGGTTTTTATAAACACGCCGCCGCGGCCCCATCACAAACCGGACACAAAACACTGCCTATTTCACGCATTGCTCTTGACGATTGTGCTATATTCGTGTATAATAAAGAGGAGGCACTTAGAGTACCTCCTAGTGGTTATAAGTTTATATCTTAGTTAACTGTCTCCTGTACATTTACATCGGCAACGATAACATCAAGGATCTGCAATAGTTCTGCGCCAGTGTTACCTTGTGAGAGAAGACCTAGTGCAATTTCGCGTGTCATAATAAAGTGTTAGTTAGTAGTGAACGATTAGAAGTTTAGAGTCTTACTAAGGACTGTTAAATTAACGTATTAAAGTTCTTCAATCATTTCATTTAATTCAGCAATGTCTAACTCCGGACTATCATACTTTGCCCCGTCTGGTGTTGCACTAGAGGCGAAACCCATGCGCTCTACGAAGTTGGGATAGGAATAACATTTACGTGCTTCTCTATAAAAACCTTCATCATTTTCTATCCATAAAGCAACGTTCCAGGTCTCCCAATTTGCCCATCCGTTGTAAGTTTGTGCTGTCATGGTTTGTGTTAGATAGTGTGGAATGTGTGGATTCAGTTGATTAATTAACCTCCATATCATCCAACATATTCATCATCAGTTTACCTGATACATTTTGGATGCAATTGTGAAACCAATCATCAAGT
>MPMC02166426.1_pt1 | contig 18053 bp, 16 predicted proteins | sample 1617281 | NCBI WGS metagenome assembly MPMC02 (sample SAMN05944809, study PRJNA350692) | marine metagenome | biome: marine; feature: ODZ; material: water; isolation source: 100 m water sample filtered on 30 um supor filter | place: Pacific Ocean | collected 2012-04-09 | depth 100m m | reverse complement strand
TAAATGTTTAGCAAGAATGCTTTTTAAAAACACAGCCTCTTGCTTTGTTATTGACATGTGGAAAGTCATTTTGAACTTTATGTACTACCATCAATTCAAATATATCTCCGTACCAGCAACATTTACATTGCCACCTGCAGAAATATTAAAATTACCACTAGTACTCAATGAGTTGTTACCAGTGACATTAACGTCATAACTACTATTCGGAAGAGTGGCATCAACCATATCTTCTGGTTGCCCTCCCTCTATACAGTCGTAGGAATTACCAACAACATTTTCTCTGTGTTTTCCTTTCACTTCAGTGAATTTATTACCCACTGTTTTGTCATAACGACATGCGACTGATTCTGATCTTATGTTGCCCTCAGCATATGTTGCGATTGCACCAATAGGATTAGTTTGAGTAATCGAGTGGAACTTATCCACTGTTTCCTCTCGGTTTTTATGATTTGATTCATAAAATGTACCGATGTTCTCATATTTAGTAGATTCGACCCTAAAAGTCTTGTCTGTTTTGAATGCTAGACTAGTTTTTGTATTAAGACTATACACTCCACCTACTGTTAGATTGTAATCACCGTCACATTTTGTATTCAAATCACCTTCACATTCTATCTCAGTATTACCTTCAACAGTCATTCTAACATCACCTATGATGTTAAGGACTAGTTGGTGATTTTCTGGATCTTCACCAACATTTACAGTCATACTCTCTTTAGCGAGCATGTGTATGTCCTTATGAGCATATATGTCAGTACTACCCTTGACATCCATGTCAATATAGTTTTTAGTAGTACCGTGAGTTAGACGAAATCTTTCACCTTTCGGTGTATTGTTCATCTCAATATAATGACCACATGATGTACTTTGTACAAAATTCTTTGGCCATACTACTGGATTGGATACTGAAGACCCTTTCTCCTCTGAACCCCCTGTAAACCCTGTTAATTCGCTCATGATTCTTTCTCCAGTGCAGGATGCCCAACACAATCAATATATGTGGTTAATCCTAGGATCTGTTCCTTAACCTTAATAGGTCCAGCATAACTATACCCCAGTATAACAGATGCACCAGCACCTTGTCCACCCTCAGTATCCTCAACCTTTGCTGTAACAAAACCAAAGATCTTTTCAGTGAGATTAGGTTTGACTAATCTACCCTGATCATCTACAGTATAGTCACCAATTTTCTTTTTATCAGGTCCAGTACCTACTGTTAGGATTGGTTTCTTATACCCAGTACCTACATTAACAGGTTTAACCTCTTCAACTACAGGAATAAGATCACCACACTCAGCATATACTGCTTTAGCATCATCTGGTACAACCAGGTCAGCATACTTCTCATTATAATTGAGAGTGAAAGTATCACCAGATACTGTCTGCAATACCATACCATTTTCAACATTAACATGCCATGAAGGATCTAATGTAGCAATGACCATCTCATCATCTGAGTAATCAGTGTCAACTACCTGCATTACCTCTGGTTTGGCAGCATCAACAGTACCATCAGCATAAGAGACTAAGAATAATAATTCACCATTCTCAACCTTATCTACTAAAGTACCCTTTGGCATCTTATAGTTATACTGCTCTTTAGGACAGTATGTTTCAGCAGGATCAAATCCATATCCAATACCAGGATCTATCACATCAATAGAATCTACCTTACCATCTACAATATTAGGTTTAAATACAGCACCTCCACCTTCAGGTTTATTACACGTAAACTGTGCACGAACCTTGGCTTCAAGATTGACATTCTTACCTTTCTTTCTTACCCACGAACCAACAATAGATCCAATTCTATCAACAATAGGTAATGCTTTGATAGGGGCAGTGGATTCTAAATTATCCCATACCATTTCAGGGAAACATGGTTTTATGATTTTATTTCCAGAACCACAATTCAATGATGCTGATGGGAAACCACCATTTGCACCAAGTTTAAATGCTTCAAATGTCTCTAGTGGACCTTTAGTATTAAAAGCAGCAGCACCAATACCACTTAGTTTACCAGCAGTAGATGCTAGATCAACTAAACCACCTGTTTTTGCATTAAAAACTTTTTTCACTCCACCAGTAACTCCAGCAACCAATCCACCTTTCAATATATCCCCTGATGTAGGAACAAAAGATCCTGGTGGTTTGATTGGGAATTGCTTTGCCTTTGCTGCAGCTTTATCCTTACCCTTTGCTTTAGGTCCATTACATGTTTCATATACAGTAGCACCAAGAGCACATGATAGTTGACCTTCACAGAAAAGATCCATGATTGATAGAGCATCCTTAAGTAGTGACTGGATCTTATTCATTTGATCCTTAATAGCTCCCATCAAACCATCAATCATAGATAATGCACTTTCAATCAATCCCAACAACTTACCCATGATGGCAGAAAGGAAATCTTGTATTAAACAAAGAAGAGCATCAAGGACATTGTTAAAGAGATCGGAGAGTAACCCTTTAATAAAATCTTTGAGTTGTCCTAATAGATCTGCGAATACACAATTAACTACCTTAGCAAGACTTTCAAGGTTAGCTTTAATTGGACCAGTCAACTTAGGATTTGGTATGGAAACCTTATCCAACTGCTCACTAACCATCTTATTAACTTGTGATAAAGCAACACCTTTAATATTACTGGTTATACCTTTAAGTTTAGCAGTAATACGAGCAGTTGTAGTATTAATCTTATCAGTAATATCTACAACCCTACCAGTATATTTGTCAACAAAATCTCCTACTGCATTCTTCTCAACACCACGAGCAAACTTCATGAACTCAAGTATTGGACCTTCTAATTTAGTTGTAGCATCAGTTCCACACTTACCATTGCCCATATGGACAGTATAACACTTAGATTCTTCAACATAAGTTTGAAGTTTACTTGGTATCTCACCCTCACCTCTAGGATTAACTGTTGAATCCTCACTCTCACCTGTTGTTTCACTTGAAGTTTCAACAGGTACTTGATTGCCAGTTTTAGAATCTGTTGCAACAGTAGATCCACTTCCAGGAGCACCACTACCTTGTCCAGCATGAACATTAGGAACATAGTCAGCTGCTACAAGTTTAGGGAAGAATTCTTCTTCACCCTCATTCTCTGCTGTTTTATATGCACCTTTAGGATTCTCATCACCAATAGCACCCATGACTATTGGTACCTGTGCAGCAGCACCATCCATAAAGAATCCAACAACCCAACCATTAATTTGAAGTTGATGTACTGTACCAATACCAGATCTTTGAGGGAATATACTAGGCATCATTACCATAGACCATGGTAACTCCTTAGTAGGAAGTTCCGTTCTGCTTGGATTATGGTATCCTATAATTCTAACTTTTACTTTATTAGTTTCATCCTTATCATCTGGTTCATCCTTTGTACCACCGCCACTATTCTCCACCTGTCCAACCCACCAGTTGAACCCATCTTTACCAATAAAATTAGCAGTTGCTTCGTTCATTATTTTAATGTACTATCAGTTTTAGTTTGAGATGTCTCAGCTACATTACCTGGACTATCAGTATATAATGTGGCCTTAGTAGTCATTCGATCACTATTGGAAATAAATTCCCTTTCAATTTGACCTATAACATAGATACCACTATTATTTCCATCTAAAGATCTGTCTTTACCTTTATATGTTGTAAGTTCTACAGTATCTCCAACATATAGATCTATATCACCAATATATTCTACTTCAACTTCCTTACTGTAGAATAATTTTTCTCTTAATGCTGACTGTGCTACCTGTTTAGTACTATCCTGTGTCATAGTACCTTCAGTAAACAATGCTGTATCCATAATCTTAGACATGATTCTAGTAGGTGCAGTCTTCTTCTCAAACTTTTCAAAGTATGTAGGTAGAGTTACGTCACCATTCATCTTAGGAACATCCTTATAATATTTAGATATGTTAAAGCTGTGTTCTGTATAAGACATATCCTTTACATCAAAAGTCATAAACTTACTACTATATGATCCATAGTTCAAACCCCTTAAAACATCTGCAGCACTAGTAACTCTCATACTTATGATAGGTATGATACTATAATCTGGTTCTCCTAATTCTGGTTCTTCATATCCAACTATCATCTTCTTAGTATATTCCTTAGTAGCAAATGAATCATATGCTAAAAAATTATATCCCCTTGCGTTCTCAAAGAATGCATATCCAGCACTAGCATTTGCACCACTACCTCCCTCAGCAGGTATTGCCTTACTTGCCAACCATTTGATTATTGTAAAAGGAGACCAATAGCATGACACAAAAGAAAATTTATTTTTAGTTGCAGCGAAATCTACAAGTGTTCTCTCAGTACCAAGTATATTCTCAAGTATGTCACTGACTATAATATCAATAGCCTTTCCTCCACCTTCACCAAATATTTTAGAAATTTTAGCTGCTGCATTGTTTACTAAATCAGGAGAACAGCATAATAAAGTTGCCTTTGACTTTCCATCAATGACTACTCTATCTTGAACATCATACACAACCAAAGTAGTGCTGAAACTATTTTCCAAATGATCTTGAAACTCAACATAAACAGGTTCCATACCCTGCACAGCAGAAAGAACACCAGATCTACTATCAGTTAACTGAAGTTCCATTCTAACTGATGCACTCTTAATACTCTCAGTATACTTCAATGACATCAATTGATTGATATTAAAACCATAATCGGTTCCTGCAATACCAATTGCTATATTGACAAGTTTAAAATTACCTGTTTTAATCATGAGAATTGCGCTGTACTAGCGTACTCTAAGAACACATCCGAAACTGATTTGACATCAGCAATAGCATCAGCAAATCCACTCTCCATCTCCATGTTTGGTCCAGTTGGATTTGGTGGATTGGCCATCTCCTCTGCTTGCTTTTGAATACTTTGATCTTCTATCATCAATAAGTCATTACCTTCATTTATAACAGTATCAGTCAATAGTGCTATACTACTGTCTCCTGTTGCAAAAGAAGAAAGATTCAAACCACCATTAGAACTATTCATATTAGTGGTACTACTCATCAACTGATTTATCATCTGTTGAGTTCTATTATTATGATTAAGCATATTACCAAGTGGAGTACCACTTGTATCATGACCTCTAGTACCCTCACGAGCCTTATTCCCTTCAATTAACCCCTTCTGCATACCACCAAAAGGATTAAGAATATTAAATCTATTACCACCACTAGTCCTGCTATCAGCAAGAGTAGTTGAGTTCATAACACTATTTAAGAACTTATTATCACCAGCAATAGAAGAACCAGTAGATCCAGGTGAACCATTAGCACCATTAGCACCATGTATACCATTGGCACCATTACCACCCATACCTAAGAAACTATTAACCCCACCATTAACGACACTCTGGAATAAATTAGTAGACGCAGTATCACCTGTCTGAGTAACATTCTCACTAGAAATACCAAGACTCTTACTAATCGCACTAAGATTATTATTTACAATATTGTTTATATTTCCACCAATACCTATTGATGGAATCATCTTGAAGACCTGCATCAATCCAGCTGCTGCAGCCTTCATAGGTAGTGCTAATGATGCACCAAATGCTTCTTTTAAACGTCCATCTATTTGGAAATCTTTTTCTAATTTATCTGAAATATTTTTTTCAAACGTATCATCAAATCCACTCTCTGATAATGATTGACTAGATGTACTATCAGCTGGTGAAAATGCACTAAAAGGATCAGTACCACCAGTTAAACCACCTGCCTTAAATTTCTTTGTCGATCCATTACCATCTGCCTTATCATTTAGATCAAGACCTTCTTGTACTGTAGGTCCACCATCTTCAGGATGAGCATCTCTTTTTGACTGAACACTCTGATAGTCTACTTCATCAGGCATTTCTGGAGATAGAGGAGTTATATCTATAGCATCTCCAGTAGGATCCATTGAATTGACACCAACAGCACCTGACTGTTGGGCCTCCTGCATAAGGAAATCCTTATAGAGATCCTCTTTGAACATAGATTGTAATAAAGCCTCTCTATCTTCTATAAGATCCTTAATGCTTAAGATAGCCTTATATAAATCGGCTAAGGTTACCTTTGGTTCTTCCGCTGTCATGATACTAACACTCCTTTACCTTGGTCTGATATAATCAAAGTACGATTCTTAAGTACAGGTTTCTCCACAAACACTTGCTTTGTAATCACAACTGGGGTTGGTACTTGTATTGGTACTATTGATGCTTTTACCTTAGCTTTCTTTGTTATATTAATAGGAGTATTATTAAGTTCGCTATTCTTCTTAGGACGTGGTTTTATATTTGATGTTTCAGTAGAAGGACTTATTGCTGGTGGAACTAAACCACCACCATTCATGTCATACCCCATACTATAACCCTTACTTGGATCAATCCCCCTCAATTCTAGATCTGCTTGATGTGCTGCATCCTGTTTAGCAAATGTTGCTGCCTGTGCATCACTAGTCATAAGAATCATCATATATTGTTTAAGTGGCATATCTACCTTACTGTTTATAACATCCTGTATGGTAACATGACCATATCCAGGAACAGCATGGATTGCAGAAAGAAGTTGATCTTTATGTTCATATAGATCAGGAACTCCAATAGAAGCTATATCTGATTCATAAGTTTCTGTACCAACCAGATCTCCCTCTCTATATTCCAGTTTTGTACGGGTCTTCCCAAGAATAGGCCCATCATATTCTGTGAACTTTTCAAAATCACGTTCAGTTATATTTTTTTGCACCCAACTTCTTTCCTTACCAGTACGTTCCGTACTATGATATGTAGAAGCTTCTCTTGAAAGAACTAATGTAGGTGGATTTATTTGTCCTATCTGATATCCTGGTGTTCCATAATGAGATCTATCAAATGACTTTCCACCTTGATTATACCCACCACTAGGAGTTGGTCTATTAGTTCCACCTCCAGCAGCATTCATTGAAGCTAATGTACCAGCACCAAATTTCTTAACTGCACCCTTACTCATGACAAATTCACCAGCAGTTAATCGTGCAGGAACTTTATCTATACCTGTACCTCCAGTTACAAAACCACCAGAATTAAATTTCTGTTCCGTATTATTGGTTTCAGTATTACTCGCCTTTACCTTAACCTGTTTTATTTCTGGAACTTGTGGTGTCTCAGCCTGAATATCTGACGTACCAACTATACTTTGAAGTTTTCTTGCCTGACCTAATACTGAAGCAACAGCAGGAGAACCAGATAAAGGAGTAAGGAATGATATAGTAGCACCTACCATAACAGATGCACCTTCTCTATAAACTGCAGAGAGTGCATCACCAATCTTACTCATTGGCAGAATCAATTCTGCTTCTTGTGCTTCACCAACTAATGATTTTTGTCCACCTAATATACCTCGTGTTGGTGAGGTAATTACTGATCCACCTGATCCACCACCAACTACACTACCAATTCTATTCTTTTCTGTCGTCTCTCCTTCATTATTAGGTCCACCTTCTTGATATCCTTTATCACCCCATAACTTATTTGATGCCCAGTTACCTATACCTGAACATGCCATAGCACCAGCTATTCCTGCACCGAACCATATTAGTCCACCACTTATTGTACTTGCTGGTTCTGGAGCCACCATCAATGGTGCAGTGAGAGGCAGCGTTGCATTAGCAGCTGCCATGAATCCTTTAGTATTACAAGCAGCGTTTATCCCAGTTTCTGTAAGAGCTCTGGCAGTTGTTTTATTCTCATTCTTCGTCTTATGCCGAAAATCCAAAAATGCCATTGCAGCAGTAAGCATTCTACCACCCTGATTTCTTATGGGTTTTGGTATCTTTCCAAGTAAATTTTTAGGATTTAGGTTCTTGAGCTTGAGATTCTTTAATATATTTGGTGCTTTTATCTCTGGTACCAACTTCCTAGCTTTCGTTGCTATTGCCCCTGGCCATTTGGCATTTTTAGTCAACCACTGTGGACGACTAGGTATATTGGCAGCAATCTTATCAAATTGACGAGTAAGTACATTACCACCCCTAGCACTATCCTTAGCAAGTTGAAGTGCATGTTTTATAGGTATATTCTTTGCTCTTGCTTTTCTGAATGCATCTATCTGCGCTTTACTAAGACCATGCTTATTAAATAAGGTCTTATTAGTATTTCTTGTAGCCCTTAGAAGACGACGGTTAACTTTGGTTTTGACACGTTTGACATTCTTAGATGATGGTCTCCTAGGTGGTAGTAATGGCAATCCTCCACCACCACCCTTTAAAGATTTTCTATATCTCGAATGATCTAATTTAGTCTTAGATCCCCTTCCTCCTCCGAATCCTCCAACTCCAGTACCACCACCATTACGATTACGTAGATATGTAAGATAGTTATATTCAGTGTCTAGGAAATCTTCCATAGACTCACCAAACTTTTTAGTAACCTTAACTACATCCTCAAGTTCAATATTTTTTTCGTCAGCACCACCTGCAGCTGCACCACCTAGTAGTCCACCTACAAAACTTAAAATTTTATTTTTCGTCTTAGCCATGCTTACGTTTTTGCTCTTCTATTCGCTCTCTTTCCTTCTGTAGGTGAGAGGATAATAAATTCACATATACGTCCCGTTCCCACGGAATCATATTTTCAATGTCAGTCAAGCTATATTTATGGTGTTGGACAAGAGAGAAATTCGTTTGAAAGAACACCATTAAGCCCTCATTGAAGAGGGCTATCCGAAAAAACTCACTAAACCCTCTATCACTATGTCATTAGTGACCCCTGTGTTATGATTCTTCACCTTCAATTCATGCCTAAGAGTAGGCATTGAATTAAAGAATTCCTGAATCTTATCAAACTGAGAAGCAGTTAATGTGTCAACCCACTCTCTAGCTTCCTTAAAAGAAAAACTACCAGCACTTTCAGTTCCAATATAAACATTTTTAATACATTGTGCTACTAAGTCATAAGGATCTAATTCTTCATCTGCGAAATTAACCTTACGGAAATAATCCAGATTCGGATACCTCATCTCAATAGTAACATCATTCTCAAGCTTAATTATATTACTATGACCTTCTGGGAACTGTACATTAACATCATCTACCAAGAAATTAACATTAACTTCAGTTTCACCATCATCAGGACATGTAATCTTCATTTGAATTTCTTCACTAATTGATCTAGCACGTATTTGAAGAAATAGATACTCAATATCAAATAGAGCAAGATCATCTATCTTAATTCTACTATTGATACAACTCTTTAATATAGTTCTAATAGCTTCTATTATCTGAGCATCATCTTGCGATTCCATCGCAACAATCAAAACCTTCTGTTCTTTTACTAAGAAGGGTCTGTATTTAATTTTCTTTTTTGTAGAAGGCACCACCAACTCATAGATTGGTGTAACAATTTCAGGTAATGGCATAATTTATGATGGATGTTGGAATTGGAAAGTTTGGTACTCGTAATAGAAACCCACAGATACTCTGACAAGTTCAGATTGTCCAGCAGAGTATGGTACAGAAGACATGGAATATGGATAAGCATTCATCAAGGTTGCCTTGAATGATACATCATATTTTTTAGGGCGAGGTTTATCCTTTGTTGATTGTTCTGTAAGCCCATACTTTTCAAGCTTAGTTATAATTATATTAGATGTATAGTCATTGTAATACTGTTGTGCATATGCTTTATGAAATTCCCCATTGAAGTATGTTGAATCTTTTTCGTATAGACTATCTTTTGGAGTAACTTCTTTTTTTAAATTTTGTTGATGTTGATTACCCATAATCATATCTTGCCATGCCCTAAAGAAAGACAACGGAGTAGAATTTAAGTCACAGTAAAATTGTACATCTAATTCATTATATACTTTACCAGATACCATCTTCTGTGTCAATCCTTTATGCGGTGACTTAACATCAGATGCAGTCATGTCAACACCAGGTATTTGAATTTCATTACAAAGCATGTTTAACTGAATGGCACTAGATTTGATAGCATCTTCATCACCATACCTGCTTCTTATATTCGTACTGAGATATTTCTTCAAGTTAGGTGAAGCTTGAATCTCAAAACCATATAGATTGGACGATGATATACCCTTACCAACAACTTGTTTTACAAAATTGCCAATAGTGAAAGGATCTTTTTGTTCTAACTTCGCACTCATAAATAGTTTCCAAGGTGTAGTGACCCAGTTTTATTTATGCCATCATATAAAGGTAAATATCGGGTAAGGAATTACCGTAAGTATAAAGGAGATCCCACTGGGGTCATTTACCGTTCTCTTTGGGAGAAAAAGTTCATGGACTACTGTGATTCTAACAAGAATATACTAGAGTGGTCAAGTGAAGAACACATTATACCTTATAAGGATCCTGTACAGAAGAAGTGGAGAAGATATTTTCCCGATTTCTATATGAAGGTACGGGAAACAAATGGAAAAATATCAAAATACCTAGTTGAGGTTAAACCTAAAAGACAGGTCGAAGGTCCAACTCCTCAACAGAAGAAAACTAAACGTTATATAACTGAGGTAATGACGTATGCCACAAACAAAGCGAAGTGGGAAGCAGCGGAGCAATACTGCAGGGACAGGCTTTGGAAGTTCAAGCTCATCACAGAAGTCGAGCTCAAAATTTGATGGGTTAATACAAAACCTAAAAGGAAAATCAATAACTAAAACAAAACTAAGAGAAACAGTATTTAATACACTATATGATGGTGCTACAGACGCACCCGAAGAAGGTAAGTGGTATTTCTTTGAATATGATCCAAAATTTAAAAGTGTACTGAAACAATGGGATCAATTTCCACTTATCAATCTACTAGAAATTAAGGGTAATATATACTTGGGAGCGAATCTACATTACGTTAACAGTAATACGAGATTAAGTGCGATAAATAATAAGAAGTATCCTCCATCTACTCTACATTATTACATACCTAAGAATGCTGACGACATTTTCTTTGAGGTATCTGAAGAAGATATACAGGTTCTAAGTCAATTACCCCTAGAAAAGTTCCATAGGAATAGATAATGGCCGAAGAAATAAATTATTCATATCCAAGAGGGATCAGGAATGTTCCATATGCATCATTTTTAGCAATTCAAAAGTATTCCTATGATGAAGCTATGAAATCGGTTGCTCAAGCACAAAATGATGCCCTAGGAGCTGTAAGTAATAGTAGTGTTGTTAAAGGAATGGCTGATTCATTAGCAGATGGGGCAAATTGGATATATGGAAATGGTACTAACTCCATGGCTTTCGCAAATGATAAAGATAGCGCAATTGCAGCATATAGAAAGAAGACAACACCAAAGGATTCATATTGGGGTCTTGGTGCAGGAGAAAATATGGATGATCAGAGGACCGACGATCAAATCCTCGACACGCCAATTAAGGGAAGATTTAAGAACGGTAAAAGAGAAGTGACATCGTTAAGAGATACCTTAAAGAGAAAAAAAGAAGTTGCTCAATTTCGTGCAGAAGGATATAAAGAATCTCATTGCAATTTACCATTACCAAATGAATTCCAATATAACTATGGTGCTAACTGGAATAATACATTTAGACTAGGAACCATGGCGTTAGCAGCAACAGATCCCGCGAGAGCTGCTGCTATTTTAGGTACAGCTGGTGCCGTAGGTGGTGGAATGGGTGCACTCAAAACATGGTTATCAGGTAGTGGTAAAGGTAAGATGGCTTCTGGAGTTGCTGGTGGTGCGTTGGGAGGACTGAAAAAAGCTTCTGATCCATTTAATGTAAACTCAGCTATTACTAATCCAAGAAACATTGCTGGTCTAGCTGGTATGGCACCAAATGAAAATGCCATACAATTCTTTCAAAAAATGGAATTCAGACAATTTGAACTAAACTTTGAATTTGCATCGAGAGATGATAAAGAATCTAAAGTGATCCAAGATATCCTCAAGTGGTTTAAAGTTGGTATGCATCCAACATCCATGGATCCATTAGGTTCAGGTAGTGGTGTTTTACTAGGTTTCCCTGATGTATTTGTATTAAAGCCTATGTTTGTTCCAGTTGCGGAAGGAGAGGCAGAGACTCCAGTCCCACATAAAATGATGCCCAAAACAAAATTATGTGCATTAGTGGGTTTAACCGTAAACAGTACTCCATTTGGTGCGTTAACAACAGTACATGATGGTACTATACCTTTAATCACAGCTACTTTAAGATTTAACGAACTAACTGCTCTAACCAGAACAGACTTCGCAGAAGACGGAGCGACACTCTAATGTTACTAAAAAACCTACCAGAACTATTCTATAATATTGCCAAATCTCCCGTAGATGTAGATTTACTCTACGCAAAGAATCTATGGCAAAGATCTGAAATATTACCCGAATACGTCAATAGTGTAACTCTATTTGATGAGTATGTAGTAATTAATGGAGAATCTCCAGAAGTCTTGGCAAAAAGAGTATATGGCAATCCATTTTACAATTGGACATTTTTTATTGCTAATGATATAGTGAATTTTTATGAGCAATGGCCAAAGTCTAGTTCACAATTATCTGATTACGTATCTAACAAATATTCAAATCCACAAGCAACAAAGCATTACGTAACTACTGAAGTTAAAAACACTGCTGGTAATATAATCATACCTGCAGGAAAAGTAGTTCCATCTAATTACTCAGTAAGTTATATTGATAATGGTATCGTTGTTACAGCGAATCCAGTGGTATCTATTACTAACTATCAATATAAGAAGAGATTAATGGTAAGAAAGAAAAAATTAAAATCATACGTCCTCATCTCATAAAAGACTTCGTTGAATCATATTATAGAAGACTTAATAAGTCAGGACCACTTACTGTTTCCAGTACTGCCTACGAACTGAAAATGTAAGGCACAAAAAAATACCCCGAATTTTTTTCGGGGTATTTTAGTATTATAAAGTCGAATTTAATCTTCGTTAGCTAGTTTAGCAAAGAAAGATAGTGTATCGTCTTCACCTGAAGGTGTAGGAGTTGGAGTGCCTGGTACATCAGGTCTACCCTGTTGTACTGTTGGAGTTACCTCCTCATCAAACTGCTCCTGCTCAACCTGCTTCTTATATCCACCTTTGAGTGTTCTTTCAAGACGCTCACGAAGTTCATCGTAAGACTTGAACTGATCCTCAGCAGTGAATGCAGAGAGACTATACTCAGTCTTCCAGAGTGCTTCAAGTTCCTTGTCCTTAAGATCACCTAAAGTAGAAGGTGCATCGAACTCAGACTTGTCATAGTTCCAGAAACCTGCGACCTTAGTGATCTTGAGTTTGAAGTCAGCACCCTTCCATAGATCGAAAGGATTTACTGGTTGCTCATCCTCAAATGCTGGTTGCATTGATTCCATAACCTTATCAAAGATCTTCTTACCATAACGGTACAGGAAGACTTTACCCTCATTCTCAGGGTTTGCACTATCCTTAACAACGTAGATGTTGCTGTAATAGTTTAACTTACGCTTCTGGTTACGTGCTTGAGTTCTTTGTGCAGAACCTTCGCCACCAGAGTTCCAGAGTTCCCTGTTCAAGTCAGAAACAGGATCCTTTTTGCCTAAAGTCGTTAGACTGTTCTCAATGTACCATCCACCTGGTCCTTGGAAGGCATGTGTCCAAACTTGTGCCCATGGAAGGTCTTCTCCATCGGGTGCTGGTAAAAATCTGATTACTGCGTAACCATTACCTGCTTTGTCTACCTCTGGTTTCCATAGACGCTCATCAGGACCACTCTTGGTTTCTGATTTGTTAAGGTTTTCAGCCTTAGAGAGCAAGTCCTGGAAAGAGGACTTCTTTAAAGAAGCAAATGACATACGTATTCTCCGTATTTAAGTATTGTGGTATTGGGTGGGAGATTGGATTAATGTATACCAATAAGGAAGGGGCATTGCTACATTAGTAGATTTTTACCTTCCTGTATGAGACCCGACTGGTATGTCGATTCTTCCTTGGGGGAAGCAGCACCACCTGTGTCTCATCACCTTAACTAGCCTTATGCCAGCAAGCTTATTCAGTCACTCCCGTATCGAGTAGCGAACCCGATATACTATTTATAGCACACCCTGAAGGGGTTTGTCAAGCTATATACTATTTTAACTGTAAGGGGTGGAATCGAACCACCAAGTCCCGCAAGCAGAACAGCAGGGAAACAGCCTGCCACGTTTACCAGTTTCGTCACCTTACATTGAAGCCCTATTCAAGGGCTGATATTAGACGAGTAACTCCGATGCCTCCTCCAGATCTGGGGAAGAAATCAAACTTCAAGAACTCATCAAGTTCGTTCTCGACTCTCTCCTCACCAAATTTTCTATAGAGTAGTGCTGCATACCCACCATCAGAGATAGTGTGGAATGTTTCTCTCATCTGTGCTTTATCAGTACTACGTTCAGCAGAACCAATAGTTTCCATACCATTTAGAATCACATCAATCTTACGACTGGTGCCATCGGTATTTCTTGCCATGTTCCAGAATGGTGATGTCCACTCAGGGAACTCAGTGATCATACCACGTCCTATAGCAGCTTCATGTCCGTGGTCAAGTTCCTTAACCTTATAGGTATCTGCCCATCCAGCATAAGATTTAATACCATCTGTCTCTAACGGCAGACCTAGATGTTCACAGAGTTCTATCTCCATCGCTTTAAGATCATAGACATCCCCCTTCATTTCAAACTCGAACATAGGGAAGATAGTCTCGTGTCTACCTGGGACAGGATTAGGTTCTGCCCTATACGACGTTGAGACACAAAAAAACCCTGACTCGGCAGGGTTGGAAAGTAATTCATGTTCTAACCACATTTGACCTGTTTGTGGTAGTGGCCAAACATTACCACCATAGTTATATACTGCTACGGTTTCTGGATCTTCACATGCAGCAAGTATACTCAAACGATTCTGGGTATGTACTTCAAGAAAACCTTTAGACAAAAAAAATGACCTCAACAGGTCAACCGCTTTAGAATATTTTCTAGGGTCAATTAGACTTGTCATTATGATTAATCAAACTGGATTATTTAGACAGCTAACTGCCTAAGACCTTTTAGTATGTCACCATATGCAGCTATGAGTGCTTCATCTGATCCATACTTCCTAAAAATATCCTTATCATTACTCCTTCCATCCTTCTTACCCCATAGTCTCATAGAATCAGGACTGATCTCATCAGCAACATATAACTCACCATCAGCATCATATCCAAACTCTAATTTAAAGTCTACAACATCAAGATCTAATTGACTAAACATCTCTTGTAGATGTAGATTAACATCCTTTGCAATGTGGTACATAGGTTCTGGATCAATACCCATCAATCTTATACGATCCTGTGTAAGTAATGGATCACCCTTAGAATCATCCTTCAAGAAATATTCTACAAGAGGTGGTGATATGACTGTACCTTCAGTTAGAGTAGTATTCTTAACGATAGATCCAGCAGCAATATTTCTAACAATAACCTCGATTGGTACTATAGTAAGTTTCCTGCATAGCATCGTGTCAAGAGAAGGACAATCGATATAGTGAGTTTTTATACCCTGCTTCTCCAAATAAGTAAAGAGCAGCTCTGATATAAGACAGCAGATCCTACCCTTAGTTTCAGGAGTAGACTTCTTCTTACCATCAAATGCAGTCACCTCATCACGATACTTAATCATGACCCTGTGTGCATCTACATCATAGACACTCTTAACCTTACCATCAGTCAATGCAGGGTGCTTAATGATAATCCTATGAAGTTTATCAGGATTGTTGTTCGGGTTCGCTTTCAGTTCCATAGTTAAATAAAAATCCTTTCACTAATTGCTCTGACTGTTCCTTACCAAACTTACCAGCAAGATAGGGACCAACGGGGTCAAGTCTTCTCATATAGTTATCGAAATCTCTATATGTCTCAGCAGCATTAGTACCGTCTGGGGTTTCCCACTCAATTAATTTCTTATATTCTAGCAGATACTGCTTGAACATGTCAAGGTGCTCATCCACTTCACTCATCTTACAGTTCCTAACAAAGATGTTTTCAGAGAAGTGGTTACCCATCTCAAAGAACCTATAAGTCTCTGTTGTCTTTGGTAAACCAGGTACAGACATCAAGTAATGCTCTACTGGATGCTGGAAGTCAAATACTATAATAACTCTGTTCTCATTGAATCCCATGAGATCCATGCCGAAGCAAGGCAAATTACCTGCCCATCCATTTGCACCACACTTAGGATAAAGAATATTGTTGTAGATAGAGGACTTGTCATCCCAGATATCGACTTCTCTTGATTTAATAAAATAATCATTTGTGTATACTGTTGCTGTTAGGCGGGTTCCACCCTTACCTGTCCAGTCAGCCCATACAGGTTGCTTCTCAAAATCTGGGAAAGTTTCCCATAATGCTTCCTTATAGTTCTTCCAGAGATCCATTATGCAATTCTATGATAGTTTAAGTTTAGCACAATACGTGCTTTTGTGCTACTGGGAGTAGATCCAGCATGTCTTAGTCTTGATGGAAAGGTAACCAAAGTATTCTCAACACTCTGAAACTCTTCACCATTCTCAAAGGTACTACGTCCATCATTACTATTGATATAGTATATGGATGTTGTATGACCAAATGGTCCAACATCAGTATGGTATCCTCCTACTCTAACCTCATCTGTCTTCATCCTCATGTTTGCTTTAATCCTAATCCATACTTCAGGATTTATTTTGTCTAGTAAAGGTGTTATCTTATCCATATGAGGAGAGACCACCCCACGATTCGGATACCAGAACATATGAATGAACTGATAGTCATCAGGGTGGTCTCCTTCACCTACAACATATGGACTATACATCCACTCACATTGATACATAAACCATTCTTGTAATGGTTCAAATTGTTTCTTAGGTAAAAAATTATCGGTAACTTCTATCTCTGATTTAACAGTTTCAATGGTTAGCATCTTCAATAAAGTCAGGACATAATAAAGCTCCTGCTAAGGATTCAGCAGACTTGTTGTGGGCGCATAATTTGTTCATCCAAATTCTCTCGTTCAGATCCACTGATTCGTCGGTAGATATCATCCTGTAACATATATCCACTATTCGGTTCCTGTAACTTGTGCTTAACATGTCTAATTGCTTCTGGTAGAATTGCATATTCACGCCGTTGAATGGCTTTTGTAAGAGACTTAACATCATCATCTGGCATTATGGGGACTTTTGACTGGATGATGATAGGACCACCATCTAGTTCTTCGGTTACGTAGTGGACAGTGGCACCAGTGAATTCTTCACCAGCTTCCATTGCCTGTTCTACTGCATGTAACCCCTTATACTTAGGTAGTAAAGAAGGGTGTACATTGATTATTCTATCAGGAAAAGCGTTAATAAGGTCTTTTGTAACAATTCGCATCCATCCTGCTAGGATTACGAGGTCTACATGCCATGCTTCAAGTAGTTGTATTATCTGATCTTCGTCTTTGTTATGGATATAACAATGGGGTATCCCATACTTGTGTGCTCTCTTCGCAGCACCGCATTTCTTCTTGTTGTGAATCATTATCACAACTTCGTGATGATTGCAAGCGGGGTTAGTAACTATGTTTTGAAAATTACTTCCGTTGCCAGAACATAAAACGCCTAGTCTCATTGGAATGATTGATAAGGTGGTTCTTCTTCGATTACAGTATGTTTGAAATGTTGAGTATCAAAGTAAGAGATACCACTCTTACCATCTCTCTCATCTAATACTTCATTAATAAGAATTTTCAACTCCTTTGCAATTTCAGGAGTATGTATTCTCCTAGGGGTGACAATAGCAGGTTTGTATTCCTGCGAATCCTTTCCACCCTTTGCTTTCCATTCTGCATATTGTTCGGGTGTCATGGGTGCTCCCATGCCCTGTGTATCAATCTTACTCATAGGATTCCAGTGGCGTATCACGCCAGCAGTAATAAAACAATTAGTGACAAGGTAAGTAATGAAAATAGTACTGCGAACAGCACATACCGCATTATCATACTCTGTAGTCGTATGATCCGAGAAACTTCCCAAGGCATACTTCCATATCCTCCATACTTTAGTGAGGATC
>MPMC02071132.1_pt1 | contig 18105 bp, 10 predicted proteins | sample 1617281 | NCBI WGS metagenome assembly MPMC02 (sample SAMN05944809, study PRJNA350692) | marine metagenome | biome: marine; feature: ODZ; material: water; isolation source: 100 m water sample filtered on 30 um supor filter | place: Pacific Ocean | collected 2012-04-09 | depth 100m m | reverse complement strand
CGTTCCCACCCAACGAAGGCACCCAAAAAAGCGGCATAGAGAGCCCGCAGCGCCATAGTACTTTCCACTGCCCAATCGATTTGCATCTTGCTTGCCTTTGTGTACAGGCCAAGTCCCGGAGCACCATGGTTACCACGGGTGTTTGTCATGCAAATGCCATGGATTACGTCCCTAGTCTATAAGTTTCCGGCAAAAAAGAAAGAGAATCTTCGGAGGGTACAAACACGCTGCAAAGCTCGCCAGAGTTGCCTCGTCTTTTGAAATGCCGTAGGATAGTTCTTCACAGTCGCAGTTGGCGGGCCTGTTGTTACTTTGCCAGTTTTTCCAGTGGGTCGATTCATTGGTCCTCGACGGTTTTTTGCCAAGGGGCAATCCGTGTTGGGACGATCGGCATCTCATGGTTCATAAACCTCTCAGCGATCATGTGTCGTCTCTGGAGGCTGCGGCCAATCGAGCCGGAGTGCACGATTGTGCCAAAACGCTCACTCTCTCCACCGACCAGTCAACAAGCAATTCCTCTGTAGATTGCGAATCGTCCGCTTCGCCAGCCGAGGAATATCCGGAGGCGGCGCGAAAGGCGATTCATCCGCAACTTGGCGCAGAGCGGCCTTTTGAGATTATTCTCGGCGAGCACATTGGCTCGGGGGGCATGGCCGATGTGGATTCAGCCATTCAGATGTCGTTGTCGCGTGAGGTTGTGATCAAGCGGGTGAAAAGCGGATTAAATACCGAAGCCAATTACGATGCCCTTCGCCGGGAGGCGTTTATCATGGGCCAATTGGAACATCCGAATATTCCGCCAGTCCACGAGGTTGCCTACATCGATGACGAACCGCTGGTCATCATGAAACGAATTTATGGCACCAGTTGGAACTGTACTGGCCGGCCCGGGAACCGAGAGAGTCTCCTTGCGGATTTGCAGATTCTTATCCAAATCTCTCGTGCGATTGAGTATGCCCAGAGTAAGAGGATTATCCATCGGGACATCAAACCGGCGAATGTGATGATCGGGGATTTCGGTGAGGTGTATCTGCTCGATTGGGGCTGCGCGGTGGAACTGGATGGAAGTGGAAATTTCCATTCGACGGGATTCCAGGGAACACCCAGGTACGCAGCGCCAGAAATGGTTGAGGGCAGCGAGCCACTGACCCATCAAACTGACGTCTATCTGTTGGGTGCGACTCTGCATCATATCTTGACCGGCCATGGTCCCCACATGGGTAAGAGTTTTGTGGATACGGTCATTGCTGCGGTGGAATCACCGGAGCACGAATACGACAAGGAGATTGATGCAGAATTGGCTACCATTGCCAATCGGGCAACTTCCCGGCAGCCGGCGGGTCGCTTTGAGACAGCAACCGGGTTTCGCGAGGCGATTGAGGAATATGTGCGGTACTTCCATCTCCACGATCTGCTCATCTCTGCCGAACAGTCCTCTCAGGCTTTGAAAAGTGCCCTGGAGACTGCCGAGGATGACTTTTTCTCTTTCTACCAGCACGCATTTGCGGGACGTTTTGCCTGCCAGAAAGTTCTGGAAATTCGTCCTGAAAATGAAGAATCGCACCGTATCAACACCGAGATTCTGCTGCTGCTGACGACACATGAGATCCGACGGATGCACTTGACCACCGCCCGAGAACTCATCAAACAGATCCATTCTCTTCCGCACGATGAAGCTGCACTTCTTAAGCTCGAGCAGTTCTATGGTAAACAGGAAAACAAGCAACAGAGGGCTGACGAATTGTCAACGCAGATCCAGTACAAACTGCTGGAGAAACTGCAGAATCCTGATTTGCAACATTAGACTCAAAGCTCCACTAGTATCGACTCGCTGCCGGGTGCTAGTAGCAGATCGTCGGGTGCTGGCGGCAGATCTTTATGAGGAGGCTCTTCGGGATGCGGTCGGTAGCGGACCTGCCGAAGCGCGCTTTTTCAAAATGCCTTGCGCCTTCTTTTGTTGCAGCCAGCTAACTTTCGATCCCTGCAGGTTCAAAGATTTGAGCTCTGTCAAAACAGGAACTAATTCGAGCACTTTTTTTGTGACCGGGGTATCGCTCAAATCGAGATGCTGCAGGTTTCGAAGATTGCTAAGTTTTAAAACAGTCTCATCTGAAACCTGGCAGCCTGGCAATTCCAGTCGCGTCATGCTTTTGAGTACCGAGGACTCTTTGCTAATCGCCGTAATGACTTCGTCGGCATGTGACGAATTGTCTAACCGAACAGCCAGAATAGATTCGGTCAGTTGTGCAAATTCCCCGAAGGATTGCTCCAGCCAGTCAATGGCATTTGTCGTAACTTGCGCGCCGTAGCGGTCGAGACAATGGACGAGATCTTGCATGCTCACGTAATCGTCAATATTCTGCGCGATCCATTCCCGTCTGTCGCAGCGAAATTCAAGATGCCGGGTCGCCTGTTCGAACGCCTCCTGCAGTGCTCGAAATTCCGCTACCGAACCACCGTGGTCTGGGTGAACCAGCATCACCTGCTCAAGATAGGCCTTCTTGATGTCTTCCATTGCGTAGGGCGGCGCGAGCCCCAGGCGGACCATGAAGTCCGGGCGGTCTTGCGATTGGTTGCTTGAATCGATCGGCATGGGATCGCTTGCAGGTGAGTTCTTAGAAGGCCTCTAAAGCATATGCGACAACGGCGTAGTAGAAGGGCAATATTATAACGTGATCGCTCGCAAAAATCCGCTCCGTAGCGGGCAGAGAATTTTCCCGCCCAACCCATTGAATACCGCTTATGCAACGATTTGCGGAGCGGAGGCTTTATGTGCAGGAGCCATCCTGCAGGGTCAGCCAGAACGACAGCACTCAAACGTATAGGTCATCAGTTAATTGGCCCCTTCGCGTTTTGCCTCGTCCGTGCCGCGAGAGTGCAAGCAGTTGTCTGCAAGGATGGAGTGGATATCCCGATCAAAATCGATGGGGGATGGTGTTGCGCCAACTGCAAGCGGAGCGTTTGCGTTGCAGAAAAAGAGCAACGAAAAAAAGAGCCACACCAAAGATCGGTGGTTTCGGTTCGGTCACGGTTTTCTCTCGTATCGATGAGAAGCATCTAAGTTTCACGAAGACCACTTTTGGCGATCACCACGCATCTCGTTCACTTGGTTTTGTCGGGGGTCCCCTTCTTTTCCTGCGGAGGGGTTTGGCGATCCTGTGGTCGATTGCCCAGGTGCGACAAAAATTCGACAAGGTCGCGCAAATCAAATGCATCCAGATGTTTCTGCATATCGTCAGGCATCGCGCTCTTTCCGCCAAAACGATCCTCGATGGTCTCGACCGCGATATCAATTTTTTGTCGCTCCGGTGTGAGGAGTTGGAGCCACTTGTCATCCTCCGACTGAACGATGCCAGAGATGACGCGCCCCTCATCGGTGGTGATCACAGTGGTTTCGTATCCTTTGGTAATTTTTGCGCTCGGCAGCACGATCGATTCAAGCAAATGCTCACGAGTTTGTTCCACGCCCACACGACTCAGCGGAGGTCCGGCAGTACCCCCGACATTTTTCACGGCATGGCAGCGGAGACATCGGACCTCTCCGCGCCCAATGAACAGATCGCGGCCTCTGTCATAATCGCCACCATGCAGGGCTGCCCGGTAGGCGGAAAGCGCATCGTCGGGAGAAAAAGTATTGCGGTATGCCGCCAATTTGTCCGCGACCTCTGGATCGTTTTGCCGCTTGGCGGCCTCAATAAGATCGAGATGCAGATCTTCAGGGAAACGGCCCTCGCACAATTGATCGAGCCAGCCTGCCAGTGCGGTAGCAACACGAGGCTCGGAAAGAGTTCCTAGTGTTGCCAACGTCTGTTGTCGTTCCGCTTGCGAAGTGCTTCTCTGCACAATGGGGACCAGCAGCATCGCTGCTCGCCTCGGATGCCGTTGGGCCAGGATGCGCCCGGCGGCAATTCTTAGGTGTGGATCCTTGTCTTCCAGGCCATTTTCAATGATTTTTTGAGAGCGAGGGTCTTTCCGTTCGGTGAGCAACTGCATCGCTGCGATCCGAGTCACTGAAGACTCATTGCCATCGTCGACCCAGCGAACGAGAACATCATTGCCGGCCGCAATTTCGGCCTGCTGCAGGAGATGAATCAGGTCGGTCTTGATCGCGGAACTGGCATTCTGCAGCAGCGCCGTGATGTTTGTTTCTATAAGTTTGCGGACTACGTTGAGATCTCGTTGTGGAAGTGGCCGATAAAGGTTGAGTACCCGATCTAGCTGCCCGGGAGTTTCCCAGTTGGTGAGGAGTTTGGCGGCCTCGCGACGGAGCGAATCGGGGTTCGAACTGTTGGCGAGATAGCCAACGAGATTGCGGGCGTCCTGCTGCCTGCCGAGTCGGAAGTTGGCATTGAGAATCCGGCGCCACAGTGGTTCGTTTGCAGCAAGTGTCTGGGAAGGTTCTTCGCCGCTCTGCGCAGAAGGTTCAATCAGGGAGGCGAGTTGCTCACTCGCTCCGGCAATCGGCAGATCGTGAATTGCGCGGGCGGCTTCGATCACAAGCTGCTCGTCCTCATCATGGAGAAATGTCGCGATCCGCTCATCCTCCAACCGCCGCAGGGCAAGCAACACGCCGAGCCGGGCCGACCGGTTCGAGTCATCGATATGGGAGATGAGCGCATCGGGGTTTTTTAGGTAGACCAAGCCCATGACAGCGGCATGGCGGAGGTAGGGGTCGCGATCGGCGTTTGCCCGCAACATTTCCAACAATGGCTCAATCACTTGCGGGTTTTCAAGTTTACCGATTGCGGTCGCTGCGAGCATGCGGACGTGTGGTGAGGGGTCTTTGAGGAGCGGTAGCATCGGCTCTGTGGCTTCCCGATAACGGGCATCCCCCACGACCCTGGCCATTTGAGCCCGGACTTCGGCATCGGGGTCGGCCAGGAGTGGCAACAGCGGCGCAATCAGCGATGCATCGGAGCGGCCTGCAATTCCCAGCCCCCAAATGGCGTGGAGTCTGGCCAATCGATGGTTGCTCTCTCGGGCGACTGCGAGGAGCCTGCTGCGGCCGGCGTCGCCTCTTTCCACAAGCTCCAATTGCGCGGCAAGGCGAACCCGCCTGTCACGATGAGCAAGCAGATCCGCCAACTCCTCGTTGCTGCGATGCTCCATGCCTGCAAAGAGGAGTTCTTTCGTTGCCTTTGCCAACTTCTCCGCGACCGGATCAGGATCATAGACCCGGTAGAGCCGTCCCTTGTTCGCCGAATTCCAGGAGGCGGCCCAATCGGAGACGTAGAGCCCGTCGTGACCGAAGGTCACGTCCGAGCAGGAAAGCCCCCAGAGAAATTTGTGGGTGTCGACAGTTTCAAACGATCCGCCACGGGGCTGGAGTTTGAAGGCATAGACACCGGTGCCTGCCGGCGAGCCGTTGTAGTCGCACATGAACATGTACCCTCCGTAGCGGTCGCCGAGTCCCGTACCTGGATAAAAATCGACGCCAGCAGGCCCGTTGCCCAGGTGTGCGATCGGAGGCACGATCCAAGCAGCCTGATTCTGAAATGGCAGATGCCAGAGCCTCTCTGCGTTCCAGGGACCACGCAAATACTCTTTGTCACCCATGTATTGAAAGCCAATATTCCAGCCGCTATCGCCCCCCTCCAGGACGTGGACGATGCGGGCTCTGTCCCCGCCATCGGAATTATTGTCGCCGGTGAAAAGGTTGCCGTATTCGTCGTAGGTCAGATCCTGCGGATTTCGCAGGCCGGTATGATAGATTTCAAGATCGGTCCCGTCTCGATTACAGCGGAGGACCGCACCGCGATCAGGTGAGGAGATCACACCGGTTGCAGTTTCGACGTGCAGTCCACGATCGCCCATCGTCCAGTAGAGCCGCCCGTCGACATAGAGCATTGGACCATGCATGTCGTGACCTCGGAATCCGGCATGAACTCCGTACCCATTGCTGAGCGATTTGCGCAAATCAGCGTGTCCATCTCCGTTGGTATCTTCCAGGTACCAGAGGTCGGGAATCACGGTGAGTATGATTCCATTGCCCAACGCCAGCACGCCCGCCGCCGACCCCGTTTCCAGAGAATGGAATCCGTCGGCAAAGATCGTTGACCGATCTGCCTTGCCGTCACCATCGGTATCTTCGAGCAATCGGACTCGTTCATGCTTTTGGGTGTAATCGGCCACCTGCTCGCCATGTTTGCGGTGGTGCATGGCAATGCGATCTTCAACATTGCGGCAGGCCAGATCCTCCTGCATGTTGGTCGCTCCGGGGTTGTTTCCATAACGAAAGGATTCGGTGACAAAAAAACGGCCTTTTGAATCGACACAGAACGCGATCGGGTTGGCGAGCATCGGTTCGGCAGCGAATAGTTGCACGTCCAACTGCTCGTTGAGAGAAAATCCGGCGATTGCTTTTTCTGCCTGATCCGATGCCGCTACGATTTCCGGTTCAAACGGTTGAGAGGTCTCATCGCCGAAGCAGGGTTCTTGAGCAGATCCATGGAGAATGGCGATCGCGCAGAGCCAGAGAAGCCAAACGTGCCAGACTGCTCTGGCAACGGGCGCGGCGTTCATTGCTTGACATGCAACGATCGGCGCCTCCGATCGGTTCGATGATGAGCGAGAATGGGTCGTAGGCAAAAAGATCATGCAAGCCGGTCGGGTCCCGCAGGTGAGCCGCTCTTTGGAGTGATCGTTTTTTACGAGTTGCAAAGGCCGCCAACGGTTGTCCACTTCCCAAAATGGCAGTAACTGTTCGGGAAGGATTCAGCAGCCTCGGAGATCAGGGAATCTCCATAGGTAGGGTTGTTTCCCCGCAGTATGACGCTGCCTTGAGGAACAACACCAGTGTACGCTGGAATAGTCCCTGTGTCCAAGAGCAATGCCCTTTACCAGGGAGATCGTCCGCCGTTGACGCAGAGGGTCTGTCCGGTGACAAAACTTGCTTCTTCACTGGCATAGTAAAGGACAGCCGCTGCAACATCTTTGGGAGTGCCCCAGCGCTGCATCGGAATCGTCGCCAGATATTGGTCTTTGTCTTCCTGGGAATCCTTTTCATGGCGTTCGACCGGAATCCAACCCGGGGAGACCATGTTTACGGTGATGCCATACGGCGCAAGTTCGCTCGCCATGCTTCGCGACCAGCCGATCTGGCCTCCTTTTGCGGCCACATATCCGCTAAATGGCGCGACACTCGTGTGATAGACTTCGCTGGTGATGTTAATGAACCGGCCCCATTTTTTTTTCTTCATCGCTGGCAGGGCTCGGCGGGCCAGGAGGTACGGACTCTTGATGAAAAAATTGATCATCGACTGATAAAACTCCCAGTCGTATTCTTCAATCGGACGCAGCGGTTGATCGGGGGTCGCATTGGCAACGATAATATCGACCGGTCCAAATTCGGACTCGATCAGACTGAACATGCGGTCGACATCCTGCTCGGACGTGACGTCCGCCTGCACCAGCATGCTCTGGCCACCAGTCGCCTGGAGTTCATCGAAAGCGCGGGCTGCACGTTCTTTGTTGTTTGCATAATTGACGACAATCTTCGCACCCGCGGTCGCTAGATGTTGTGCGGTAATTTTGCCCAGGCCGGTCGTGCTTCCGGTCACCAGGGCCACATGGCCGTCGAGGGAGAAGGACATCAATACATCTCCATGCGGACAGGTCTGTTCTACGAATCGCTGACCATTTTAAAACCGTACTCGATTGTTTTTCTAACAGGGCTGCACGGTATTTGTCAGGGGTGGATTGCTTTGTCGGCGATATCTTTTCGGCACCAGGCACCCTCCCAACGGATACACTTGACCGCTCGATAGGCCTGAAGTTTTGCCAGGGCGGTTGTCTCGGCGATCGCGGTGACCCCCAACACGCGGCCACCGGTGGTTACGATTGCCCCGTCCCGCACGGTTGTGCCTGCGTGAAAAACTTTGACATCCGGCACCTCGGCTGCTTGCGCCAGGCCGCGGATTGGCAGCCCCTTCTGGTAGGCCCCCGGATACCCTTGGCTGGCCATCACCACACACACGCTCGGTCGTGGGTCCCAGTCTGGTGGCTGCAGCGCAGAGAGTTGTCCATCTACGGTCGCCTCAAGAATATCGAGCAGATCGCTCCGCAGACGCATCAAGAGCACCTGACACTCGGGGTCTCCGAAACGAACGTTGTACTCCAGAACCCGGATACCATGGGGAGTGACCATCAGCCCCGCATAGAGAACCCCGCGGAACGGGTTTCGTGACCGTTTCATGGCGTGGACGGTCGGAACCAGGATTTCCTCCTCGACTTTGCGCTGTGTCGCGTCGTCGATCAGCGGTGTCGGGCTGTAGGCTCCCATCCCTCCAGTGTTAGGCCCCATATCCCCATCCAACGCTGGTTTGTGATCCTGGGCTGCCGGGAGGGTGACCAATGTTCGCCCATCGGTAATTGCCAGAACACTTGCTTCCTGACCATACAGCCGTTCCTCGATTACAAATTCATCTCCAGCGGCACCGAATTCCATGTCACGGGCAATCCGGTTGACTGCATCGATCGCTTCGTCGCGCGTGTTGCAGACGATCACCCCTTTGCCAGCTGCGAGTCCATCGGCTTTGACCACCAGCGGTTTTTCCTCCTGTTCATTCAGATAGTACATCGCACTTTCTGCGTCTACAAAGGAGTGGTAGTCCGCAGTAGGTACATCGGCCTGCCGGAGGATCTTTTTGCAAAACGCTTTGCTCCCTTCCAGTTGGGCAGCATTTTTGGAGGGGCCGAAGACCCGCAGTCCTTCATCGCAAAGGGCATCGACGATGCCTGCCGCTAAGGGCGCTTCAGGACCAACAACGGTTAGGCCAATCTCATTTTGTTTGGCGAACTGAATGATCTTTTCAAAATCGTCCGCGGGCAATTCGACATTTTCGGCATCTTCTGCGGTGCCGGCATTCCCCGGGGCCACAAAAATGCGTTCGATCCGTGGACTTTGCGCAATTTTCCACGCCAATGCGTGCTCTCGGCCTCCCTGTCCAATTACCAAAACGTTCATCGCAGGGCCCACTCATTTTTGATGCATAAGGAAGAGAATCCACAGTATCCCCTGGTGGGGGAAATGCACTCAGGTGGTGGTGCCGGGGATTCCACTCCGGGGGGGAATTGCTTGCACCGCCGAATGTAGCAGATCGACGACGAATCGTCATGGATGTAGCCGGGCAGCAAATCAACAGTGACCGTAGTTCTTTCAGTCGCCTGGTGCGACTCGTTTGAAACGAATTTTTGCATGGCCCTCGCTGGGCGGACTTTGGATCGGCGCGAAAGGCCGCTGGCCCCACCGGAGCCGTTTGGCGAGATCGCAATTTGCTTTGTCGCTACTGACAGGTATTCGCGAATAGGCGGGCCGATGTTACAATTGGTGATGGTAGGCCATTCGGGCCAACTCACGGTGTCCCTCCCACCGTCTCGGTTGGATTGGGACTTGACAACAAGAGGAAGGGTTCTGGAATTGGATTCGGATTTGTGAAAAAAATCACGAACCAGATCTTGGCCCCTGTTTTTTGGTGTAACTTCCTTTTTCAGGGTGAGTTGTGCCACCGATGATGGGTTCATGATGGCCGACAAAAAGAAGCTCTCAGTGGCCGAGATATTGGCGGCTGCCAGAAAGCTCGATGGGGCTGCCGAGGGTGATGCGGAGGAGCAGGCTGCCGAACCGGCTCACGCACCGGTGCGTGAGCCACAAGAAGCTCCAGCCGCTCCGAAGGTAAATCCCGAGTCGAAACCAGGTTCGCGGCCGAGTGTTGCGGAGATGCTAGCGATGGCCCGCGCTCAGAAAGGTGGCCAGGCGGAGGAACCTGCGGCAGAGCCTGAAGCAGCAGACTCCGAAGCGGCAGCAGCGAAGCCCGAAAAAACAGCTTCGGCGAAGCCCCAGAAAAAGGCAAAAGCGCCCGAGTCGGCCCCCGCACCTCGGATGGATACGGCGAGTGTTCTCTCGGCGGCCCGTGGTGAGAGCAAGCGAGGGCCAGTGAGTAAGTCCGAAGCGCCGCAATTAGCTCCTGGCAAACCCTCTCGCAAGGCCCCTGCCACCAAACCCGAACCGCCGCAGATGCCAGAGAGGCCCGTGTATACGGCTGTTCCTAAAGCGACTCCTGATAAAGGCCGCCGGTTTGTGCTCTTCAGCGCGTTGTTCGGTTCGGCATTTGCAACGGGAATGACCGTCTTTGGCGGGACCATGGTGATTTGGACATTGGCTCTGGCCCGATTCATGTTTCCCAATGTGCTCACCGAACCGCCAAGCCAGTTCAAGGTTGGGTTTCCAGATGATTTTTCTCCGGGACAGGTGGAAACCAAGTTCAAAGCTCAGTTTGGAATTTGGATCGTCAACGGCATCTACCAAGGGCAGCCCTGTATCTACGCACTTTCGACCGTTTGTACCCATTTGGGGTGTACCCCCAATTGGTTGGAGTCGGAACAGAAGTTCAAGTGCCCTTGCCATGGCAGTGGTTTCTACAAGGATGGGATCAATTTCGAGGGTCCCGCCCCTCGTCCTTTAGAGAGATATGCCATCCGTCTGGCAGATGATGGTCAACTGGAGGTTGATAAAAGTAGAAAATTTCAGGAAGAAATGGGCGAATGGGAAGATCCGGCATCTTCGGTGCTGGTTTAAGCAAGGACAACGGAATAGACATGGCAAGTGGCGACAAACAAAGTCTTGGCGAGATGATTCGCAATTCCCAGATATGGAAAAGTATCTTCCGCCATCCTGCGCCTGTCGATCGGCGCAACCGCATCGTGGTGGTGTTGACCAATTTTTTCCTGCATCTGCATCCGGTTTCAGTAAAAAAACAGGGTATCGCGCTCAGCTACACCTGGTGTATGGGTGGAGTGACCTTTTTCCTCTTTCTGGTGGAGACGGTTACGGGTGTTCTGTTGATGTTCTATTACCGCCCGACACTCGAGTGGGCGTACAACGACATCCTTTCCCTTCGCGATGTTACCAGTCTCGGAGTGCTGCGCGAGTTACATCGTTGGGGTGCGCACGCGATGGTGATCACGGTCTGGCTGCATATGTATCGGGTATTTCTTACCGGTAGCTATAAGCCGCCGCGCGAGTTCAATTGGGTAGTGGGAGTGATACTTCTTCTGCTTACCCTGCTGCTTTCCTTCACGGGGTACCTGCTGCCCTGGGATCAGTTGGCGATCTGGGCGATCACAGTGGGCTCGAATATGGCTCGAGCCACACCGATCTTGGGATTTGAAGGGCCGGGTCAGCAATTGTTAACTCTTGGTGGGATCGACATGATCACGAGCGGCAGTGATGCGCGATTCGGGTTGCTCGGAGAAAGGTTTGTCGGTGAAGTAACCTTGAATCGTTTTTATGTTCTGCACTGCATCGCAATCCCGCTCGCGGCTACATTTTTGTTGGCGATTCATTTTTGGCGCATCCGAAAAGACGGAGGCATCAGCGGCCCCCTTTGAGTCGCGGATTATTTCATGCACGGTAACGAACAGGTATTTATCGAAGGCATCAGCCCTTTTCTCGGCGGTTACTATGTTGCACTGGCGGCAATGAATTTTGTGGCCGGCTATTGGCTCTGGAGATGCCGAAAAGCAACACTGCAGGCAATTTTTTGGTTTCTTGTCGGTTTGGGATACGTCGGATACTTGGCCCCCATGGCGCTGAGTGCGGATCCACATTGGGTTCCCAGCATGCCGCAGGTCATCCGTGACACCGTCAATAGTGCCCTCGGGGGATCGACAGGGGCTATCGTCTATAGCGTCGGATTGCTCGTGCTTCTCGTCGGGCTTTTTCTTCTCCGGCGATTCTTTGTGCAGGGACCGGTTGCCTGGGCGTTGTTGAATCTGTCGTTGCTGGCCCTTGGGCTTTCCATGACCGACTACAACTTCTACACGATTGCTGCCAAGCCGGATAATGTGCCGATCGTCGGACTTGTGTTTTTGTTGGGGTTCTTTACCTGGCTCGCGACCGCGCGGGCAGTTGAAAACGATAAGCGTACCGCTCGCGGTGAAGCGGTGCTTGAGTACGAAGAGAAAGAGACGGTATTGGTTTGGCCCGATCTGGTCTACACGGAACTGATCTGCATGATTGCGCTTACCGCGTTTCTGCTGGTCTGGGGAATTGCCTTGCAAGCACCGCTGGAGGAACCGGCGAGCAGTGTGAAGACACCGAACCCATCCAAAGCACCTTGGTATTTTCTCGGTCTCCAGGAGATGCTGGTGTACTTCGATCCGTGGATGGCCGGTGTTGTGATGCCGAGCCTGATTATCGTCGGTCTCATGGCGGTCCCCTACCTCGATTTCAATCCCAAGGGTAACGGTTATTTCACGATTGTTGAGCGAAAGTTCAGTTACCTGACATTTCAATTCGGTTTCTTGTTTTTGTGGGTGACTCTGATTGTGTTGGGAACTTTTCTCCGTGGCCCAAACTGGAATATTTTTGGCCCCTACGAATTCTGGGATGTCCACAAGGTCGAAGCCTTGAACAACGTCGACCTCTCGCAGTATTTCTGGATTTCAGGAATGAACATGGCGTTGCCGAAAGCACCGCCGGGAAGCGGTGGATTTGTACAGTTTCTCTATATCCTGCAGCGGGAGTGGCTAGGTATCGTCATGATATTGGCCTATTTGGTGTTGTTGCCGCCGCTGCTGGCGACGACGGTCTTTCGCAAATTTTTCCTCAAAATGGGATTTCTGCGTTTTATGGTGATGTCCAACCTGTTGCTGATCATGATGTTGCTGCCAATAAAAATGGTGCTGCGTTGGACGGTAAATTTGAAATACATCATCTCGATTCCTGAATATTTTCTTAATTTTTAGTCCGCTAAAACCAACGATCTTTGGCAATGCCTGCTTCTGAAGAAACTCGAGTCGATATCAAATTGCTGCATCTTCTTTTCGGAATTGCGGCGATCGTGATGTTTTTTTGTACGGTGTGGCTTCTCGTGGTGGATCACCGCCGTGAGTGGAAAGACTACCAGCGAAAGTTTCAGGCCATCCAAAACTGGACGCTAGTTTCGCGGGACAATGAACAGCAAACAGAAAAGTATATTAATGGCGAACGCAAACTGCAGGCAGAAGTTGCGAAGTGTGTCCTCGAACTTCCTCCACAGGATTTGGTCGATCAATTTGTCACTCAGGCACGATCCTTTGGTCCCGGTGGGTCGGTTGATTCGCAGGTTTCGGCACTGCTCGCCTCCTACAAAGCACTGCAGGAGGCAGTGGGAACAACCGATCCTGCGCATGACAATGACCAGAAATTGGTGGCCCAATCGAAGGAAGTGGCGCCGTATCGAAAGGCCTTCGTGGACAGGTTGGATGTCATTATCAAGGCCGCCAAATTCATCGAAGAGGGCGATGCGACCAAGCGGAAATTCAGGCGAGCCGATTTAGATGCCGCAAAAAGTAAATATGACTTGGGTGTTCGTGATCATGTGGCGAGAGACCAACTCGAGCAGATCCACTCTCAGCTTGTCGCGATTCAATCGGATGTCGCAGCTATAACGGTCTCCTATGAGCATGCCAATGAACATCGCAAGGCCCTTGAGAAAATTCAGGAAGCAATCGTTGACCGCGAGGAAGCATTCCGCAAGCAACTGACAGATTTTAAAGCCAACCGGCGGCAACTGCAGGAGACGCTTGCAACAAACACCGCGTTCGGTCGTGGGCTACTGGAGTTGCCGATTATTGATGCGTTTGGACGGCCGCTGCAGATCGACCAAATCTGGTTGCCCGACCTCACAGTAAATTACAATTTCAGCGATGTGGCTCGGTTTGATCGATGCATCAGTTGCCATCAGGGGATTGATAAAACGGCCCCCGGTTCTTCGACATTGCCTGGCTTTGCCTCCGAGCAAGATCCGCTTGTTGTTGCGTTGCCGGTCCCATCGAAGCCGACTGAGGAGGATGAGCAGGAACAATCGCAGGCGACGACACTCCAAACGATGTATGGATTTGAGCTTTCCGAGCATGGGCTTATCAACAGGGCGGATGTTCTAGTTGAGTTTGTCTGGCCTCGTAGTCCTGCTGCAGTTGCAGGCTTGCAGGCCGGGGACGTGATTACCCATATCCGTGTCGGTGACCGAGATGAGCCACTCGTGGGCAGGGCCGATGCGCTGCGGTACCTCGTTCGTCAGCCGCCCTGGGATGGAGTCCTTCAGTTGACGGTGCAGCGGGGTTTTCCCCAGCCTTATAGTTCCCACCCGCGACTCGATCTGTTTGTCGGTTCTATGAGCCCGCACAGGATGCAGGACATGGGGTGTACGATTTGTCACGATGGGCAGGGAAGCGCAACGAGCTTCCAATGGGCGAGCCATACCCCCAATACCTCGCAGGAGGCAGAGGAATGGCGGAAGAAGTATGGTTGGTATGAAAATCACCATTGGGTACTGCCGATGCTGCCGAAACGCTTTATGGAGAGCACTTGTTTGAAGTGCCACCATGAAGTGGCCCAGTTGGAGCCGAGTGAGCGATTTCCCGACCCCCCTGCCCCGAAGCTTGTTGAGGGCTACCGGTTGGTGAAGTATTACGGATGTTTTGGCTGTCACGAGATCAATGGATACGATGGCCCCCACCACCGTATTGGTCCCGACTTGCGGACGGAACCGCCCTACTTCGCAGCGGCCCAACAACTCCATTACGAACTTTCCCGTTTGTCGGGTGACAAACAAAAAGCAATCGCTGCGGACGCAGCCGAATCGGGCCAGTTGGCAACCACAACGGTCACGGCGATCGAGAATCTTTGCCGGGAGGTTTCCTACCATCCGGAAAACGATCGCAAGCGCCGTGAGTTGCTTGAAACTTTGGAGACCGAGTCCGGTCGCCAGTATGCGGCTACGGAATTGCTCGAAGACCCGCAATTAATCTCCAGAGAACCCCGTAATCTTGCCAGACGACTGGTGGACGACCCCGACGATTCGCAGGCCCGCGAAGAACTCGTGGCCTGGATCGACGCCGACCGGCAGAGGACGCATCCCGAAATTTCCTCCGATTCCCACAAATTGCTTGTCGCGTTGAAAAAACCACCAGTGATTCCGGTCAAGAATGTGATGCCTCTGATCGATCTGCTCAAAGATGTGGAAATCCCCGGCACGATGAGAAAGGCTGGACCGAGTCTGCGGTATGTCCGCTCGAAATTGGGGATGGAGACGCTCGCTTCCTGGATCAAAAGCCCCCAGAGCATTCGGCCGTCGAGTAAGATGCCGGCATATTTCGGGCTCCATGAGCACTTGGCGGAATTGTCTGAAGTCCTCAGCGATACCACCGCGCGGGAAGATGTCGAAATTCGTGCAGTAGCCCACTATCTCTACGAGCGGAGCCAGCCGTTTGCCTACGCTCCGGAAGATGCAGCCGTTACCCAAGAGCCTGATATTGAAAGAGGTAAAGTGCTCTTTGAGGTGCGAGGCTGTCTTGCCTGCCACCCCCATCAAGACACGCCTCAGGCAACCAGTAAGCACGGACCAAATTTGTCGCACCTTGCTAAAAAGATCAACACCGAACATGGCAAGCGATGGCTTCGGAGTTGGTTGCTCAATCCGGAGCGCTATCACCGGCGGACAAAGATGCCGGTGCTCTTTCTTGATCCGGTACCGCTGCTCGACGAGACTGGCTCGCCGGTACTGGTGGCTGGGTCGACGACTGCTCGAATGACGGATCCTGCTGCGGATATTGCGGCGTACCTGTTGGGGCCGGACTGGGATCCGGTTGCCGATGAAATGCCAGCGCTTTCCGGTGCACAGAAAACAATGCTCAATACGTTGGCGATGGAGTACTTGAAGTCTGTCTTTCCTGAGAAACGGGCCCAAGAATATCTACAATCCGGAATTCCGGAGCGGTTGTCCACAGGCCTTCGAGGTGCGGAGATGGAGTTGCTCGGTAATGCCGATGAGAATGCCAAGATTCTATATGTGGGTCGTCGTGCGATTAGTAAATATGGATGTGCTGGCTGCCACGATATTCCGGGGATGGAGTCTGAAAAGCCGATCGGTACCGCGTTGGCGGATTGGGGTAGGAAGGATCCAGGGACGCTCGCCTTTGAACACATCGTGCATTACGTCGAGAAAAAACATGCTGCCGAGCAACACCTGCATGCCAATAAAGAGAAAACTGGACATGGAAGTGAAGAACAGACACCCGTGGCGGACGGCCAAGAGCACCATGCCGATTCGCCCGAAAGCTCTGAAGATGAAAGTTTCTACATCTCCTCACTTCAGCGCCACCAGCGCGAAGGCTTCCTGCGGCAAAAACTTCTCGAACCCCACTCGTACGATTATGAAAAGGTTTTGAACAAGCGGTATGGCGATCGTTTGTTGATGCCGCAATTTCCCTGGGCAGCCGGGGTTCTTGAGACGGAACTGAAGACAAAACGTCGCAACGAGGAAATCGAAGCGATCATGACCTTTGTCCTCGGGCTTGTGGCCGAACCACCCGATTTGGAGTACATCGATAAACCGGATACCCGCCGCGAGGCGATCGTTCAGGGGCTACCTGTCCTTGAAAAGTTCAACTGCGAGGGATGCCATGTCATGGAACTCGGCAGTTGGCACCTCGCGTATCGGCCGGGTGATTTTGAGGACCCAGAATCGCCGCCGGTCTACCCGTTCCTAGAACCGCATTACAGCAAAAAACAGATCGAGCCTTCGGAGCATGTCGATTGGCAGGGTCTGCTGCACAGCACGCTTTACGGAATGGAGCGGGTTGATCGTGACGGCCATGTGGAAACCATGGCGTGGGATCCGGAAGAGGAAGAATACCTTTCTCTCGAAGAATATGTCGATGTCTTTGAGCAGGATCCACCCCCGGAAGCCTTAGGCTACAGTATCGAACTCTGGGAGCCGGCCTATTTAGACGGCCATCCCTATTTCGTGAAGGATCCCCTAGAGACCATCCCTCAGGAGATGGTTTCCAAGCATTATCCACCTAGGGGCGGCGATTTTGCCAAGCTGTTGTTGCCCATTGCAGTTGAACTTGTGCGGCAAACAGAGCCGAGTGCCGATGGACCTGCTGCATTGGCTTGGGTTCCACCTCCATTGGTAAACCAGGGCCGTAAGACACAGGAGCCCTGGCTTACCGAATTTCTTCTCAATCCCTATCCGGTCAGACCGGGCGTTTTGTTGCGGATGCCAAGGTTCAATCTTTCACGTAGTGAGGCCACAAAACTGGTGCAGTATTTTTCGGCCCGGGACAATTCGGATTATCCGCAACAGTTCGATGCCAGTCGGAATACAGCCGATTTGGCTCAAGCGGAAGCACACTACCAGGAACATCTGCTGGAAATAGGAGCGTCGGGTCGTCGTCTTTCCGATGCGGAAAAGATTGTCATCAACAAAGCAGGCTGTATCACATGCCATCCTGTGAACGATCAGAAACCGGAGGGTGGCGATCGTGCCAACGGACCGAATTTAGGAGATGTGTACCGACGTCTACAACCGGCCTTCATTAAGCGGTGGATTGCCAAGCCAAGCTGGATTTTGCCCTACACCAAAATGCAGGAGATGCTGCCGTACAAGCCCGATAGCCCGCCAGCTTTCGGAGGTTTTGAACTGCCCGCACTCAATGCCGAGGGCGCGCCGATCTTGGATCCGGATGGGAATCCAAAACTGATCGAGTTGTATCATGGGATCGGCGCCGAGCAACTGCAGGCGGTAGTTGACTTGCTGTCCAATTTTGGTTCGTATGTAGAATCGAAGGCTTCCGTTCGGCAGCGAGCCGAACAGTTGTCCCGGGAGTTGGGAAACACCCCGAGCGAAAATCCCTAGTGCGTCGAGACCGGATTGCGGGTAGTTCGTTGCCCGTTGCTAGCAGCGGGTGGAGGGTTTTCTCGGCATGGTTTTCTCGGCATGGTTTTGTGGCGTTATGGTGTGTATTATTTAGTAATGGATTATTATTGGTTGTGTAGCGATTGTCTCATCGTGGCAGGAAGTGATTTAAATTGTGAGAAAGCCTGGAGGTGTGCGGGCTCTTCTCTAGAGTGGTCTGACCTCCAGAGAGATCCGGTAGGCGGAATATTTGCATGAGTATGTCAGAGGTATCCATGATGTTATTTTTTTCTCGGAGGTTTCCGCGATGCTATTTTTCTCTCAGAGTTTTTTCTCCGTGATACGCAACTTGTCTGTCATCGTGAGTGTTGCATCCCTGTTTGTCCTTGGCAGCGTCTCAACCTTGCTGGCTGCCGAATCG
>MPMC02268985.1_pt1 | contig 18133 bp, 7 predicted proteins | sample 1617281 | NCBI WGS metagenome assembly MPMC02 (sample SAMN05944809, study PRJNA350692) | marine metagenome | biome: marine; feature: ODZ; material: water; isolation source: 100 m water sample filtered on 30 um supor filter | place: Pacific Ocean | collected 2012-04-09 | depth 100m m | reverse complement strand
TCCAATGCTACCATCCGCTGCGGGAAGAGCAAATACAATATCTGAACCTACATCAGGTGCTTTCAGACTTACGCTACCACCACCACTGCCATCAGTACGGGAGTATAGTTTGACGTTTTGTCCTGTTGTAGTTGTCTCTTTAACCCAATAACGGGCAGATCCTAAAAACTTATTATTGCCAGATGTGCCATCAAGACCAAGATATAGATTATATTCATCATTAACGAAAGCGGGCTCACCTGCGGCGAGAGCTGGCAAATTAGATTGCGAGCCTCTCTTAAACTTAATCGTGGGTGCCGCCATGTGTTTTTCCTAAAAGATACGATTTTCTTATACTATTTATTATTTAAAAAGACCCAGCATCTAAATCAATCAGATTATCCAAGTCAGTATCGAGTGTGTCGATAAAGTCTTGTGGTAATCCTGGTTGAATTACTTGAGTGCTGTCCGCAGCTGTGGATAATACTGCATCAGGATTTACAAATTTGTATCCTTGTGCAGTTGCATCATACACCATTACATAATTATTTGTAGTGCTACCTGTTTTATCTAACGCAGATGTATCTACGTTACCTAAGTCTTCTATAGATTGTGCCACGTTATATGAAGTTGCTACTTGATTATTGGTTGCTGATTCTAATGTAACAGTTGTTTCATTATTATATGACATTGTTACTTGATATTCTTCAGACATTAACTAATTCCTGGAGTAACGGTAACTTGACCTTCTACCACACGAGTTTTAACCCCGCCTGGAGAAACAATCAAAATATCATAACTATATCTTCCTGGTTTTAAAAGACTGGTTGCGAAACTATTTAATGTTAATTTCATTTTTCCCTCAGTCCTATCAAGAAAATTTACAGCAAAATTTGTTGATGTAGAGGAAGTATAGTTTTTTTTAATCTTGGCTTCTGCAGTATAGTCAACTAAATTTAGAGCAACATTATTTGACCCAGTGACAGTAAATGTCGCTTCAAAATCTGCTCTTTGCTCAATAACTAAATTTATAGGAATAGCAGCCATTACACACAAAAAAACCCTTCTTATTTATTTATAAGAAGGGTTTCATAATTATTCTTCAGTTGATTCAGGTAGTCTTCCTAAGTCATCTTCTGGATTTTCTGCTGCTCTAGTTTCTTGATTTGGGAATTCGCGACTTGAGAAATCATGTGTAACTTCTCCTCTCTCTGCCTGCCCTATTAATTCTAGAGTTTCGAGACCACCTTGAAGTTTTAGTTTATATTCTTTCGCCTTTAGTAATTCAGATTGAATTTGCTCAATTTTTTCATCAATTTCCTTAAGTTGATTTTGGAAATTTGCTTTCAAATCAGTTGCTGCCATGGATGCATTAATATAGACACGATATATTTATTATAGCACAATTGTCAACTTGAAACATAATTTTTTTGTATAATCAGTCTGTTTAAATAATCATTCCCTTGAATTTCTGGAGAATATTTCAACTCTACATTACCATTGTTAATTTCTGATGTGAATGACCCTAGAGATTTGACTGTTTGGATACTGCTAAATTCACTGACATATGTATTTGTGCCATCATGGACCACAAGCAATTTGGTTGAATGGACCCAAGATGGATTGACAGTATTCTTTGCTTGAATCAAATATTCAGCTGTATCAAACCTTGATACTGGGAATGCATCCAATACAATAGTTGCTGATGATGTAGAGTCAACAACTTCTAAGTTATCACCAATCTTAACGATTTTGATAATACCAAAATTATTAGCATCTAATCCAGACTGATAATACAAGAATAAAGGAGCATCTTGCGGTACAGTAATCCTAACTAAATCTCCAACATTAGAACTACCATTACCAATAACACCATCTGTATAAAGATTAGCACCAATAGAACCAGGAGAGGTAACAATATTAAAAGGATGTCCCGTTACATCTGCTAAACGAAAAACATATTCTTTACCAGCAACTAATTGCAAATCTGGTAATTGACCATACGATTTACCAACATTCTCATCATAGATTACATAACGATTTGTTTGTAATGAAACTTCAAAAGTTGGGACTCCAGCAACACCAACACCAATTTCAATTTCTTGTGGGTTAGATGCTAATGCTCCATTATTGCCAAGTAATGTTTTTGGTGCGATGTTTTGTATCTTGCCAAGAGTAATAGACTTGTCGCGGAGGTCTACTACATTTTGAGTGTCAATTGTAAATCTATTATATAAGAAACTTGCAACACCACGACTACTAGAACCTGAAGACTGTCCAGTAGTGTAAGATACTGAATCAACATCTAATTCAATAAATCCACTTTCGTTTAATTCTCCAGATGTTACTATACCATTAGAAAGATAACTTCCAGGAGATCCTGCTCTTGAATAAGTAAATTCTGTTGAGTTGGTTACCGTTACTTGATATAGACCATTGTAAGTGTCGGGGACTACTTGCTCAATTTCTACATAATCATCTGTAGTCAATAAGTGTGCTGATGCAGTAGTTACTGTAGCAACATTTGCTGCCCAAGTAATAGCAGAAACGTCCACTGGCGTGCCAGTTTTCTTGAGAGTTTCTGCTGTACCTGCAACTGTGATAGCAGAGTTGGTGGGTGGTAATACACCTTTGACTACTGGCGTAAACTTGTTTAGACCATTTAGATATGTGTCATCATTTGCAACACCTGTGCCAAGTCTCGATGGAGAAATGAGACCCGAAACAATAGCAGCGGCATCTAACTGGTTGAGAGCAATCAACTCCCAGTTGTTTGCATCTGTGCCAGGTAGTGCAGTTAGAATCCAGGTTTGGAGAAGTGTTAATGGGTCACCATCTGCTTCGTTTTTCTGGATTACAATATCACCTGCTTTTAGTGGGTCACCCAAGAAAGAAAGAGAATCACCAGCAGTTAAACCAGGACCAGTTGGTAGTGTTTGGTCAACTGTGATAGTGTTGGTTGCAACATCAATACCACCAATTACAATTCTCGTATTGCTAGGAATATTTGTGCCAGTAACAACTAAACCATCAATCAAATCTGTAACACTATTGAGAGTGATTGTATTAGCAGTATTGCTTACAATAGTTTTAGATGCTACAGGAATATATGTTTGTAGTCTTTCTGCTGCTGTTTCTACAGTGTATACAACAAAAGTAGATGTTTGTGGAATCTGTGAAGAATCAATTTTACCAGTAGCATCTAACTGGACAACAAGACCAGGAATACTTGAGGTGCCTTTGTTTAAACCAATGAAGTTTCCTAAGACAGAAGTTTTGTTGATGTAGTCTCTGACTGCCTTTTGTGTTGGCAATACAGTGTCAGACCTACCAACTGCCCCACCTAAATCATCATCTGGGGAGAATTCAAAGATTGGGACACCAGGAGACCCTTTAAGTTGTAGAGAATCTAGGACACCTAGAGCAACAGACCCATTAAATGTAACTTTACCACTTCTAAGGTTTACATTAAAGAAAGGACCAACACTAAAGTTACCACTCTGGTCAGTAGCACTGACATATGTTTTACCAGATGATACTTCTACAGTCTGTTTGTTTACATCAGTAATACCACCATTTTGTGGGAATGCGGTATAGTTGATACCTGCACCGACATATTCAAAAGTATGTGAAGAGCTGTTTACTGTAGACGGAGCAAATAATAGTGATGTGGCATTATTTCCAATATTAGCAATTACACTATCTTGTATCGGGAAGTTAGTGGTAAACTCAGTAAAATTACCTGCATCATAAGATAATACTTCTCCAACTACATGCTGATTGCCAGTAGGGTCGAGACCCAAACCTGGAATTTGCAAAACATAATTTGGTATTGGAGGCGCTTGATACCCAGTTACATTAATTTTAGTAAATACTGCTCCCGAAGCAATTTCAATTTCACCAGTCGTGCCGCTATCAATAAAGGTTGCTGCGTCATATGCAATTTGCTCAATAATAGAAATTCTATTACTTTGGAAATCAACCGTATCAATTACTTTACCAGCGCCATTGATATCTGGAGTTGCTATATGATTTGAAATTGTGATAGTTTGACCTCTTTCAAACTTGCCAATATCAACAATAGAAACTTCAATCGTTGCTCTAGTGGATGTGCCTCCTGCTTCCGATGAAAAAGATATACCGATAATGTTACTGGGGGAAGTATTAATATCTGTCTTAGTGATATTTTGAATACTAGATAATTGACCACCAGAGAAGATAGGCAATACATTTGATGAGAAACCTAATGCTTTTAGACCCTCATCGCCAAAGTTAGTAGCAGAGTTAGTAATGGATACATAACCACCAGATTCTGCAAGGATACCAACAGATTCAAAAACCTGGAAGACAGAAACTAATTGAGCATATGCATCATTCTTTAGGTGGAAACCAATTGACCCAAATACGATTTGAGTGAATGCATCCGCAACCATAGACTCAAGAGGGCTATTGCTGTCGAGCTGAGCACCATCAGCAAACAGACCACCTGCTCTTGTTTTAGACGCATCATATTCTCTAGTATTAATATCATATACTGCTCTACCTAACTTAGAGATACATGAGCAGTTTTGTGTATATGGGGATAAGAAAATTCTTTCTTGTGGAGGAATGACGTAATAAATATCAAGATTTGCTTCTTGACCAACAGGGACATTGCTAGAAAGAGTTAACTGTGTATCACTATCAATCGATTGAATAGTATAATTATTTCCATTTACTTTGATGCTCCAACCTACTTGGAATTCTTCGGTGAATGCAGTATTGACACCACCTAATACAACAGGACTATTCTCATTTAATGTTACACGTCCTTTACCTTGATAACCACTTTGTTCTGGATACGCAATAGCATATCTCCATGTAAATCCACTTTGGGAAATAAATGCACCAGTGATATGTTTATCAGCAACAGTTGCTTCGCCAGTGATTGGGTTGTTAACACCTCTAGTTACAGTAAATGTATCTGTAGTGAGGTTAAAATCTAAAACCTCCATCCACTCTTGGTCAATTAGAATGAAACCAGGACCAACATGATATTGAGGTACATCATCACCTTGCATGATTGAGGTAATGATTGACTCTGATGTACCAATAAATGCTTGTGCTCTAGCACATGCTGGATATCCTGCAGTATCTTGAATAATTGCTGTGTATGGCCAAGATGGGTCAGAAGATGGATTATTTAAAAGCTCAGCTTGAGCATGATACGACAATCTCTCGATTGCAAACATTTGCTCGATTTCTTCTCCTTCAATCTCAGGAATTAATTCACCACCATAACTTATTGTACTACTAACAATTGCACCTGTTTCAGCAGAAACAAATGTATGACTATAATCACCACCAGAAATAACTGCTCCACCAGTTGCACTTACAAATGTATGTGGAGTTACGTTAGTAGATGGAACTGTGCTTAATACTTGGATTGTAATTGTAGTAGCAGTTACTGACTCAATATTAATTGCAGTATCATAAAATGGGTCAGTTGCTCTAGGATAAGTGTGGTTAGTAGCATTACCATCCTCACCACATGTAAATTTTAGAGAATTATCTGCTAGTTTAATACTGGTGCCAGCTGTCAAACTATGAGCACCAATCGTCAATTCCATCAATCCTGTTGTAGGATTGTAATCTGCATCTGTTGGTGTGAATGTTACGTTAGATGTTGTGCCTACATTGACTTCAAATGTATTGAGAGTTGTATTGGCAACCGTTAACCATGTGTTGGATGCAGGGTCACTTGCTCTTGGATATGTCTTCCATCCAGTTACTGCACCGACGTTAACTGAGATAGTTGTAGCAGTTGCAGATATAATTGGAAGTGACTCGCCATTTGCAGGGTCAGTAGTTCTTGGATATGTATGGTTAGTAGCATTACTATCTTTATCACAAGTGAATGTTAATGAGTCTGTTGCAATAGTAATTGTATCAGCAGATGTATAGCTATGAGATCCAATCGTTAATTCTAAGACACCAGTTGTAGGTGTATATGCTGCATCAGTTACATCTTTCTGAACACTACCATTAACTGTTACTGCATTAGATGCTGTTCCACCTACCCATGTATGTGGAAAACCATTACCCATGCCACATGTAAATGATAATGAATCATCCACCAACTTAATCTTATCACCATCAGTAAATGAATGCCCAGCAAGAGTAAATGTTAATACTCCTGTTGATGCGACATAAGAAACATCTGTTGGTGTAAATGCAGTCGAAGCAATTGGTTGTCCTTCTGTAGTCCTATATGCAAGACCTGCTTGAATAGACTTAACATTACCACCTGCTCTGAGGTCAGCAATGATAGCATCAGCGACAAGACCTAAGTCTCTTTCGCATGTCGTTTGATTATATTGTGGTTCTCCAGATAGTGCTGGAAACTGCACTAACATATCTGCAATAGCAGAAGCAATTAAATCAGTTTTCTTAAACTCGATTTGGTTTGCTGCATCACCAAAAACAACATCGTTTCTAGTGAGAGTACTGCCAGGTAATACTCTAAATGTTTGGTCTACTGCAGTAAGTGTGCGGTTATCAGTAGATTCTGTCTCAAGATAACCTAGACCACCACTGAAGTTATCTTCAAACACCATGTAGTTGACATAGCAACCAGATGTAATCCAGAAGAGGTCTCTGCCTTCATTCTGTGGGATAACAATTGTTTCTCTTAAGTTATCACCAACAATGGATGTGCCATTGGGGAGATAAATTGGGTTATCTTCGTAATACTTACCTGTAGCTACACGGATAGTAGTATTACCATCAGTAGCAGCAGCTGCTTTTGCTGCTGCTTTGATTGTTTGAAATGCTTTTGATGGGCTCGCGCCAGTATTACTATCACTACCATTTGGCTTTACAAATAAAACATTCTGGTAGTCTGCTTCACCTAGAGATGTTGGTACGCCCCAACCAGATGCAGTCTTGGGACCATATAATTCTTTCTTTGCACTATCAAAGTAATAATCGTTTACTTTTCCTAGTGTACTAAGAGGTGCTACAATACCAGAAAGAATTTGCTCAGAAAAAGAAACAGTGGTTGCTGGCCAAGCACCGTTTTCTTTAGGACCATAAAGGTCATTAGTAGAAGTATCTAACCAGAAGTCTCCATTAGCACCATCTCCCGCTGTAGGTGCTGCAGGACCGCTTAGTAATTCACCACCATCTGCTGACCCAGCTTGCAACGTGTTGATAGCAGCAACAACACTGGGTAAACCATTAGCAAGTTGAGTGATATCACCCACATCAACAGCGAGATCGTTAATCTCCTGACGTTGTTGGTCAAAGGTATAACTTTTGGGGACGTTTCTTAGTGCCATTACTTACCAGCTATTTCTCGTAGAAGTTGTTTAATTTCAGACAATTCACTTTTCAAAGTTTCTACATCTGATTGGAGATTTTTAATAATCCCTGAAGCAGAAGCAGATTTTTTAGTATGGTTAAATATACTTTTATCTGTATTTATTATGGCACCAGTAGTGTTATCACGGTAGAGGTCATGATGACCTTCTACTTTTGCAAATTTATTCATCAGTATGCCGCTATAATTCTCGCGTCTTGAATTTTAGGAGTATAACAGGGATTGGATGTCTTCATAACAATCTTCACAGCAAATGAATCAAATTCATTCAAATCAGAAACACTATACTTATGCTCTTTGTATGAAGATTGAGATTCAAACAATCCAGAAATAGCTGCTTCATTAGAAGGAATGACCTCAATATCTGGCATTCCACTACCATTAAATGCAACCCATTCAATATCATCAAAGACTAGTTGAGAGTTTACAGGTTTTGATTTGTAATATACCTCGACATCATCTTGGTCTGCCATGTTTGCAGACAACCTAACTTCAATTGTTGTTGCTGGATTTGCAAGTGTTACTTCTTTAGTAACATATTTAGATAGAGAAGTGCTATTCTTAGAAGTGGTATCAGGCGTGAAACTTACTCCCGAAGAATAATCTACAGAAGAAACTTCAACAAATCCAGCAACCGATTCATTTAGGTCAGTAGCATCTGCTGGCGCAATATTTTGATGCCATAGATTATCACCAACTCTGATGATATCACTGACTTGATTATCACCACCATTAGAAGAGTTTCTAGCAAAATTGCTAGTTGCTGGAGATGTGTAATCACCATCAATTGGTGCCTTTTCTTCTAAGACTATGAGAGTTTCGGATTTCTCATCCCAAGAAATAATTGTGCCATAGATTTCTGTGTTAAATCTATCAGAAAGATTTTCCTGGAAAACTTCTACCTGTGTATTTGGAGTGAAGTTACTTACAACTCTAGTAATGCCATCTGGAGAAACAGCAACACCAGTGTAAGATTGGACACCGAATGTTAAAATTTCACCTGCTTGGAATACACTGCTATTTTTAACTTTAACATAAACTAAAGACCCAACTACCTTAATAATATCACCACGGCAGTTTGATGTATCTCCAGTAACACTTTGGTCTACTGTTGGGATAATTGGGTCGCCTGCCTGGTCAACAGGAAGATTAGTAACCTTAAACTTATAAACAGGATAGAAAGAAAGTAACTTAAATCTTCTGCCAAATCTCACTTCATTACCTTTTGGTTTATCAATTTGAGTGGATATAACTTTAACAGATGAAGACCTTAAATCAATAACAGGTGATAAGTTATCTTTTCCAGTTGAGAAAGTAAACTTATACTCTAAAGATTCGTCGAGATTATTTTTAACTTCATTGAATGTAGAAGCGATGACTTTTTGATTATCAAAGAAATGCTCTTCATTCAAGAATGTTGTTTCATAGTCAGTTTGTGAATATGAAACAAAATTTTCCCCAGGTGAATCTTGAGGGATAATATTAGTAGTTTTAACCCCTACATTGAATGGCGTCTCACTGAATGAAAGATACCCAATTCTTGGATATAGTTTTTCATACTTTCTGTTGTAAGATGCTAGGACAGTATTTCCACCACCAAATGTGCTAGACCCAGCACCTAGATTAGAAACAATATTATAAGAATTTAATCCAGAGTTACTTACTTCAAATAACGTGGAATTGATATATTCTCCTTCAATACCACCAATATCAACTGACTGACGGAAAGTGACATACGACTTACCAGAATCTTCAAAACCAGAGTTTTGCTGACTAACTTTAATAATTTTATTATTATTTCTGAATAGAGGGGAATCTGCACTATCGTTAGATGAAGCATCTGTTTGAATAGGATTTGCATCCAACAATTCATAACCCAACTCTTCATTAGTCAATCTGATATTTGCAGGAGTATCAGTAACAAATACTGCTCTCTTCATCACAAACTTAATGTCTTGACTCAAGTCTTCTGTCCATGCATCAACATTCTGAGACCTGTATACAGACCCAAGTAGAGGTTGTTGTGTAATGGTTTGAGAAGTAGAAATATCAGTTTCACCTAGTCTAGAAGACCAAACTCTGTAGTCGGTAGAATCTGTTTCGATACCTAACGCATAATCGGTGTTATTTTGTAGGTAAATTGGATGGTCAAATGTGAATCTAGTTGGAGATACTGAATCTAAAGTTTGTCCATCTTGTGGGTCAACAGAAACACCCATTCTAACGGCAGGTGTATCAATCTCAATAACGGGATCGATTACTGCTTCTCTGCTAATAGACCCATTAGGTCTTAGAATAATAGAAGGTGCATCAGTATAACCAGACCCTTCTAGAAGAATAGAAGTGTCAAATACTTCACCATTCGAGATGAATACGTTTGCTGTTGCAACACTACCACCAGGAAGTTGAGGACTTTGGATGACCAGTGTTGCTGAATCATATCCTTCGCCATAATCAGTGATATTAAGAGCAACAATTCTGCCAGAATCCTTGGAAATAGTTACTGTCAAACTAGTATTGTCTAGTGTATTTTGAGTAATCAACGATGGAATTGCTAGATTCTCATTCTGTTGGAATGGTGACCCATCCAAACTTATATAATTAGAAAGGACTAGAGTATAAACTTGGTCGTTATTAACTCTCACAGTATTCTGTAGAGTTGGTAGAAGTTGATTGCCATTCTGGTCAATGACTTCTTTGACTACACCTTTAACACCTGAGTTGAAACCAGAAATTGTCTCTCCAATCAACAAATCAAGACTTCCACTAGTGAAAATCTTTAGATAAGTGTCTGAAGACTTGACAACTTCTGTGCCTGGGACGATGTATGTGCCTGGTTTGCCAGAGTTTGTATCAGATAAGTATACTCTGATAGGTAGTGAAGAGCTCTTCTCTGCAAAGAAGAGGTCAACACCAGTGACAAAACAACCACCATCCATATTTTCGACACGGAATGTTTGAGATAGAGGACTTGGTTTTGCTTGTGTGGATGCGTTATCAATAAATTGAATACCTTCAGAACCTTTCAAGAATGAAGGAATTGTTGAGATGATTGCAGATGGTTGTTTGGGGAATGTGCCAGTGCAGTAATACTTACACTCAGCGAAACTATCTACGCTAGAATCATTATCATCTTCATCACTTGTAGTAAATCTAATTGTCTTAATACCAGTGGTGAAGTTTAATTCTTCCCCTTCAGACTCATATGCAACACTGTTAATATCACCTGACCAAGTAGCATTTTGTAGTGGAGCAGGACCTGCTGGGAAAATCAAGAGACCACTAGCATCACCGTTAGCGTCAGATTTAATTGCGGACCCATCAGCATTTACACCAAATGGACCTAATGAATTAGCAGGAATACCAGTGAATCTAACATCTTGACAAATATAACGAGATACGCTTCTGCCGTCAATGAAAGCATAGAATTTTGTATTAGGCTTAAGTCTTCTTAAAGTAAATTTAATTGCCTTCGACCTAGCATAAAGTTGTAAAGAAGAAGCAACTACGCTATCACCATTATTTACAGTAGTGATGCCCTTTCCAACTTCATTATTTTGTGGACTAATATTTGATGAAGTAGAGATAGTTGCTGCTACAACATTTGTTTCCGTGTTAGTTGTAATATCATTTAAAGAGCTAACATTGAAGAATGCTCTATTCGTGCCAACCCAGTTAGTAATGTAGAAGTTATTGAGACTTGCATAACCTTCTCTGGCGTCATTTTTGTTGACAAATACAGAGAATACTTTAGTGTCATTATTCAGAATGTTTGGTGCCTGGGTGTTGTCATACCAGTGGTCAATAGATGGAGAGATAGCAGCATCACCAACATATTGGACAACTACGAATGGGTTTGGATTAATCTTACCATCTGTTGTTGCAAACTTATTAGAAACAAAATCTTGAGTTGCATAAGGAAGAGTTAAGATATGACCCGTCCTTTCATAACCAGCAACAAACCTTTCTTGATTAGTAGTAGAAATTTCTCTCAATCCGTAAGAATTTTCTACAGTAGGAGAAGTTAATACAGACTGTTGGGTGTCAATAGAGCACTTATAGTCAAATGACTTTAAGTTGCCAATTGCATGATTCTCAAAGTTATCTACAATAATACCAGACTTGAATCTATCAAGACCAATATTATCCTTAATCTGAGTATTGAATGTTTGCTGCTCAAGAATACTTAGAGTGGTGTAATACTCTAGACGCTCAACACGCTTCTCTAACTTACCAATGTCACGCATCGTGTAACGACGATTATCGACAGGTGTTACACGGATATCCTTAATATTCTCTGTGTATGCAGGAATGGAGAGATAGTATAGAGCAATCGCATCATCAGGAGATTCTGGTTTAGATGGATTGAGTGAAGAGTTGCCTTTCTTAACAATAAAGTTTCCTTTCTTATTGAGGAAGACACCATCAATTCTATCGAGATATTGCTTACTATTAAATCCGAAAGTAAATTCTAGATTATCATCGTGAGCAGGTGTAGCAGAAGGAATACCACCAGACCCGTTGAATGAAATAGTATTATTGCTAGACAATAAAGACTTATTCTGGAATCCTGTGATGATTGAATTGACATCAACCTTAGGACGGAAGTCAACTAAGTCTGCAAGATAAACTCTACCTAGAGAAGGTGAGTTGAAGTATGGAATATCTGTAGATGGGACACCAGTCAATAGATACGAATCGACTGTGCAGAAATCACCAGCAGAATGCTCGAAGTAATCAAATACGATGACAACTTGTCCAGTAGGAGCATCGAAACCTGGTTTTAATACCAAACGTGCAACATCATAGAAAGTGTCACGTTGACCATTGTCAAAAGTAAATCTCTCAGTTACATCATAACCTTCAATTACATTGTTTTGGTCATCTAGAGTAGGTGGATTAGATACAGACCCCTCAAAGACCTTAATATCAGTGCCATAGGTGCCAAATGTATCTGCATATGAAACTATATCAGCAGTCTTTGCATCATAATCATATCCTCTGAAAGGAATTACTTTATCCCCAGATGATACGACAACAATTCTTTTGTTTCTAATGGCAGTTTTGGTTTTTGGTGATGCCTTAGTAACTTCAATAGTTGCAGTTAGTTTTAAGACAACATTTGATGCTGAAGTAGCATCAGATCTAAAGGTTAAATTGTCTAGAGTAATAGAAACACCACCAGAAGACAACGCAGATACTTGGTCTCCTGTGATAAACATGATATCACCATTTTCTAGACCAGTGTCGGAATTTCCTTTGTCTAGGACAGTGAGCAAGAAATTGCTCTCTCTAAAATCAATAAACTGCTGTGTACCAAACTTTAATTGAGCAGAGAAAGTGATTTGACCACCAGATGTAGAAGATGTAGTAATGAAATCTCTACGAATGTAATATTTAATTTTTGTATCATCGCTATCTTCAATTAAACTGCTAGCAGACTTGAATCCTAATGGGTATAGAAGCGAAGAGTTTTCTGGACTTGTAATCTTACTTCTCTTTCTAACGATAGTTGCATTAGTAACATCTTCTTTTAGAGCAGTGTCTAAGTAGATTTGTCCTCTTACTAATCCACTTGGGGGAGTGACTAATTCTACAATATTTCTTCTCAATACTCCAGTTGAGTCAATAAACTCAATGACATCTCCAGGGAGTAAGTCAACTGTAGGATTGCCAGAAAATGCTAAACAGGTAATAAACTTCTTACCAGCAGACCCTTCAAAAGCAGATAAAGTTACATCCTTACTTGTAGCATATTTACCGCTGAATAACTCAACATCAGCAGTAAACTTATTAATTTCACCATCACCAAACTCTGAGAATAATGACTTGACACTTTCATTTGTATAAGTCATTACAGTATTTTTAAACAATACTGCTTTCACAACTGCAGACTGAGGAGGAGTGCCAGAATCAAAACTGACTATAACTGATGGTGTTGCAACATACTCATCACTCAATGCTTTGCGATCTTGAATCTCGATATTGATTACTTTACCACCAATAATTATTGGTTTGACTACAGATACATCTAACAACTTACCATCAATGCTTAATGGTTTTGTTGATGCAGCAGAAGTTGTTTGAGTATATTGAGACCCTCTCTTAGTGACAATGAAGTGAGAAATAGTATTATCTTTAGCAATTCTTAAAACATTTCCAGATTCATCAACAATCGTTTCTCCATCTTTGAATGTGCCAGAAATCATTCTGACATGTAAAGTGTTGAAAGATGAATATGATGAATCTGCAGACCCTTCAATAACTGCATATGCACCACTAGTTTGACCAGTAATATAATTACCTGCAACATACCCAGTTGTTACTGGAGAATCCAATATTAGTTTTGTAAAGAAAACTGGGTTGAAATACTCCATCTTGAAGATGGAGTTATAGACACTATTACCAGCAGAATCTCTACCTTTAGATAAAATCTTATCAGTTTCTTGATTAAACCCAGCACCTCTTTCTAGAAGTGAAATATCTTTTGGTTTGCAGATACCAATAACAGGTGTAATAATCTCACTATAGTCTACAACTTCTCCATATGGGAAAATTAAATTGCTGGCAGAAACAGGGACAGTAAGAACAATATTACCACTTGCAACAGACCCAGGATCTGACTGAATTTCATACTCAAAATACTTCGATGCCAATGCATTTGCTAATACTACTGCACCCGAAACATTATATGTACTGGGGATAGCACCCTCAACAGTAACGGTGTTTCCAGCCACCATCCCGTGGTCAGTAACTGTAGTAACTTTGGCAATATACTTATTAACTCCATTTTCAACTCTTACTTCAAATTGGAGGTCAGAAACCTGAATCTGTGTCCCACTTTCTTGGAAATAATAATTCTGCGCTCTAAAAGCACCATCATCTGTAGGATTGCCCTGAGACCTAGTAAATACTTGTCTTCTTTTAGCATCTGCATCAGTATTAGGCAAAGCAAGGGGAATAAAATCACCATTATCAAATTCTAAGAATTTAGATTCTAAATCTCTTTTATTACCTAATACAGTTAACTCAAGATAAATGGATCCACCAATATCATCAGACCTAGTTAACTGAGAAAACCCAATAACGTCTACATAGTCAACTGTAGTTCCTGGAAGACTTTCTGCTAAGTCTGATACATACCACAATCTAGTGCCTAGAATGGCGCTGTAATCAAGCGCAGGAGACTTTGCTTTGAGGTAGATAGTCTTTACCCCATAATCATGTATTAAATTTGTTTTAGCAGTAGACTTGAGTGGTAATCCTCTTCTTCCTACAGTTTTTCTTGTGCCAGAATCGCCATTATATCCAAGATACCCATCATTAGGTAGTCTGGAAAAATAAACAGTTGGATATGATGATAACTGAGTGCCTTCAGAATTTAAAGGAATAGTACCATATACATTAGTGAGATTGAACGATGGCAACCCGTATGCTTTAATTTTATTGTTTTCTTTAACTAAAACATCTCTTGCTTTGTCAACTTCGATAAATTTTGTTTCCTTATTGATGATTTCATAACCTCTGACATATGCTTTGCCAGATCCAATGCCAGAAACTAATTTTGCCTCGGCATCTTCTTTTGATAATGCTTGAGGACCAACAGTATCATCAATTCTAGTTGGATATAAACCTTGATTACCAGACCTTTGCCAGTATTCTCTCAATTCGATTGGGAAATTATCTACAACATAATCGCCAGACTCATCATAAGTCCTTCTAGCGAGTGTATCTTCTAATATGTTGTATTCTTTCTTGTTAACTTTTTTCTGAATTACACCGAGTCTTAAAGTAAGTAACTCGATAAAGTTATCACCTGTATCAGCATCTAAACCAAGTGCTTTTAGATTCAGATTAATTTGTAATCTATGTGCTCCAGGAGCAGAATAATTTGATGACCCTCTAGCATTATCATAAAGAGTGATATCTTTTTCTGGTGTAATTAACTCTTCTTCAATTTCAAATCCAACTTTTGCAGAGGGTTGAGAATAATACTTATCAACAACTAATAGATTTTCTGCACACTGCACAAAGAATCCATTAACAAAGTAAATACCTGTTTCTACTTTAACAGCAGAAGCATATCCCATTGCAGGACTATCAATTAAAGTTGCTTCTAAAGTATCTGGATTTACACTAGTGATTGAAGAAGGCAATGAACTACCATCGGTGCCAACAGTTAAGATAGGACTGTTGGCAATATTTACTTCTAATTCTTCACCCTGTCTAAATGTAGATTCGCTATCATTACCACCACTGATATAATTAACAAAAATGGTATCAGATTCTGTTTCTGACCCATATGCTGCCTCAATTACAATCGCCTGTACACCAGAAGTTAATCCAGTGAGGGTGTAACCGATGAGGTCTTTAATGTCATACTTATTGAATACGACTTCCCCACCCACATTCTCGGCAACTTCGGAAACAGAGGCAAGTTTTACATAGTTAAGTCTGTTATTAAACGAGACTTCACCAGGAATAACCTGTTGCCCCTGTTTGAATTGGTATTTTCCAAATTGCTCAATCTGATTCTGTAGAATCGATTGTAATGTAGTTAACTCTCTAGACTGAATAGAATATCCTGGTCTAAAAAGGACTTTGTAAAAGTTTTTAGACGCATCAAAATCGTCATTATACTCTTTGGTATTTAAATTGGTATTTTGTGGCATCTCTACTCAACGTGACAGGTTTTATGGCGAGAAAAAGATATCAGAATTCAATAACTAGTTTGATATCTTCGATTTGGTCAGGAGCACGGGTAATTAGTCTTCTATTTTCAACATAAACAATCTCACCTGTGCTCTTTGCAAGCTCAGGTACTGCAAGGCCATTAACGAAAGTTAGACCAAGTAGAGGGAGTGTTGCACCACCAGTTGAATAACCAGTTTCTACAGACCCATCAATTAGAGATGTTTTACCAGTTACTAGTTTTGCTGCGTCAGAAACGAATGCTCTAACAACACCATTATCAGTATGTAGGTCACTGCTCTGGAAGTATTTTAGCGTGCCTGAAGTTGGGGTTTGACCTGCTGCCACTTCATCCCAAACCCAAGAAACTACAGTGCCTCTAGCAAACTCACCAGCAGCAACTTCTTGCTCAACAATTTCATCAGGTTGGAATGACCCACTAACACTATTTAATTTAACTGCATAAATTGCACTAATTGTATCCTGAGTTGCAAAGTCAGTAGATGGGGAAGGAAGTCTAGGATTTTTGATAATACCGATTCTACGGAAATCGTTATCAACAGGGAAGTCACCTTGACCTTCTGCGTATGTCAAACGAATGTTTGCCATGATTCTCTTAGCGAGAAGCTCAACGATTGCATCAGAACCATGACCACCTTGTGATGGGACAATAACTTCAACATCACCAGATGCGTTTGCAGAAACAGAGAATGCAGTAGTTAAAGATGCTTCCTCATAAAGGAAACCATTCTTGATTAATACATTTGCGTACGTGTAACCACTACCACTGACGTTTACTCTAGCGCCTACATTATCTACCAAATATGCAGTGGTAATTTGACCGTTTGAATCAGTCTCTATACGCACAATACCATTTGCACCATCACCTAAAATAGAAGTATACATGACTTCGCTGGCAGGTAGGTTATTGCCATTATCTCTAACAATAACAGTAGTGATGGCACCTGCTTGTGCTGCTGCTAGAGCTGTTACAGTAGGATCCTCAACGATTGGCATGAAGTCTGTTGAGAGAAATCTCAATACATCATTTGTTGGGATAGTAAAGAGATACTTCCAAATATAACCATTAGTTACGTCAGGAAACTCAGTATAGATACCAGTTGCTGAATCATATACACCTTCGCCAGTAGGACCAGGATTTCTCTTGGGTTCTAGTGATGCATTAGATCCATCTGGGGTCGCTGGTGTTACACCATTATAGAGACACTTAAATACTTCATAGTTATTATTAATAACATAGTATTGTGCATTACCTAGAGATTCTGCGGGAGTCTGACTACCAGCACCATCAGGGTCAACTTGTGCTGCTCTTGCATAAGAGTAGTCAGGTCTCCACATATCATACTTAGGATTGACAGTAGGATTCCAGTTGAATCTTCTAACAACTGCTCTTACTTGGTCAGCACCAATCCTTTTTAGAGCAATCATATCATCATGAATGCTTTTCTCTTCTTGGTCATTATCTGCTGGACGAAGAGGCACTTCGTCGGTTGCATATCTATAAACCGCCGCATATGCAGTAGCATTAGAAGAATCACCTCTAAGTTGACTGCCAATACCAGGGACTGCTGCAATATTAGGGAAAACTCCAGATAGAAGAATACTATTTGGGTAAACTGCCTCAACAGTTGCTCGGAATGGAGAGTTTGCTGCAGTAATACCACTACCAGTGACGTAAACTGTTTCTCCTAGTGAGAAGTTACCTACTACCGAGTAGATTTCTAGATATGCATTCCACCTTTGGGGACGACCTACGAAGAAGTAGGATTTAGTTCTTTCGTCAGAAGTTGCTTCAGTGCCAGTTGCGCCTTCAGATAACGATTCTAAAAACTGCTTTGCATTAAAGATTCTGAATTTTTCAGAAATGATGGCGGCCATAGTTTTCCCTTATTGTATTATTTCTGGTAATTCCGAGTTATTTATATTTATACTGATTAAACTAAACTCCTTAAGTAGTCACCAGCATTATGAGATTGTGCGATAGTGCCATCCACGCCTCTGATAACTCCTGTAAATCTGGCAGACTCTTTGCCAGTATAAGAAATAACCTCTCCACCAATAATTATTTTACCACTACTTGGG
>MPMC02213052.1_pt1 | contig 18184 bp, 17 predicted proteins | sample 1617281 | NCBI WGS metagenome assembly MPMC02 (sample SAMN05944809, study PRJNA350692) | marine metagenome | biome: marine; feature: ODZ; material: water; isolation source: 100 m water sample filtered on 30 um supor filter | place: Pacific Ocean | collected 2012-04-09 | depth 100m m | reverse complement strand
GGCGATGAAGCTCGTGTGCGTCGGCGAGGAGGAGCGCGTCGTCGGGCTGCACGTGATTGGGTACGCGGCGGATGAGATGCTGCAGGGCTTCGGCGTCGCCCTCAAGATGGGCGCGACCAAGGCCGACCTCGACGGTCAGATCGATGATCTGAACAACGAGAAGAGTGGCTTGGAGCGCGATCTCGCCAACACGCGCGGTGGACAACAGTCTGCCGAGGCTGAGCGCGACCGCAACGGGCGTGAGCTCGCCGACCTGCAGAGCCGTTACGACAGCCTGCAGTCCGACGTGCAAAAGATCTCGGGCACCTTGGAGAGCTACGACTCCACCAACAAGGAGCAGGCCAACAGGGCCGAGGCCGCCGAGGGGCGCGCCCGCAGTGCCGACGAAGCCCGTCACTCTGCCGAGAACAGCCAAGAAGCTGCCGAGGCTGAGCAGGCTCGCCTGCAGCGTGCCTTGGACGTGGCCAACAATCAGATCGCAGATCTCTCGACCGATCTGACCAGCACCCAGAAGACCCTGGGCGACACCCAGACGGCCCTCGACACCATGATCGCCGTTACCGGAGCCCGCCCCGAGGACTTCATCGTCATGCCCCAGATTGACGGCGCGGTCCTGATGGTCTCCCACGCCATCAACCCCGGCCTGATCTCCATCAACCGCGGCGCCAACGACGGCGTCAAGCGCGGTTTCACCTTCGATATCTACGACGGTGGCCAGTTCAAGGGCCGCGTGCGCGTGGAGACCGTTGAGCCTGACATGTGCAGTGCGGTGATCATCGATACTTATGACGGTCGCAGCATCTCCCAGGGCGACAGCGCCTCGACCCGCATCTAGCCAACCGAATAGGACTCCACACCATGGCAAGATCCAGCAAGAAACGAGGCTCCCGGGGCGGTTCCGGATCCAAGGCCCGCAAGGAGAAGAAGGCCGCACCCGCCGCTGAGGTGGAGGTCGTCGAAGAAGGCAAGGGTATGGGCATGGAGGACGGCATGGTCATCGTGACGACCGTCGTTCTGATCGCCACCTGCCTGATGGTTGACTACCACATGGCGAGCTACTTCCAAGACGGGAAGTTCTTCTAGGAAGCGCTTCAAGTTCTCATGTGTCGGGCGTCCAGCGCGCGACCCACCGCCCCTTGGGTGGTCACACGCCTCCTCTAGCGGGAGGCGTGTTGCGTTTAAGGGACCCTCGGTTTGCCTCAGGCCTCGCGGGAGCTCCTGGGCCAGCGAAAAAAAACCACTCATCCACAACGGATTGCGTGCTTGAATCGGCCTTCCCCATCCTGAACACTTCCTGTGGTGGGTAGGCCTCGGTCGGGTCGGGGTCTTGAACCTGCTGGTCTTCAAGTTCATTTTCTGCAGGAGCGCCTAGTGAGTTGGAACAATCCGTTGGAGTGGGTCTCGCAACACCTGTCTGTCGATGTGGGCATCGACCTCGGGACCGCCAACACCCTTGTCTGTGCCCGAGATCGGGGGATCATCCTCAACGAGCCCTCCGTCGTGGCCGTGAAGAAGGGCACCAACGAGGTTCTCCTCGACGGCACCGCCGTGGGCTACCGGGCCAAGGAGATGATGGGCAAGACTCCAGGGGAAATCAGCGCCATCCGGCCTCTGCGCCACGGGGTGATTGCCAACCCCAAGGTGACGGAGAAGATGCTGCGCTACTTCATCACCAAGGTGCAGGACGGCCCACGTTGGGTGAAGCCGCGGGTGGTGATAGCCGTGCCGGTGGGGATCACCGCCGTTGAGCGGCGCGCCGTCATCAATGCCGCAGAGCGCGCTGGGGCACGCGACGTGTATCTGATCCCCGAGCCCATGGCCGCAGGCGTTGGCTGCGACCTGCCGGTGACCGAGCCCCGTGGCTCCTTGATCGTGGACATCGGTGGAGGCACAACCGAGATCGCGGTGCTCTCAAGGGAGGGCATCGTCAAGGCGACGTCCCTGCGTATCGCCGGGGACGAGATGGACGACGCGGTCGTCAGTCACCTGCGCCGGCACCACAACCTGATGATCGGGGAAGGCTCTGCCGAAAGGGTCAAGCTGACCATCGGCTCCGCATGGCCCATGGCTGAAGAGCTCTCCTACGTCGTGAGTGGCCGAGACTCTGTGACGGGTCTGGCGTGTAACACTACGGTGACGTCCATCGAAATCCGGGAAGCCCTGGCGCATCCGGTGCGCTTGATCTGCGAGGCGATCCGGGGACAGTTGGAGCTTGCTCCACCGGAGATCTCTGCGGACCTGGTGGAGAGCGGCTTGGTCCTTGTCGGCGGCGGTTCGCTGCTTCACAAGTTGCCCGAGGCCATCGCAGATTACCTGGGCCTTCCCGTGCGCATGGGGGATGACCCTCTGACTGCGGTTGCGCGCGGCACGGGTGTGGTCCTCAACAAACTTGAGATCTTCAAGGACGTGTTGGGCACGGAAGAAGATCTCTAGGAACGGCCACTCTCAATTCGGGCAGGTTTCAATCCTGGTCTTGTGACTGGAGGACGTTCTGGATTCAGCCTCTTCGCTCCTCTACCCTGGAGCCAGTTGAACCCAACCTCACTCGGAGGGGCGTGACGGGAGGGGAAACGCGCTGCGTTGAGACGTGGCACGGCACGCCCCGTGGGTGAGGAGAGCGAATTCTTGCGCACCTCTCGTTCCCGAACCCTGTACCACCTGTCCCTGGCGGGTCTGGCTTTCCTGGCCCTCCGGCCGGTGGCTCCGTTGGTGCGCGCTCTGGACGTGCTCCTGGCCCCAAGCGCCCTGCTATCGCACCTGTGCGCACCTCTGGCCTGGATGGGCGGGCGTCCCGCCATCGCAGGGGAGGGGCAGGAGGAGGCCGCTCGAACCGCCCAGGTGGCCTTGGAACAGGCCGTGCTCGCCTCCGCTGAGCCCCAGGAACCATCGCGCGCCGCGAGATTGTCAGGACTGCGAGCTCTGCGAGCCGAGGTCAGTGGTCGCCCGCGCGACGATCGCGACCGCATCTGGTTGCGTCTGGCGCGGGCCGACCAGATCTCAACCCTGCGTACGGGTGACGCAGTAGTCAGTGGCGATGCATTCATCGGCACCGTGGACGTGGAGGCCTCCCGTCTGGCCACCCAGACCGGAGTAGTCGAGGTCCAGTTGGTGACCGGTGCGAAGTTCCGCGTGGGGGCAGAGGTGGACCCCGAAGACTCGCGCTCCACGAGGCCCATCGTCGGACGTCGACGCATGGTCGTTGGTGGCCTTGCCCCGCACCCCGACCGCGTCTTACTGGCTGTGCACAATCCGGAGCGGCCGGGGGGCATGGGAGCGCGCGTGATCGTTCGCGAGGCTGTTCGCACCGGTGTGCGCACGCATCTGGCCAACGGGTTTGTTCTTGGTGTGCTCGAGCGCGGGATTCCCGCGGCCTGGGAGCATGCTAGTGCTCGCCTCGCGGATGAGTCGGTGCTGGGCATTCGACCCATCATGGATTTTGCTCACGGTCTGCATCAGGTGCTGATCCTCACCGACTCTGAACCTGAGACCAGCGTGAACTCGCCACCTGATGTGATCCTCCCCGTTCAGGATGCTGCAGCCTGGCGCCCAACCCAGCTCCTTCTTCGCGGCGAAATCTCCCCCCTGCGCGCAGGCCGGAAGATCTCCAGCGGAAGCGTGACCGGCGTGGGAGTCGGGGCAGCCGTCTCGGCGGGTACGCATCTATTGGGACGCGTGATTCGGGTCGGTCCCCTCGGTGCGGACCTCTCTCTGATCGCAGATCCCGGCCTGCGACTCTCGACCATCGCCCTCGTGCAGAACGGATCGAGCAAGGGCCCCCACGTGCTCGGTCCGCTCACCAGCCTGGGTCCCGGTCCAGCGGGGACCGTGCGCTTTCATTGGCCCGCGACCCTGCCCCTCGTGGGCCCCTCCGAGGGGGCGCCAGGAGGGGGTCTGCCGGTTCAGATCTGGACGGGGTCCGGGGAAGCAGGCTTGCCCCGCGGGCTCCTGATTGGCGAGGCCCGCCTACCCTTCGGCCCCGGCCCGCATGTGATCGAGGTCCGGTTGGCCACGGAAGGGCCCCTGAGCCACGGGGTTCGGGTGTGGGTGGGTGCCCCACCAGACTTGCCGAAGCAGGGGGCTGCGCCGCCCGAGGAGGAGATGTGAGAAGGCGCGGTCGTCTCTTGGCATGGATCATGCTCGCTGCATGGGGGACCTGGCTCTCGGGAGCCCAGGCCGTGCTCGTTACCCGCGGCACCCTGGGGCCCTGGGTGCCAGACCTTCTGCTCTTGTTGGTCATTGTGGTTGCTGTGAAGCTCAACCGTCGCGACGTCGTTCCGGCCACCTTCATTCTGGCGTTGTGCCGTACGGCGACCACCGTGGACTCCCCGGCCGCCATCTTGGCCGGCTTTGGGATCCTCTCCGTTCTCGTGGTCCACGCTCGAAGGTACGCCGATGCGAACCGGATCCTGGTGCGCTTCGCCATGGTGGGAGTGTGCGCCCTGCTGTTTGCTTCCTGGATGGCGCTCGTGCGGAGCACGGAGTTGGGTCTCCATGCTCCCACCTCGGGTCTGGGTCAACTGCTTGAACCCCTCCTGCCGGGTGTCCTGGTCACGGCCGTTGCTGGGGCGCTCCTGTTTCAAGGGTTGGTCCTGCTTCCGGGCATGACGCCCCTCCGAGAGAGGTCACGCCTGTGGTGAACCTGCGGCGCTGTGGACCACTCATCGGGGGCATCGGCCTGGCGGCCGCAGTGCTCGTGGCGCGCTTGTACGAAGTACAGGTGCGACAGCATGAGACCTGGGCCCGGGAGGCGGTCAACCTCGCGCGTTCATGGGAGGTCATGCCCTACCAGCGCGGCGCGATCCTCGACCGCGTGGGCCGCCGCCTGGCCCAGGACGAGCGCGTCTATGAACTGGAATTCGTCTGGAGGGAGTTTCGCCGTGGCCATGGGTTGGGACAGGTTGCCCAGCTGCGGTCGGTACTGGGGATGCACTATGTGCCTCTGGATGTGGCGCGTGCGAACCTGATTCCATGGGCCCGGGCTTTCTTGGCTCTCTCCCCGGCACAGATTGACGGATTCGGTGAGGGTGGGCCGCTGCGCGTGGGCGATCTGGAGATTCCAGCGATTTCGGTGCAGGGTAGACGCGCGCGTCTGGAGGCCGTGCGCCATGAGCGCCGCGGTACCCGCGCCTCTGAGCTGCACTTCTACACGAAGGCTCTGCTGGGCCTGGGCAGCAGCGCCTCCCGGGACCTGGAGCGTCTACGCAGGGAGTCTTCCGAACAGTCCTATCTGGCGTTGGCCGCGCGCGTGATGGGGACCGATCCTGAGGGCCAGGCCGAGCAGGTTGGCGAGCGTCTGAACTCGGCCCTGGCGGAGATGGATACCCTGGCCCAGCGTGTCAAATGGTCCTTGCTCGTTTCAGAGGCTGGCGATGCTGCGCGCCCTTGGGATACGGGCCCACCGGCGGATCGACTGCTCGCGCTCGTGGAGTTCAAGCGCAGTGAGGTGCAGTTCGCTACGGCCGATGCCCTCTTCAAGCGCGCCGCCGGTTTCGACCCCGCTCGCTTGGATGCCGACAATCTGGCCGGCGTGGACCTGGACTGGCTGCGCCGTGCACTCTATTGGGATGAGTCGCGTCTGGACCAGTGGCGTGTGGATCGCGGCCGTCTCTGGCCCGAGCGGGTGGACGAACATCTGGCGGGCTACACCATCGTGCGCTCCAAGCTGGCTTCGCATCTGGCGTCACCCGGCCAGCGCGTCATGTCCAGCCTGGCCATGGCCTTCAACGCAGATTCCCGGCGCACCCTCGACGGCAGTGCCTGTCCTCGCCCATGGTGGGAAGTGGAGCGCGTCGTTGGGCTCACACACCTGATGGAGCGCAGCGCGGACCCGGATCAATTCGACCCGGAGTGGGGGCAGGGGGTGCTCCCTTGTCAGGATGAGATCCTGCGAACCCTCACGGACGACCAGCGGCTGGAAGCCACGCTTCCGCCTGGAGGTTTGGCCTTGGCAGACCCACCCAAGGTGCGCGCACAGCGCATGCTGGACGTGGCCAGCAGCCCCTCGCCCACGTGGGACCCCGTTGACGAACCGCCTTTCGTGAGTGCCCTTCTGCACTGGGACGGACTCTTGCAGGAGCGCGTAGCTGACGTTCTCGAACGCCTCGATGGCCCCCTGAAGTTGGACGCCGAGTGGGTCGAAGCCGCACTCGAACGCCGTGCCTACTTCGTGCGCGATTGGGGCGCGCGCCCCGTACTCCTCGACTCTCAACCGAACTACGACCTGGTCTACGCGGTCACCCGTGATCCAGGGACCCATGCGGGGTTCAGGGTGCGCGCCACGACGCGGCGTGTGCGCCTGGAGGTGGATGATTCAAGCAACGGCAAGGCTGTGGCCGTGGCTGCACCCCTCCTGGGCCGCGTGCGTTCGCCCTACCTCCTGAACCTGTTGGAGCAGCAGCCGCGGGAGAGTGACCTGCGTGACCTGCGTCGCAAGCGCCAGTTGCAGGACCAGGACCTGTCCGAGATCCAGGATCTCGTGGGCAGTACCCTGCAAGCGGGCGAGGTCATGGGGGGCAGTGGTCTTGAGGGTTACTTCGACCTGGCCCTCAAGGGGCGAAGCGGATTTCACGTGAGCAGTGGTCTGCAGGATAGGGTCGAGGGCACCGTGCAGTCTTCGTTTCAACCCGCCGTGGATGGCGAAGACCTAGGTCTCACCTTGGATCTGGATCTACAGCGGGCTGCCCAGGCCGTTATCGATGCGCCTGAGCCGCCACCCGACGGGGAGCAACGCCCGGACCGCCTGTGGCATGAGCACCCGGTGGGCGCCATCGTGCTTGTGTCCACCCATGGTGACGTGCTTGCTGCTGCCTCGGGCCCCTCCGTCCTGGGCTGCATTCCCGGTCAGAACCAGGATGGCCAGGCGCGCTTTGCCTACGACCGCACCCTCCGCCAGCACACCTTTCAGCCACCGGGTTCGGTGTTCAAGCCTTTCGTGGCGGCCTGGGCCCTCGACAGGGGCTGGATCGATGCCGAGCAGACTCACGTCCAATGTGAGCCGAGACCGGACGAGGTGGGAGGCATGCATCGTGAGGGTGCCAAGGTTCACTGTCACAGCACCTGGGGCCATGGGGACCTGACTCTGAATGAGGCCCTGCTGCACTCCTGCAACGCCTACTTTGCCATGGTGGGCGAGGAGCACTACAGCGCCACGGGTTTCAGGGACATGGCGCGCACCTTTGGCTTCGATCGGCCCACGGGCGTGCGCTCCCTGGATCATGGCGCCCGGCACGTCTGGGGGTTGCGCGAGGATGCTCGCTCCAACGGGTTCTTCAGGGATGATCGTCCTGCCACGAAGCCCACCTTGCAGCGCTTGGGGAATGGACTGACGGCCATCTCGACGACAGTGCTTCAGATCGCCCGCGCCTACGTCGGTTTGGCGACGGGGCGCTTGCCCGAGCTGCGCCTGGTGCAATCGGTGGGGGGTGTACCCATGCCGCGACACGAAGACACCCTGCCACTCTCCACAACCAGCCTGGAGATCGTGCGGCGCTCTCTGCGCCGCGTCACAGTGGATGGGACGGCGAAGGGGACCGGGCTCGATCCGGAGTCCCTGGGGTTCCACTTGGCCTGCAAGACGGGCAGTGCCGACTATCAACCGGGCCAGGTGCCCGATGGTGCAGGCGGTTGGGAGGCTGGCATGCGCAAGCACGGTTGGGTCGCCGGCTGGTTCCCCGCCGAGAAGCCCAAGGCCATCGTCGTCGTCTACGTGCATGACACGTCGACCACCTCCAGTCACGTGGCGACCCACGTCATGCGCCAGTTCCTGTCTTCCAGCGCCGTGCGCCAGTTCGTGGAGCAGGGGCGATGAAGTCGAGAGCTTCTCTGGCTCGGGTGCTCTCCACCCACCATCTACGTCCCAGTGAGTTGGATTGGCACGTCCTCGTCATTGCCATGGTGTTGCTGGCCTCGGGCATGATGTTTGTGCACGGGTTGTCCACCGGGGCAGCGGGTGAGTTTGGTGGGGACGTGTCCTATTTGGCCCACCGTCAGAAGGTCTTCCTCACGGCTCCCGCCGTGGTGTTCGGGCTTCTCCTGCGGCGTGAATGGGTGCGCCGCAACGCGGGTTGGATCTATGGGGCCAGCATTCTCTTGCTTGTGGCCGTCTATCTGGTGGGCGAGGAGCGCAACAACGCCCAGCGGTGGATCCAACTGCCGCGCTTCGATCTGCAGCCCTCTGAATTGGCCAAGGTCGCCATGATCGTGGCCTTGGCCCGGGTCCTCTCCAGGAATCGCATGGCGCTTGCGCGTCAGTGGATTCTGCCCCTGGCCGTGGCGGGGTTGCCCCTTGTACTTGTGGCGGGCCAGCCGGACCTGGGGACTGCGATGACCCTGGTGCCCGTGACCGTGGGGATGTTCTATCTCGCAGGTGCTCGCGGTCCGATCCTCGTAGGGCTCTGCGCCCTGGGCTTGGCCGCAGGTGTCGTGGCTCGAGAAGCCGACCTTGTGCGCGACTACCAGATGGAGCGCGTCGAGACCTGGATAGAGACCTATTCACCCGATGAGCTGATCGCCAGTCGGGATGGCGCCGCCTTCCACCTCTATCACGCTCGGGTGGTGGCGGGCAACGGCGGAATTCTGGGCCGCGGTCTCGGCAACGGTGTGGCCAGCAAGACGGGCCTCTTGCCGGAACGCGATAGCGACTCGATCTTCATGGTCGTGGCCGAGGAGGGTGGCTTCGTGGGTGCCATCGGAATCGTGGTGCTGTACGTCATGATGAGCACGCTCTTGCTCTTGAGTGCCTCGGGCCTGCGCGATCGATTCGCGCGCCTTGTGGTCGGCGGTGTGGGGATCTACTTCGCCGCACACCTGCTCATCAATGTGTCCGTAAACGTCGGGCTCCTGCCCATGACCGGCTTGACCCTGCCCCTGTTCTCAACAGGTGGGTCTTCATTGCTGGCCACCTTCCTGGCCCTGGGCCTCGCCGTGGGGATGGCGGCCCACAAGGAGTCCAGATTGGACGAGGACGCTTTCAGATCCTATTGATGGTCGGCTCGGAATCACGAGGCGCGACAGCTCTGTAGAGCTTCTGGTCGAGGCGCTGGGGTGGGGATGCCCTCGCACCTGGTGTTGGTGCGGCTGGTGGAACGAATGCAGGAGAGCCTGCACCCTCTGGAAGAATCAGGGCTTCAACAGAGCTTGGAGTGACTCCGCGACAATGCGATTGCCCTCCGCGGAGTAGTGGCCTCCCGGCGCCCAGCAGCTTGCGGCCTCGGCTGCTTCGGCCGTGATCAACGCCGCACTACAGTCGACCACTTCGATCCCGGCCTGCTCGCAGGCCTCGGTTGCCTTGGACCAGTAGCCTCGGCCGTCCTTCGCCAGCGCTTGGAGTGCAGCCCGGTCCGGTAGAACCAGGAGGCGCAAGCGAGCGCCATTGCTTGTGGCCTCCTCTTGGAAGGCGCCCATGATGGCCAGCAGGAGCCTGAAGATCTCGCTGCTCTCATCGAGCAACCATGGGGCGACGTCCCGGTCCCGATGCTCATACAAGGTCAGGGCCATTCGCCCGAGGCCCGTCCTGTGCAACCAGTGGGAGCCCGTGGGAGCGTAGGCCACCGATGAGCGCGACACCCATCCATCGTGTCCATCGAGGGCCGCAAGAAAGTCCTCCTGGGAGCCCATGACAGTGTGCATGTGCTTGATGGACCTCACGGGGTTGGGGACCTCGATCAGGCCTCCACGCTCGTCCAACTGGAAGCGTGGCTTGAAGCGGGCCAGCTTGGCCCAGTGCCGCTCGGCGGGTCTCCAGACGGTCAAGAGTCGCAGGGAAGCCGAGGGTAGCCAGCCCACCCAGATCTCATCCGCCTCCAGTGACCTCCCATCGCGACGGTAGCGCAAGAGAGCCTGGTCCAGTCCGTAGGCGCCCATGGCCAGATTGGCGAACTCATGCCGGGGTGAGGCCGCGTCCAGGTTGTACGCCCAGGTCTCCGCATCGGCGACCTCCTCTCCTTGGGTGAAGGAGCAGCCCACGCAGACGATGCGCACGCTGTCCGGCGAGGGCTCCCGGGCCAGGGGCGCGACGCTCAGTCGGCAGCCGGCCCAGTCAAACGCCATGTCGCCGATGGGAACGCCGGGGGTGGGCGCCCATCCGAGCTCCGTGTCGAATGAGAGCGAGGTCTCGTCGGGCTGGCCCGTACGCGCGTGGCGCTCGATCTGGCGCAGGAGGGTCTCCTGTTCGGAGTAGAAGACGGGCGGGTCGAAGGGGGCGATGCGTCGGCCCCGGAAGTAGCCGTCTTCCAGGGTGCTCAGGAGAATCTGGTCCGTGATGAGCCCGCTGCCCAGCAGGAGCCCCAGGGCGACGAGACGTTTTCGCTTCACGCCTGATCCCCATCCGCGCGTACGGTCTCTCCCGCGAACATGCGCCGCCAGGGGAGGTACACCATGGCGCCAACCGCCAATACGGCCAATCCCAGACCGGTCACTTCCCACTCGCTCGTGCGCAGGTTTCCGAGCACCACACCAGCTGCCATGAGTGCGTAGGCCACGGGAAAGAGGGGGTAGAGTGGGCTGCGGAAGGGGCGCGGCAGGTCGGGCCGCAGCCGCCTCAGACGCAGAAGTGCGAGGCCCGTCAGTCCGTGGAAGATCCACTCGGCGAAGACAACGCTGTCTCCCAGGCGCCCGATCACATCCTCGCTCACCCACAGGTAGACGCAGCACAGGCCCGCCTGGATGGCCAGGGCCACGCGCGGGGCACCGCTCGCCTGGTGGACCCTCCCTGCGCCCTGAAAGAACAGACCCATGCGCGCCATGGCCACGTAGATGCCCGGGGTGGTGACCAGCGTGGCCACCAGGAACCCCAGGGCGCTCACTCCCATGGCGGCGGTCAGGAAGGCCTCCCCCTTGGCACCCAGGGTGATGCGTGCCAGCTCAGCGGGGGCGTTGTCGCTGGCCGCCACTCCGCCCAGGCCCAGGACGCGCACGTAGGAGGCGTTCAGGGCCAGGTACACCACGCTGACCCCGACCACTCCGATGATGATCGCGCGCGGCAGGTTGCGCGGTGCGTCCTCGACGTGTGGTGCGATGTAGGTGATCAATTGCCAGCCGCCAAAGGTGAACAGCACGGGCAGGGTGGCGCTGATCATGCGCCCGGCCAAGGGTGCCGTGGGAGCGATGGAGGGTAGAGGCTGCTGGGCCGGACCTTCGAACAGGGCCAGGCCAGCCAGGATAAAAACGGCCAGGGCCACGAGCTTGGCCAGCATGCAGAGGTTCTGCAGCAGGACACCGCTGCGGATGCCTCGCCAGGCACAGGCGCTGACTCCCAGGATCAGCGCCCCGGCCAGCCCACGCCGCTCCACAAAGGACGGCGTGTGGTCGGGAGCCAGGAGCCTCCACCACTGCTGGGCGCAGAAGTCCGCCACCCCGGCACAGGCTCCGGTGGAGATCACCAGCAGCACGATCCACGCGAACAGGAAGGCTGCCAAGGGCCCGAAGCCCTTGTGGATGAACACGAACCAGCCCCCGCTCCTGGGCAGGGTGCCCGCCAACTCCGCGAAGGTCATGGCTCCGGCCAGGGCCGCCAGGGCTCCCAGGATCCACATCCCGAAGTAGGGGCCCGGTTCGGGCAGCAACGCTGCGACGCCTGCGGGCTTGAAGAAGATCCCCACTCCAATGATCCCGCCCATGACCAGCAGGGTCGCGTCGAGCAGGGAGAGCTGTTTGGGCACTTGCTTCACGGAACCACCCTAAGCGGCTCCGCCCCCTGCTGACCAAGTTGCTCGGGGGAATCGGTGATCCGGGAAGCACTCGGCCAGATGAGTCGTTGGGGTGATCCCTCCTGCGGGGCTACCCTGTGGCCCAGCGGGCACTCCCTGCGGTGCGCCGGCCTTGATTCCCATGCCCCAACCCGATCAGGACCTCTCCGACCTCCCCAGCGAGCCACCGGTCCGCAGGTACCGGCTCCTGCGCTTGATTCTGGTCGTGGGTCTCCTGGCGTGGCTGGGGCACGGAGCCCTGATCGATGTGCTTGCGGGCCATAGTGCCCGTCGCAGCCTGACCGGGGAGGCCCTCTCTCCGAGTGCTCAGGACCTGCTGGCCCGGTGTCTGGAGGACCTGCCCCCTGGTCCCCTGGTGGATCTCCACGCCCACCTGGCCGGCCGGGGGCCGGATTCGGGCTGCTGGGTCAACCCGCGCCTGCTCTCCCCGCTGCACCCCCTGGATTGGGTCCGGATGCGGTCCTATCTCTCTGCGGCGGGGCTGGACTCGGAGTCGCCGGACGCCGCCTGGATCGAGGGGCTCGCCGGGCTGGCCCGGGCGCGCCAGAGGCCGGCCCTGCACTTCCTGCTGGCCTTCGACCATCGCTACTCCCCCCAGGGGGTGCGGGACCTGGACCACAGCGAGTTCTACGTGCCCAACGACTATGCCCATGCGGCGGCGGAGGCCCACTCCGACGTCTTCCGCTGCGCCATCTCCGTCCACCCCTATCGGCCCGATGCTGTTCAGGAGCTGGAGCGCTGGGCGGCACGGGGCGTGAGGCTGGTGAAGTGGCTGCCCGGGGCCCAGGGCATGGACCCGGCCAGCCCCCTCTGCGACGCCTTCTACAGGGCTCTGGTGGCCCAGGGAATGGTCCTTCTGGTGCACTGTGGCGAGGAACAGGCCGTGGATGCCGAGGCGGATCAGGAGCTGGGCAACCCCCTGCGCCTGCGCAGGCCTCTGGAAGCGGGGGTCCAGATCCTCGTGGCGCACTGCGCCTCCGCGGGGACTTCTCTCGACCTGGACGTGGGTGGACCGAACCCACCCCGGGTGGGGTGTTTCGAGTTGTTCCTGCGGCTGATGGGGGAGAAGGCCTTCGAGGGGCAGCTGTGGGGCGAGATCTCCACCGTGACCCAGGTCAACCGCTACTCCAACGCCCTGGCCGTTCTCCTGGAGCGGGAGGACCTCCACCCGCGGCTCGTGAATGGCAGCGACTGGCCCCTGCCCGCGCTGAACGTCCTGTACCAGACCCGGGCTCTCGCAAGCGCCGGGTTCATCACGGCCGAGGAGCGCGAGGCGCTGAACGAGATCTACCACCACAATCCCCTCACCTTCGACCTGGCCCTCAAGCGGGTCGTGCGCTCACCCGAGACCGGGGCGCGCTTTGCCCCAGAAATTTTCACGCGCCTTGGCCCCTTGCACTGATGGTGTGATTCGGCGGACGGACTATCTGGATGGCAACTACCTATCAAAGTTAAGTCAGGCAATGGCGTCGAGAAGCACGAAGGTTCTACATGGTGCTAAGTGATAACTAAACGGACGTCAATTACCCAGCATGCGTCTTTCCGCATTCGATCGTTGAGTCCGTTCGGGAGCCTCCCTAGACTCGCCCCCATGGACCCCGGCGGGAGCTGGGTTCCACTCATCTCTTTCCATTCATTCATACAACCGCACAGGATTCACCATGAAGCCTTCTGCATTGGGCATGGTCGAGACCAAGGGGCTGGTGGGCGCGATCGAGGCGGCAGACGCCATGGTCAAGGCCGCCCTGGTCGAACTCTCAGGCACCGAGCGCGTGACCGCCGGGTACGTGACATTCTTCGTTTCAGGTGAGGTGGGTGCCGTCAAGGCCGCCACCGATGCCGGCGCCGCCGCCGCCCGTCGGGTCGGCGAGCTGGTCAGCGTGCACGTGATCCCACGACCCCACGATCAGCTCGCCAAGGTCCTTCCGGCCCTTAGTGCCGCTGGCGAGTAGGACCTCGGCGCCCCCCGGCCATGAAGGGTCTCGACCCCGATCTGCGCGCTCTGCAAGAGGTGCGGGACCATGTGGCCCGCGCCAAGGCGGCCGTCAAGGCCGTCGCGCACTACGACCAGGAGCAGACCGACCGCCTCTGCAAGGCCATGGCTGAAGCAGGGGCGCGGGCTGCCTTGGACCTCGCTCGCGTGGCGGTGGACGAGACCGGGATCGGGCGCCTGCACTACAAGGTGCTGAAGAACCTCTTCGGTAGTGAGGGCACCTGGGAGTCGGTGGCTGGCGAGCGCACGGTGGGCTTCATCTCCCGGGATGAGGCCACCGGCCTGCACGAGGTGGCAACCCCCGTGGGCGTCGTGGCAGGGATCATCCCCACCACCAACCCCACCTCCACGGCCCTGTTCAAGTCGATCATCGCCGTCAAGGGCCGCAACGCCATCGTGATCAGTCCCCATCCGCGCTCCCGGCGCTGCATCCTGGAGACGGCGGAGGTCATGCGGCGTGCCATCGAACGGGCGGGGGGGCCGCCGGATCTGGTGCAGTGCCTCGCCAATCCCACCATCGAGTCCACGGGCGCCCTGATGAAGCACCGGAACGTGTCCGTGATCCTGGCCACGGGGGGTGGGGGGCTGGTGCATGCGGCCTACTCCTCGGGCAAGCCCGCCTATGGGGTGGGGCCCGGCAACGTCCCCGCCTACGTGGATCGCTCGGCCGACGTGCGTGCTGTGGCCGAGGCCATCGTCAGCAGCCAGAGCTTCGACAACGCCACCCTGTGCTGTTCTGAACAGGCCCTCGTCCTGGACGAGCCCATTGTGGATGCCGTGCTGGGCGAGCTGCAGGCCCGCGGGGCGCATCTGTGCTCGGACGCCGAGCGCGCCATGCTCGAGACCTACTGTAACCACCGTGGGCACATGAACCCCGACATCGTGGGCCTCGATCCCTGGCGGGTGGCCGAGGGTGCAGGCTTCTCTGTACCGCGCAGCACCACTGTTCTGCTCGCCCATCAGGATGGAGTCGGTCGTGAACACCCGCTCTCCATCGAGATCCTCTGTCCCCTGTTATCGCTACACGTGGTGGACGGCTGGCGCATGGGCTGTGAGGTGGCGACGAGCATCCTGCACAACGGTGGCCTCGGGCACACCTTGGCGGTACACGCTCGCGAAGAGACCGTCCTGGATGCCTTCTTCCTGGAGAAGCCCGCGAGCCGCATCATCGTCAACGGACCCTCCTCCGCAGGGGCCGTGGGGTTCAGCACGCACCTCACCTCGTCGTTCAGTCTGGGCTGCGGTCCCCAGGCCGGAAATATCACCTCGGACAACATCACGGCGCGCCACCTGATCAACATCAAGCGTGCCGCCTACCCCAGGCGTGATTGGCGGGAGGTGGAGCGCAAGGCACACGAGCGCGCCGCGGCCCTGACAGGCGCTGGGATGCCACGGGGCAGCGGGATGCCGGGCGATCCCGCTGTGGGTGGAGCGGGCCACGAATCCCCCGACTTCACGGTGAGTCCCGCACCCCGGTCCCCTGCGCCCGGGTCCGGCAAGCAGGAGCCGCGTCCTTCTGCCTCCCCCGCGATCCCTTCCCCCTCGGCTGTCCAGACGATACCCATCCTGCGACCGGCCAAGGCACCCACCTTCACCCAACCCGCGAGCCGCGCCACGGCCGCTCCCGTTGCGGCAGCCCCGGCACGTAAGCCCGTGGCCGCAGGCCTCGGAGTCGACGTGGGCAGCGCCCTGAGCGTGGGCGAGATCCGCTCCATCTTCGAGCATGCCGGAGAGGGCTGTCCCATGGGGCCCTGTCAGGGCTGCGCTCTCAAGAACGTAGGCACGGGCCGCTGTGAGGCCTGATGCGGGCCTCCCTTTCCTTCACCTTCATTTCTGACCCTCAACTCAAGAACGGAACGTAAACGATGACTGAAACAAGCATTGCCCTCGGGCTGATCGAAACCCGCGGCCTGGTGGGCGCGGTGGAAGCCGCCGACGCCATGGTCAAAGCCGCCAAGGTGACCCTGCTCGGCAAGGAGAAATCTGGCGCAGGCCTCGTGACCGTGATGGTGCGCGGGGAGGTGGGCGCTGTCAAAGCGGCCGTCGATGCGGGCAGCGCGGCAGCCAAGCGAGTGGGAGAGCTCGTCTCCACCCACGTGATTCCGCGCCCCGCGGGTGAGCTGGAAGACTATCTACCTGTCGATACTCAGGCCGAATAGCACTCGGGTCGGGGTTACGCCCCCGCATCCCCACTCTCTTCCATGAGCTCCACCCCAAAAGCCATCGAACTGCGCGGCGCCCTGCACATCGATCAGATGCAGCCCCAGTTCGCCGCCACCTGCGCGGCCAACTCCGACGGCTACTTCCCCGTGGCGGGGGAGAGCGCGTTCTGGTTGGAGGTCTGCCCGGGGATCGTGGTCAACCGACTGCTGGATCGGGCGCTGAAGTCCTGCGACGTGACCCCCGGTGCCCTCATCACCGAGCGACACTACGGGACTCTGGAGGTGCACGGGCCCGACCAGGGGCAGGTGATCCATGCCGGGGAGTTGATGCTGCAAGAGGCTGGGGTGCAGCTCAGCGATGCCCTGGCACCCCAGATCCTGACCGACGAGGTCATCCGCAAGGTGTCGCCGCATCAGGCCATGCTCCTGAATCGCACCCGGGCGGGAATGCTCGTGCTGGGGGATGATGCGCTCTACACCCTGGAGGTGAACCCGGCCGTGTACGTGACCCTGGCGGCCAACGAGGCGGAGAAGGTCTCCCCCGTGCGGCTCGTGGGGCTGGGGGCCGAGGGGGCCGTGGGCCGCTTGCGACTGGCGGGCAGTGACGCCGAGATCGATGAGGCCGTGGCAGCCGTGCGGCGTGTACTGGATGGAATCCAGGGGCGAGATCATGGGGAGGGCCGCTAGTCTTGTTCCTCGGACGCGTCATCGGGCAGGTCTGGGCCACGCGCAAGAGCGTCGACCTGGAGGGCAAGCGCCTCCTGGTGGTCGAGGCCCTGGACGAGCGTCGCAATCCCGGAGCACCGAAGGTGACCCCGGTGGTGGCGGCCGATCCCGTGGGGGCCGCCTTGGGTGAGCATGTCCTGGTCGCCTTTGGCAAGGCTGCACGGGTGGCCTGCGGCGGGGACGGGGACTTCGCCCTTGAGGCCGCCATCGTGGGCATCGTCGACGATTTTGACGTGCCATCGGCACCCGATCACTGGCGCACGGAGTCTCCGGTCGCCCTTGCCGGCAAGGGGGGCAAGGACTGATGCACGTGGGTACCGTTGTCGGCCATGTCTGGGCCACCCAGAAAGACGCCACCCTCGAGGGTCTGCGCTTTCTCGTCATTCAACCCCTGACCGCCGGGGGGGACACGTCGGCGGAGACCTATGTGGCCGCGGACCCCATCGGCGCCGGTATCGGCGAGCGTGTGCTCGTCGTCCATGGCCGTGCGGCAAGGCACGTCATGGGTCGCGGACACGATATCGGCTTCCAGACCGCCGTGGCCGCCATCATCGATCGCATGGAGCTCGCCAATGGGCGCGCCGTCGGGACCACCCAAGAAGAGGACCTGCCTGCCCACTAGGGCACGGAGATACACATGAATCGCAACGACAAGAACCCCCATCTGTGCGAAGAAGCCACGCTACGGGAGGCCATCGCTGTCCTGGAGCTGGGCTCCGTGGCACGGGGCATGGAAGTGGCGGACGCCATCCTCTGGGAGGCGGACATCGACCTGCTCGTGGCCACCCATGTTCAACCCGGCAAGTACGTGCTGCTCTTCAGTGGCACCGTGCAGGACCTGACCAGTGCTCTGGCCCGAGGGGCGGAGCTGGCGGCCTGCGAGTTGGTGGATCAACTCCTGATTCCACAGGTGCACCCGCGCGCACTGGACGCTCTGCGTCGGGAGGACGTCAGTATCAATGGCAACCTCGACGCAGTAGGCGTAGTGGAGACGCGGACCGTGGCATCCTGCATCCAGGCGGCCGATCAGGCTCTGAAGTGCGCCACCGTCGATCTCCTGGAGTTGCGCATAGCCAATGGTCTCGGTGGCAAGAGCTACGTGTCCATGACGGGTGAGGTGAGCGATGTGCGCGCATCTGTAGCCGCGGCAGCCGGTGGCGCCCAGGAGGCGGGCCAACTCGTACGGCAGGTGGTGATCCCCAAACCCCACGCGGAGCTGGTGCGCTTCCTCTAGGTCATGGCACGCCGTTTCGTCACCTCTGAAGACATCCGTCGCGCGAGCGGTGGGGAGTTGGTGCTCGACTCCGACACCATCGTGACGCCCCAGGCCCTGGAGGTGGCCCAGCGTGCGGGCGTGAACCTGCGTCGCTCGGATGGTCAGAGCTACAGTGAGCCCGAGCCCGACCGAGGGCCCGATGCCCAGCGTGCCGCCGACAGCCTGCCTCACATTCCGGAGCCTGCGGGTCCCGAGACGGGTGTGGTTGTAACGGCCGTGGGCAAGAACCGCCCCGGAATCCTGGCCGAGATCACAACCGCGCTGGGAGACGCTGGCGCGGACGTTCGCGATATCTCACAGCGGACGGTGGAGGGGTACTTTC
>MPMC02166745.1_pt1 | contig 18512 bp, 15 predicted proteins | sample 1617281 | NCBI WGS metagenome assembly MPMC02 (sample SAMN05944809, study PRJNA350692) | marine metagenome | biome: marine; feature: ODZ; material: water; isolation source: 100 m water sample filtered on 30 um supor filter | place: Pacific Ocean | collected 2012-04-09 | depth 100m m | reverse complement strand
CGTGTTGCAATGAATGTCAGTGTGATGAAGTTGATCGAGCGTGCTGGCTTGATATAGAAATCAGCCTTGAACTCGTTACTATCAATGACTGCACCAGTGTTATTGGTTTCGTCGCAAACTACCAAGAAATCAGTGATACCTCTTTCGGCTTGAATGCCTCTAAGATATGGTTCAACAACATTCTTGAAGTTGTTACGAGTGAATTCGTCATTAAGTTCAAAAAGAACCCCCTTCGCAGCGTTACCGATTGTCTTCTCAATCACGTTGAAGAGACGGCGAACGTTAATGCGATCAAAAGCAGATGGTGAAGCGAGAGCAGTTTTGTCTCCGAACAGGATAATACCCTGACCAGGAAGAGAAGTAACTGGGTTAATTCTATTCTGATAGAGTTTATCTCTCTCTGTTCGTGTTGGTGAGAATGCAAGTTTAACAGCATTCTTGATTGCACCACGATTCAAACCAGCAGGTGAGAACCAAGGCAATCCATTAGCAGTAGTAGCGGCACATAATCCTGCAACATCTCCGTTGGCAGGTACGTAACGATACTTGTCTGCAAATCTGTCGTAGACATACTTCCAAGTATTATCAAACACACCGAATGATGTTGCTTGAAGTGTATCGTAGAAGTCAACTACGTTTTGTGTTTGTGTTGCAGAGCTTGTTACTCCAACAACATCTCCTCTATATGGTGAGAGGAATGCGATACAATCTTTACGAGCAGAAGCAATTGTTAATGCAGCAGCTGCAACAGCCTTTGTATTAGTCTTTGCAGATGCACCACTTCCAGTATCTCCTGGACCTGCCAGTAGATAATCGATCATGATTGTTTCAGGATCAGCAAACTCTTGCATTGCTGAAATGATTTCTCCAGATGTCGCACCACCTGATTCAGCACCTTTTGCCAAGGTGTAAGATCTTCCACCGATTAAGTCAAATGCGGTTGTGCTGTCGTTACCAGCGTTGTTAGTACCAGCAAGGTTACCAGTAGCAGCTTGGTTAGCACTTACATCGTATAGATCAGTAGCTTCATGAGATCCCCAGTATACCCAGTTTGATTTGTCTAGGAAAACTTGAGGATAGTAGTTACCAGATCCTTCAGCAGTCTTACCATTATTTGCCTTAGACAAATATGTAAACTTCTCAAGAACTGTATTTGGAACTCCGCTGATATCGCCTGTTCCGTCATATACTACAACATGAATTTCATCCTTCGATCCACCACGAGCAGATACGAAAGGAGAAGTTCCAGGACGAGGACCAATTGAACTCCAATTAAGACCAGCAAAAACTGTTTGCTCATCATACCATGAGACAGTTGCAGTGACGTTGAGGTCGGTAACACCGTTCTCAATGAGGTCAGTTGCGACCCATGTATCAGAAGTAATTAAGGATACTTTATTAGAAGCACCATCCCAAGCAAAGATGTACCCAGATTTAGCACCGTTGGGGCTAGCAGAGGCGGTCTGAACTTGGGTACCTACTGTTGTTGTTCCTAATGCACCGTCAAGGGTTAAAGTTATATCCGCACCAGCATCTATAGTTGCTACTCTTAGAGCATTCTGATCTGTACCGATATTTCTTGATGCCCACTTGAATGCATTATTACCTGCATCGAAGTAAGTTGCCTCGTATACATCTTTCGTTGGAATAGAAAGAATGTATGGTGAGGTTGTACCGTCGTCTGAAGCACTTAGTTGTCCTGAAGTAGATGCTCTTACTACATCCAATACTCCACCGTATGATAGGAAACTTGCAGCAGTCCACCAAGTCTCTGCATTTGCATCAGTGGGTTCACCGAAGGTTTCAATTAATTGAGCTTCTGTTGATATGCGTATTGGTGTCAATACTGGTCCTTTTGTGAAGGCACCAGCAATAGCTCCTACGTTTACGTCAACCGTCTCAATCGATCCAATGGTAAGATCTCTTTCTTGGATCTCTACCCCTGGCGATAGAAGCGTGCTAGCCATGCGTTTAACTCCTGATGATAAATCAATTTTTGTCTAATATTATTTAGAAAAAAGTGAACTTAGCGATAGTCCCACATAAAGTTTCTATCTCCATACTCATCCAATTTCCAATTTTCTGGATTAGAATCATTCATATCTATAGTCCATATATTCCCTTGGTCATCCACAACAGTATCATCTTCCAACCCATCATCAATAAAACCAAAGGGAGACATGTCCTGTTCTATCTGATTCTTTTGTTCTTCATATATCTTTTTACGGATATCTTGATCCGTCATCTCCTTAAAGTAATCTTGTTGCACTAACCATGCAAAGATAACCAAACACATTACAAGATCATCATTATACCCTTCGTCTGCTTCAAACGATTGCTTATTTTGTATGAAGGTAGTTAGCTCAGCAACAATGTTATAATCCTTAACAAGTAGCTTGTCATCTTCTACAAGATGCTTCAGGTTAGAGCATCCTTGTGCCTTAACAGTCTTGGACATCTTGACACCCATCTGTGTCTTATTACCTGAGAACCCTTGACCTACTACCTGACCTGCACGTCCTCTCATAGCACACATGAGTACATTCTCATACTCAATATCATAGAATAAACTAGAAGCAACTGCTTCTCCAATATCATTAACTTCTATAAGGATGTGTGCATTATTATAATTGGTACCCACGTTGTATATAACGTTGGGGAAGAGCATAGGTCTTACTTCATTACTTCTATATTTTGCTACCAATGACCATGGTGCTTTAGTTATATCAATAACTACAAAGGCAGAATAATCCTGTGATAAACCACGAGATACGTCAACACATATGATATAGTCATGATCGCTAATAGGATCTTCATAAACATCTAGTCCAGCATTCTTTACGATAGGATCGTCGTAAACCAATGTTCTCAGTTTAGCAGCCGATATTAATGTGTCAACAGATCCTAAGAACTCACACTCAAACTCTTGAGTGAACTGTCTTTCAGATGTGTTAGCAATAGTAGTCTCTTTCCATTTGGCATCTCTGCCAGGTACTTTACTCCAATGTACCTCAGTCCATGCATATCCATTCCTACCTTTCTGTGCATCAACCCATAGTTTATAGAAATGATTCATACCATATGGAGTTGATATGATAATTACTTTCGTTTTTGTACCAGAAGTAATAGTAGGGTAAACAGAACTAAAGAATGCTTCTGCGATATGATTTGGGATAAAGGCGAACTCGTCGAGGAAAATGATATTGAACGACATGCCTCGGACAGCACTTGCAGATGTAGAAGCTGCCAGTATCTTTGATCCATTTTCTAACTCCATGCTACCTTTGTTGTACACAATAATACCCTGCTGTAGCCATAAAGGTAATTGTTCATATGCTAATTGCAATCTTCCAAGCAAATCCCTAGCAGTGGATAATTTGTTTGCAAGAATACCTATATTAACATTATCATTAAACAATGCATAATGCAAAAGGTAAGACACACATGTAGTGGACTTACCAGTCTGACGAGGTAACTTTGCTATATTGAATCTATTATTATGAAACTTCTCAATCAGCTCTTCCTGAAAATCCCACAGCTCAAAAGGAACTATACCTTCATCAAGAGATATGATCTTGATATAGTTCCTAGTGAAATAGATAGGATCATCCTTACACTTAAGATACTCCTCAATTTGTTCTTGAGTAAATTGTATCTCAGTACCAACCTTTTTAAGATTGGGATTGCCTAAGTAAAAATCTGATTTTTCAGCCATATTAATGTGTCTCTAACCACTCCTCAGCTTCTGATTTGGTATCAAAGATATGAAGGTGACGATTCAATTGTAGAGTATACTTATGATCAACTTGATCATACCCAATGATACCTTCGTAGTCGATCCAATCAGGATCAAGACGATCTTCTGGAACTGTTGTCATGGCTCTGGACCTCCGATTTCTTGAGCTCATATTCTAGCATAGATCTAAGCAATTTAGATCTAGTAGAATCCCCGAATGCTTCGAGGACTTGTAGTTCAGATTGTAATTCGGTAATTCGCTTATCCATTATATAAGGTCCGTATGTTATTTTTTCTTGTTGTGTTGCGCCCACGCAAATGCGTATGCTTTGTCTTTTCCGACTTTTTTCTTCAAAGATTTAACTTGCTTCTCTCTTCCAGGAGGTGCTTCCTCTCCGAATGGTGTAGCAACAACAGGTGGTAATGACTTCTTATCTATTGAAGCCTCCCAATGTCCGTCAGAAGGATTTGGTTTTAAAGGTTTCTTGGATTGAGTTTTCTTCTTCCAATCTTTTGACTTTTTCTTTATAATGGATCCTAAAGATTCATTAGTCATGAATACAGTGCCTTCTGTTGCATCTGATTCATGATACTTGATAACCCTACTACCAGGATATACACTATCCGCTATCTTCTGTGCTTGAGGTCTCATAAGTTTTGACAACTTACTTCTAAACACAGTGATATCATATTCCCTACCACGCCATACGCATGTGAGAACATAGTATCTACCATACATTGTAGGAATACGTGATGCCATTATGCAGATACAACGTTGCAGTCTTTATCATGACGCTGATACGCAGCAGGAGTCCTAGTAGTGTTATTAGTATTCCTTGCCTGATATGTACCAGGTGTCCTAGTGGTATTGTCAGTATTACGAGCTTGATAATCTGCGTTCCAATTCTTGAAGGTCTTGGTAGCCCATCCTTCAGAACCACTGAACCAATTGACAGTTGTACTGCCTGGTTGTGGACTTACGGGATTACAGTTTTCGTCGTTTCTTTGGTATGCCATGTGACTATTTATCGTTTTCCTTAGATACCTTTTTAAGCATCTTTTGGAGGTCAGCAGTACTACCAACAAACAATGAGTTGTTAGTTACCACCCTCTTAGCACTCTCTTCTTTGACAGATTTTTTGTCCTTCTGTAGTGCCATTAGTTTGTCAGCTACATCTCCGACGTGCTTGATGAGTTGTCCAGCAACTTCATATGCTCTAGGGTGATCAGAAGACATAGCCAAATCAAGAGCACCGTTGACAGCCTCTTGTCCCTTATCCACCAATAGGTAAAGGTTTCCTCGTGCATACTCATAATCATCCTGTACTTGATCTTGTCCATCAACTTTTTTAAGTTGATCTTTTCTTGTACTACACCCACCTTCAGGTGTGGTACTAACTTCAGTTGCGACTGCTTCTACAGTCTCAAATGCTTGGTCTAAACCAGTCGTGTCATCATTCATAATATGCTATAGTTTCTCCAAATCCAAAGTCATCATCACTCGTTAATAGTGCATCATCAGTAGCATCAATTAGATCTACTTTAGTACCAGCAACTGCAGCTGCAGCAGTGGTTCCATTCTGTGCTCTACGTACAGATAGTTTGTTTGGTGAGGTCTTACTCTTGACATAGAATACTTCATTACCAATCTCAATGTAAGATTGAGTAGGAATGTCAGTGTAGTCTTGAACTTCGATAGTAAGATTTCTTGCGGTAATAGCACCTGCAAGTTCTGTAGTACCATCTTTGTTTTTATCTGTAAGTGCTTTTGGCACAACCTGATACTCAACCTGTCTGGTTGCTGTAGCAGAAGGCATAGTAGTATAGATATCTGCTTTTGCTTTCTTGATAGGAGCTGCAGTTCCAACAGGTCCGAAGATGTAAGACTTAACAGTAAACTGCATAGTGATTAAAGTTATCTTCTTATCATCGAAGCTACCTTCATAGTCATCACTATAACTAATACTATTCAATATGATGGGAACATCTCTGTACTCATTCATATCCTCAACTAACTTAAGAGTCATCTGATAAGATGGTTGGAAGACTGGAACAATCTGTTCAGTTATTTCCAATGCCTCATCATTAGTCTTAGATATAATATTCAATTCAAAATCAAGATTGTAAGGAACAGGAGTGAACTGTTTCTTTACAGCATCTGCAGTATTTGCCTTTAGTGTTAAAGTTGTAGGAGCAAGTTTCCTACTTGAATCATATGAGATACCAGTCATCTCAAATGACAAACGAGGAACAGTGATCGCAACCTTCTGGTTAAGATCTGCCTGTTGCTCTAGTCTTGCTAAAAATTTCTGTCGAGGACCATAAGCAAGAGGTACCTTCATTCTGCTATAAACAGAACCATCACTCTTTTCCTTACGGACTTCTATATTATTGAATAGTGTACCAAATCCTATGACGCACTTTCTAATAATTTTATTGTATGTGTATGCACCTAACATGTTATAAGTTACCTGCTAATCCAAATGGGTTTCCTTCGCTGAAGTCAATAATATCGTCAGCAGCTGTCTCAAATGTAACAGCCTCAGAGTATTTAGTATCTGCAGTTGCCATTTCGTCTCTACTATCTAGGACAATTGTTGCCCCAGAAGTTGAACCCATGATAACTTCACCTACTGCAAAAGAAGCAGTTGGAGACTTCAGTTTGATCCAACCTTCTTGAGCTTCCCACTCAACCATCTGAGCAGTTGCTCCAGTAGTACCACCAGTAACTGTTTCGGGAACTTGGAATGTACCTGCTATACCAGCAGGTGCTGCAGTGAATGCAACAGTAGCAGATGTGTATCCAGTACCAGCATTTGTTATATCAACCACCTTAACACTCTTATATCCAGATCCACCATTGACTATATTGATAGCAGTTAATACACCATTAGTAAATGTCGGTGAAAGTGTTGCTGCTCTACCTGGATTATCAGGATCAGCAACTACTAAAGTTACTCTATCTTGATCATACCCAGAACCACCATCAACTATCTGAACAGATCTAATCTCTCCTTCCTTAACAGTACCTCGAATCTGAGCATGAGTTGTTGGTGTACCACCACTAAGTGTAATATTACATAAGTATGCTGTTGCTGTTGCATCACTACCATCACCAGAAATAGTTACTGTGGGAGCCTCATTGTACTTACTTCCATTAGCACTAATGTAAATATTCTCTAGCGTATTAGTACTACTAATAACAGGAGTTCCAGTAGCAGTTGTTCCACTTATAGGAAGGTAGTAGTACTTAACAGTATAACCGTAATCGACGAGATCCTCATCACCCTCGAATAGATCTCCTTGCTCATCGCTGTACTCGAATAATTCTGCCTTAAGTTTATATACGTAACCTTTACCCATCTGATAGAAAGGTTCTTCATGCTCTACAAATTTTATCTCAAAGTAATTACTTGTTAATGGTAGGTATATTAGATCTCCTTCTTGTGGTCTTTCTGGTGCTTTATAATCTTCATCTAGTAAAAGGAACTGAGATATAAGATCTGAAAATCTTTGCTGAGAAATAACCATAGTTATCTCATCAGTCTGTGCCACACCAAACTTAGTTAATAGATCCCCACCACCTTGGAATCCATCATAGTTCTCCATGTATGCTTCTATAATATATGCATCATTAAACTCACCAATCACCTCTTCATTAAACACACCATCAGTTTCCATTATCTGTCTAGGACAATATAGAATATCCATCCCAAACATCTTAAGAAATTCTTCCGTAAGATCCTGCTGTAGGAACTGTTCAGTCCTAGTGCCGTGTGTGAAATAAGTTGTTCTTGCCATTACCCAATCATGTCAAGTGGTGGTGTTTCATAACTACGGATCATTTCTTCTTCTAACTTCTCTACCTTTGATTTACCTTCTTGATATATAAACTCACCATTCATTGTGATGCCACCAGGTAACTGTGCTCCTTGAAACTTAATTAAGTTAGCACCCCATTGTCTCTGTATTAATGCAGACACATACCTCTTCATCCAGAGATCATTATATACAGCAGCAGTACTAGTTGGATCTATTGCACGATAACATTCAATGACTAGATAATCATTCTCTTTAACATCGGTCTTAAAGTCAAGATCCAAGTAAATTCTATCTCCTCTCATCTGGAATCTAGTTTGCTTCTGTCCTTCCAGTAAGAAGTATATGTCTTCCAACCTACGGTTAACCATTTCGTAAGTAAGAATTTCTGTATTAGTTAAATCCCAAAGATCATTTAATCTCCACTGATATCTAACATCAAATAAGTTTGTAACATTCTTAGATACGAAATCAAATACTTTTATAACACTAGTGACATGTTCAGGAACTTTAATATAATTATTTTGCTCTTCCCAATTAACTGATATTGCTGATGAAGTTGCAGCAGATACTGCTGTAGTTGAATCAGTAGTCATGTCATCAATCATGGCTTGAGTGAACTTCACCTTAAGATGAGTTCTAATATAACCGTCCATGTGACGTTCATTATAAAATTGAACAGCATCATCTACGAGATCTGATATCTGATCGTCTTCAATATTAATTTCTAAAACAGGAGCTCCATTCTGACGCAATGCGTAATCAATAAGTCCCTGCCTTGTAGTAGCAATGGCCATGTCTTAAATTGGGTTAACGTTGAATCTAATTCTCACTAGATATGTAGTATTTGCATCAAGATTTACATTACCAGGTAGTGTGTAAGATACTAAGTTAGTTGAGTTACCAAGTGATTGGTGTAGGATAGTTGTGAACTGTGGGTTAGATACAGGAGCTTCTACATTAGGAGCAAACTGCCAGTCACTAGAACTATGCTGATAACCACTCTTCAATGCAATAGCATTAACATCAATCACTGGATTAAATGCTGGTGTTATTGTTTGAATGTCTGGTTGATCGACAATAGGTGTGCTAAAGTTTGCTGCAGCAGAATATGCACTTTCCAATCCATTGTTATCTCTAAATTTAACTTGAACAAAGTATGCTGTATCAAAATCTAAAGTAGATACAGGAACAGTAAAGGTTGTTAAATTACCTGTGTCACCCTGAACAAAAGTACCACTTGTATCATATACAGTGACGTTATCACTAGTTCTTCTTATTCTCCAGAATGTAGAATAATGAGTTTGTCCTGCATACTCTTGAATGAAAGCAGAAGTAGTAATAATTGGTTGTCTTGAAAGTGTCTTATTGGTATCACTATCAACAGTTGGAGTTATCGTTGCTGGACCTGATACAAACTCAGATTCATTAACAGTAAGAGTTACAGCATTAGAAGTTACACTTGTTGCCTCAGCATTTGAAAGCGAACAACGGAACTGTTCAGATGGACTGGTTGGAAATGTAGTTACTGGTGTAGTATAACTAGAAGCATTTGCACCATTAATATTAGACCAAGCACCACCACCATTAATTGATATCTGCCATTGGTATGCAATCACATCACTAGTAATTGAAGCAGTAATACTAAATGTTGCAGCCTGTCCTTCAATAACAGATGTATTTACTGGTTGTTGAGTAACATTAATAACTCTTAGTACCGTTAGTAAACCATGGTCTGAGGTTATAGGTGCGGCAGATCCTACAAGAGATACTACACAACGATAACGATCATCATCATCATTTGCATGTACCAGTGTTGGTGTTGTATAAGATGCAGATGTTGCACCACCTACAGATGCATAGTTTGAACCATTATCATCAGATCTTTCCCATTGGTATGTGGGTGTTCCACTACTTGAAGTTGCAGTAATAGAGAACGCTGCAGTTGCACCTTCATTAGCAGTTGGGTTAGAAGGTTGAGCAGTGATTGAGAATGTTCTTTGAACAGTTAGAGCGACAGCATTTGTGTATGCGGAAGCAGCAGCTCCAGTAGCATCTAATTTACAACGATATTCATCTTGATTGTCCGCAGCATATGTTGTTGCAGCAGTTGTATATGATGCACTAGTTGCTCCTGCAACTGTACTCCAGTTAGAACCAGCATCATCTGATTTCTCCCACTGATATGTTACTGAAGGTTCGTGATGTGATTGACCTTCAAATCCTCCACCACCTCCACCACTAGGAGTTGTGAAATTCTCAGTATCAAAGGATGAACTAGCAGCATTACCACCGAAAGGTTGCATAGTAACATCACCCAAAGTGGTAAATGTTGCTGTAGCATTTTCATTAACCGTCTGAGGTGTGGGTTGAGTTGAAACAACAACTGTTACTGTTTCTACCTGCAGAGTTGCAGCATTAGATGGTATGGTTGTTGCTCCTGGACATGCAAGTAAGCAACGATACTGGTATGCATCATATGCTGTAGTTAATGTAGGTGTAGTATATGTTGCTGTTGTACCACCACTACCTTCAGTTACGTCAGACCATGAAGCACCTGATGTAATAGATACCTGCCACTGGAATGTAATATCTCCAGCATCATTATCAGATGTAGTTGCAGCTACACCAAATTGTTCTGTGCCACCAACAGCACCTGTTGTACCCGTAGGTTGTGCGGTGACACTAATTGTTCTTGTTACTAAACTCCTAGCAACAGAACTGATTAAGTTACTCGCACCTGCGGCAGAAAGGACACAACGATAATAGTCTCCATAGCTATCATCATAGGTTGTAGATCCTGTAGTATATGTTGCGCTGGTAGCACCCATTATATATCCATAAATGACTCCATCACCATTCTCTGATTTCTGCCATTGGTATGATAAGGCAGCAGAATCAAGAGTAGATGCAGTAACGCTAAATGATGCAGTTGCTGGTGCTACTGGAGTTGAGTTGACTGGTTGATTACTTATAGTAATTGTTCTGAATACTGTTAATGCTACAGCATTAGTATATGAGGGTGTTACTGCTGTAGTAGTATCTAACTCACAACGATACTGATAAGTGTTCTTAGCAAAATCATCATCAACTACTAAAGTATTTGTAGTTGCTCCACTATATCCACCACCATTAGAAACATTAGACCAACCTACTCCACCGTTACTAGAGAACTGCCATTGGAATGTAATTGTGGATCCATCAGAACTAATACCTGCAACTGGACCAAAGGATGCAGTGTTACCTGAACCTGCTTCAACAGATTGTGCGGTTGGTTGTTGTGTAATATTAACAAGTACACCAGTACCTGAAGTTGTGAAAGAATATGATTGAGCACTACCTGTAATATTCTCAGTTACAGTAAAGTTGAATGTAGTATCAACGTAATCTGCAGTTACTGTACCACTCAATACACCTGTTGATGTATCTAATGCAAGTCCAGATGCTGCAATACTATCTCCACTAAGACTATATGATTCTAAAGTAGGTTCGTTTGCAAATGTTAATCCTACCAAACCAATATCAATACTTACAGAAGCACCATTAGCAAATGGAGTTCCTGTTATTGCACCTGAAGATGCTTGCCAAGTTACACTACTATCAACATATGGGAAGAATACTCCACGTTTAGTTGTGAGAGTATCTGTATTAGCATCATATTTAAAGTCAACACCACTATCTACTGGGTAGTAGATAACATTAGTATATGTTCCAGTACCAGCAGCTTCTTGAACATCGGTCTGGGATCTTAAAGTTGTTGATGTACCTACTACACCATCAGTTCCTTCATGATATTTCTCTTCTACATTTATCAATGCAAGATAGTTATTATCTCCACCACCAGTTGTACTAGCAGTAGCATTTGAACTAGCTTGAATAGTAATAGTATTATTAACAGCACTCTCTGCTTGAATATTCAACCATCCACTTTGAGATAATGCAGCTAAGTCAACACCACCAACAGTCAACGCACCAGTTGAACCTGTAGTTCTTAACTGAACCTTCTTACCAACATTTCCAATAAAGTGTGCTGCATCTGAGGAGTTGAATGAGACTACGATAAAATCAGATCCGTTTGAGGTTTCAAATGGATCTGATGGAAGTTTCTTATCTTCAATACTATTGATAGGATAGTTAACATGACCACCCTTGGTGATATCACCAGTAGCACCTGTACCTCTAATGAACTCTTTTGCTTGTCCTGCTATATTATTTGTACTCAGTGTAAATCCATTCTTACCACACCATGCAGCAATTATACCACTAACAATAGGACATGAGAATGATGTACCATTAATTGTTGAGTAATTAGCTGAACTTGTATATGGAGTATTAGCAGTCCAATCATATGATGGACTTAAAATTCTAGCACCTGGAGCAACAGTTGTTACACCAGAACCATAGTTAGAGAAGTCTGCCCATCTATCATTATATTCGGTAGCACCAACACAAATCTTTTTCTGATCAACATCTACAGTGTTAATACCACCAGTTGCGTTGTCAGCATATCCAGCAGTTCTTGAACCAGCAATAGCTTTAGTCTGCATTGGACCTGCAAATACATCACTATAGTTTTTAAAACCATTACCAGCAGATCGACATACAATTATATTATGTGATGAAGAAATTGTTCCTTCAATATCATCTAAGATTTCCTCATCAGTTCCACTATCGTCACCAGCATCATTCAATTCAACATATGGATATGGCTGACTAGGTATAGTAGGACCAAAGGATGCATTGATAATAGCAGGTCTAGTATTACCTTTATAGTTACCATTACCAGAATCATTGTGATCTATAACTGCCTGGTATGCACTTAAGATTGCAGTGAATGATCCAGAGTTAGTTGAACTAAATGCTTTAGCTGCATATATTTTTGCATTCTTAGAAATACCAGCAGTTCTACCAGCAGATAATATAGCACAGTAAGTTCCATGTCCATTATCATCCTCATTGTTAGATCCATAGGATCCAGCATAATGAGACATCTGGAATACTCGATAGTTCTGTTGCTCAGAAGCACCGTTCAAATCTGATACAAAATCAGGATCATATAATTCTGGATGTAAAGCAGCGTTGTTACCTGTAGGTCTACTTGCCCCACGAACCCCAGTATCAATTACATAGATATCAACTCCATCACCTGTTTGATTGTAACTATATGTTCCGTTTAAATATTGTCTGTCTTGTTTTGTGATTCTGTCTAAGTGCCAGAAGTCATGTATATTAACTGTACCATATCTACTAATAGTAGTATATGAATACCTACCCATATTAGGATGAGCAGTACAATAGAAAAATAGAATAGAAGCTGAGGAAGCACTTACTGTTAAAACTGTTGTACCATCTGTACCTGGTGTACCTGTAGTACTAACTCCTGTTGTATATTCTGTACCACCAGTAGTGTGAGTTCCATCTGGTGTTATAGAGAACCTAAATGGATGTCCAGAGTTTGAAGAATCTGATTGATCGAATGTATATGTACCACCTTGAGCAAATCCAGTCTGGTTTGCGTATAAAGAATATGTTCCACTAGGACTACTAGAGAATACATATAAATCATTACCACTAAAGTTCTGTACCTTTACATAGATGGTACCTGAACCACTAGTGGTTAAATTTCTAGTATTACTTGACGCTGTAGTTTCACCAGTAGTATTAAGATCTAATGGTTGTGAATTATCAACGGTTAAAGTTGCCCCTGTATCAACAGGATCAACAGAGAATTTATCATCAGCATCCCAAGTACACTTCTTGACTGGTCCTAAAGCATTTAATCTCTCAAGCAATCCGCTTGAATACTTATCTGGACAATCAAAAGTGATGATTGAAAAACTTCTAAATTGTTCTACAAAGGTGAGATAACCGTATAATTTTAGAATTGCTGCAGCAGCGGAATCCAAACTATAATTATCAGATACCCTAACGACTACCCTCTTCATTCTGACAGTGCACTATTATCCTTCAGTTGTATTTATACTGAAAAAATTGGATAGTCTATTTTTCATCTCATAAAAGAATTCATCATCCCATAAGAAATTGGCAATGATCCTCATGGACTTATTTCTAGTCTTGGTCAATACTATTCCTGACTCTTGCAATTCCTCTTGACTTAGATCTCTATGAACATCCAATGATAATAGTAAACCCTCAAGTCTATAGTTAGTAATATATTTTTTATCTAAGAATTCTTCTGATATAGATCTAAGTTTATCTTCAATATCCTGACACTTGCTGAACAAATTCTCACGTACAATAATATCATTAACTGCATTCATAGCAGATATACCTGTCATGGTAGGTTGCCAGGTATGCCCCCACGTCCAATCCTTATTCCTTATTACATCCCCAACCTTCTTATTAGCAACAGCACAACCAAGAGGTGTGTATCCAGCAGTTAAAGATTTACCCAATGCAGATATATCAGGTTGTACTCCATACCTTTTATACCCATGGTAATCTCCACCCTTACCCCAACATACTGCACAATCATCACTTACCATAAGGATATCATGCTCGTCACATATACGACGAATCATTCTCCACCAAGATTTTGACCATGGAATACCACCATTAATCCAGGGTAGAGTTTCCATAACTATACATCCAATCTTTCTCCCACAACAATTATATGACTTAATAACAAGATCCAAATACTTAAGTGCCTTCTCCTCAGCCTTTGCTTGATCCTTTACATCTTTCCATATAGGAGTTGGTACCTTCTTAAGTCTCTTACTTAGACTATCAACCTCACTCATATCTCTAGTAAGGAATGTTGTTCCATGATAGCTTGGTGTAAAGGTAACAATGTAGTTACTTTGATTACCCCAATACTGATCATTCATTTTAATTGCAGATTCAACTGCAGATGATCCAGATATAGCCCAAGACAAAACATCCCAGTTGCCTGTTGAGCAAACTAGGTCTGTCATTTTTATACACAATTCAGAGGTCTCTCCTCGATTACCTCTAACAAAATTAACTTCAGGTGCCAAAGCACCCATCACTTCTTTATTACCGTAACCTAATATATACGCAGAATTTCCAGACTGAAGGTCTATGAGGCGAGACCCATCAGAATATTCTATCCAATACTTATTTGTCTTAGTTACAACCTTATCTAAAGGTTCTTTACTCCAAGCTCTAAGTTCATACCCCATCAGGTAAGTATTTTTTAATATCAATTTCAGATGGTCTTTGGATCATCTTCTCTACTGGTTTACTGAATTTCAAATCATGCTTTGCATCAAATTGAAACTTAGTTCTCAAGTGCGATCTATCTCTTTCCACAATAATGTGATAAGAATGTCCATAGGCACTCTCAGTGAATCCAATTGCGATCACCTCTCTAGTATCATAGATATCGCCTACTTTATAAGGACATGTAACCGCAGTTCCATCAAAAGGAATATAGAACTGCGTAGAATTTACATGCTCTTGTTGTCTAGCTTGACTTGCCTTCAGGACCATCTGTTGTCTCCTCTTCTGGTTTCTTAAGTGTCATATTAAGTGCTTCAACTGCACCCTCTAACCGTAGAACCTGATCCTTGCGGGATGATAATTGTTTTTCAAGTTCAACGATTGTTGCCTGTTGTTCTTTAAGTTGATCGGTGAACTCCTTCACCATTTTCTCTGCATCCATGTTTTAAAATTACAAGTGTACTATTTATTATAGCACAAAAAATTATTTGACGAATATCCAACCGTCGTATGTCCATCTTGTAGTTCCATTCCATCGGAAACCTCCACAAGGACAGTTTCTACTACCACTGCTACTCTGGTTATTAGTATAGCAACCTAAACCAATAGCAGAGTCATTTGAGTTACATTCGTTCTCGTTGTTCATAGTATGTCCAAATCTCATAGAACAACTACTTGAATCAGTTCTATTAAAACCGTTTCTATTACAATGAGGTTGGTTGTTCCACTCACTACTACTATTAGGTATCCAGTTGTGGAAATCGGATCTGCTTAAACTTGTATTATATTGTGATCCAGTAAATGCATCTTTGGCAGTAACTCCTGATCTATTGACAGTAAGAACATTAGTAACTGAGCTCATGGCAAATCTAAATCCAACAGTTGTTGAATACTCATAGTATCCTCTGTTTAATGAATCCCCTCCACTGATATTCTGACAAAGACTTTCAGAAACAGGAGATGATGCCGACCATCTACCACCAGTATATGACCAAGCATTAGATGTATCGGCAGGACTACTTGGTATCTTAGCAATTAATATATAACCACCATTAGTCATATCACAGTATGCTTGATAAGCACCACCTCCGTGATTTAACCAATATATTCCATTCGCAGCTGTTGGATCCTCTTGGAGAATTGCACTAGCAGATGAAGCTGCGTTACCAGCATCCAATCCAAGTTGTCCTTTTGTTTTTATTTCCTCCCATTCAGCTCCTGTCCAGACCAGTAATTTATTAATTGAAGAATCGTAAATTAAAAAACCTTTATCACCAGCACCTAAGCCAGATGGATAGTTACCTGTACCATTATGATCTGCAACTTTTACTCCAGTTCCCGATGAGAAGGTACCAGCGTTTATAGTTCCCATGTTACAAAATATAGTTATACAATCTTATTTAGACGAAAAACCTTATAGGAAAAAATTACCCGAAAAATTTTTTCTGTTATTTTGGAATCAAAAAGTAGATTTCAACTAGGGATCTTGTAAGTATCCCCTAGACCTCAGAGAGTTTACTATATCACACACTTCAGTATTTGATATTCTTCTACTCCATGCTGCGAACATTCTTATGTCTCCCCAATGCTGAGATCCACTACTAGGTGTTTGGCTGTTTTGATGATATCCACCGATAGAACCAAAACCTCTATTGTATCTGGCATTTGAATCTCTTCTTGTTCCTAGAACCTCTCCATTTACACTAAACTCATAGGTTGGATCATCAGTGTTTGAAAATCTCCATATCATAGTCATAAAAGTATTGCTTCTATAACCTGACAGATCAGTTTGATCTATTCCTGAATCTCTAAATCCAGTTCCATTATTATCATACATTCCAATGTTCCATGCACCAGACTGAACAATAACATGATGGTCTGCACTATATGATCTAGTAAGTGTTCTCCATTGACTAGTAGAGTTTTTAATTCTAGTTACGCAAGCATAACTAACCTCACCACTTAGGGAAATATCTCCACCATTTTTTGCCATTCCATGACTTCCATTAAAGTCCATGTATGCTTTTTTGCTTCCTGTAGCACCTTGATGTGCACTTGCAACGATATTAAAATTATTACCATTTCCACTAAGGTCTGTCCAAACAGTTCCAGAACCGTTATATGATGCCGTGTCGGTTGCATCTACATGAACTACTAATCCAGTAGTGGGAAAAACACCACCTGGTATATCCATTCTATTCCAAACAAATCCATTCCAAGTTTCTACTCTAAGGGAATCTGTATTCCAAATAGTAGTTCCTGTATCTGGACTAGCTGGTCTTGTAGCACTGCTGTATGACTTTACAGTAACTGCACCACCTAAAGTCTCAAGAGTTAAATTTCCTGTAGCAGTTACATCTCCACCAAAACTTGCCCCTCCATGTGGAAAGGATACTGTTCCACTTCCTGATGTTTTAGTGATTTCATTAACTTTAAGTTTTGATGCCATATTTAAGTAAGACCAAAACGTCCTTTTGTTTTATTGTAATGAGTTAATACTTGAGCAGCAGTCCAAACCTCATTAATTAAAAACAGTTGTGCAATATCACCATCATAGTAAACATTGTTTCTACTACTGTTGTTACTACCTGCTTCTGAACCATCACCAATGAATCCCCAACGTCTAGTTCTTGCACCAAAGTATGAATGACTTACACTACGTGTTCCATCAGCAGTTCCGTCTCCATAAAATATTACTTGGTTGTTAGATGCAGATACTGTACAAACTCCAAAATGCCACTGACCATCATTATATGTCCTGTCACCTGTGATATCCCAATAACCACCTGTGTTAGCATAACCAGAGAACTGTAGTTTACCAGCAGTACCTATGTTCCAAGAAACAACTTCTGATCTATCCCAGTCTAACCATGACCAGTTTCCAGAGTCCCAACCACCGCCTGTACTAGGAGTTCCATATGTAGTTCTAAACCAAACACCCATTGTAAAATTGGATAGTCTTCCATTATTACTAGGACCGTGTTGTCCACCATTAGAATAGTTTAGATCATTGATCCAACCATACTGGTTACTACCATTAAAGTTCCAGTATCCAATAGAACCATCTCCACCTGGCACAGAAGGACTGTAAACAGGATTGTTAATCATTGTGCAGTTAGCATGAGAAACGTTTGGATGTTGTCTTTTAGAGAACCAAAGATTACCACTAACTTGGTCGGCTGCACCATCCCAAAAACATTCAACAGAAGTAGCATCTACATCTGTATATGGATTGTTGAGTTTTACCCAAGCCTCTCCATCCCAAACTTGAACTTCTTGAGAATCAGAATTCCAAACAAGAGTTCCTACTGTATTACCTGATGAGGGTAAATCAGCAGTAGTAAAATTCTTAAGAGCTACACTAGCAGTAACAGTATCAGCAGTAACACCACCTGCTACACTTACATCCCCTTGAAAACTAGCACCGCCACTGGGAAACGAAACTGCTCCACTCTCTGCTAGATTTGTAATTTCATCAACTTTAACTCTTGCCATTTTTAATCAGGTAATTCTTCAATAATTGTGTGGAAATCTAAAGCTTTATATTCTTCGATATCAAAGGGAGCTGCATTTGCATCTTTTCTTGACTTCACTTCACTATAAAAAGTAGATGTCTCTTTACCTACAATAACTCCAGAATCAAGATCTTGCCATAGTTTATCTAGCAAATTTGCAGTATCAGTATAATGATTTTCTTCTATAGTAAGCTTTACAGTACATGCCAAGCTGGTCTGAAAAAGGACCCGTCCCTGCG